>Ga0164318_10005487_pt1 | contig 12259 bp, 9 predicted proteins | sample GuaBasSedimGuay9_FD_113734 | JGI IMG/M metagenome (GOLD analysis project Ga0164318, IMG submission 113734) | Subseafloor sediment microbial communities from Guaymas Basin, Gulf of California, Mexico - Guay9, Core 4571-4, 0-3 cm | ecosystem: Environmental > Aquatic > Marine > Hydrothermal vents >... | reverse complement strand
CTCTTGAATATCCTCCATTAAAAGTTGCGGCCGCTCCAGTAGATATAGTAGATGATGGTACTACTTTCTATACCGACGATGAGGGTGTTGTTCATGCTACATCAGAACCGGTTGAGCAAAAAATTGAAGTTGAGAACGCAAGTGTAACTAACTAAAATCAGTTGCTTTTGAAACCAGTTAGAACAAAATAAAAAGAGTGGGAGTAAGTAGTATATCCCACTCTTTTTTTTGAAAGGAAAATTAAAATGCGAAGACTTCCAAAATTAGTAAAACACATTTTAATTTTTTTGCTATCTATAATTATATTATTATTTGCAGTTCACGTTAATCATTGGATTGCTTGTCATTTTGTTGACGTTAGTGAAGGATATTATGATTGACAATAATAAAGTGACTTTATGTGCTTACGGCTGTGGAAAAAAAGCCATTTATAAATTTAAAAATGGAAAATGGTGTTGTAGTAGAAGTCCCTCTGGATGCCCAGAAATAAGAAAAAAGATTGGTAAACCTCTCAGAGGAAAAACAATTTCAGAAAAAGTTATAAAAAAAAGAAAGAAAACATGTTTGAAAAAATATGGAGTTGATAACCCTAGTAAATTAAAAAAAACAATAGAAAAAATTAAAAAAACATGTTTGAAAAAATATGGAGTTGATAACGTTAGTAAGTTAGGAAAAATTAAGGGAAAACTTAGATTAAGTATTAGAGACATTAAAAAACAATATCCTTTTTTTTCACAGATTGAAGAAATGCGATATGATCCAGATAAACCAGGAGAAAAAGAAATTCAAGTACATTGTAAAAATCATTTATGTCCAAATTCAAAAGAAAAAGGTGGGTGGTTTACTCCAACTAAAGAACAATTTAAAGCAAGAAAAGACTGGCTTGAAAATGAAGGAAAAGATATATGTTATTTTTATTGTTCAGAGAAATGTAAAGAAGAATGTCCATTATATCAGTCTAAAGGTGGAGACCCTTTTAAAAATATTGATATTATTTATACTCAAAAAGAATACCAACAATTTAGAAAATTTATTTTAGAACGAGACAACTACAAATGCCAATACTGTGGAAAAAAAGCAACTGAAGTCCACCACGAAAGACCACAAAAATTAGAACCATTTTTTGCACTTGATCCAGATTTAGCTTGGAGTTGTTGTAAAAAATGTCACTATAAATATGGTCATAAAACAGGAACAGAATGTAGCACTGGTACACTGGCAAGTAAAATTTGTAATTAGGAGAAAGTATGGACATAGAAAAATTTGAAAAAATAAAAATTTTAGTAGTTGGTGATATAATGCTAGATAAGTATATTATTGGAGATGTGTCAAGGATATCACCAGAGGCACCAGTTCCTATAGTTAATGTAAAAGAGGAATATTCAACTTTAGGTGGTAGCGGCAATGTTCTGAGGAATATAAAAGAACTCGGCGTACAAGTAGATTGTTTATCATCAATTGGTAATGATATAGAAGGAAAAATAATTATTGACAAATTGAATGAAATTGGAGCTAATAGTTTACTTTGTTTTGGTTCTGAAAAAACGACAGTTAAAGAAAGAGTTATAGCAGAGCACCGCTTAGTCCAGATGTTAAGAATTGATAGAGAGGTACAAGCACCAGTTGACGTAAATTTAGCAATTCAGAAACTACAAGAAATAGATCCTGATGAATATAATATGATTGTCGTTTCTGATTATGCTAAAGGTATGATAACAATGGAATTAATGAATTATTTAAAAGAGAATCAAACTGCAAAAATCATCGTTGATCCTAAACCAAAAAATGGGTATATGTATAATGACGTATTTATGATTACTCCAAATAAAAAAGAGTGGTTAGAAATGCAGGCATCCTCTAGATACGTATTAGACAATGTTCAATATATTTTACAGACGATGGGTAAAGATGGAATGTTATTGATTGAAGGTGAAGAAACATATGAAATTAAAGCAGAACCCGTTGAAATTTATAATGTTTCTGGTGCAGGTGACACAGTTATTGCAATAATGGCAGTCTGTTTATCAGTAGGTTTACAACCATATATAGCAGCGAAATTTGCAAATCAATGCGCAAATTATGTTGTAACGCAACCTGGGACATCGGTAGTTCCTAAGAACAAATTTATGAACGTATTACAACGATACATACATGGAGAGTTTTAAAAATGGATAATGAAAAACAATATGTAAAAATCTTAAAAGAGGCAGTTATACGTGAGCAGGGAAAGGTTAAAATTCCTGTTAAACACCCTGGCGTATTAGAAGTTCCAGAAGGAAAAAATGTTGAAGATTTAGGCGAAGATCATTTCAAAGGTTTAGTTAAGAAAAAAGGCTGGAGTGAGATCTCAAAAGCTCTAACTAATCTTCATACATGGAATACAAAACGAGATCCTAAATTAGCAAGTTGGGCAAACAACATGCAGGAAAAACTTGCTAAATGGGTTGAAAAAGAAAGAGAATCAAATCCTGATTTTGGAGGCTAATGCAAAGACGAGTCCTTGAGCTTGACATGCTTCAAATTGTAAAGAGTATGCGCAGTAGGTCTCCTTCGTCATTAACCCCTAAAACTCTTCTAGATTATCATAGGAAATGCCATATGTTATACCAAGGAAATATTAAACGCAAACCCATCAATAAACAATTCATTAACTCAATTGTTGACCTACACGATTCATTAGTGAAAGAAATGTTAAAAAGGAAAATGAAACACACCTCCCCACTTAAAAAAGTCTAATTAAATATAATACCAAAAACTATATATATTAATAAGTAATATAAGTAGTTTATCAAATTCATTTTTTTAAGGAGGATTATTTGTTAAAATTTAAACAAGATGGTCCAAAAAGCTGGTTAGTTATAAGTAAGAAATATGAACCAATACCAATTTTTCTCTCTCCTTCCACAGTTACAAATAAATATTATATTGTAACTACTTTTATTGAAGAGGTCGCTAAATATTTAGGTGAGGAGTTTAGTGACTGGTTCATAGACTTATTGGTTACCTGCCATAATGAAAACAAAAAGTCGAAAGCTATAATTGATAATATTCCTAAACTTAAAGAGTACGTGAACAAATATTTAGATCATAGAGCAATTGATTTTTCTCAGTTTGTTGACTTCAAGAAAGCAAAAAAGAATTCTATTTTATTTGAGCCTCAAGAAATTGAGCAGATAATTCGTTTATCTTGTTATTTGAAAATCTATTCAATTATTTCTAACAATAAGAAATTAAAACTGGGTCAATCAATGCATAGAGAGGTTTATAATAAATTAGCATCTGAAATTATTGATACAGAAGTTATTAGAAAGATTCACGATATTATTAAAACAAAAACATTTAGATATAAATTAACAGATAAATATATGTGGGAATATATCAGAAATGTCCAAGGAAAAGATATTGGAACACATATAATTGAAATCTTTAACTTTATTATGAATCATATTTTGATTCTATGTGAAGAAGATAAAAATCCAATCACTTATTTTGTTGGTGTAATTGATGAATCTATTAAATGGTTCTTAAGGTCAGTATATAAAGGTTCAACAATTTATGATGATAGTATTGCTACAGAAGATATTCAAGGTATAAATACTGATAACTTAAAAACTTATAGCTATAATGATACTCTTGGTCGTTTAAAAGTTATAGCATATGGAAAAATATATGATTTGCTACATAGGCAACATAAAATAACAACAGAAGAAAATGAGGGTGGAGATGATCATATAGTTAATTTACGTGAGCGAGCAGAAGAGATTAGATATGTATCACCACTAGCAGAAGTATTAGTATTTCCAATATTATCTCAAATTACAAGAATACCTTATCATCATTTAAAAACTTTATCACCTGAGCATGCATGTGTAATTTCAATATATATTCAAAGTCTTCTAAGAAAGGTTTTTGGAACTGAGTACAAAGATTTATTCTCACTGTTAAATTATTTTCCATTGAGAAGACCATCATTAACAACTACTTATAGCATTAAATCTATTCATAATTATATTGAAGTTCAAGATTCGTTTAAAAATTTCTATGGATTCAACACAAAAAAATTACCTCATACTTTATTGTGTCATTATGTAGGAAGGGTTTCAAGAGTTGATTTTTGTGATTTATTAACAGGCGATAAACTTGGCGGAATTCCTTTATCAAAGATTGAACAAAATATGATTCAATTTTATACTCTTTTCTTTTCAGGTAATTTAAAGAGTAAGATTGATGAAATGGCAATTTTAATGAATGCTGATTTCTAAAATAAAAATAACCAAGACTGCATGTCTTGGTTATTTTTTTTCTAAAATTTTAGAACAAAATATAAAGTAGGTTGTTTATTAGTTTCGCGGAGGTTAACCAATGAGCACAAATTTAAAGGAAGATTTTGATCATCTTTCTGAACTAATTAGAAAAGCAAATGATTTAATTAATCCTGACGATGGAATGTCATATCTATTAAAGAAAGATGTTAGGGACCGTTTATATGGTGCGAAACCAAAATGTTTTATTAAACTATTACCAATTGGTAGAGACACTTCACCATATTTACTTCCTATATGTAATAGAGCAGGGTTAGAAGATCCAAGAGTTATCAATATTTCTATACAAGTCGTTGAAAGACTTATGAAAGATGATTCTGGAAGATTTGATACAAATACATTACAATCTGTCTTAAATAGACTAAATCATCAAAAGAGTGTTTTCTCAAAACGAATTCCCAAGCCAATGAGTACTGGTGCTAAAAAAGCAAAAGTTACAAGAATGATGGGAAATATTAAGAAGTATTTAGACATGACTAAAACTGATGCAATAGGCGACAGATAAAGGATAAACAATGATACAATTTCTGGATCTGAATAACTTTAAGAAAAGGTTAAAACCCGTAAGATCAGCAGAGATTTTTTCAAAGCCAGGCGAGTTTCATCCTGAGGGACTATTCTCTGAAATTATTTTTGGTCCGGAAGAATCTGCTGAAAGAAAAACTACCTTTTCTTATATAGATCTTGGAGCATTAGTAATACACCCGTCTGCATATATGTTATTAATTCAGTTAGATAGAAAGATTGAAAAATTCTTAAATACCGAAGAAACTTTTTCTCTTTCTCCTACTGGAAGTTTAATGATTGACCCCAATGGAGTAACTGGAATTTCAGAATTTATTAAAATGTTTCCAAAGATTAAATTGAGAGGTGGTTCATCAACTCGTGAAAAGTATATTGATAAACTGACAAAAGCATATAAAGATAATATTCTTTTCATTGACATAATCCCTGTAATACCCCCTTTGCAAAGAAATGCTTACCCAGATGAAAAAGGCAGATGGATGATAGATCCTTTAAATGATTATTATACTTCATTATTAAGGAGAAGCTTCCAGATTAAAAGCGCAGCTAAGACCGGTCCACTTTTTGATCTATTAAATTATGAACTTCAAAAAGCTGTAATTTCACACGATAATTTTATCAGACAATTAATTAAGAAAAAACGTGGTCTAATTCGTTCTCAAATGCTTGGAAAACGGACTGACTTCTCTGGTAGAGCTGTAATTACACCAGGTCCAGATTTGAAAGTTAATGAAATTGGTCTTCCATTAAGATTAGCAGTAACGATGTTTGAACCATTTATTATTAACAAAATATTTAACCTTTCTCAAGCTGACCAAGCAAAACTAGAAGCTGAAATTAAAAACTTCTTCGGTCTGGAATTATCAAGTGATAGTATAAAAAGTTTATTCAAAGCAGTAAAAAATGATGATAGATTACCACCACCTCTATTTAAAATGATCTTTGAAATAACAGAAGTAGCTATGATGAATCGTGTCGTATTAGCAAAACGAGATCCAGTTTTACATGCTAAATCAGTTAGAGCATTTGTTCCAAAATTAATAACTGGAAATACAATTCAATTATGTACACTTCAAGTAGGTGGTTTCAATGCTGACTTTGATGGTGATACAATGGCTGTATTTCATCCAATAACAAATGAAGCACAAGAAGAAGTTAAAAGAAAAATGATGAATGTTGAAACTGGAGAGTCGAGCGATGCAGTTTCATTCTCATTAACAAAAGAAATGTGTGCTGGTCTATTTATGATGACCAAAAATATTAAAAAATCAAAATCACCCATAGCAGTTTCAAATGAAGATCTTGAGAAAGCAACTGATCCATACATTCCCGTTAAATATAGAGGTCAGACAACAACCATGGGTAAAGCAATTTTTAATAGTGCTTTCCCATCGTCATTTCCATTTGTTAGTCAGGTAGTAGATAAGAAAATTGCTAACCAATTGATTCCAGTGGTGATTAAAAAATATGGAAACGATCAAGCAATAAAGACTTTTTCTAAGTTAGCAAAAATTGGTTTCAAGTTTTCGACAATTATGGCTCCAAGTTTAACACTAGATGATATTAAGATTCCAACTGAAATACTACAGCTAAAACAGAAACTATCTTCAGCCTCAATTGAAGAAGGTGCTGCTTTATTAAAACAAATGCAGAAATTATTAATAAATCATCTAAAAGATACAGGACTATATGATTTAATTGAATCTGGTTCGGCAAAAGGTTGGGGTCAACCGATGCAAATCTTAGTTGCAAAAGGAATAATTTCTGATGCAGAAGGAAAGGTATTAGATCCAATCAAAGGATCTCTATCAGATGGTTTAACAAATGAAGAATTTTTCAAAGCGGCATCTGGATCTAGAAAAGGAATCGTTGATCGTGTTTTAAATACAGCAAGTACAGGTTATATGGCAAGACAATTAGCATACGTTTTAAACAGCGTTGAAATAAGTCCAACCGTAAAAGATTGTAAAACAAAACGTACTCTTGATCTTCGTTTAACTAAAGATTTAATGGATAGATTAACAGGTAGATTCATTTTGAAAGGTGGATCTGTTAACGAGTTTAATCAAAAAGATTATAAGGTAGGAGATGTTATAAATTTGAGAAGTCCTATTTTCTGTGAATCACCAAAACTTTGTCATATTTGTTATGGTCGTTTATTAGAAAGACATAGAAGTCCTTATGCTGGAATTATCGCTGCTCAAATAGTTGGAGAAGCAGGAACACAACAAATAATGAGAACATTTCATACAGGAGGTGCAGTCAAAGTTTTTGAAAGAAATATAATAGATGATATTGTTCAAAATGATCCTTTAACATCTAAAGTGATCGTTTCAAAACATCTAGCACAAAATGATGTTCAATTGTTTGCTCAAAAAGATTGTGTTTTAACAATTTCCCCAGCAGATTATCCACTTCCTGGAGACTTTGTATATAATGATGAAAAAACTGTAATTCATGTAAAAGGACTTGTGTGTAGAGCTGAATTTTCAGATGTAATTTTTAATATCATCTTAGATTACCCAGTTGATATACAAGTTTATAAACAAGAGATGATTGGTAAGGAATTCTTAAAATTATATTATGAAAAAGAAAGTACTATGTTAGAAATTCCTACACAAACAGAAGAAACGAAAGCACAAATACAATATGTTTCACGTTTATTAGGCGGGCGTGAAATTTATAAGAATCCCAATCATTTATTTCTAAAATTATTTTCAGTCTATGGTACATTAAGAGATATGGATATTGTTCATCTTGAAGTATTATTATCACAGGCATTAAGAGATAGAAAGAATCTTAGTATTCCAGCTAGATTAGGTGCTAAATGGGATCCTACTATGATTAATATAAAAAAGATTGTTTTCAAAACTAGCTTTATTCAAGGATTAGCATTTGAAAATGTCAATGAAGCTATTAAGACTGGATTGATTACAGAAGAACCAGCAGATCCATCAATTCTTGAAAAAGTTCTAACAGGAACATTAGTTGAGGAGAAAAGAAGATAATGATTCAATTTAAAAATTGGAGACAGTATACTCACGTTGTAGATGGAGTTAGATTTCCTCAGAATGCTAAGAATCCGTTTTTATTTATTTATTTTTCAGAAAATTCAAATTTTATTTCTGATTATTCAAAATTAAATTTACGACGTGTTGATTTTAGAATTGTTATGGTTCCATTGACTACCGTTCCCAGAACTCGTTTAACACCTAATCTAATTAAAGCATATCGAAGTCTAAAATTGATTCCATATTCTCTACAGCAAAAAATTCCTCAGAATCAAAATATAATTTTAGATTTATCTCAATATTTAAATGCTGTAGATATAATGTATAAACCAACAAATTATAGACAACGAGCAGGATTTTTAATTAAGAATGCTCTTTTAACATCAGTTAGAATGTTTCCAGATAATTTCAGAAAAGTATTTGTGTATTCTATTGATTTAGATAAAGATGTAAAAGAATTTATCAACAGAAAAATATTCCCAACTCTTCGAGAGATGAAAGATATAGAATTTCCTTTTGATGATATGATTCTTAATACTATATCTGGAAGTTTAACTCGTTATAGATATTTAATCAAAGATGGAGAATTTAAATTTCCAAGAATATATCAATTTATCAAAAAAATTAGGGGAATCGCAACTGAAGAAGAGCAAGAGAAAGATACTAAAATGGCTGCAAATATTGTTATGAAAGCAGTTGATAAAAATCTAGATGTTGGAAATAAAGAAAAAGTAAAAGCTGCTGTAGTTAATTATTTAGCTACTACTCCAGAAGAAATTGAAAAAATTAAATCTGGAGATATCAGTGCGAGTGATGTTCAAGATATTGCTACTGCCTCAATTCTATACGGAGTTAGCGGTGACTTACAACAAGCAAAAAGATTATCAAGAAATATCCCATCGTCAAAGAAAGCACTCGCGCTCAAAGCTATAAACAAAAGTCTAGCCCCTGAGATATTAAAACCAGAAAAGACAGTTGATCTAAGTAGCGACCCAAGAGTTACTGTTTTCTCTCCAGAAAAAGTTGTGGGTAATAAATCACCAAATCATATTTATAAAAAAAGGCAAGTTGATTTTGAAATTAATTTGAAAAAAGACCTTGTTAACTCATTTAAAGTTTTGGAGAAACGAGAAATTCCTTTAAAAATTGAAAAAATATCAATAAAAGAAAAACCATCGGCAGCTGGAGAAATAATGAAATCTGATGTTAATATTGCCAACGTGAGATTAAAAGATGGTTTTGGTAATGTTCACGATGTTCAAATGGAGCTCCCAAGAATTGACCCAAATACTGGAGTATTTAGATTAAATGGAAGACGAAAATGTTTAGTAAATCAAATTGTCCAGAATCCAATTACATTTCCAGCTCCTGGCGAATCAAGGTTTGAAAGTTCATATTCAATCTTTAGAATCTATGTTAAAAAGATGAGAAGCGTTAAATATTTAGAAGCATTTATGACTTATAAAATGCCATTACTATATTTACTATCTTTTAGCTTTGGTTTCAAAGAGACACTATCACTATATAAAATAAAATATGATATAGTTGACAAAAGACCAAAAGAAGAAGAATACGTTTCAAAAATTAAAGATGGTCAATATGTTGTGTTCAAAGACGTAAGAACAGATATTCAAAAACAATTATGTTTAGGATTTATACATGGAAAACCAGAAAAATTTTCTATAGATGCTGAATTTCCATCTAATAAATATTTTGAAAGTCTTATTATTAAATTGACTGGTAGAACAAACTCTACATTTTTAATTACATCAAATCTTCAAAATATTGTTGATCCAGTTGCTAAACAAGTTCTACAAAATAAACAACTACCAACTCAATTACATTTAATTATGAAATATATGGCAGAGAAGGTAGTTCAAGGATTTTATGTTAAACGAAATGATTTAGCTAATCAACGAATTAGAAATTCAGAAGTGTTAGTTCACTTAGCACAAAAACAAATTCTAGCTGCTTATACTACATATAAAGAGCAAGTATTATCTGGTAATACAGAAGCAAAAATTAATATTGTACCAACTAAAGTTTTAAGTGATTTTCTACGAACAGAATTAGTAGTAGATATGGAATATGTAAATCCAGTTGAAGAAATGTCAACAATGACTCGAGTGTCTCCTGTTGGTAAGGTAGTTGGTGGTATACCAGATAAAATGCAAATTCAACCATCAGGAAGAGATATTCACGATTCATACTTTGGAAATATTGACCCACTAGATACATCAGAAAGTGATAATATTGGTATTGTTCAACAGTTAACTATTGATGCTTTGATCTCATCATCTCGTGGTTTATTTACAACTAAGAAGATTTCAAATACTGAAGGATCAGGTATGCTTTCAACAACTACTTGTTTAGTTCCATTCTTAGAAAATACTGATGGTGCTCGAGTAATAATGCTTTCAAATCAATCAAAACAAATGTTACCATTGAAAAATCCTCAAGCTCCGACTGTTAGATCTGGTTACGAATCAATTTTAACTGGAGTTCTTTCTGAGAATTTTATTAAGCGTGCTCCTTGTTCTGGTAAAATATTAAGCATTACAAAAGACGTAATTACAATTCAATGTACTGGAGCTAAAAAAGAGATAGTTGATATATCACCAGTACATTTGAGATCTGGTTCAGGTAAAGATACATTAAGTGTTTTTAAAACCACAGTCAAAAGCGGAGCAACAGTCAAAAAGGGTGATATTATTGCTGAAGGTGCTTGTATGTCAAAAGGGTCAATTGCTCTTGGAAGACCTCTATTATGTGCTCTGATGCCATATAAAGGATATAACTTTGAAGATGGAATAATCATAAGTGATAGTGTTGTAAAAAATGATAAATTAACATCACTACATGGTATTTCAGAAGAAGTATTGATCTCAGAAAAAGACCGTGTTTTACAAATAGCAAATATCGGAGATGTTGTTGAAAAAGGTCAACCCCTTTTAAGAAAGACATTAGGAGAAGTAGAGGAAATTATTGGTTTTGAGGAAGATGAAACAACTGATTTAACTGCTGGTCAATTTATTAAAAAGAGTCCTGGTGGTCGTATTGTTGATATTGAAGTCTTTTCAAATATTAAAGATGTATCAAAATTTCCATTGTTAGAAAAATTGATTGCAAGAACAAACAAGAAATTTGGAAAACCTTCCAAAGAAAAGTTCAAAATTAAACATGAAACAGTTAAGGGTATTCTTATTCGTTTCAAACTTGAGCAAGAATTAAGAGTTGGTTTGGGTGATAAACTCTGTAATAGATATGGTAATAAAGGTATTGTGTCATTAGTTGAGAAAGAAGAACTAATGCCAAGACTTCCAAATGGTGATCGAGTTGAAATCATTTTAAATCCAATTGGTTTAATTGCTAGAATGAATGTTGGTCAATTATATGAGATGCATTGTGGTACAATTTCAAGAGAGCTTGGAAAAGTAATTCCGACTCTTAAAGATAAAGCAAAAATAATAAATTTGATTAAAAAAGTTTACGGTCATTTAGATATGAGTAAAAGTAAAGCTACAACTACAATGTTAACTAAAAATTTGACTAAGTTATCACCAACGAAATTTAAACAGTTGGTTGATCAAGTTAAAGAAACTGGTTATTATCCAATAATAATTCCACCATTTCAATCACCAAAACATACTGATATTATTAATGCGATGAAAGAACTAAAACTTAAACCATCATATAAATTAGCATTGCCTGAATTTAATGCTAAAACAGTTAAAGAAGTTCCTGTTGGTTATATGTATATTTCAAAATTGGAACATATGGGTGATGCTAAAATCTATGGAAGAAGTACTGGTCCAGTAACTTCTAAAACAGCTCAACCAACGAGTGGTAAAAGACATGAGGGTGGACAAAGACTAGGCGAACTTGATACCTATTCATTTATATCATATAACTGTCCAAATGTTTTAGCAGAGTTTATGGGACCATTGTCAGATGACTATATTACAAAAGATGAGATTTTAGCTGAGATTATTCAAAAAGGAAATGCATCATATCGTGAGCCAAAAATATCTCCAGTTAAAGAATTACTAAATTCATATTTTATATCATTAATGTTAGGGAGGAGTTAAAAATGACTGATCAAGAAATAATTGTCGACTCATATTTATGTTATCTAAATTCATTAGAACAAGTAATGTTGAGCGAGCAAGAATATTTATTAGAAGCAATTACTAAAGATAAATTAATTAAAGGAACGCAAAAATCATTAAAAGGTGCAGAAAAAGTTCTAAAAAAATATAAAGTTGATGTTTTAAATATAAAATCTAGAGCAAAAGCTTTAGGTAAGTCTATTAGACCATCACTCAGAAAAGCATATGAAAGAGGAGAGAAACCAGAAAATTTTGCCAAAACAATTACAATGAAAATATCTAAAGAAATTAG
>Ga0164318_10005485_pt1 | contig 12264 bp, 7 predicted proteins | sample GuaBasSedimGuay9_FD_113734 | JGI IMG/M metagenome (GOLD analysis project Ga0164318, IMG submission 113734) | Subseafloor sediment microbial communities from Guaymas Basin, Gulf of California, Mexico - Guay9, Core 4571-4, 0-3 cm | ecosystem: Environmental > Aquatic > Marine > Hydrothermal vents >... | reverse complement strand
CCCCGCGGCTGAAGAAGCACCAGCTCATCCTCGAGAAGTACCCGATGCCGGACCTCGACGAACGGCTGAAGATGCTCAAAACGGTCATCGAAACGCTCACCGATGCGGGCTACGTTTACATCGGGATGGACCATTTTGCAAAGCCCGAAGATACGCTGGCTCGAGCACTCAATAACCGAACCCTGTACAGGAATCTCCAGGGATACGGCACGCATGCGGGAACCGACCTGCACGGCATTGGTCTGACCTCCATCAGCCAGCTGCATAACGTGTTTGCCCAGAATACGAAGAGCACGTCAGATTACAACGATGCTGTAGAACTCGGCAGAATGCCAACATCATTCGGGTGTCGCCTCGATGAGGACGACAAGCTGCGAGGGCATGTTGTCAGGGAGCTGATCTGCAATAACCGGATCAACAAGGAATCCATCGAAAAACAGTTCGGAGTCGACTTCGATTCCTATTTTTCGGATTCGATCGGGCGTTTGCACGAGTTCATCGCCGACGACCTGGTCCAGATTTCCACCGATCGGATCGAGGTCAGTGACAAGGGTCGTCCGTTGATTCGTCATATCGCCACGGTCTTTTGCCGGCGCCTCCGAGGGTGATGCCGAGAATGGGCGAACAACCATTCCAGTCGGGCCCATGAACCGAGTTCTCAAGGCTGAGCTCTACGTCACGACCTATTGCGAAGGCGCATGCCCTTTCTGTTTCGGGCAAGGTGACTTCGGTACCGGCGGGATACACGTACCCATCGAGCAACTACTCCACCGGGCCGGTATCTTACGCGCGTTTCATCGAAGAAACCCCCTCTATGCAGTTCCGTTGTTGGGGGGGGAGCCTCTGTCTCATCCAGACCTGTCGATCCTGGCCGAGCACTTCGGCGAGCACTTGCCATTCGCACTGGTCTCTGCTGGCCTCCCCGACAAAGGCGCCGACATCGAAGTCCTGATCGCTCACATTCAGATGTGGGGCGTCACCTACAATCGCCACCTGGTCGATCGATTCCTCGTATTGGTCGACCGGTTGTTATGGGCCGGAAAACGGGTGGACACGACCATGCACTTTCGCGATTTCGAGTCCTTTAGAGTAGTGAACCTCGACTTCATCGAAAGGGTGCTCCCTCGTCTGCCCCTGGCCGCCTCATGGGGGGCAGATTTCTTGCGATACGTGGAGAACTGGAGTCCTCGCACCTATTACCGATCCACGTTCAGGCCGTTCGAATCGGCGAGCAGGCCTTCGATGACCGTGCACTACTCAATCATCGATGAGCGGTTCACGAGAAGCACGCCCAAACGCTTCGAAGCGCCGCTTCGCCCGAAGGACAGGTCATATACCTGTCATCTTTTCTCCGACCAGAAGACGATCTCCATTGGCGAAGACGGGCGCGTATTCCCGTGTACGTCGAATGCGCAACGTCATGCAGCGCCCGTGATCAGGGATCTCGATCAATACGCTCATTTGCCTGACGACCTTGCATTGCAGCTCGATCAACGCGCAGAGCAGCTTTTCGAGGTTACGAAAGAGCGGACATGCAGTGTTGGCTGCAAAGACCTGAGGTGGAATTTCGACCGGTGATGGATAAGTTCCAGAGAGGTGCTCCCGGTCTCCAGCCCCGGCCTTCGGGAGCGCCTCCGGCCCTCCCGATCAGTGCATTTCCCTCAAGGGCAACAGAGTCGGAATCGGGAGAGCGTCGCCCTTGAGGGAAATGACCTCGGCGGCCTACGGCGTTGGCCGAGACTCGATTGCCAACCGTACCGCCGTGGATTGATCTACACTGGGCGCATGGAAAACAAACCCTTGGTGCACGAGTCCGACATCTTTGCTTTGTCCCGCCCGGCGCCGGCATTGATGAAATACTATCTTCTGACGTCGTTGGCGTTGGGGCCGTTCTTTTTCTTTGTGCTGATCCCGCTGTATTTCCGATATCACACCCTGCGCTATCGCTTTGACAGCGAGGGCATTTCGATGCGCTGGGGGATCCTCTTTAGGCGTGAGATCAATCTGACATATGCCCGTATCCAGGACATTCATCTCAGGTCCAATCTGGTTGAGCGATGGCTGGGTTTGGCCAGGCTCGAGGTCCAGACGGCCAGTGGCAGCGCCGGGGCGGAGATGGTCCTTGAGGGACTCATGGAGTTTGAGGCAATCCGGGACTACCTTTACTCTCGGATGCGGGGTGGGCATGGGATCGAGGGCTTATCGTCTCGGGGTGCTCGAGAGGCGGTTTCCGGCGTGGCGCTCGACGCGGACACGGCGGGCCGGCTGGTCGAGACTCTCATTGATGTGACTGAGGAAATCAGGGCTCTGCGGGAGACGATGGAACGCCGCGGCGGGGAGCAGGGTGATGGTTGATCGATTGAAGGAATTCGTTCTTCGAATGATGAAGGTCCCACCCGAACCGCAACCACCGGCAGGATCCCAAGGCTCGGTCACAATCTTCCGCGCTTCCAAGAGGTTTTTCCAGCTCAATCTCATTCGGTGGGCCTTTGCACAAATCTCGACGCTGATCGGCATCATCGTTGCCTTGACCTTCCTTCGTGTCGGCGCCTTCGGCCTGGAAGCCGTTCTTGCCCGCATTCCCTACGAGGACCTCACGATGACGTTGATCACCGTGGCCGAGATATTCGGTATTGCACTCTTCATTGTCCAGTTGCCGATTTCTTTCTTCCTCGTTGTTCTGGATTGGGAAATGCGGTGGTACATCGTCACCGATCGCAGCCTCCGTATCCGCGAGGGCGTTGTACGGGTCAAGGAGATGACGATGACTTTTGCAAACGTACAAGAAGTCTCCATCCAACAGGGGCCGCTCCAACGCCTGCTGGGCATCTCGGACCTCAAAGTTCGTACCGCCGGCGGCGGGGCAACATCGGGACCTCCGGCCAAACGGCGGCAGCAGGAGGGGCACTCGCTCCATATCGGCTATTTTCACGGAGTCGACAACGCGGGTGAGATCCGTGATTTAATTCTGGAGCGCCTCAAGCAGTTGCGGGACGCCGGTCTTGGTGACCCGGACCAGGCTCATGTGGAGTCGGCCGAAGGGGTTCCGGAGACCGTAGCTACGGGCCTACTGGATGCCGCACGCGGCCTGTTGGTCGAGACACGGGCATTGAGGCAAAGCGCAGGCTCCTAGCTGTCCATGCCGTCAATTTTCGGGAGGAGCAGGGCATTGAACAGCAACTTGGCGGTGGCTGGGGTTGAGGCTCTGAACTGGGGTGAGAAGCCCATCAGCACCAGTTGGCCATGGTTCTTTTGCAGCCACACCATCACCGGTTTGTTCTTGAGCAGGTCTTCCTTCTCGGCGTAGCCGCTGATCAGCACGTCGTTCACGGGGTGGGTCGCGATGACACGGCGGTCCATGTCGAACATCGGAATCGAGGTCTCGAAGATCGGAGTGCCACGCGAAAAGACGCCGCTGTGTGTGGGCATTCCCCAGGTCAGGGGATGATCGGGAAGAAGATCCACCGCGAGAAATGCGCCCGGTATGAAAAGGCCCTTTTTTGTCAGCTCCTCCGAAATGTCTCGTGCGGGGAGGCGAAATACTTCCGGTTTGTCCTTCTCGTCGGCCGGCATGATCTCGAGCTTGTCGAGGAAGAGCGCAGTGGAGCGGCCCCACGACACGACAATTCCGCCCTGGTCGATCCAGGCTGCAATTTTTTTCATCCCATCATCCGAAATTGGCTTGGTGTATTCAGGCGGGTAGGACGGTTGGGAATAGCTGCCGCCCCTCTTTTGCCGTCCCTCCCGCAACACCTCTTTGGACTGGTTCGGAAAGAGCAGCACGTCGAACTGACCGGCGAGATCGGTGTCCTCCACTTCACCGGGCCTGACGACCGCAAATGGAATTCCGGCCTGGTCGAGAACGTAGCGAGTCCAACCGGCGTCCATATCGTGGAACCAGCTTTCAATCAGTGCGATCCGCGGCCGGCGCACGACGAATGACGGCGTTTCCGGCATTGTCGTCAATACTGTCGGTGGGGTGGCGGCGTCCCTGACCAATGCCCTCAGTTTGGCGTCTGGTCCGCTGATGACGAAACTGCCGGCGGCCAGCTCCGAACCCTCTGCGGCAAAGGTCGCCGTCAGCCGCTGCAGCTCGAGACCGCGCTCCATGGCATCCCATGCCACCACGTGGGAAGCGTTGTCACCGGCAGGCCAGGCGAGGGCGGCAAAAGTCGAAGGCAACTCCGGAGCATCCGTCAGCGCCGACCAGTCTTCGGGAAGATCGATCAGGGCGGTTTCGAGGTCAGACGAGCGGGTCTTGATTTCGTGGCAGACGAGGCCGCGGTGGCGAGGGAGCGACCAGCTGGTGATGTCATAAGGGCGGATGATCTCTCCGCCTGGCATGTAATGGCGGACCGGGAATTGCTGATCCTCCATCACTTCCTTGACGAAAGGGCGGTAAGGCTGTGCAAGAGGGACGACGATGGCCCCCTCGGGCAGTACTAGACCCGCCACTTCGACCCGCTTGGCAAGTTGGGCCAGTTGCACTCCGTGCTCACGCAGCAGCGCCACGAGTTCGGGCAGTGCGCCGCGGTCCAGTTGATCGATCGGCAAGACGTAGTAGAAGGGCGGTTCGGTATGGCCCCTGGCAACCTCCTCGGCGCACAGGACATTACGTGACCGCAGAATGTCGGCGTCATGGGTCGCTGCTGTAGACAATATCGAGCGCATGGTGCTGAGCTCGTAGCGCACGATATCGCTGAGCCTCCACCATCCCCCGGGCCATGGCGCCGGCATGTTGATGCTCTTGGCATACTCGGCGAGGCCCTTTCCGCGGACGCGTAGTTCTGTAGGCTCCACAAATACCGGGGTCGCCGCCTTGCAGCCGGCGGCCTCGGTCAGAAAAGAAATCACGTTCTTCCACAGTGAGGTTTCCGTGGACCCCGGCCAGTAATTGTCGAACAACCAATCGCTCGCCACGCCGTCGAGCCCGTCGCGGCCCATGTCCTGTTTGAGATTGGCGCCAAACACCGCCGACCAGCTCCAAAGACTTTCATCGACGTTCTCGGCGATGGGGTCGTGGTTTTCAGGTACGAAGTAGCGCGGCCCGGTGGTGCCCATCTGATGTTTTTCCACCAGCACCTGGGGGTACCACTCGGTGGAATAGAGTCGGTTGATGACCCTGGTGTCTTCCTGGGTCAGGGTGACGAAATCTCGGTTGTTGTCGTGACCAACATAGCGGTGGTAGATCCCAGGCAGAGACGAGGTCTCGTAGCGAGTGCCGCGATAGCGGCGGTAGTGCTTGACAACCATGTCCATCCCATCAGGGTTGTGGCACGGCACTATCATCAGCACCACACGTTCGAGTTGGGAGAGCACAGCAGGATCTGAAGTTGTGGCGATCTCGTGGGCGTAGAGCGGCAGAGTCTGGCTCGGCCCCACTTCCGTCGAATGCATCGAAAGGGTCTCCATTACGAAAACCCGGCCGCCGGCCACCAGTTCCTCGCGCTCCTCCGGCGTGAGGTCGGGTTCAAGAGCCAATCGGCGGTTGATCTCCTGGAGTTCCGAGAGTCGTTCCAAATTGGCCGGTGAAGAGAGGAACAGCACGAACATCGGTCGTCCCTCGGGCGACGAGCCCACCTCCTGCATGACCATTCGGTCCGAGGAGGTACTCAAGGCTTCGAGGTAGTCCACGAGCTGTTGGTAATCAATCAGTTCCCGGTCGCTGCCTGGCGTCACCCCGAGTACCGACTCCGGCGTTGGGATCTCCGCAGTCTCTACAGCTGGGATCGCGAAAATCAAGAGAAGGGCTGCGACACAAAGAACTCGGCCTGATGTACTCATCGGAATCTCCCGTGGTGTTTACTCCTGGACTGTGCGAGATGATTGTGCTCCAGCGGCTGCATCGGCCAGCGCCTGCTGTCTCGTTGCCTCAAACTCGTCCCCTGGATACCACTGTGGCCCCTGATCCCTTTCGGCCACCGATGTGCCCACGGTGAAAGCGAGGCGTGCATCCTCGGCAAGGCCGTCATAGACCCACTCCGGCGTCACTTCGTCGCTCGGCTTGTGATAGTGATTCTCGATCCAGGAGGCGTAGGTCGCTTCGCCCCAGCCCGCAGGACGGTCGATGAAATCGGTGCCGGACTTGAACCATGTCGCCGGAATTCCCGCACGGGCAAAGCTGAAGTGGTCTGAGCGGTAGAACCACCCGGCCTTGACGTCGGTCTCGCCTGTGACGACCCGGTTCTGCATTTCTGCTGCACTGCGAACGAGATCGTCAAGGTTCGACTTGCCAAGGCCGTATACGGTGACATCCCTGGTCTTTCCCCATACATTACCTAGTTCGAAGTTGATGTTGGCCGCGAATTTCCCAGGGTGGATCACACCGCTCTTGGCGAAATACGCTGACCCGAGCAGTCCCTGCTCCTCGGCGGCGACAAAAAGAAACAGGGCGCTGCGACGCGTCATCGTCGGCAGAGCGGCAAAGGCCTCGGCGACGGCCAATGACGATGCCATTGCGACCCCGTTGTCGAGGGCGCCGTTATAGATCCGGTCGCCGGTCTCGTCGGGCTCTCCGATGCCGAAGTGGTCGTGATGTGCCGAGAACACGACGAACTCGTCGGCAAGATTGGGATCGCTGCCCGGGAGAATGCCACCGACATTTGCGGTCTCGGTCTGCCGTATCTCGGTCTGAAACGAGATCGACGTCGTAATCCCCAATTCTACCGGTTCAAACTCCCGCGAACGAGCGGCCTCGATCAGCTGATCGAGGTCGTGGCCCGACATTTCGACCAATTTCCGAGCCGAGTCCCCGGTCACCCAGGACTGGACTCCGAGGTGTGGTTCGTCTCCTGCAACCAATTCGAATTGCTCGCCCGTCCATCCGGTCTGTACAACAGTCCACGGATAGCCTGCGGACGGCGTCGTGTGAATAATGATGGCCCCGGCCGCCCCTTGGCGGGCCGCACTGAGGTATTTGTAATCCCATCGGCCGTACCAGAGTTTGCGGTCGCCGCCGAAGAGACTTTCGTCCCAGTCCGGATCATCGTTGAGCATGAGAAGGATTTTGCCATTGAGATCGGCGTCCTTGAAGTCGTTCCAATCCTCTTCCGGCGCCTGGATCCCATAGCCGACGAAGACCATTGGGGCATTTTCGATCATCGTCTGCGGTGTTTGGCCTCCGGCAACACCGACGAAGTCGTTGCCCAGTGACAACGAAAGCATGGTGTCGTCTTCAGCATGGAATTGCCAGCTCTCGGGCATGTGGGAGGTGACACCAACAAGGGTCAACGGCTGCTCCCATGAACCATCTTTGAATGCCGGTTGCAGGCCGATTCGTTGCATCTGGTCGGCCAGGTATTGCCGAGCTCGCCGGTCGCCCTCACTGCCGGGCAGTCGGCCCTCCATTCCATCGCCCCCAAGAATCGTCACATGGTTGCAAAGCAGATCCTCAGTGATCACCTCGGTGGCATGCTCGATTCCGGCCGGGAGCGAGAGGCCGAGGGTTTCGTCCGCTTGGTCTGAATCACCGGATCCGCAGCCCACCACCATTAATATTGAAAGAACGACGAGAAGAAATCGAGATTGCATTGTTTTCCCCCTCTAAAAAATTCCCCAAAATCTGATCCTAGCAGAGCCTCTATTCAAACAAAGAACGCTGATCGGTCTGTGTATCCTCGGTCGGTTGTTCTACGGTTTCGGAGACTTCGGCTTCCAGTTCGGACTGGCGCATCTTGCGAAGCTTGAGCACCGGTTTGGGGGCAAGACGACGGCCGCGGGCAGACGCCCCGACTTCATCCAGTATGGAGAGGTCAAAGCGGGCTTCGCGGACTCGTTGGCGCTTGGCAGGCACGAAATCCATATGGATCGTATCGTCGGAGCCTCCGGGCATCAGGAGGTCGACCTTGCCCTCTTTGCCCTTGATTAGTTCGTACTCGCGATTATGGATGAAGGCACGAATGTGGATCTTCTTGGCCCAGGCGATCCGTCCGTTATCGCGATAGACGACCGTGAAGTGTGCGCCTTTTTCGGGGTCAAAGACATCGAGGTAGATCACCTTGCCGGGGATCAACGTCTTTTCCTCGGGGCCGATGATGCGGTAGGACCCGTCCTTTGAGATGATCAGCACCTTGTCGTACTCACTGAGAGAGAGCTGATATTTCTCACCCTTGACGGCGGTGCCGAAGAAGCCGGTCTCCGGGTCGTAGGCGGCCTTGAGGTTCTGACGTGCAACGGAGCGCACGTCGACGCTTTCAAAGGTCGTGATCTCGGTCCGTCGGGGAAACTGCCCGCCGAAGTCCTCGAGCAACCCTTCCAGGTAGCCGATTGTTGTTTCGGTCAACTTCCTCAACTTACGCTTGACCGCGGTGATCTCCTTCTCGGTCTTTTTGATCTCCTGGCGATTGCGGTCGATGTCGTACTGAGAGATGCGCCGGATGGGGATTTTGAGCAGGCGCTCGATATCGTCATCGGTTACCGCGCGCACCAAGAGTTCTTCGTAGGCTTCCAATCCGGCGTAGACCTCGTATTTGACGGCCTCGGCGGTAGTTGCCTCTTCGATGCGCTTGTAGATGCGGTTTTCGATGAAGATACGCTCCAGCGTCAGCCAGTGGCGCTGGTCTTCCAGGTGGCCCAGTTCCAGCTCCAACTCGGCCTTGAGGATGCCTCGCACCTGGTCGGTCTGGATGCAGAGGACTTCGGTCACCGACAGCTCAACCGGCCGGCGGTCGCGAATCATCACCATGTTGGATGAGACCGAAACCTCGCAGTCGGTGTGGGCCCACAGCTGGGGTACGACCTCGTCGGCGTAGACGCCGCGGGGTAGCCCGATCTCAATCTCGACGGTGTCGGTGGTGAAATCGTCGATCGAGTTGATCTTGACCTTGCCCTTCCCGGCGGCGTTCTCGATCGAAGCGATCAGGCTCTCGGTCGTCGTTGAGAAGGGCACTTCGCGGATGACGATGGTCTTCTCTGAGCTGACGTCGATGCGCGCCCGGACTTTAACCTTGCCGCGCCCGTCGTCGTACTCTGTCGTATCAACCAGGCCGCCCGTGGCGAAATCCGGCAGGAGCTCGAACGGCTCGCCCTTCAAAACGGCGATTTGAGCCCGGAGGAGTTCACAGAAATTGTGAGGCATGATTCGGGTGGCCATACCGACGGCGATGCCTTCGGTGCCCAACATCAGGAGGATCGGCAGCTTGGCCGGCAGGAAGACCGGCTCGGTGTTCCGCCCGTCGTAGCTGGGCCGAGTCTCGGTCAGTTCCTTGGAAAAGAGGGTCTGGCGGGCCAACTCGGTCAGGCGGCACTCGATGTAGCGGGGGGCTGCCGCCGAGTGGCCGGTGATGATATTGCCGAAATTTCCCTGTCTCTCAATGAAAAACTCCTTGTTGGCCAGCACGACCAGGGCGTCACCGATCGAGGCGTCGCCGTGGGGGTGGAGTTTCATCGTGTCGCCGATGATGTTGGCAACCTTGTGGAACTTGCCGTCGTCGACCTTGAACAGAGTCGCCAGGATGCGCCGTTGTACCGGTTTGAGGCCATCGCGCAGATCGGGAATTGCCCGGTCGACGATGACGTAGGAGGCATACTCCAAGAAGTTGCGCTCCATCAACGGTTTGAGGTCGGTCATGAAGATCCAGCGCCCGTGCGCGGGCACGGGAAGCTCTCAGCTCTCAGCGCATGCACTTGCAAAATTGGAATGCAACGCCACGAAGAGGAAGAGGGGAAAATAGCCACAAAAAGGCGCAAAAAGACACGAAAAGAAAGACAATGAGGGCAATGAAAATCTTCAGCAAAATACCTTAAATTCGAGTTTAAGCGTTTCTTCTTCCTTTTTTGTGCATTTTCGTGCCTTTTTGTGGCTGCTCTTCGCGCGAATTCTTGTGCCTTTTTGTGGCTCATCTTCTGAATTCTTGCCGTACGCATTAGGCTATGTCCGAAATCAAATTCTCAATAATGAAATCACGTCGCGCGGGGGTGTTCTTGCCCATGAAGAAGGCCAGGGATTTTTGAACTTCACCCATCGATCGCACCAGAACCTGGGTCAGGCGGGCGTTTTTTGGGTCGATGAAGTGGATGAACTCCTTTGGCGAGATCTCGCCGAGGCCCTTGAATCTGGTGATCTCCGGTCCGCGAATGCGGTTGAGAGCCTTGTCTCTCTCTGCCTCCGAGTAGCAGTAGACCGTTTCCTTCTTGTTGCGAACTCGAAAGAGTGGTGTCTCCAGAATGTAGATGTGGCCGGACACTACCAGTTCTTCGAAGTAGCGCAGGAAATATGTCAAGAGCAGATTACGGATGTGCATTCCGTCGACGTCGGCGTCGGTGGCGATGACGACCTTGTTGTAGCGCAGTCCGTCGATTCCGTCTTCGATGCCCAGGGCACGCATGATGTTATAGAGTTCTTCGTTCTTGTATACCGCTTCGCGGCCCATGCCGAAAGTATTGAGAGGCTTGCCCTTGAGGGAATAGATAGCCTGAGTTTGTACGTCGCGCGACTGGATCATCGCGCCGCCTGCCGAGTCGCCCTCGGTCAGGAAGATTGTGCTCTCTTCGCGGCGCTTGCCCTTGGAATCCGAAAGATGCATCTTGCAGTCGATTAGTTTCGGGATCCGGATGGCGACTTTTTTCGCTCGCTCCCGCGCTTCCTTCTTTATTGCCGATAATTCTTTGCGAATCTTCTGGTTTTGTTTGACCTTGGTGATCAGCTGTTCGGCTTCGGTCGGGTTCTTGTGCAGCCACAAGACGACCTCGTCCCTGACCGCGTTGACGATCCAGGACCGGACCTCGGTTGAGCCCAGTTTGTTCTTGGTCTGCGACTCGAAGACCGGATCCTGCAACTTGATCGCCACGGCGCCGGTCAGGCCGTCCCTGACATCCTCGCCGGCGAAACCGTTCTTGGCGAATTCGTTGACGCCCTTGAGCACACCTTCTCGGAATGCACTTTGATGGGTGCCGCCGTCGTTGGTGTACTGGCCGTTGACAAAGCTGAAATAGGTCTCGCCGTAGGTGTGGGTGTGGGTGAAAGCGAACTCCAGCCGATCCTGTTTGCAGTGCACGATTTCGTAGACCTTTGGCTCGGTGCCAATCTCGGCATCGAGGAGATCGGCCAATCCGTTCTTCGAGGTGCAGCGCGTGCCGTTGTAGACCAGGGCCAGGCCGGTGTTGAGGTAGGCGTAGTACTTCAGCCGGTACTCGATGTACTCCTCACGCCATTCGTACTGGCCGAAGATCTCCTCGTCGGGCACAAAGCGGATCACTGTACCGTCGGCGGCCTTTGCATCCTTGCCGCCCTTCTGCTCGACGATCTTGCCTCGCTGAAACCGGGCCCGCATGAACTTGCCGTCTCGGTGGGAGACGACCTCAAAATCCGATGAAAGTGCGTTGACAGCCTTGGTGCCGACGCCGTTGAGGCCGACCGAGAACTGGAACACGTCGTCGTTGTACTTGCCGCCGGTGTTGATCTGGCTGACGCAATCAACGACCTTGCCCAGGGGAATTCCCCGGCCGAAGTCACGGATGGTGACCTCGGGTCCGTCCCGGGTGATTTCGATCTTGCGGCCGACGCCCATGATGAACTCGTCGACCGAGTTGTCGATGACCTCTTTGAGCATGACGTAAATGCCGTCCGCAGGGTTGGAGCCGTCCCCGATGCGTCCGATGTACATCCCCGTCCGCAGCCGGATGTGCTCCAGCGCGTCAAGGGTCTGAATCGTCTTTTCGTCGTATTCGATCTTCAGTTTGGCCATGTCCTGGAAATTCTCCCGCAAAGCCGGAAGAGGTCATCCCGGCTCTGTCGGGTAAGGATAGCACTCGGATGAAGGATGAAGGGGGAAGGGGGAAGAGGAGGGGGCAAAGAGTAATTATTAATTTTGAGAGCCTCTTGCAGAAATCCCCAATGTCATCCTGAGCGGAGCGGCCGGAGGCCGCAGAGTCGAAGGATCTCCTCCCAAATAGCGGCGCGATTCTCGCAAAATACCGCAATACGCGACTTATGGAGACCCTTCGACTCGGTCGTCGGACTTCCTCGCTCAGGGTGACACGCAGGGCCAACTCGTTTTCCGCTAAAACGTCGAATTATGCAAGCAGCTATTGAATTCTCAATTCCTAATTATTCGGACCCTTGTCCACGAACGTTACTTTGTAGCCTTCAATGTGTCGTTGATTCTGTGTTGTGGAGGAGCGCCTCCCGCCTGTCGAGTCAAGAATTAAAAATTGAGGAGCCTCTTGCAAAACTCATGAAATAGCCACAAAAAGGCACAAAAAGGCACGAAGAGAAACACAATTAAGGCAGAGTGGTTGGTCATATTTCTTTATAAAGAAATAGGT
>Ga0164318_10005484_pt1 | contig 12264 bp, 9 predicted proteins | sample GuaBasSedimGuay9_FD_113734 | JGI IMG/M metagenome (GOLD analysis project Ga0164318, IMG submission 113734) | Subseafloor sediment microbial communities from Guaymas Basin, Gulf of California, Mexico - Guay9, Core 4571-4, 0-3 cm | ecosystem: Environmental > Aquatic > Marine > Hydrothermal vents >... | reverse complement strand
GTGGGCCATAGTCAAGGTTATGTTATCATTCACAGATGAAAACTATGACTTCCCGGGATAAAATCACCCTGGCATTACTTGTTTTAATGTCGGTATTCCTCTTTGCCGACCAACGCATCATGTTGGCGATACTTCCTGGAATCAGCAAAGAATACAACATTGATGCAAAAATGCTGGGCTTTATCGGTTCGGCCTTTACACTTGCCGGGGCCCTTATGAGTATGGGTTTAAGCTGGTTTACCGACAGGATTTCCCGAAAAATGCTTTTAATTATCGTTGTTGCCGTAGGTAAGATTCCCTGTTTCCTGACGGGCTTTGATTTTTTACTCAAAGTACCGCTTCATTTATTCTTCTCAGAATTCTTACAGGAATCGGAATCGGGGGAATATACCCGCTGACATTCAGTCTGATAGGTGATTACTTTTCCGAGGATCATCGGGACACCGCATCGGCATTCATGGAATGGCCTGGGCCATCGGAATGATAGGAGGTCCGGCTATCGAAGGAAAGAGCCGTTAATCTTCGTGGAAATAAAGTCTGATTTTAACCCCCGAACCAGCTGATTACCTCATCCATGGCTGTTTCCCTGCTTCCGGGATTGGGCTCATAGGGTATGTAATGTCCACAGCCTGAAAGTTCCATGACTTTAGACTCTGTTTTCAACTCTGACTCGAGAATCTTTCGTCCACTTTTGCCGATAACCGAATCTTTTTCACCGAACAACGCCAGAACAGTGCCGGATATTTTCGAAAGTTTCCTTTCGGTGACATTCTGCAGATGGATTAGATCGGCCAGAGGTCGCATCCATATCCAGCTCCAGTACTCGGAACCCAGGTAGGCATCATCATCATCGTCTCTGTCATCAAAAAATTTGAAAGAGGGGTTGGTTTTCCATGGATAAGAACGCTTTTCAATCAGGAGAGAGAGTGGTTTGAAGAATATCATCCCGGGCTTTCGTATACCAAGAAGAGGGGCCATCAATGCAATTTTTCCCACGGGGTATTCGATAGCCAGATCCAGAGCCAGTAATCCGCCCATGGAATGCCCGAGTACACAGACTTCCTCGTAACGGGAGACCAGGTTCTTCCACTCATCTGAGATCTGCCGACGCCAGTCTGAAACACCTGTTTTACTGAAATCAGCCCCGCATGTCCCATGTCCACTGAGCCGGGGAACCCGGACATCCCATCCGGAATCTCTGAGACGTAATGCAGGGTAAGCCATCTCTCCGGGATATCCTGTAAAGCCATGCAGGCACAAAACAACCCGGGAGTTACCGTTTGAATACTCTATGGGCCGGGCACATCGCCTGACAGGACAGATTTCTTTCTTATTTTTCTTCATTTATCCCTCTTAAGTGGCACATCAGAATAGGGAGTATTATAATAAGTGAATAGGAGGACCTTATGAGTATAATCACTGTATCTCGTGAGACGGGTAGTCTTGGTGACGAAACAGCCCGCCTCCTGGCAGAGAAAATGTCGTACAGCCTGCTGGACAGAAACCGGATGGAGGAAACCATCGATGGAGAGGGCTTTCCGGATATACCGCTTGAACGCTTTGATGAGCAGACCCCGTCATTCTGGGAGAACTTCACCAGCGGAAAAGACATCTATCTGGACCGCTTGAGGACTTCAATGCTAGAAGCCGCATCCAGAGGGGATGTTGTAATTCTCGGGAGGGGTAGCCAGTTCATTCTTGAAGGTGTTCCCGGGGTGTTCCGGGTTAAGCTGATTGCCAGTCACGACATCAGGGTATCCCGTCTTTGTGATAATCTTGATTATGATCAAAAAACTGCCGAGCGCTACTGCAAAAAATCGGATCATGACCGAAATGGTTTCAGCCGATTCTTCTTCGGAGGTCACTGGACAAATCCCGCCAGCTACAATATCACCCTGAGCACCGACAATCTTGAACCGGAAACAGCTGCTTCTATTATCAGTGAGGCGTACAGGGCCCACCCATCTTCCAGAGAAACAGGTGGAATGGTGCTGAAAAACCGTTTTATTTCACAATGTGTCAGAAACAGGATTCTCTATATTGAGAGGATTCCTGTTGACCTTCTGGAAGTAGAGACTGATGACGTTCATGTAACTATCAGGGGAACGGTAACTGTAAGGGAAAATGCAGCACGCTGTGAAAAGGCGGCAAAGGAAATTGACGGAGTGAAGAAAGTTGACGCGGAAGTTTACTTCGTCAATCCAGTGATGACCTACTGAGTGGAAAGAACGCCAAGCATCATCAGACCGTCCTGACTGTTAAAGGGAACCAGTTCTACTCCGTAAATCTCGGCCAGTCTCACCGGATTGAGCACATCTTGTGGTTTACCTGTTTTTAAAAGCCGGCCCCCGGACACCAGCCACACCTGGTCGGCGTAGAGCAGTGCATCGTTCACATCATGAAGAACCGCAATCACACAGCGGCCGGATTGTGCCTCCTGTTTCAAACGATTCAGGATTTCCGTACGGCTGGATAAATCAAGGTGGTTACCAGGCTCGTCCAGCAGTAATATCCGGGGTTCCTGGGCCAGGGCCCTGGCCAGACGGACCCGTTGGAACTCACCGCCGCTGAGCCCTGTCACCGAACGGTTTCTTAACGAACTCAAACCCCAGGCTTTAATTTCCGCATCTACAATAACCCGGTCTTTTTTGCCGAGATTTCGAAATGGTCCGACATGAGGGAATCTGCCAAGTCCGATATATTCGGTAACGGGGAACCCGAAGGGACGTTCGGGGTCCTGGGAGAGAAAGGCCATCAACCGTCCTCTTTCCCTTGCCGTTCGCTCCTTCATGGACTTACCGGATATTTCTATCTGCCCATCCCTTCCAGAGAGAATACCGGAAACAAGGTTCAGCAAGGTGCTTTTCCCGGCACCGTTGGGACCTACCAACGCAATAAACTTACCGGATTCAGCGGCGACACTCACCGGTCCGAATTCAAAACTGCCATGGGGGGGGCGCCAGGTAACTTGCTTTAAAACAACTGCGGTATTAACCATCAAGACGTCCCTCACCTTTTTTCCCTCGAGCGAGTATCAGCAGGAAGGGAGCCCCCAGAAGTGCTGTTACTATACCTACTGGGATTTCACCCGGAGGATTGATTGTTCGAGCGGCAAGATCTGCCAGAACCAGGAGAATGGCCCCGCCGAACCAGGAACGGATTACCAGTTTGCGGTGGGAGGGTCCTCCCAGGAGTCTGACGGCATGGGGCACCATCAGCCCGATGAAACCGATACTCCCGGATACGGCCACTGCTGCTGCTGTTCCCAGGGCGGTAAATGCCAGAATAACAGCCGCCGACCGCTGGGGCCGGAGTCCCAGGCCATGGGCACTGTCATAACCGGTAGAAAGAACATCGATTACCCGGCCCATACTCGCAAGTACAATCGTGGAAGGTATGGTGATGGCAGAGAGCCAGAGAACTTTGGACCAGCCGGCAGAGGAAAGACTGCCCAATGTCCAGAAGGTGATTCGCTCCACCTGGTCCCGGTTGTAGGTCATTAACAGCCAGATAACCGCCTGGCAGAGAAAAGCGATGGCAATACCCGAGAGCAGCAGGGTGGACGGAAGTTTAAAGGCCCCCTTCCCGGCAGCGATGAAGACAGTGAAGGTGACAACCATGGCACCGAGAAACGCTGCTGTTCCTATTACCCCGAGTCCGGCAGCACTGAGAAAAGACGGAGCTGCCACAATGGCGATCGTTGCTCCTAATGCCGCACCGGAACTGATGCCCAGCAGGTAAGGCTCGGATAGAGGGTTACGGAACAACCCCTGAGTGGCCACGCCGCCTGTGGCCAGTACACCGCCTACTAAAGCGGCGGCCAGGGTACGGGGAATCCTGATTCTCCACAGTATGAGTTTCCAGGTTTCCGGCAGGCCCTCACTGTTACCGGTGAGAATAGAAATAATATCAGGCAGGGGAATACGGACCGACCCGTAACTGACAGCAAGGAGAATAACGGCTGCCAGAACGAATATACCAGCTATTGAGATTTTTCTTTCTTTCAATTTACCGAGCCGATAGCATTTACCAGATCGGCGAAACCTTCTGCCAGCCTCGGTCCCTGCCGGACAATGGCATTCTCATCAATGACGATGGCGTGGCCCTCCTTAACCGCCCGGAGATCCGAGTAGACAGGCGTTGTTTTAAAGATGGGTTCGGCCCAGCCGGGAAGAAGAATCAGGTCTGGATTTCCATCGACTATGGCTTCCAGACTGAAAGACCAGCCTGAAATATCTGCGGCAATATTCTTCCCGCCGGCCATTTCAATCATTTCACTGATAAAAGTATTCCCGCCGGCGGTCCAATCCCCGCCTTCGCCAAAACCTACAACGTAGTACACCGAAGGGGTACGGGTAAAACCGGCAACAGCAGCAAGTGCTTTATCAACGGTGGCTTCCATGGAAGCTACAAGAGCCTCTCCGGCCTCAGAATCGCCGAGAATCAGAGAAACAGGGCGGATAACACCATCATAGGCCCCCTGAAAGGATTCCTGACCCATGAGAACGGCAACATTCTCTCCGGCCGCAACCAGACGGTCCAGCGCCTCTTTCGGGAAATGAGTTGAAGCAATAACAATATCGGGGTTCAGAGCGACTATGGTCTCAATATCAGGTTCAGTGAGACTGCCCACCGAGAGAACCGATGCGGCTTCCGGCGGATAATCACAGTAATCGGTACGTCCCAACAGGCGGTTACCGTATCCCAGAGCAAATACGGTCTCTGTAATACCGGGGGAAAGAGAAACAACCGTCATTGCGGCTGATCCAAGGGTGATTTCCCTGTCGAAATTATCTTTCAGGGTAATTGCCGCTCTCCGAGAGCCGGCCTCATCACTTCCCCGGGCAAATGCCGGAAGAACCATGATTAAGGTTGTTAAAAGAAAAACGATGAGTAAGAAAGAGAAAGATTTCCTGAATAAAATCATGAATACTCCCCGGGTACATGCTCGTGTACCTCAAAGAAATGGATTTGAAACCGGGGGGATGATCTGACTTACGATAATTTATCGTTCACAGCGGCGGCACCGTGGAGGCATGAACCTCACTTCCCCGCCCGGGATCAGAAACACAATCTGACAGGAACATATTCTGACGTCAAGGGTACCTGCCGAAAACTGCTTCAGCAGGCGGTTCAGCGTACTGTTTTTTCAGATAATCCCGTTCGCTCTTCCAAAGTCCAGCTCAGAACCGGAATCTCCCGAATTACCGATCCGGGAATAACGGAACAGAGACATTCACCATCAGTTGTCCATGAAATATCCGAATGATATATCCAATCCCCGGGGTTCATAGTTCTACCGGCACCGGATAAAGATCCCTGTTTCAAAATATAAAGATTATCGTTTGTATTCAGGATTTTCTTTCCCTTTTTCCATGTTTTCTCGATTAGCTCTGCGGCGAGTTCGTTAAGCCGTGGACAGGAGACAACAGAACCGGGGAAATCACCTGAAAAGAGAAAAAAACGAGTTTCCAGAATCTTCATCCGCTGTTCCATTTTGCCGGATTTATTCAGAGCATGAACGTATAAATCTGCCGGGACACGCAGAACTTTTACATGATTTCTACTGCGGTAAGTTGTATGGGCAGGATTTCGTGTGAGAAACTCTTCTTCACCCACTATACTTCCGGCTGTAAAACGTAAAGTGGGAATACTTCCGTTTTCAAGGGCATCTACCGTTCCGGTAATGATGAGAACCAGTGAGTCAGGAATGCTGTTTCGTTTTAAGATTCGGGTTCCCGGGGGAATACTCTGGATTTCTCCATTGATAATAAGGTTGAAATCATCTTCTGATAATCCCGGAAAGGTTCTTTTCAGCAGACTGGCGGAAAGATCCCGGAGCCTGTCTCCTCTGTCGGGAATCAATATATCAACCTGACCAAAGGAAACACTGGCACCGATTTCTTTTTCCGCCGAACTTAAACTGCCTTCGGTATGGCTGAGGATAATTCGCCCAGAAGGATCGTTCACAAAATCTTCAGCAAACCCGTGTATCAAACCCCGTCCCACATCAATTTTTTTAACATCCGCCCGCCTGTAGTATTCAGCGAACACCCTGTCTTTGAAATCCTCTGAAACGCCTTCGTCCGAAATAAAGCTTGTTAATACTTTATTAGAAATTATATCCGCCAGATGTGCGTATGATTTATATCCACCCTCCCATAAAGCTCTGAAAAACAGGATAGTTGTTTCCAGGGGATGAGGAGACCTAACCGGGCGCACCTCTAATCCATCTATATCGTTCCACTTCCCCTCTTCCAGATAATGAAAATTCACCAGATTATCCAGGAAATCAGGTTCCATTTCCAGCAAAGCGGCGCATTTATACCGTACTGTGGCCATCACCGGTCTTGTGGCAAAGATATTCAGTTTTCTGTCACCCCGAAGCAGACAGGTTAAGCCGGCAAAATGATCGTCGTGAACATGAGTAACAAAGAGTCCCTGTATCTCAGAAATATCACAGCCCAGAGCTTCAAGGGAATAATCAATTCCCGGCCCGGCATCAATCAGGTATTTATTCCCCCGATATGTAACGATGCTGCCCATACATGGCCTTTCAGGATCCCAGCCGTTGCCCTCGCCAATATGACTGATAGAGAAATATCCACCGGGTACATCAATGTTGTTCAGGGTGTAGGAGGCTGTCCAGTCCTTATCTTCAGGGAGATTCATATCGACGGAAACTGTCTCATTCCGGTACTTGAAGGTGTATTGATTCTCCGAATCTCTTATCAGGGTAACATCCTGCGATAAACGAACCTTCCCCTTTTTGATGCTTTTTACATCAACCAGTTCATGAGGAGTTTTGATTCCGCCGGAGGCAAACTTCAGCTTCAGCCGCCATAGTTCCTCCAGCTGATCTTCAGGAATCCCCTCGTCCAGCATTTCTTTTTCAGTAACCAGACCGTATGTACCTCGGTAAATATAACTGAGCACAGCTTCGGCGCGCTGGGGAAGTCCTGTAAGTATAGGTTTAATTCCTGAGTTTCCCGGATGTCCGGGTATAGCCATCCCCTGACGGTAAAGCATGTGCAGAACAGGGAATTCCGCCAGGTTCCAGAACCGGCCCCTTTGAATGGACACATCGGAGAGAAGAATGGCATTCGGCCCCTGTTCAAAGACAACCCCGTCTTTTTCAATCTTTTTTACAAGTCCCAGGCGCATGAGATGTTTAATACTGTCCATAGGCGCCCCGCAAAGTATTCGAAGCCCCGCCTGGGGTATTTCAACCCACCAGACACCCGGTAATACCGGAACTTTTGTCATATTAACTATTATAGGCGCGTTTACTCAAACAATTCACGCAGTTTTCTTAATGACTTGTAAAGGATAATAAATATCGACAAAACAGTGCCTGTATGGGGATAATAGTTTATGAATAAAAAAATACTCGCCCTGGATCAGGGTACCACCAGCTCACGAGCCATTATTTTTGATAAGCAGGGCCGGAAAGTCTCATCCTCTAGTAACGATTTTCCCCAATATACTCCCAGAGAATCATGGGTTGAGCACGATGCATGGGAAATATGGGAGAGTCAGATAACAGCTGCCCGTAATGCGTTAGCCGAAATCAGTGATGTAAAAGAGTCGATAGCCGCCATCGGCATAACGAATCAGAGAGAAACCACCATACTCTGGGATAAGAGCAGCGGAAAGCCCGCCTGCCGTGCCGTAGTGTGGCAATGCCGGAGAAGTACCGCTATATGTGAAACTTTGAGAAATGACGGGTATGAAGAGCTGATACAAAAAACGACGGGATTGAAACTCGATCCCTATTTTTCCGGAACCAAATTAAAATGGCTGCTCGATGAAACTCCAGGGCTCAGAGAAAAGGCTGAGAGCGGCGAGATTCTCTTTGGTACGGTTGATTCCTGGCTTTTATGGAATCTGACTGGAGGCAAGGTACACGCAACTGACATCAGCAACGCCTCCCGCACCATGCTCATGAACCTGGAAACCGGGCAGTGGGACGATGAAATGCTCAGGATTCTTGATATTCCCCGAAAAATACTGCCGGAAATACGCCCCTCAGTGGGTTATTTCGGGGAAACCGACCCATCCATATTCGGATTTTCAATCCCCATTACCGGAATTGCCGGGGATCAGCATGCAGCCCTCTTCGGCCACAGGGCTTTTGAGGCCGGTGATGTAAAGAACACTTACGGTACCGGCTGCTTCATGCTGATGAATGTTGGAGATAAACCGGTGTACTCATCGGGTGGACTGCTCAGCACGGTAGCCTGGGGCATGGATGGAAAGCGAACCTACGCTTTAGAAGGAAGTGTATTCATGGCCGGAGCACTTTTAAACTGGCTTATTGACAATCTGGGCCTTGTAAAGAATGCCAAAGAAATAGACCGGCTGGCCGAAGAAGTTGAAGATAACGGGGGGGTGTATCTTGTTCCGGCCTATCAGGGCCTTGGCACACCCTGGTGGAGTACCCGGGCCAGAGGAACACTCAGCGGATTAACAAGGGCCAGCACCAAAGCCCATGTCTGCAGGGCCTACCTTGAGTCTATAGCCTACCGCAGTAAAGACATTATTGATGTGATGATAGCCGATTCGGGGCACAAGCTTAAACATATGAATGTTGACGGGGGTGTTACCAACAGCGATATTCTGATGAAATTTCAGGCCGGACTCCTGAATATTCCGGTGATCAGGCCTTCCTCTGTAGAGGCTACCGTACTTGGAGCCGCATTGATGGCCGGGCTTGGTGCGGGATTGTGGGACAGCCTGGACGATATCAAAGGGATGGGGGGTAATGAAACTGTTTTTAAACCTGATATGAAGGCGGACAAACGTGATAAACTTTACAGCGGCTGGCTCGAAATAGTCAGGAAAATTGTATAGGATTAAAAGATGCTGGAAAATAATATCGATCGGGATGTCCGTTCTGCCGTCGAAAGTCGAAAACCCTCCCGGGCATTCAAGGATGCGATGAAGCTTTACGGTGAAAATACCGTGTATCGGGTATTGAATTCTTTTCTGGGTGACCTTCCTGACGGCCAGAGGATAAGAAAAACCGCTCTTGCCATCAGTCTTCCGGAAGCGGATCTGCGGCACATGGCTGATTCAGCTGAGCTGCCTGTCAGAAGGGTTTCCAGGCTTATCCTTCTGGAAAGTAAAACAGGAGTCAGTGAAGATCCCCTGCTTCAAAAAGGCCTTTCTGATAAATCGGCGGTTATCCGCTGTGATGCGGCTCGATTTACCGGGAGTGGTACTGATAGAACCCGCCTCTACAATCATCTTATCAGGCTGATAAGGGAAGATCCTGATATACGGGTGAGACGATCGGCGGGAAAGCGCCTGTCGGACTCCTTTGCCGATCTTTATTCAGTGGATTTCAACGGGTTGCCGCCTCTATCTCAAATGCTGATTATTGATGCTCTGGAGGGGCACAGCCGGGTTGATGAAGAACGTGTGGAATCCCTGCTTTCATCCCGGAATAAGGAAATATCGTACCGGGCAGCCCGAACCCTGCAGCGCTGGGGAACACTGAAAAGACTTTTCACCAAGAAAGGGGAAACTGTTACTTTAAAAGCAGCCGCCGCATTGGGTGTGGCCGATTACCTGGAAGAAATCACCCTGAACAACGACAATAAATCTCTGGCAACAGAACTTGCAGGATTGGCCGGCCGGGAAGATCTTGTCAGAAGGTTTACCGGAGAACATGGAGGTTTTGAAAACCACGAAAAAAACGAGTCCCCGGTCTTTTCTGAAATTGCCGATACCGTTCATCGTCTTGTAAAGATGGATAAAATAAAACGGGAAGAAGCATTGATGAAACTCCCGTTAAATAATCCCGATTTCAAATCTGCAGCCGAGAAAGCTTTCCCTGAATCTTTGATGGATATCACCCACAGTGTACTTTTTGATATGGCCCGTCTGGGCGATTGGAAAGATTGGAGCGGCCGGATTCTCGGAGGATTAAACAGTGGAGACCCTGAAATTGCCGCTTCAGCAATTCCGGCACTTGCAGAAATAGACCCTGAAACAGCCCTGGCTGTTCTCCCTCCGGTACTGATGAACTCCAATAAAACGCTTCGGATCGCCGCAGCCGGGGCATTAGCCTCCATCCCTTCGGGGAAAGGGGTGCTGGAATTGGGAGATTATCTGAAAAATGAAAGAGGAGAAGAGGATATAATCCAGGATGTACTCACAGGTATCCGTTCAGCCGGCGGAGCTGCCCTGGCCCGATGCATTCTGGACAACTTCCGAACCATCGGCCCGGAAATTGCCGGAAAACTCCTCAGTAACGGTATCGATGAACTTGGTGTTGAACTGTTGGCCGACGGAATCCCGGATGAAACCGAGTTAACCGATCTACTCCGCCATGCAGAGTACCCGGGCGGAGCATCCATACTCGCCTCATGGCCGGCATTGGGAGAGAGCTCCCGGAAAAAGTTTCTTTCTTCTTTAAGTACTTCCAGATGGGGGGAGAGTATCCCACCTGAGAAGGGAGCAGAATTGATGGGAATACTGAAAAATCTGAGTTTAGAAGAGCGAAAAACTCTACTGGAACCTGTTCTTCACAACGCCGGCGGTAAACACCGCCGGCAGATACAGAAACTTATAAAAGGTTGATAATGCCTGGATCGTAATCCTCGGGGGCCTCATAGCCCAGCAGATTCATGGTTGTTGCTGCAACCGAACTGATTCCCAGATCTTCATTCAATTCTGTTGAATATTCACCGTTGTATAAGGGATCGTAAATCAGAAAGGGAACCGGATTAAGGGAATGAGAAGTTTTAGACTTGGGTTTCCCGTTGTCTTTAATCACAACTTCACCCTTCTTGTTATGCTCAAACATATCATCCGAGTTACCGTGGTCTGCTGTCAGAATCAGAATACCTCCTGCTTTTTCTACGGCCTTCATCAGTCTGCCAATCTGCAAATCCATCACTTCCATGGAAGCCAGTACAGCCTGAAAAACACCGGTATGGCCCACCATATCTCCATTGGGAAAGTTGAGTTTAATCATCTCATACTCACCAGCCTCAATCACTTCCAGTAAACGGTCTGTAATCTCGGCACACTTCATGGCGGGGCGCTGCTCAAAAGGAACGATGTCCGAGGGTATCTCGACATACAATTCCAGGTTTTCATCAAAATAACCTGTACGGTTACCATTCCAGAAATAGGTAACATGGCCGAACTTCTGAGTTTCACTGATGGAAAACTGCTTCACACCGGTTGCTACAAGGTATTCTGTCATTGTTTTGTCAATTGCCGGGGGTGTTACCAGATATTGTGAGGGGATATGAGCATCTCCATCGTATTCCATCATCCCGGCATATTGCACATCAGGAACACGAACCCTGTCAAAGTGGTTGAAATCATCACCTTCCTCAAAGGCCTTGGTTAACTCAATAGCCCTGTCACCTCGGAAATTAAAGAGTACAACACTGTCTCCATCTACGATGGGGCCCGCAGGTTTTCCATCGTCTCCGGCTACGATAAACGGGGAAAGATCCTGATCGATCGCATCTGTTTTTTCCCGGAGTTCTGTAATCGCCTCTGTGGCACTGGAAAAAATATCACCCTCAGCCAGAACATGGGTTTTCCAACCCCGTTCAACCATGCTCCAGTCTGCATCGTATCGGTCCATAGTGATATTCATCCGGCCGCCGCCGGAAGCAAAACGGGCATCAAAAGAAGAATCACTTACCGAAGTAAGGAACTCCTCAAAGGGTGTAAAATAATCCAGTGCACTGGTTTCTCCCACATCCCGGCCGTCAAGCAGACCGTGAACCCGAACTTTACCCACCCCTGATTCCTTTGCGCCATTTATCAGAGCTTTAAGATGGTCGATATGAGAATGTACATTTCCATCGGAAAGCAGGCCGATAAAATGCAGACTTCCATCAGAGTCTTTAACATTCTGCGTTAACTTTCCCCAGGTTTCACCTTTGAACAAGGTTCCGGATTCAATGGATTTATTAACAAGTTTGGCTCCCTGGGCAAACACACGGCCGCAGCCCATAGCGTTATGCCCTACCTCGGAGTTCCCCATATCACCGTCGGATGGCAAACCCACAGCCTTACCATGAGCTTTCAGCCTGGTACCCGGCCAGGATTTCAATGCCTCATCAAGGTATTCAGTATGGGAGTCCTTAACGGCATCCCCCTCTGCATATTTGCCAAAACCCACTCCATCCATAATACAAAGGACCAGCGGACCCTTTCGTTTTCCTTTAAATGAATTCACTTTAAGAGCATTAACCATTTGTCTTACCTCACTTCCTGAGTATAGGGATGTAC
>Ga0164318_10005483_pt1 | contig 12264 bp, 10 predicted proteins | sample GuaBasSedimGuay9_FD_113734 | JGI IMG/M metagenome (GOLD analysis project Ga0164318, IMG submission 113734) | Subseafloor sediment microbial communities from Guaymas Basin, Gulf of California, Mexico - Guay9, Core 4571-4, 0-3 cm | ecosystem: Environmental > Aquatic > Marine > Hydrothermal vents... | reverse complement strand
CGGATATAAAGCTTCACGGGCTTCAACACTTAAGGGAGATGCCGCCGCTTCTTTTTCATCCGGACCGTCCGGGCGGCTGCGCCAGAGGTCTTCAGAACCAACCTGCTCAAGCATCTTTTGAACCAGTCCGGCTTCATCACCGAAAATTTCACGAAGTTCATTACCGGGGAAGTGGGCACGGGAAAGCCATGTGATGCGGCCTGTATCAAATCCGAGAGCTTCAAGTTCTGCCCGGGTGACCGGGGCCGAAGGTTTGAAATACCCGTTCCAGGCGGAAAAATCTCCCTTTGGAACAGCCCAGATGCGGAAAAAACCGAGGACATGATCGATGCGCCAGGCGTGGTAGAATTTGGCAGCCTGGTTAAGACGATCCCTCCACCAGCGGTAGTCTTCCGAGCGAAGATACTCCCAGTTGTAGATTGGAAATCCCCAGTTCTGACCGTCCGGGGAGCCGGCTCTGAAATCCCGGTTGAAATTGTCCCTTTCGGCCCAGAGATCGGCACTGTCCTCGTTAATCAATATGGGAATATCGCCTTTTAATGCGACGCCCAGGGAGTCAAGCTCCCGGGAGGCCGCTGTAAACTGTTCTTCCAGGCGCCACTGAAGCCAGACCCAGAAAAAGGCTTTATCTTTTTTCTTTTTCCAGAGCCTGGAAAGGTCTTTTCTATCAGGATTCCGGAATTCTTTCCATTCAACCCAGGATTTAAGCTCATTCTCTTCTTTCAACAGTGAAAAAAGTGCATAGTTCTGTACCCAGGGGTTATTTTTCGCCCACTTTTCCGCTTTTTTGATATCTGCTGCAGCTGCATTTTTCCACATGCTGCGTAAGATGCGCATTTTCCCCGCGAGTACTGTATCAAAATTGATATTTCCCGGGGTTATGCCTGAAACAGTAGAGACTGTCCCCGGTTTTTTCCGGCGGTTCTTCAGTTCAGACCGGAGGGCGGCGATATCCCCCGGGTTTGCCGCCTCGGGAAAATCATCCAGCCGGGCATACACCGGATGAAGGGCAAAGGCGCTTAACGCACTGTAGGGGGAAGTTTCAAATCCTGTATCGTTAACAGGAAGAATCTGGATAAGCTCTATTCCGACTGAAGCGGCCCATCGGCCCAGCATGGGAAGATCGGCAAACTCACCGATTCCAAGGCTTTTTCGGCTTTTTATTGCAGAAAGGGGTACAACAACCCCGGTAACAGTGTGCCTGAAGTGAGGGTATTTCATGGTATGTCTCTACTCGTTTCCCGCTCGGATCCGCTCTTCAATCTGGTGAATCCTGTCCCTGATTTTAGCTGCCTGTTCGTAGTCTTCTTCATCTACCCGGCGGCTCAGTTCCTCCTGAAGCCGTGAAAGCTGGATGGCAAAGGGCATTTCAGGTTCGGCCATGCTTACACTGATGGAGTCTTCTTCAGAGATATTCTCTTCCAGAAAAATGGGAATACCGGCCCGTAAAGCCAGAGCCAGAGCATCGGGGGTTCTGGTGTTCAGGGAAAAACGTGTTTCATTGCCGGTGAAGTGAATGATAGACCTGTACTTACCCGGGGAACCGCTTTTGAGTATTTCAACGGATTCGGCTTTTATGGAAACCGCTTTACAGAAGGAGTTTAACACTTCAGTCATCCGCGGCGGCTGTTCCTTCACCCCTGCCAGGGAAGTGAGAATAGCCTGAGCCTCGGCAGAGTCGACATAAACCGGAACACAGCGGGCCGAAGAGGGCAGCCGGAGTAATGCCGCCATACCGTTTTCCGTTCTGCCGACAGTCCATATTTCAGCTTTGATAAACATTCTTAATTCACCTGGGAGAGTCCCGGAAAATCCAGGGTGGCGAAATAATCGGCCAGAGTTTCCCGCCGCCGGATTTCCTGAACTGAGCCGTCTTCTTTAAGCAGTAGTTCTGCCGGACGGAGTTTTCCGTTGTAATTGAAGCCCATGGCCCGGCCGTGGGCACCGGTATCGTGAAAAACAACGATATCTCCCCGATCAATTGGGGGCAGTTTCCGGTTGATGGCGAACTTGTCGTTGTTCTCGCAGAGACTGCCCACAACATCGTAGATTTCTGTTGCTTCGGCGTTCTCCTTGCCCATCACCGTGATGTGATGGTAGGCGCCGTATAATCCCGGACGCATCAGGTCGGCCATGCTGCCATTCACTCCGATATAGTCCCGGTAGATATGTTTTTCATGAATGGCTTCGGTTACCAGATAGCCGTAGGGACCGGTAACCACCCGGCCGCATTCGAAATACAGTGCCGGAGGTTTGAGGGCGGCAGTAACGACGTACTGGGTGTAGAGTTTTTTGATGCCCTTTGAGACCGCCTTAAGATCCACCGGAGATTCTTCCGGCCTGTAGGGAATACCGATACCCCCGCCGAAATTGATAAAATCGATGTTTACCCCGGTTTCTTCGGTGATGTCCGCCAGGAGCTGCAGCAGCATGTCGGCGGTTTCCACAAAGTAATCGACGTTCAGCTCGTTGGACGCCACCATGGTGTGGATTCCGAAGTGTTTTACGCCTTTTTTCTTTGCCAGGGTATAGGCTTCAATCATCTGCTCCCGTGTAAGGCCGTATTTGGCCTCTTCGGGCTTCCCGATAATATCGTTTCCCTCTTTTAAGGGGCCGGGGTTGTAACGGAAGGAAAGGGTTTCGGGAAGACCGATCTGTTCCAGGTATTTCAGATGGGTAATATCGTCCAGGTTTATAATCGCACCGAGTTCTTTCGCTTTCAGGAACTCCTGTAAGGGGGTGTTGTTGGAAGAGAAAAAAATCTGTTCTCCGGGGATTCCCGCTGCATCTGACAGTATGAGTTCGGCCATGGATGAGCAGTCGGTTCCCATGCCCTCTTCCGAGAGGATTTTAAGCAGGTATGGATTGGGATTGGCTTTAACGGCGTAGTGATTTCTGAAGCCCGAAGGGGCCCAGTCGAAAGCCGCATTAAAAGATTTTGCAGCTTCCCGTATCGCTTTTTCGTCGTAAATATGAAAAGGTGTGGGGTATTCTCTGGCTATATCCCGAATGATTTTCTCATCAAAAGGGAGTTTTTTTTCGTTCATTTCTATTGACCTCTGTCGCCCCGAGCAGGCAGCTGTATTCCCCCGCATCATAGACTGTACAAGGGGGGTCGGGCTATAGTGGATCCATGCCTGAAACACGCCGATTCGGTCTTCTTTCCGCCCTCTCTTTTTTAATCCTCTTCACGTCCTGTTCCAACCCCTCGTACTTCAGGGTTTACAGCGGTGATACCGTCGGGTTCGTCAATTCAAAAGGGAAAAGCGTTATCCCCTCTGTTTATCAGGATGCTGAAGACTTTTCTGAAGGCTTGGCCCTGGTTGTGATAGACGGTAAAGGCGGTTGGATCGACCGCCGGGGGCAGTTGGTTATCCCTGCGGATTTTCCCATCGCAGCCAAGTTCCATCAGGGACGTGCCATGGCTGTCGCCGAAGAGGAAGGTTCCGCCGGTTATCTGGATTCCCGGGGAAACTGGGCCATTGAGCCGCAGTGGCTTAAAGCCGGGGACTTTTCCCAGGGACTGGCTGCGGTGGAGGATGCTGAGGGAGCGGCCTACATCAACCGGAGAGGCCGGGAGGTCTTTCGCCATGAGTTTGATTTTTCCGGACCCTTTTCCCAGGGCCGGGCTCTGGTGGTTAAAGACGGGAAATATGGGTTTATCAACAGGAAGGGGGGAGTTGCGGTGGCAGTGGATTACCGCTTTGCTCAGCCTTTTGCCGACGGGAGAGCCCTGGTTGTGATTGATGATAAAGGCGGTTTTATCAATCGCCGGGGGAAACTGGTGATACCGGCGGAGTATGATTATGCCGCCTCATTTAAAGATGGACGGGCTCTGTTTGTCCAGGAGGGTAAGGCCGGATACCTTGATACCCATGGGAAAGAGGTGATTCCTCCTCAATATCGATGGGCCGGAGATTTCTCGGAAGGTCTGGCGCCGGTTGAACTGGAAGGTCTGGTGGGTTTTATCGACCGAAAAGGCCGGTCCGCAATTGAAGCCCGGTTTACCTATGCCGAAGCCTTTCATAACGGCCGGGCTCTGGTAATGGAGGGAGATGAGATTTCCTACATCGACCGAAAAGGCCGGGTTGTCTGGGGCGCCGAGCTGTAAACCTGAACCTGGTTCCGTCCGTTTACCGTCTCTTCCGCCAGCGGCGCTTTTCACGCCCCATTGCACAACATATAATGTTTTCATGACTGCAATACCTGCAATTGACCTCATTGACGGACGCTGTGTCCGTTTAACAGAAGGTGATTTTGATACAGTAAAAGTTTATGGAGAAGATCCGGTTGAAATGGCCCGGAGCTTTGCCGCCTCCGGAGCCGAACGTCTTCATGTTGTCGACCTGGATGCGGCCCGGGGAACCGGGGGGAATCGGGAGTCCATCAAAGCTATTCGTAAGGCTTTTCCCGGGGTTCTGGATGTCGGCGGCGGGATACGCAGCATTGAAGAGGCCAGGAGTCTCAAGTCTCTTGGAGTTGACTTCCTGATTGTCGGTACCGCTCTGGTAAAGAAGCCGGATGATGTGGCTGCCTGGGCTGATGAGCTGGGTTCTGTTTTTGTTGCCGGAATTGATGCCCGGGACGGAGAGGTGAAGGTTTCCGGCTGGGAAGACGGTTCCACTATACCTGCGGCGGATCTGGCGGTTCAGGCCCGTAGTCTGGGAATGGTTGAGATTATTTACACCGATATTTCTCGGGATGGAACCCTTATTGGTCCCAATATTCCGGAAACCGAAGCTGTTGCCGCATCCTCCGGTCTGCCGGTAATTATTTCCGGCGGTGTGGGCTCCATGGCCGATCTGGAAAAACTCGCTGCAGAACACCCGAAGGGAATCTCAGGCGTAATTTTCGGTAAGGCTCTTTATGAGGGCCGGGTGAACCTCAAAGATGCAATTCGAATACTGGGAGCTTCCAATTGAGCAGCACAACAAAAGATCCGGTATGGCCGGTGGTGGTTCAAATAAGCGGGGAAGGGGTAACTGCAGCCCTGATGAACCGTAAGGCCTTCAGAAAAAGTATTGAAACCGGAATTCCCTGGATTGTTCATCCGGAAACAGAACGGGTACTGCCATGGCCCGGAGAACCTCAAAGTCTATCCCTGAGCGAGTCCTCCGGGTGTTTTCTCTTAACTCTCCCCGCTGGTTCTATCTTGGAGCCTTATGGAACAGGAACCCCGCCGGAGGTGAATCCTGATGATCGTACGGACATGGAGGAAACCCTTACCTCTGAAACCGGCGGGATGGAAAAAAATTCAGTTATGGAGCAACTCTCGACTCTTATTGCCCAGAGGCATAACACCATGCCTGAGGGCTCGTATACCACACATCTTTTTGAGCAGGGACTTGATAAAATTTTGAAAAAAACCGGAGAAGAAGCGGTGGAACTTCTTCTGGCCCGGAATGATAAGGACGTGATTTACGAGTCCGCCGACCTGGTTTATCATCTCCTGGTACTGCTGGAGGCTTCGGGACTCAGCTGGTCTGAAGTTACCCGGGAGCTCTCCCGGCGGCACAGTGGATAGTTTTTTTATCTGTCAGCCGGCATCTGTAATCGAAGAAATTAGAGTTTCGGCATCACCTTCCATTTCGAAGGTCATTTCTTTCATTTCCCCTGTTTCCGGAGATTTCCAGCGCAGATCTACAATGGGCGGCTGGCGGAATAATTTCTGCAAGCCGCCTTTTTTCGGCTTAATACGGAAATAATCAATTGTATCGGCCGGAATCTCAAGAGTTTCATCTTTGGTTCGGCTGCTGCCCTTTCTTCCACCGGAAAACATGCTTGAAAGCCAGTTCTCCGAATGAAAGGTTTGAAAATACAGGGCCTTGGCCGTTGTATAGAACATCCCCCAGAGCGGCACCTGGGTTTTTTCTCTGATTACCCGGCCCAGGGCTTTAGCCAGAACCGGTGTTCCAAGATCTTTTTCCCGTTCTTTCCAGAACTCTTCAGCATCAACGCTGTCATTTCGTCCAAATAACATAAAAGCCATTCTAAACCCGGATCCGGTTTTGTTCCATCACTGATTTTATGATTTCTGCTTGTTGGAAACAACATCGATATAGACAGCTACGATAAGAACGAGTCCTTTGACAATGTACTGCCAGAAGATATCCATATTCATAACACTCATACCGTTTACGATGCTTGCCATAATCAGGGAACCAACCATTGCCCCGATGATGGTACCTTTACCACCCATGAGGCTTGTTCCGCCGATTACGCATGAGGCGATGGTATCCAGTTCATAGCTCTGGCCTGCATTTACCGTACCGGCAGCTACGTATCCGGTGAGTATGATACCTGCAACACCTGAAAGAACCCCCATAAGAACGTGAACCAGAAAGATGGTTTTCTTGATATTGATACCCGAAAGCCTGGTGGCCTCCAGATTTCCTCCAACGGCGTAAGCATACCGGCCGAAACGTGTATTGGTGGAAATATAGGAGATTAACAGGGCGATTCCGGCCAGTATCAGCACGGGAATCTGTATCCCCCTGTACTTGTTCATAACCAGGATGTAGAGAACCACAATGCCGGAAATAACCGAGGCTTTCAGTATGTCCTTCCACATCACAGGAATCTCAAAACCGTAACTTTTTTTCTGATTGCGGCCCAGCATTGTTGTAAAGAAGATAACTCCGACTACAACAAGGGCGATTATCCACCCCAGAGGCTTTGAAACATAACCCTGGGCGATGGATACCAGACTGCTGTCAACCGGGGAGATGGTTTTCCCCTGGGTAACACCGAGAACACCGCCGCGGAAGAGCTGCATGCCTCCCAGGGTAACAATGAAGGCCGGAATCTTTAAATAGGCAATCAGAGAGCCTTGCCAAACCCCGATAACAACGGCCAGAAGTAAGACAACAATGATAGTAAAAATCGTTGACATGATACCCTGACCGGTTGCCGTCATTGCGGGGAAGATTCTGGGCATCAGGTCGTAAAAAACCTTAACCTGAAGGAATGCCGTAACGGCACTCAAAAAACCTACAACTGAACCGACGGAGAGGTCAATATTACCCAGAACAATTACCAGTACCATGCCGGTTGCCAGGAATGAAATAATGGAAGCCTGACGGAACAGGTTGGAGATATTCCGGGGCTTGAGGAAAATACCGTTGGTTAGAATCGAGAATAATATCCAGATAAGCGCCAGGGCAATCAGGACGGTATAATCCTTGAGGCCGTGCTTTACTTTTTTCAACAGGGCCGAATTCTGTTCAGTTAACATGAAAACTCCTTTTCATCCTGGGCCCCTGCCGTAGCAAGGGCCATTATCCTTTCTTGTGTTGCTTCTTTTATATCGAGGATTCCTGTCGAACGGCCCTCACACATCACCATGATACGGTCGCTCATTCCCAGGACTTCTTCCAGTTCAGATGAGATCATGATAATGGAGACACCCCGTTCAACCAGGTCGTTCATCAATTTGTAAATCTCATACTTTGCTCCTACATCGATGCCCCTGGTGGGGTCGTCCAGGATAAGAACGTCGGGGTTGGTCATCAGCCATTTGGAGATAACCACTTTCTGCTGGTTGCCGCCGGAGAGTTTTTCAGCTGGAACCAGAAGGTTGGGTGTTTTGATGCGCAGGCTTTTTGCAAACTTGCGGCTCTCTTCCAATTCCTTGTTTTTATCAATGTGCATAAATCCGGAGAAGTGGTCCATGCTGGGCAGGGAGATATTTTTGAGTATGGACTGCTCCAGTATAAGTCCCAGTCTTTTTCTATCCTCAGGAACCAGGCCGATGTTATGATTCATGGCATCCCTGGCGGAATTGATGTTTATTTCTTTGCCGTTGAGAGTAATTATGCCGGCAATCTGTTTTCCCATTTCTCCGAAAAGGGAAGTTACAAGTTCTGTTCGCCCCGAACCCATCAGTCCGGCAATACCGAGAATCTCTCCTTTTTTAAGATCGAAAGAAACGTCCTGGATAAGGGTTTTATCCATGAATTCGGTGCTCATTACCTTGTAGTCTTTAACAGTAAAGACCGGTTCGCCGATTTCAACCTTCCTTGAGGGGAAACGTTCGGTCATTTCCCGGCCAACCATCATGGCGATGAGTTTGTCCGTATTGGTTTCTGCAGTAGGTATGGTGGCCACGTGCTTACCATCACGTAAAACGGTTACCGTATCTGTTATTTGAAAAAATTCTTCCAGTTTGTGAGATATGTAAACACAGGTAACACCCTTTTCCTTAAGGGTTCGTAGGATTGCATGAAGGGTGTTTACTTCGAATTGGTTCAGGGCTGAGGTGGGTTCATCCAGGATGAGGACTTTGGCGTCTTCGCTGAGAGACTTGGCAATCTCCACCATCTGCTGTTTACCAACACCCAGATTACCGACGGTTTCACCGAAAGGGATTTCCAGTCCATAGGTGGTAAGCAGTTTTTTGGTTCTTCCGTAGAGATCGTTCCAGTTGATAACATCCCCGAAGCGGACAGGTTCCCTGCCGAGGAAGATATTCTCTCCAACGGTTGAGAAGGGGTTAAGAGCCAGTTCCTGGTAAACGATTGAGATTCCACTTTCAATCGCCTGCCGGATGGCTCCTTTTTCAAAGCTGATCATTTTACCGTCCAGCACGATTTTTCCGGTGTAGGTTTCATGGGGATACACACCGGAGAGTATTTTCATCAAGGTGGATTTCCCGGCACCGTTCTCTCCGCAGATACCGTGAATCTCTCCGCGTTTAACGTTGAAACTCACATCGGATAGAGCAACGACTCCGGGAAATTCCTTGGTGACATTGTTCATTTCAAGAATAAAGTCATCAGACATTTGATTTCCTTTCGTTTACATGGCTGAAAATGGGGACCGTTTGTAACAAACGGCCCCCGATTCATTAACTACGGGCGGGGAGGACGCTGGTCTTCGGGAATGTCCCGGTAGACTTCGTCGTAGGGCTGGAATCCGGTAAGGATAACTTCATCGTACAGATTATCGGCATCAACCTGAACAACTTCGAGGAACAGACAGGGAACAGAACCCTTGAGGGCGTCGTTCAGAGTCAGTTCGGCGAGGGTGAAGTCAGTCAGACCGGGGACTGCTTCGCCCTTGGCAAGAGCGATGGCCATATCCATGGCCATGGGGGAGAGTTTGCGAACGTCTTTGAAAACGGTCATGGTGAGTTCGCCTTCAACGATGGACTTACAACCGGCGAGGGTGGCGTCCTGTCCTGAGATAGGTACTTTGCCTGCCAGGCCCTGAGCTTTCATGGCCTGAAGGGCGCCGAGAGCGGTTCCATCATTGGAAGCCACGATAGCATCAACGTTGTTGCTCTGAGCGGTGAGGATGTTCTCCATGTTTTTGAGGGCGTTTGCAGGATCCCAGTTCTCAACCCATTGGTCGGCAACGATGGTAACCTTACCGGCATCAACGAGAGGCTGGACAACTTCCATCTGACCCTGGCGGAACAGAGTGGCGTTGTTGTCGGTGGGGCTTCCGCCGAGCATAACGAAGTTGCCGCTATCTACAACGCTGGTAACACCACGGCCCTGAGCCCGGCCGACTTCGACGTTGTCGAAAGACAGGTAGGCTGAGAGGTTGGCGGATTTGATCAAACGGTCGTAAGCGATGGTGGGAATGCCTTCAGCTGCAGCTGCATCAACAGCGGAAGCGGCGGCGTCGCCGTCCTGAGCGATGATGATAAGAACATCGGCACCCTGGAGAATCATGTTTTCAATCTGGTCGTTCTGCAGTTTGGGATCCTGATTGGCAACCTGAGTGATAACCTGGACACCGGCTTTCTGGCCGAGATCGGTAAGCAGTGCTGCCTCACGGGGCCAGCGGTCGGTGGAATAGTCTGAGAAGGAAACACCGACGACGATGGTGTCGTCTGCAGCTGCCGTATCAGAACCGCCATTGGCAAAAGCCATGGTGCCGAAGAGAGATACGATGAGGATTAGAAAGAGAATGCGCTTCATTGAAGCCTCCTTAAGAATTTCTAATATATAAGCAAGAATTGTGCCAACACTTTGTAAATCACAAAAACCCGCTTATGTTCATTGAATAACTATACTTAGAGAATATCACGGTTTATTGTAAATATTGTTTTTGATATTCGGCATGTGTAAGATCCGCCCCAAAAAATGTTAAGCGTGTAAGTTTATGCACATCCCGGCGGCATCAACCTGGATGTCATGAGCCCTTCTATGAGTTCTTCTCAGGAAGCGGAGAATGTTTAGTGTGAATGAATATTGCTTTTTCATACTGCCGGCGGGATACTGAGTCCTTGAATGGACTTTAATATTCTGATTGTTGATGATGAAGTGGAAATGTGCCTTTCTCTGGCGGAGTTGTTTGAATCCCGGGGATATCGGGCGCAGTATGCTACAGGAACCGTTGATGCCGGTGCCGTGTTGGAAAGAGAGTCTTTTGATCTGATTCTGCTGGATATACGAATGCCCGACGGGAACGGAGTTGATTTTCTAAATACCCTTAAAACCAGAGATAGCCCGACATCGGTTATTATGATCAGTGCTTTTGCTTCGGTGGACAATGTTGTTAAGGCCATGAAGTACGGTGCGGTTAACTTCTATTCCAAACCGATAGATATGCCGGCACTGCTGGAGGAAATTTCCTTAATTTCCGCGGGGAAAAATTCTGCTTCGGATAGCGGAGAGGGGCTTTCGGCAATACTGACCCGGACGCCGGGAATGGAAGAAATATTTACCCTGATTGAGAAAGCAGCTCCTACTGATGTTCCTGTAATTATCACCGGGGAAAGCGGAACCGGGAAAGAACTGGCGGCAAATTCTATTCATGCCTGCAGTTCAAGGAAAGGTTCTCCCTTTATTAAACTCAATTGTGCGGCAATTCCCGAAACCTTGATGGAAAGTGAATTATTCGGTCATGAAAGAGGTGCTTTTACCGATGCCCGTGAGCGGAGGAAAGGTAAGTTTGAACAGGCTTCCGGGGGAACAATCTTCTTTGACGAAATCGGAGAGCTGAACAGCGGAACACAAGCCAAATTATTACGGGTTCTCCAGGAGAAAGAGTTTGAACGCCTTGGCGGATCAGAAATAATTTCAACGAACGTAAGGGTTCTTGCCGCTACAAATAAAAACCTCCGGGAAATGGTAAAACAGGGAAGCTTCCGGGAAGATCTCTATTACCGTCTATCAGTAATCACACTGGAACTTCCGCCGTTAAGAGAACGTTTAGATGATGTTCCTGTGCTCACCGACTATTTCTTAAAGTTTTTCAACAAACGCTATAATAAAAATATTGATGGAGTTGATGAAAAAACAAGGAGGCTTTTTTCCTCCCATGACTGGCCGGGAAACATTCGTGAGCTGAAAAACTGCCTCGAAAGAGCGGTAATTTTCTGCGAGGGGAAGAGTATCGGTCTTTCAGATCTTCCGAAACAATACACAGAGGCCGTTCTGGAAAGAACTATTACTGGAACCGTTCTGGTGGAAGCGACGGATAATCTTACAAGGGAGTTGATACAGGATGCTCTGGATCGATCAGGGGGGCAGAAGCAGCTTGCAGCAGAAATTCTGAATATACATCGGAAAACCCTGTACAACAAAATGAAAAAACTGGGAATGAATTAACCATGGCGGATATGACACTGCTGCAGATGCGGAATATTCACTATTCCTACGGTGGTTTCGAGGCACTTCGCGGTGTGGATCTGGATATTCATTCCGGAGAGATTCATGCTTTGGTTGGAGAGCATCGGGCAGGAAAAAGTACGCTGATGCGTATACTCGGGGGAAACCTCATTCCCCAGCGAGGCGAAATCCTTTTAAAGGGTCGGCCCCTGCAGTTTTATTCCCCTCAGGATGCCATGTCCCGGGGGATCGGCATGGTTTATCAGAGCATTATGATAATACCGTCTCTCAATGCAATAGAGAATATATATTCAGGTAGAATGCCTGGAGCCTGGCTGGGGTATCGCCGGTATGGCAAAATGCTGACAGAAAGCCGGAGATTGTTGAAAGAACTCGGTCAGGAGATAGATCTTCTGGCACCCCTCTTCGAGCTGTCGGTGGCCCAGCAGCAGATGGTGGAAATAGCGCGGATACTTTCCATGTCTCCGGATATTCTTATACTGGATGAAATTTCAAATCGTTTGAACGATGAGGAACTGGTTCATCTGTTCAGGATATTGGCAGATTTCCGAAAGGCCGGAAAATCAATTATATATATCACACAGAATTTTGATGAAATTTTTGAATTAGCCGATCGGGTAACGGTTCTTCAGGACGGTTATCGGAAGAGTACAGAATTGGTGGCCGATCTGGACCGGATGCG
>Ga0164318_10005482_pt1 | contig 12270 bp, 12 predicted proteins | sample GuaBasSedimGuay9_FD_113734 | JGI IMG/M metagenome (GOLD analysis project Ga0164318, IMG submission 113734) | Subseafloor sediment microbial communities from Guaymas Basin, Gulf of California, Mexico - Guay9, Core 4571-4, 0-3 cm | ecosystem: Environmental > Aquatic > Marine > Hydrothermal vents... | reverse complement strand
GTGTCTAGCTGTAACAAATCCATCACCGCCATTGTTACCAGTTCCACAAATAACGACAACCTTTCTTTTGTCAAATTTTTCTCTAACAAATTCTGCAACGGCATTCCCTGCATTTTCCATTAATATTTCTTTTGATACACCAAACTCTTCCGCGTTATCTTCTAATATACGCATCATCCGAGTATTAATCATGTAAGATCCTCCAGAGATAGTCGATTATAAACTAATTCCAAAAGTCTCTCAACAGCCTTTTTGAGTATACTATCTGCTTCTTCTTCAGTAGGGGCTTGAACTGAAATCGTTACTACGATCTTTCCCTTTTTAGAATAACCTGTAGGATGTGACTTTACATAAACTCTTGGAAATTCATCCATCACTTGCCTAACAATAGGAGCTAGTTTTGTTTCATCAGTTATTTCAACTGCGACATCGTATTCTTTGTAAACAAGTTCTTCTGCCTTTGACTCTAACAGCTTCATTACTTCTCTTTCGAACATGTCTTTCATTTCATCAGGAACTCCAGGAAGGCAAATAATTGTTGTTTTATCTTTAGTTATATGAAAACCAGGAGCTGTACCAACTCTATTTGGAATCACTTCAACGCCTTCAGGAAGATCAGCCATTTTTTCACGTGGAGGAGTCATATCATAAGAGTCAACAAGCCCACTCTGGTATAAGTCAAGATAACGATCTCTAATTAAAACATAAGCTTTTTGATTTCTTACAAGAGGCACATTTAAGGCTACTGCGATTGCTTGCGCGGTTTTATCATCATAGGTAGGACCCAATCCACCAGTTGTTATTATAAAATCAGGTTCATGAGATAATGCATATTTTACTGCATCGGCAATTTCATTAATCGCGTCTGGAACTTTTATTATTCTACGAACTTGTCCTCCCATCTCAGTGATCTTTTTAGCAATATATTGGCTATTTGTATCCAAAGTATGGCCAGTTAGTATTTCATTACCAATTATGATTATTTCGACAATCATTTCAAACACCTATATAAAAAAAGGTTAATTAATGTTAAAAAATATTTTTCAGTCGGTGAAGGGTGGTAAACGTGGCAAAATATTTTGTTCACCCAACGGCAATAGTTGAAGAGGATACTGAAATAGGTGAAGGCACTAAAATTTGGCATCACGCCCATGTAAGAAAAGGAGCAAAGATAGGGAAAAATTGTGTACTTGGAAAGGATGTTTATGTTGATACGAATGTAGTAATAGGAAATAATGTTAAACTCGAAAATAGGGTTTCCGTATTTCGTGGTGTGACAATAGAAGACGACGTCTTTGTAGGACCTCATGCAACATTTACAAATGACTTATATCCTAGAGCATTTAGCACCGACTGGGAGATAGTGCCAACGTATGTGAAAAAAGGTGCTAGTATAGGCGCTGGTGCTGTTATAATATGTGGTATAACTTTAGGGGAATACTCGATGGTTGCTGCAGGAGCCGTTGTGACAAAAGATGTCCCACCATTTGGTCTGGTTATGGGTGTGCCAGCTAGGTTAAAGGGTTTTGTGTGTTATTGTGGAAAGCCTGTAAAGAAAGTAATTAGAGAAGATGATAAGTATGTTGTCTTAAAGTGCGAAGATTCCAAATGCAGTAAGGAGATAAAAGTTGATAAAAAAATATACAAGAGTGTGTATGGATAATAATGAAAACTGTATGAGCGCATGGTGTTTATTTTGAGCGAAGAGGATTTGCAGAAAATCAAATTTAAGAAGGCATTTATAGAAAGGTATAGAGCTATCTTAGGACCAGAAGTTGAAAATTTCATAGAGTACAGTCGCAAGCCTTTAACACCAACAATTAGAGTTAACACTATAAAAATATCAAAGAAAGAACTTGTGGAGAGACTAACTGCTAAAGGCTGGATCATAGAACCTCTTCCGTGGTACGAATTAGGATTCTGGGTATATAAACCAAAGTATCAATTGGGAAATGCTATTGAACATAGACTTGGTTATTTTTACATGCAAGGCCCAGCAAGTATGATACCGCCACTGGCTCTTAATCCAAAACCAGGAGAAATAGTATTAGATATGGCGGCTGCACCAGGATCTAAAACGACACAAATGGCAGCAATGATGAGAAACCAAGGCATAATAATAGCTAATGACACCGACTTGGAAAGAATTGTAGCCCTGAGAGGAAATCTTCAACGTTGTGGCGTCATAAACGTAATAGTTACAAACATGGATGGAAGGAGATTTGGAAGGTTGCCACAAAAGTTTGATAAAGTATTACTTGATGCTCCATGTAGTGGAGATGGAACCATACGAATAAAACCGCATATTGCAGAGCAATGGAACCCTAAGGTCATAAAAGGAATTGCTAAACTACAATCACAACTTATATTATCTGCTTTTGATTGCCTAGTTGATGGTGGAGAGTTGGTATACTCTACATGTACATTAAATCCAGAAGAAGACGAAATGGTTGTCACATATCTTTTAGAAAAAAGAGAAAATGCAAAGATTCTGGACATAAAAATAGAGAATCTAAAAACAAGACCTGGATTAACAGAGTGGGACAAATATGAATTTCCAGAAGATTTGAAGAAAACACTTAGAATATATCCCCAAGATAATGATACAGAAGGATTTTATATAGCGAGGGTGAAAAAAGTTGGCTAAATTTGAAAGAGTTTCGAGTAAGACAAGGAAAATGATTTTAAAGCAACTTAAGGAAAATTTTGGGATTACTGATTTTCCATATGTTATTTTAAGTTCTGGAAAAAGAAGGTTTTGGATATGCCCTCCTAAAGTTGCTCAAATAAACTTTAAAGGATTATTAATTCACTCTATAGGATTCTACTTCGCAAACATCGATAAGAATATTCTTAGGTTATCGTTTGATGCTACTCAAGTTTTTGCTAATCAGATAAAGAATAATATTCTTGAAATAGATAAGGAATCTGCTGAAAAATGGCTACGTGGAGAGAGTTTACAATTGAATAAAGAAGTAAAAGAGAAAAAAGTTGTTGTAATTAAATATAAGAACGATTTTTTAGGATGTGGAATAATTTCAAACAAAAAAATTTGGAATCATGTCCCAAAGGATAGACGCACTATAGTCGAATTACCTACAGAATTTGAGCTACCAGATTAAATTAGAAACTATTTGTTAATAATAGCTCAGCCAGTTTCGACTTTACATAGAGAATATCATTTTCCTCTAATGGGAAAATACTCAAATTCTTAATTACCTCATCTAAATGTAAAGTTATACTATTTCCTCTAACTTTTATAAATTGTAATTCTTGTAATTTATCAATAGCATCTATAACTTTAGCACCTGGAAGTAGTGCCATTAAGTCATTTAGATTCACAAATTTCTTTTTAAATGTTTGAAGCAATATCAACCGTTCTACATCATCAAAGTCATTATTTATTGTACTGTTTATTGCTTTTACGATAGAGTTTAGCAATTCCTTCTTTAGTGAGGACACTTTTACTTTAGTTGGCGGGGGTAAATAAGTTTCTACTTTTTTAGGTACCTTCTTTTCAGGAATAGTTACTTCTCTCGCACGAGCCATATTTTCAAGCTTTTTAATTATTTCCTCCTTTTTAGCAATTACAGCACGTAGCATCTCAACTTCCTTTTGAAATCTAGTGGCTGATGTTGAGCTCTCCTTAATTAACTTTTCATACTCCATTATTTTTTCCTTAAGATCTTCGTTTTCTTTCCTTAATCTCTCAAGCTCCTGCCATATAGAAAATGCTTCCATTCTTTCTGATTCAGGAATTACCTCCTCAGTTATATCAGCTCTAGCTACATGTATAGAATGCTTTGGACGAATACTTACTCGTTTTATAGAGGATTGCCCAAACATACTAAGAACTGCTTCTCCTTTATTTAATCTAATTAAAATATCCCCAATATCTGGTGGTAATGGGGACGGCGCTATCTCCATAATCGCATCAATATCATCTTTGTGTGATAAATTGTGAGCTAGAAGAAAATCTATTTGTTTAAGTACTTTTACGTTCAAAGCTGCTGGCTCTTGAGTGATTAGAAGCAAACCACATCCAGGATGCCGGCCCTCTTTTACATAGGTTACAAGTGGAGCGGATGCTTTAGTTGCACTTCTGGATGGTAGAAAATTATGAGCTTCCTCTATTATCAACCATGTTCTTGGTATTACGGGTATCTTCTTCTTTGCCTTTTTACCAGATATTTTCTCCCAGCTTTTTATCCTTGCAATACCTTTACGAGTTTCATATATTTTTTCAGCTATAAGGCCTACTAGAAGGGATGCAACTGGCTTTGAGCTTTCGCTTACATCAATAACTGTAAGCACTCCGGGAAGAGCTAAGTCTTCGATTGTCATGCCAGTATCAGAAAAAATACCCCAACTCTTAGCGTATAATAATTTTGAACGAAGACCTTGAATGGTTTGCTTCTGAAAACTCTTTATGTGTGGGTCTCCCGAATCTAAAATTGCAATCATATCATCTATAGAATAGTTTTTTCCAGATTTTTCAAGCTTCTCAAGAATTGCTTTAAGTAACATTGCTTGCGGAGCATCAGGTTCAAGCCCGAAAACGAATAACCAAACATCAAAACTTACCATAGAGGGGGTTATACTGATTGTACCATCATAAGTGCCAGGTTCGTACTTATTTATGTCTCCTTCTACTACAAGAACTCGTACTTGATCTTTATATCCCTTAGGTTCTACTAATCCAGCAAAACCTTCTTTATTAAGCTCTCCCGCACTTTTATTAGGATATTTAATGGACCAATAAACACCCATTATATCAATTACAATATAAGCCATCTTCTTATTTCTTTCGAGCATCTCCTCTATTAATACACCAGCTGAATATGTCTTTCCACTACCACGTTTGCCAACGATAACACCAACACGTGGCTTATTTATATCTATAGTAACCCAATCCCCTAATTTACCATCTTCTAATATTTCACGCCCAATATAGGCCAAAACCTTTCCCATGAAGACCACCGATGGTAAAATAATAAAAATAGTAGGATAAAAGGCTCATATTTAGAGACTTTCAGCTACCTTTTTTGCTATATCAATTTGGGTCTTAAATGCTTTAAGTTGACTTAGTTTTCTATTTGTCCAGAACCACGCAGCTATTAACGCAATAAATAATATTGCAATCTCATAACCTATTGCTGAGGCATAATCAATAGTTGCGTATGGTGATATGAGATATTGAATGAATGCAGAGACTATTGCTATAAGGAGAGCAACCAGCATTTGTTTATTTATCTCATCCTCTCCTAAAGGCTCTGCGACTGAGGCAAACACTAATGACATGTAAGACTGTGTGTCATAAAAGGATTTTACTATCATTTTCTTAGCGCTCTCTGAGATTCCAGCTTTCTCTAAACTTTGGAAAAGACGTTGTTGCGCCTTTATAAACTCCTGAGACTCCTTAGCTAATTTTGTTATTGTAATAACTTGCCTTGCTACTGATAGTACTAAAGCTATGCTAGCAACAAGTAAAATTGTAGCTGCGGATAACATTATGTTTTTTAATTCTGGCACTCCAAATAATACGTCATATCTAAATCCAATTGTCGCTAAACTGCCATCTACTAATAATAGGAAAAGCACTGTGGTTCTAAATTCAACTCTGATACCCCGAATTAAAATTCCACTTGTTATTATAAATCCTAGGAACAAAAGAACCGCTATAAGAATCCAGTCAAGATAAATTCTGTATACAGGATCTACGATAATGACATTACCAGTATTTAGCAGAACAATAGCAAGTATAGCATAAGATATTCCTAAAATAAAATCATCAAGCCTCACTAGTAGAACGAAAAATCTATGAAGAGCTAGCATTGTTGAGACTCCAGGGGCAGCTTTCTCTTCTACTTTACTTTCTTTAGGTGACTCCTTTTTTTGTTTTTTCGTTGACAAAATAATCCCTCACAATACAATCATTATATGATAAAATTATTATTAAACAATAAATAAATATGTTGATAAACGATGTTTATGGAAGCAAAATCAGAAACAAAAGTATTAGTTATTATTTTTTAAACAACAGCAGTTAATTCTTCTAATTCCCTATCAATCTTATTCAATCTGCGTCTTAATTTAACAAGCCTAATCAAAATTTCTTTAACTTGCTCTTCTCTCGTAGCCCAGTTAAGTTTGCCAGAACCGTACATTTTTTCTATTTGTAATATTCTTTCTTTTAACTCTGCACGTTCTCTAATTATTTTTTCACGCATCTTTTGCAACTCTAAGGCTCTATTTTCCGCCTCTACAACAGCTACCCCCTTCCTACCAATAGCATCTCCTCTTTCTCTACCTTTTTTATTTCTTAGTCTTGAAAATATTCTACGGATCTTATCTAAAAAGAACATAAAAATCACCATGACTGAAAAATTATATAATCAAAAAGTATTTAATTGTTAATTTTAGTAAATTTCTAGATTCATTAAATAAAAAACTTTTTGTGTATAACAAGAAATCATAAGTGATAAGTATGAAAAGGTTTCCAAAGATACTCAGTATAGCATTTGCAGGGCACGTAGACCATGGAAAATCATCTTTAATTGAAGCTATTACTGGGAAGTTTCCAGATATCTATCAATTTGAAATTCAAAAGGAAATGACTGTGTATCTAAAGATAATCTCTTTTTGTTATAAAGGAGTGCAACTTAACCTCTTAGATACTCCAGGACACTCCGACTTTAGGTTTGCCTTAAATCTCGCACTTTCTATTGCAGATGGTGTAGTTGTAGTTGTATCTGGAATAAAAGGGTTTCAAGCTTGGACGGAATATGTTCTAAAACATGCTATTTCAAGAAAATTACCTATTATAATAGCGGCAACAAAAAGCGATCTGCCAAATTTTAATATAAATAGAATATTCTCAGATATTAAAGAAAGAGGCTTACCAGAAAATATTCCTGTGGTTGTTACATCGGCTAAGCTTAAGAAAGGTATTTTCCCACTTCTTGATACGATAATAACTAATGTTCGTCCAAGGAGAAGATACCGTGCAAAAAGTAAGCTAATAATAGTTTCAAGAGAAAAGATTACGGGATTTAAGGTATTATACCTTGCTAAAATAGTATCAGGAGTGTTGAGACGTCGGGATTCGATAAATACATTTAAAATTAAAGAGATATTTGATATTCGTAAAAAACCGATTGATTTTTCGTATTCGGGCAGTTTAGTATATATAGGATTCTATAATTTAGAGGGAGAACCATTAGAACCGGGGACAATAATTACAGATAAAGAGATATCTAAAGATCCTCTAGTCTATAAAAGTATAAATCCGGTCCTTGAATGTCAGATCAGAATACTTAATGCTAAGGATTCGCATAGATTTGTTCAAATTCTTTCTGAGTTGAGAGATAAAATCGGTCTAAAATATGAGATATCTGAGGATACAGCGAAAGTGGAACTTATTGGTAGTCTTCAATACCAAGTTTTAGAAGAGAGACTAAAGGAAGAAAATATACTCTTTGAGCTTATTAGAGAGCCTATTAAAAAACGGGTGACAGTAGCAGAACGAATTATTGCAAAGAGTGGAACAGCTATTGTGGAATTAATTCCTTATACAGGACTTCAGTATAAGATATACAGAGCCGATGGCGAAGCAAAAGATATTGATATTATAGGAGTATCTACTGCATGCCAGGCAGTTGGAATTACAGGAATAATATCCATTGTACATAAAGGAGAACATGAAGAGGATATAGCAAAAGCTGTAGGAAATGCAATAAAGAATGCAGGATTAATAAATATTCTACCAAATAGAATGCTTGTTATAAGAAGTCAGAACATCGGGAAGTATCTCCATAACATAATTAATAATGAGATAAAGGTAGTTTATTATGTGGGAGGAAAAGCGTATTTTTTAGTTCCTTCGGAGAAGTTGGATGATTTTATAGATGATGTTCTACGAGTAACACATGGTAAAGCGGAGGTAAAGCTTATAAAATTAGTGCCCGAAGAAAGGATTCTAAGTATAGATCCAGGAACTAGACATATAGGCTTTGCATATATTAGATCGGACGAAATTCCACTAATCTGGCATATTAACTTGCCAGCAAATCTTGATGATAAAAAGACGCAAAGTAAAATGATTGAGAGAATTAGAAAAGAGATAGAGGTTTTCCTTAAAGATTTAGAGCCGCCGAACAAAATATTTATCGGCTCAGGAATTGGTGCAAGATATGCCTATGAAGCTGTTAAGCAATATCTTGAGAAATATAATCAGGATGTAGACGTATTTTTTGTTGATGAATCCATGACGACAAGAGAAGCTATTTTTAGAATTAGAAGCGGGAAAATAGAGAAAGTTGTTGCTGAAAGTTTAGTTGATCACGCAGTTGCTGCTTTAATAATTGCTAAACGTGGAATTGAAGGAAAGCGGATTAAGATAAAAAATGTTAATGAAACAATTGAGGAGTATATTAGAAAAACATATAGCGTAGGGGATTGGTTTAGGTCTATTAGCTCTATTCATTCAATTAAGGATATAAAGCCGGGGATGTATCTAAAGGTTAGAGATCCAACGATGATTAAAACAAACCTTGATAAAGGAGAGGTTATAATCTTTCGCAAATGGAGAAAAGATAAGTCATTTATAGCATCCACTCTTACTGGTTCAAAAATAATAGTTAAATTAAAAGATGATGTAAAGATGGAAAGGGATTTCTTCAATATACTACAGCCAGTTAAGTCCATAAAAGAAGAAGAATGATAATTATTTTGGTGCACATGGTAACATGACTTTTATTATACACGATCCTAAAGGAACTTTAAGATTATTTGCGATGTTCAAGCATTTGGCTTTTAATAGGAAAATTATAGGTTTCTTTATTCTATCTTTATAGTATGTTAATGTCTCAAAGTTCGCTTGACCTTTTGATATTAATAAGTCTGCTTTCGAATACCAATCTAAAAACTCTTCTCCTATATCTTCAAAATCTATACCAAAATAAGGTCTTCCTGTTGTTATTACAGTAACCATATCTGTAATCCCAGCACTGACCGCATCTTCATATGTTGCATCATTAGATATAGGTCCGCCTCGTACGACGAAAACGATATCTTTTCCCAATTTCTCTTTTAAAACCTTTACAAGAATTCTATCAAAAAATATTTCTCCAGCATTATCTGCTAAATACATGATTAGATTGGATTTAGAAATAAGTTCCAATGCAAGATCATAGTCATCTATTACAAATCCCTTGTTGAGAACCTCTTTATATGTATCGTAAAGTTCTTCTAGTTTAAATTTATGTGATGGGTTACTATAATCTATTATATTACCAGCGATGGCTGCCGTAAACGCCTTTTTAATCATAATTTTTATATCTTGCTCGGAAAATATTTCACGCTCTATCTTTTTAGTAACTTCTGACGAAATTTTATTACTTATTTCTTTAACTTGAGAAAATGGATCTTCTTCGCCAATTAAAGAGTAAAGTTTTTTGAACAAGATATTTGACATTAAAGCTGGACACTGTTGAGGATCAAACACCTTAGCAAGATCAATAGTCATTATTTTTAAAATTTCAAACTTTCTTTCTCTTGATAAATTAGTCCAGTTGAGTATTCTGACTATTGTGTTTAACGTACAGCCTGCGCAAATAAGGTCTACTTTCATAATATCACCTACCTTTTACCACAATAAAAAGTAGATAAACTTTTTGAAAGTGATTATTCAGTACACTTTCTCAGCTCTCTTAAAAACATTGTTTTATGTTTATTAAATATTAGTGTTTGTGCTAAATTTATTGCCTCAGCCTCAGCTTCGTGAATTGTATTAAACCATTCTGAGTGGTATAATAGATTTCCTTTCTTATCAACTCTCCCCATTCTCGTATAATTGTCTGGCATATCAACATCTGTCGGAGCTTTGGCTTCAACACGGATCATTAAAACATCATGAATTTGTTTAAATGCGAGCCAAATTTCAACCCATCTAAAACTACGTTTCATTTTAAAACCCAAATAGTTTTTGATTAGATATATAGAAGTTTTAACTATTAAAATTATTTCTCTGCTACTACGATTAAATAATACCCAAGTGCACTAAAAGGGAATATCCATCTAAGTTTATTTTCTAAACCAGCAAGTATTTTTTCAGGTTTGGATAACCACGTCCGCCGACTCCATACAAACATAGGCCTTAGGATAAAAAACGAACTTCCAATTTTATATTTTTTGAACCCTGCTTTCTGTAAGAGCTTTCTGAGCTCGAAGTATGAAAAACTATGAGTATATACTCTTTTCTTTCTTCCTTTAACAGGAAATTTGAGATAACCATTGCGTACGAGAATTTGTTTTACAACCCATTTTATTCTATGATACCTTAGGATTTCATGCAAGAACCATTTTATTCGATAAGCATTTAACACTGTAAATATCAAAATCCCACCTGGTTTTAAGGAGTCATACAAACGTTTAATTGCGAGTTTATATCGGGGTGTATGATTTAGGGCACCAAAAATGGCAATAATAGTATCAAATATATTTTCCTTGAAGGGTAACCAGCCCGCATCAGCTTGTACAAGAAGAACATTATTTAGTTTAGTAATACGCTCTTTTGTCTTTAATAACATTTCATAAGAAATGTCCGCTGCAACAACCTCGCAATTTCTTTCTAGGAAAAAAGAAGTATACCTTCCTGTTCCACATCCTAGGTCTAAGATTAATCCTTTTCTAGAGTACTTATTAAGTATTTCTTCTTCAACCCTTCGCATATATTTCATCATTGGATTATGATAACTAATGTCATGAAGTGAAGAATATCTATCATAAACAGATGCTATTTGTTTTAGTATTCGCTTTTCTTTATCGATATGCTTTGTAGGAATTAAGAAGTAAACATCACTCTCTTTTATCCTATAATATAGATTACATTTTGGACAACGAAGGAAGGATTTGGTGGGAGAACGACTAACATATTCCAGCCCTGATCTGCATACAGGACATGCTAATATTTTATACCAATCAATTTTCATATTCTTTGAGAGAAAAATAAGAGTTATTAATTTTTTTAATTATGTGATTTTCGCTCTAGAATGACACCTAAGTATATTAGAGATAGTGCATACAGCACAAGCATGACATGATATGTTGGAGAGATTATTACAACTGTAAAAGACGTAAATAGTATAGCAACCGTTGATAATTGATAGAATGGATGTTTTCTATAACTCAAATATATCTTTACAAGAGTGTTATAACTAAAAATAGATTCGAGAAATATAAGAAACGGGGATCTTTTCATTTTCATAGCTAATGATAGCCAATCAATTCGTATAGTCAAATAAGATATAACTATTAAGCCAATTATTGTAACATATATGTCTAGTAAGATACTATCACCAAATAGCGCTTTTACAATAGTAACGCTATAGAAACCAGCAAGCGCTATAATTATATTAAGTATTATTTTTCCTGACGCGCATGCAATAATAGCTTTTTTAAAATCATATCCTATTATACCAGCAGGTACCATGATTAAATCATCAGGAAGAGGAGTAAGGCCAAATATGAAAATCCCCCAAAAAGTATTCTCTCCAAGCAATTGTTTAATTTTTTGAAACTTTTGACCATAACGTCTCTCCAATTCTGCCATGCTAATTCCTCTACCTAAAATATACGAAACTACTTCACCTAGCGCGGCACCGAATCCTGAAACTATTCCTAAAACAGCAGGATTTAGTTGTCTTGTCGCAGCAATAGCGAAAACGACTAAGGTGTAAGGAACTGGTAAAATTATAGTTGCATTACCAACAACACTTATTATAAATGCACCAATGTATCCATATTTTGCAGCGAAATCTATCATCCACAAAGAAAGAGCGTTACTAGTGTTTATAATAACATCTTGGAAGAAATAGATAATTCCACTAACAATAGTAACAATACCACCAATAATATAGTCCGTATCATCCATCTTTATCAACCACAGAAGAACATCCTTATTTGTACATCATCTTAGTAAGATAATAGATAAAACCCTCTATTATATCTTTATAGTTCTATTTTTCATTAATTAAACTTGTTGAAATTAATTTGAAAAACATTTTTAAAAATAAATAAAACAAATATGAGAAATCTTCTAATATGCGTTGGTTCTTTTTAATTATTAGGTGTGACCAATTATGACCATAATAAGATTTGATTATAAACCAGCTGGAGAGAAATTATTAAGACTTAAAATAGATTTGGATGAAAAAAATAACACCATCAGAGAAGTTAAAATCTATGGTGATTTTTTCATACATCCAGAAG
>Ga0164318_10005481_pt1 | contig 12270 bp, 5 predicted proteins | sample GuaBasSedimGuay9_FD_113734 | JGI IMG/M metagenome (GOLD analysis project Ga0164318, IMG submission 113734) | Subseafloor sediment microbial communities from Guaymas Basin, Gulf of California, Mexico - Guay9, Core 4571-4, 0-3 cm | ecosystem: Environmental > Aquatic > Marine > Hydrothermal vents >... | reverse complement strand
ATCTGTATATAAGTCGAGCATTTTTGTATTCATGAGTTATATTAATGTAATGTGCCATTTATATTTTGCGTAAGGTGAGTTAAAGAAAAGGAATGAGTGCGAAATAGCGATAGTGCCCTGCTCCGGATAAAGGAATGCCAGAATGAGATGGATAAGATGGATAAGATGGATAAGATGGACACGAAAAGTATAGACATATTGCGCATATTTCGTACAATTCAAAAGGATATTGAGGAGTTTGAAAAATCAGAAGGTGTCACTCTAAAGCTAAGTAAGGAGATGCGGACAGCAAACCACCACATTGATTCACTGCTGGATATTTGAGTGTACTTCAGCGCAAGTTATTTAATATTTTCTTGTATTTGTTACTACGTGGAAACAGAAGACAATATCATCTTTAAAAGTGTAACAATCGCTTGTATAGTTGGAATTATTGTGATTACTTTCCTGGTTCTTACAGGCACAAAAGATAATGGCTTCACCGAACTTTATTTTCTTGACTATGAAAAGGCCCCTGCGAAAAATGCAGCGACTTTCAAGTATGGGATCACAAATCACGAAGGAAAAGAAACAGAATACAACGTACGCTTCTTAATCAACAATAGCATTCTAAGAAACAGGAAAACAACACTCAAAGACAACGAAACATTCACAGAAGAGTACACACTACCCCTTGACACAAATCATTCAGTCACTCACAAGGTAATCGTAGATATACAGTATTTAAACAAGACTCAAGGAATCCACTTTTACGCCATGGAAGTTTCTTAGATTTATAGAATTCAGGTGATATTATTAAAATTGCTATAGTATCTGACGTAATCTGCCCCTATGTAAATGGCGGCGCAGAAAGAAGGACTTACAATATTGCAAAATCGCTTCGAAAAAGAGGGCATGAGGTCCATCTGATCGGGATGAAATGGTGGGGCGGTGACTCTTCTTTTGTAAGAGACAAAATCCATTATCATGGCGTATGCAAATGCAAAAACCTGTACAACAAGGATAAGAGAAGATCTATACGCGAAGCCATCAAATTCTCACTTCACCTGATACCTCACTTCCTGAAAAACAATTATGACCTCATTGACTCAAATGAGTTCCCGTATCTTCCAAATTTTATTGTTAAGTTGTATTGTCTTTTCAGAAGAAAGCCAATGATCATCACATGGCACGAGGTATGGGGTCACCAATGGTACGATTATCTTGGACCACATTTATACATAATAGGCATATTAATTGAAAAAGGAACAGTCAAACTGCCTGACATGATAATCGCTAACTCCAGAAAGACAAAAAAAGACCTGGTATCGAAACTTGGTGTCAGAAAAGAAAAAATTGTAATCGTTCAGCCAACAGTACCCATTAATCTTTCGCAAATCCTCCCATCACCCGAAAAGTATGATCTGCTCTTTTGCGGGAGACTGATAAAGGAAAAGAACGTAGAACTGCTGATAAAAGCAATGAAAAATCTTAATCCCAACGTAACATGCGCAATTATAGGAGACGGCCCTGAAAAAAAGAAACTGAAATCACTGGTAAAAACACACAAACTCGAAGACAGGATTGAATTCCTAGGCTTTTTAAGGTGCCATGATGACGTCCTCTCTTACATGAAATCCTCAAAATTATTCATCTTCCCGTCATTGCGGGAAGGCTTCGGAACCGCAGTGCTGGAAGCAAACGCCTGCGGCTTGCCTGTAATCGTAGTCGATGGCGACCACAACGCATCAAAACATCTTATTGAAGACAGGGTCAATGGATTTATATGCAAAAATGACGTAGAATCGCTCTCAAAGAAAATCACATATCTCCTCAACAAAGAAGAGTTAAGGAAGAAAATGGCAAAAAACTGCAAAAAGATATTCTCCAGGCATCAGCAATCTGAATCCGCGCAAAAGATTGAAAAAATCTACAAAAGATTTGCAAAACGAAAGCTCACAGGACACAAGAAAAAGTAAAACCTACTCCAAAACCTTAACACTGTCAATCTTCCCATCCCCATCCATATCAAACCCGCGCACCAGGCATCCCCAATTATCTTCCCCCGAATACTTCCCAAGGACCTTATCCGTATAGCGTGTAAAGGCGATAATCGCAGCCTTCGTACCCCCATTAGTATTCCCTGCAATAAGAATGATACTCTTCTCAGTATTATTTGGATTCACGATTTTCGATATTATGCCAATATTATCGTCAGGATACGTTTTGTTCGTAACCTCTGAAAATATTGACCTGTAAGGGAACTTATCCTCAAGATATCTTATAGGAAGATACGGGTTAAGTTCCTTTGTTATGATATTTGTAAGTATCCCGCCGACAAGAATAAGATTTTCATTAATCTTATTCTCCGCCTTTATATCCACATCGAGGCGCGCGCAAAAATCCTTTGCAGTAACCCCGTATTGCCCCAAAAAGAGCCCAAGCTCAATTGCATAGTGACCGTCCCTTGACCTGACCTGGCGCGGACCGTGCGGATCAGGCGATCCAACCACAATCGTAGAATTAAGTCTCCCATTCATCATATGAGGATAAAGAAATTGCTTCAGTTTACCTGACTGGTTTGACTTTGGAAAATCTATTGTCTTCTCATCGCCGCCAGGAAGATCAAGTGCGAAGCCATAAGTCGTTGGAGCGTAAAACTTCGCAAGAGCACCTTTCTTTTCGACCTTGCTGACCACCTTTATAATGCCATTCATCTCAAGTTGCCTGATATGATAGTACACCTTCTGTTCATGGATCTTCAACCTCTTCGCTATCTGGGCAGGGTAAATCGGTCTTTCAGTAATCAATTTCAATATTTTCCAGCGCTGATTATTAAGAAGACCTTTGAGGTTTTCAGGATCATTCTCAAGTTTAATTGTTTTCGAGTACAGCACACCATTTTTTTCTTTAAGCAATCTGGCATTCATTCCATCACCACTACAAATCAATTGTTACTGGTATCATTAGTACCATAATAATAGTCCGAATTAGGTCACAATCTTTATAAAGCTTATGTCCATTCACTATAAACTCAATCATTGTGCTTGTATGCGATTTTCAAAAAGGCTTTTAAAGATGATAGGATAATATACGTGTGGTGATCATACATGTGCGGAATTATTGGATACTGGGGAAAAAGAGACGCATCAAAAGTATTATTTGAAGGACTTAAAAAACTGTCATACAGGGGTTATGATTCCTGGGGTCTTTGCACCTCATCTGAAAACAGGTTTAGCATATCCAAAGCAGTCGAAAACATCGAACATACTGACATTGATTTCAGCAGGTTCGCAGGCAATATCGGGATAGGACACACACGCTGGGCAACTCATGGAGGAGTATCTGAAGCAAATGCGCACCCGCATTTATGCCCCCTTGAAAAGATTGCTGTTGTTCATAATGGTGTCATTGAAAACTTCCAGGCCCTGAGAACTGAACTGAAATCAAAAGGCCATAAGTTCAAAAGCGAAACCGACACAGAAGTAATACCTCATCTTATCAGGGAATATATGAATCAGGACACAGGCTTTGTAGATGCCGTGAGAACTGCTCTCCTAAGGATTGAAGGGAGTTTCGCGGTTGTTGCCATCAATGCAGAAGATGACATCATGGTCGCATCAAGAAGAGGCTCACCACTGGTTGTCGGTATAGGAGATAATGAGTATTTCGCAGCATCAGATATTCCCGCGTTTCTTGAGCACACAAAAAGTGTCATGTATCTTTATGATAACGATGTCGCCATCATCAATGACGGCGTCTATGTTTACAATCTATCTGATATGCAGCCGGTCAGGCGCGAAGTCGACAGTATTGAATGGGATGTTGAGAAGTCAATGAAAGGCGAGTTTTCGCACTTTATGCTAAAGGAGATCGCAGAGCAAAGCGAAACAATCAAAAGAGCATCTGAACAGGACCCTGAAAAAATAAAAAGAATCGCAACTTGGATTAATAACGCAAAAGGCATATTTTTCGTCGCATGCGGATCATCTTATCATGCCTGCCTGTCTGCAAGCTACATTTTTTCCGCTGTTGCAAAGATGCACATCAATGTTGTATATGCATCCGAATTTAGATATTATAAAAATTTCTTATGCAATGAGACATTAGTGATTGCAGTGTCGCAGTCCGGTGAGACTGCTGATGTGCTTGATGCCGTAAAGACCGCAAAAGAAAAAGGCAGCAAAGTACTCTCAATTGTCAATAACATGGGCTCAAGCCTCATGAGAACATCTCATCATACGCTTCACATGAATGCAGGACCGGAAATCTGCGTACTTTCGACAAAGACATACACATCACAGCTCGCCGTCATGACACTTCTCGCATACGCATGCATTGGAAATCACAACGAGGGCAAAAGTGTTCTTGACGTGGCGCAGAATCAGGTTTACAACCTCACATCAAGAAGTACAAGAGACCACATTAAAGGTCTTGCAGATATCCTGAAAGACAAGGACAATATATTTACAATCGGCAGAGGCCTACAGTACCCGACAGCCCTTGAAGCAGCACTAAAGATAAAAGAAGTCACATACATACATGCCGAAGGTTTTGCTGCAGGAGAACTCAAGCACGGGAGCATTGCACTGATTGAGAAAGGCACACCAGTTATTGCCTTTGTTTCCCCGGTCAATGAAAAAGAAACTGTCAGCAACGTCATGGAAGTCAAGGCGCGTGGCGCATACATCATCGGCATCGGCCCGAACAACAACGAGATTTACGACTATTTTATCAAGGTTCCTGAAACCAGTTACTTTGATCCTATCACACAAATTATACCTATCCAGATTCTTGCCTATAAGCTTGCCGTACTGCGCAACTGCAACCCTGACAAGCCAAGGAACCTTGCAAAATCAGTTACAGTGCGGTAAATATAGAACAACATGAACCGCAAAAATTGATTTTTGAGCCATTTCTTAGAAAAAAAGTGTGAAAAATACACCAATCACACATAAATATATCCATTTTTCAATCGCAAAAGAAAATATGGTTTTCTATTAACCGGTAACGATTAACACACGCGCACTATCACTATCGGGTGATATTAGATACTTATATATTAGTTAACATGCAACTCACATTTTAGTTACATTTTGGGTTGTTTATCAAAGTCAACAGGGAATTTTTTTGAATGGGAAGAGAGGTCGATAACATGGATAATGACACTTATAGTTTGGTAAGTCGCACGATTACACCAGGTAAATCACAGGCAGATGGCCGTTTTATTACGCTCATGCTATTTTTTTTGATATGCCTTGGTTACATTGCTTACGCATCGCCCTTCACCGGAGAGGAGATTATCGTGCAATCAACCTATGTTAATGGTTCAGCAAACTACACCTTAACATTCAATAATCTTTCACCAACCACAAAATATATTGAGCCAAATCATAACGCAACATATATCCTGAATGTGACAAACTACGGAAACACAACAGGAACATATAACGTGTCTGTCAATGGTATAGGCACAGTAAATGTAACCCAGATAACACTGAATCCGAATGAAAGCATAATAGTGTACCTTAATGTTCTAAGCAATACCAGTGGAATATATTACAGCAATGTCACCGGAGTTTTGTCAAATGATTCCAGCATCATCATGAACTCATTTGAAGATATAGGGCATATCACTACGAATGTAAATGCACAAATCCCAATTAATGTTTCCCTGATTTACCCAAACAATGGAAATACATTAAATACACAAGAAAATAATTTTAATTTCTCTGTAAATATTCTTGCCAATTGCTCATTATACACAAATAAATCCGTTAACTGGGATTCTGATAAATTTAATAACGAAGTTCAGGGAGATTCGTATTTCACAGACAATATGAATGACGGAACTTATATCTGGAATGTATATTGCGTCGATGCATCTAATGAATCAAATTCAGCATGGGACAGTAACCGGACATTTACTATTAATACCAATAGTGGAGGAGGGGAACCGGAAGCAGGAGGAATAAATGTAACATTGATTTACCCAGAAGAGAATCATATTTTTAATACAAATATATTCGATCTTAATTTCACGGCAAACATAACTTCTTTTTGCTTTCAATACTGGAATGAAACAGGGATTTGGAAAAAGAACATGTGGTTTTATGAGCCAATACATGTGCTGACAGGCGAAAATACATGCCTTGACCATTTCGTAGTCCCGAACGGAATATATTCATGGAATGTTTATTGTTATCTTGAAAATATGACAAAGGACGGATGGGCTGAGAATAACCAGACTTTCACTGTCAACGGGAGCATGCCCAACTGTATGAATCTAAATAGCACTGCTTGCAACACAACAGCAAACTGCACATGGGAAGACTTTAAGCAGGAATGCATCATCGACTGCTTCCAGTTTGACACAGAGAGTGGCGGAACCAACGAGACCTGCGAAAATGCTTTTGGCGGAGGCATGTGCAAGTGGGATTATAATTTAGGATATTGCGACTCTTTTTTCTTTGACAAGGGATGGGATGGAGGTTCTCCGTGTTTTAGCTTTGAAGGAAATAAGACAGGATGCGAACAAGTCTCTGAATCCCTTGGATGTATATGGTTCCCTGATCCTTATGGTCCTGTGGTAGAAGGAGAGAATGAATCAGGACACTGCAATCCAAGTAATATGGACTTTGGAGAACAGCATGAGTGTCCTATGTATGATGGAAATAAGACCGGTTGTGAATATGCTAAACAATCACTAATGTGGACATGCGAATGGAATCCCGACCCATGGGGTCCTTTGTTTGACGGGACAGAAGCCGGCTGGTGCAACAACATGATGGGGGGCATTATGGGCTGCTGGGATTATCCTGACACCGAATCCTGCAATAACGCAGGCACAATGGGCATGCCGTGCGTCTGGAGAGAAGGCAACAGTGCAGGGTTCTGCGAGAAAAAAGGATGCTGGAATTATCCTGTCCAGGAAGATTGCGCAAATCATGCAGATGAAGGATGCCTGTGGAACACTGAATTCTATTATTGCTATGAGGTAAATTGCGGGGATATGGGCAACGAAACCGCCTGCAGCAATGCTGAAGGTCTTGAATGTACATGGCATAATGATACTTACGGCGGTACTGGATGGTGCGAGGAAGATGGCTGCTTCAAGCGTGACTGGACAAACGATACTTATTGCGAGGCAAAAGATGGATGCACATGGGATGAAGGAAACCATATGTGCAACCAGAAAGGATGCTGGGATTATGATATCAACGGCAGTGAAGTCTGCAATAACAACACAGCGACAGGACTCAAATGCCAGTGGAAGGACAACAGCATGGGATGGTGCGAACAAAAAGGCTGCTGGGACTATGACCGAACAAATGAGACCGCATGCGTCAATGATACGGCATCGCTCGGGATGAACTGTCTATGGGATCCTATAGGACAGATGTGCTATGAAAACTACGGGGGATGCGAGGACCATAACAATGATGAATTCGGATGCTACAATACAGGCTATTGTATGTGGAATGCTTCTTCTTCAAATTGCACAGAACCAGATTTTGGTATGGGAGGACCAAAAGAGTTCATCAACCCCGGATGCTGGGCATTTACCCAAGCAGGCGAGGCAAAATGCAACAATATAACAACATGCAATTGGACAGGATCTGATTGCGAAGATAACGGCGCAGGAGATAGTGGTATACAGTGCGCCGACATAAATAATTCACAGATATGCAATAACATACCTATGCTGGCTACATGCTGCATGTGGAACGGCACTGTATGCCAGGATGCCCCATTCACTACATCATGCTGGGATAATATGCAGGAGCCTCCGGAAGGCGCAAAATTCTGCGAGGATTATAATGCAAGAAACAGTAAATCCACATGCGAGCAGATTGCAGGGGACCCATGGTATATGCCCTGCGAATGGGATAACCTGAGCAATGAATGCCGGTTTGCATTTGACAATATGTTCGGCGACCCGATGTCAGGAGGGGATTTTGGCTTTGATGATATTGGCTCAAAATCAAATTGCGAATCAATGGGAGGCGTCTGGAAGTCAGAAAAATGGACAGATCCTTCCGGCGCAGTCCATATAGATGAATGGTGCGAGATGGGCTTTGGCGTCGGCTTTGAAACCTGCGATTCAGCATGCTGGGCTTGCGAATTCCAGAACAACGGGAGCACATGGGCATCTACACAAGAATCAAGGTCTGCCTGCGAACAGTCAGCAGCACAATGCACATTCCATGAAGATACACATGCATTCAATCATTACGGATGGTGTGATATGGACATGGAGAAACAGGGCAACTGCGATCAAAACTGCTGGGACTGCTGGGACTCAACCAAATGCTCAGACAGCCAGGCAGGATGCAAATGGTTTGTTGACAGCCACAACAATAACAGTGGATGGTGCGACAGGAATAATGTCAAGACATGTAGTGAAGACTGCTACATGTGCTGGGACCAGAGCAACTGCGGAAACAGTGATGCCGGATGTACATGGGATACAGCTGCATGGTTCTGCAAGCCTTCAGGAACTGGGGAAGGTTCGTCTTCAGAAATATGCTTTGATGGCATAGACAATGATGCTGATAATCTTATTGACTGCGCCGACCCAGAATGCATGTTTAATGATTTCTGCGGCGGCTCGAATGTATTCGGCTCAGACTGCATGTCAAGACCGGATAATGCTTCCTGCGTCAGCGGCGAAGATAACTGCGTATGGATAACAGACCAGTGGGGCACTTCATGGTGCGATATGGAAGGTGCGCAGTGCTGGGTTTACGACGACGATGAAGCAACATGCAATGAACAGCCCGGCTGTAACTATTCAACTATGAAAGATATGGGTAAAGGAGGAGTATTTTGCGATATCAATAAGACCAAAATGAACGATGCATCATGCTGGAATTATAATGATAATGATACCTGTAATACAGAGGATGATTGCGAATGGATATACGATCCGTGGTGCGAAGAACACCCTGAAGACCCATGGTGTGCAGAAAATAACGGTGTGTGCGAATTTAAGCTATGGAGCTGCCACAAGTACGATATGAACGAAACCGGGTGCGAGGAAGATGATAATTGCGGATGGGTGACAGACTGGTTTAACCCGGAAATGGGATGGTGCGATCCTGTCTGCTTCTCGTTGAATGAAACTGAATGCAGTTCAAATTCATATTGCAGTGCGATGAATGCTTCAGAGATGGGTATGTGCCAGCCGGAAAAAATGTTTACTGGGTGCTGGAATAATCCTGACGAAGAGACCTGCAACAACAATAATGAGACATGCATCTGGACAGAAGATCCTTTCATGGTAGGTATGGGCGGGGGCTTCTGTGCAGACAAGTTCATGCACAATATGGTAGGCGATATGGACAAGAGCCCTCCTCACGAAATCGAAAGAGAGGAGTGCAATATATTTGGCGACGGAGAGCAATCCGATATTTGCTTCCTTGGAATCAAAGATGATCCGGAGACGTTTGGTCTTGCAGTAGGCGTATCTAACATGCAGCAGACAGCAGTCTGCAAAAATTTTGTTTCTCCCGGGGACGGGGGAAACTTTACAGCAAAATTCTACTGGTATCTGGATACAGACAATATCCATGATGGAGGATGCACTGCAACAGATAATCTGTCGATTGAAGGATTTGAATTTAAATTCAAGTACGAATCCATGCTGCTCAACGAAGAACTTGTAGAGACAAAAGTTGCATATAAATGCTCAAACGGGACATGGTCTCCTTCAATGATTAAAATGACCACATGGCCAGACAAGATGTGTTATATGGTCAATGGCGGCGTAATTGCCATAAGTAAAGAAGATATTGACAAACTCAAAGTCCTCAATCTCTTTGATAAAACAGCAGATATGAGAATTTATGCGACAACAGCAAACAATACAGGCAGTGATGCCAATGTTTCCGATACAATAGGCCCTGCATGGTATTCACCGGGCGCAGCAGACTTTAAATTCGAGGATTGCATGGGTTTTACTGATCAGGACGGCGATGGATTGCTTCCGTCCGACGATCCTGACTGCACTAATTTTTTCAGGAAAGGATATATTGACTCTGAAACAGGGCTTGACTGCAATGACGGCATTGACAATGACGGCAACGGGCTTGCTGACTGCAATGATACAGGATGCATGTATGACCAATATTATTGTCCCACAGTAGTCGATGACAATACTGCCCCAACAATCACATGGCTAAATAAAGATGTATTTACAAATGGTGCTTTTGTCGGCGTGAACACAGATGAGCCTACAAATGCAGAATTATATTTCTATAAGAATGATTCATACTGCGCAAATATTAGCAAGGCCATACAGATAAATGATTCAAAAAACGAAAACAATTTTGAGTTGGATGATTACACTATATGGCACAACTTTCCGGTTGACCAGTTTTACTTCAACAACAAAGAAATAGATTTCAATATTTCAACAAACAGCACATATTATTACAAACTGAAAGTCTGCGACAAATCAGACAATTGTGCTCTAAGCGCATGTTTGAGCTTTACAACAAAATCAAATACTTCAGACTTTGTAATAGGATTTAATCTTCCTCCGCCGTCAGGCAATGCGACTGATCTTCTCGGCCAGCTGCATGTCAAGTTTGACTTTGGAACAGGCAATTATTCAGACAGCATTGAAAACGATAAGGGATTGAAGATAAATGATACACAGGGAAGAGATGTCAACATAAAATTCACCAACCCGAATTCAACAAACCCATGGAGCATTGATCTGATGGGGGCGGATATGCTCAAAGCACAGACATTGAACATCAGCGATTCATTCATCGTAAATGAGACATCAGACAACCATACCTTTGTTGGCATGGACAAAAGCAAATGGAAAGAAATGGCCCAGAAGCTCGGTGTTGACTATGTCATGATTGAAATACCTGATGGCGTATCAGCAGGCCAGAATGAAAGATTGGTGCATTGCCCGGACAATATAACCACTCTGGATGATCCAAGATGCATGGATGTTGATTTAAATGATGTAAACTGCACATTCACAGAGAATACTACATCCTGCAGAATACCTACATCAATAGGCTTTACAGTCTTTGGCGTTTCAGGTGGTCTAAGCTATTCCCTGAACTTTAGCGGCAACAATTATGTTGTGTTTGGCGCAGGAGGCAGTAATTACACAATAGTTAATGTTACAAACGCAGAGAACGGGATAAGGAAATATAACTTCAGCCTTGTGGTTTCCGGCGGCAGTCTGGATTATACTGTCAATGGTTCTTACGAGGAATTGGATATGGTTGAATTTTCCGCATATGAGTCCATGAACATAAACATTTCATTTAACTCATCCACAGCAGGCATAAGCTATGTTGACCTGATAGCCACAGTATGGAATGATTCAGAAACGGACTTAAATGCAAGCGAGGATATAGGCAGCATTGTCGTCAATGTCACAGGCGAAGACACAACTGCTCCACTGGTAAATATAATCTCTCCGACTACTGCAAATAAGGCGCAAAAGAATGCCGGGGAAAATCTGACAGTATATTACAATTATACAGAGTCAAATGCAAAGAATTTGACATTGTGTCTTTTAAACCAGACCCATGGCATCGTTGAGTGTATGTTTCTTGACAGTATTGAGAGCGGGACAGATAAGCAGGGAAATACATATATACCTATCCCTTCTGACACCCCTGAAGGAAACTATCATGTATGGGCAATAATGTATGATTCTGCCGGAAACAACGGTACAGATATAGAAATCAATTCAGTGCAAATCAATGCAAGCGGTACTGCGGCAGTAAGCGTCAATAAAACTGTTTTAAATGAGGAAGATATTTTCATGGAAGATAATGTAATGTTTAAAATCAATATGACAAATACCGGAGATAAAAATATCACACACATTTGGCTGAATGATATTTTTGATATAAGTCTTAACTTCACAAATCAATCCAATTGCAATGTAATAAATTATTCAGAGCAGGGCGGATTGGATAGCTCTTATCTGCATATTAATGTTACTAAATGCCTGATTGGAGACAGTATTTTAGAGCCGGGCGAAAGTTTTTCTGTTTATTTAAACTTTACAGCAATATCAAGTGCACCGGTAAATACAAACAGAGCTATAGTAAATATTACCAATAATGAAGGAGAAAACGAAAGTTGTGAAGGAGATGTTTTGTTTTCTATCAGCGGGAAAGGACCAGGAGACGACTACAACGAGGGCTTAAATGAATACGATTCCAGGATAGTTTCCCCTTATGTAATCAAAAGCGAAGAAAAAACGCTGACTTTTTCAATAGCAAGAAACGCAGGAGATCAGTCATGCCT
>Ga0164318_10005479_pt1 | contig 12272 bp, 12 predicted proteins | sample GuaBasSedimGuay9_FD_113734 | JGI IMG/M metagenome (GOLD analysis project Ga0164318, IMG submission 113734) | Subseafloor sediment microbial communities from Guaymas Basin, Gulf of California, Mexico - Guay9, Core 4571-4, 0-3 cm | ecosystem: Environmental > Aquatic > Marine > Hydrothermal vents... | reverse complement strand
TAATGCCTTCGGCATTTTCAATTTTTATGTTAAAAAGGATCGTGCGTTTAGCGCAGTCCACAACTTTAGGCACTTTAGATCACTTTAGATCACTTTAATCATTTCACACTTTTCGAATTTTTAAAAAAATTTGCCCCAAAAACGCAAAAATCAGAGAGAAGAAACTATAGAGAATACGGCGTCAAACTCTCAAAACCGTCTTCGGTGATCAGATACGTCTGCTCAAACTGGGCGGAAAGTTTCCGGTCACAGGTAATAGCGGTCCAGTTATCATCGGCAACAAAAAGATCGGCTTTCCCCAGGTTGATCATCGGCTCCACGGTAATCACCATTCCCGGCACCAGAACGATGCCATCGCCTTTTTTGCCATAATGCGGCACATGGGGCGCTTCGTGAAAATCAAATCCCACACCGTGCCCGACAAATTCCCGGACAACAGAACATTTTTCACCTTCCGCATATTTTTGAATGGCCCACCCGATATCACCAATGGTATTTCCGGGTGCCAGCATTTTCATGGCTGCCTTTAAGCTTTCAGCCGCCACGCTGACAATTTTTTTTGCCTCCGGCCCGGGTGTTCCGATAAAATATGTTTTGCTGGCATCCGCGTAATAACCGCCATATATATGCGTAATATCCACATTAATAATGTCACCCTCTTTTAAGGCCCGATTTTCAGGAATCCCGTGGCAGATCACCTCGTTGACGGATGTGCAAATGCTTTTTGGAAAACCCCGGTAGTTTAACGGCGCCGGTATGGCGTTGTTTTTAATGGCAAATTCATGGGAAATGGTATTCAGCGCATCGGTTGTGATGCCAACCCTTAAATTGTCTTCCATTAAATCAAGCGTTTCTATCACAAGACGCCCGGCAGCCCGGATGCCTTCGATATCTTTGGGATGTTTTAAACGGATATCATATTTCTGCCGGTACAATTTTTCAAGGTTCACCGGCTTGGGGGTCTTTGCATTCAAGCAGCATCTTTTATATTTTTTACCGCTGCCGCACGGGCAGGGATCATTTCGTCCGACTTTTATCGCGTCGTTTTTGAACATCATGCTTTAAATGTCTCCTTTGTTCAATAATACCCTGCCTGTTCTTCAGAAGTATAAGGTAAAGGGTGTTCAGTCTATCGACCTGAATAATTTCAATCAGAATAATTAATATAAAATATGATATCAGGGTGTCAAGTAATGGATTGCAGATACTTCAAAGATTTGATATAGATACCTTCAACTTTAGTATCTTCTCAAAAAACTCGGGCACGCTTTATATTATGAAGCGTTACTGGATTCCCGCCTTCGCGGGAATGACGGACGAAAAGCTATTGCCATAGATTGTCATTCCCGCGAAGGCGGGAATCCAGAGTGTAATGCCAGGACTTATTGAGATATTACCAACGTTCATTCAGGCAAAAGGCAAAAGGAAATGACATGGGATCCAAAACAAACGAACTGATCTTAAAAACCGCCAAGGAAATCGTCGTCAAATTTATAGAAGTGGGTAATATCTCTCCCAGCAGTTTTCATGACCATTTCCGAAATATTTACAACACCGTTGAAAAGTCCGTGCGCGAATCCGCCCAGAAGTCAGATCCATCCGGCCAATCAAAGTAAAAAACCTGCCAAAACTCAGATTCAGATGACAAAGGAAAAAGCTCAAATCCAAGGTTACAGTGCAACAAAGGAGTTGGACTTTCAAACAACTCATTCATAAATATCTGAAATAATAAGCAAATTATTATCTGATACTGTGATGATGCGTCACCATGAAAAGCTTTTTACGAAGCCATCAATGTTATCTGTTTATATTTTATATAGATTCGTCCTGATTTCTCACCGATCTGATTCGTTCATATGCAAGGCAGAAGGGCCGTGGATAAAATAGAACACCCCATTTTGCTGGCCTTTTGCTCCGCCTTCTTTGTTGCGATGAAACTCACATATCTCGATATGCTTGCTTCATCGCGCCTCGAATGCGGAAACAAAATTCTTCGCCATCTGGGATATTTTATTTTTTCCACGGCCCTAAGCAGTGAAGCTGTAGTTGCTTTACCGCGATCCGCTTATAACGCAGCAGATGAACGAATCAGGCCGGTGAGATTAATGGGCCTCAGCCCAATCCTTTCCTGTTGCCACATTCACCTTTAGCGGCACTTTAAATTCCCAGATATTTTCCATTATTTGCTTACCCATCTGCTTTATCGTATCCAGTTCGTCAGGCGGTACTTCAAATACGATTTCATCATGGACCGACAACAGCATTTTTGACTGCAACCCATTTGCAGATAAGGCGGCATCCACCTTTATCATTGCCAGCTTGATCAGGTCTGCCGCAGTTCCCTGAATTTTTGTATTCACTGCCGTTCGTTCAGCAAACCCCCGGATATTGGCATTTTTACTGTTAATATCCGGCAGCATCCGCATCCGCCCCAGTTCCGTGGTGGTCAGCATTGTCTGCCGGGCGGTTTCAATGGTGGCGTCAATAAACTGTCTAACCCCTGAATATCTTTTGAAATAATGGTCGATATACGTCTTTGCCATTTTCTGGCTGATTTTAAGCTCTTTGAACAGGCTAAAGGCGCTCATACCATACATGATACCAAAATTGATCACCTTTGCCTGCTGCCTGAGTTCATTGGTGATCATTACAGGAAGCGCCTGAAAGACTTCAGAGGCGGTCCGGGTATGAATATCCTCATCTTTTGTAAACGCGTCAATTAATATTTCATCATCAGAGTAATGCGCCAGCAAACGCAGCTCAACCTGGGAATAATCCATGGATACAAAAGACCAGCCATCTTTTGGAATAAATGCGCCACGGACTTTTCTGCCTTCTTCCGTGCGAATGGGAATGTTCTGCAAATTCGGATTGGAGCTGCTCAATCGGCCGGTGGCAGTCACCGTCTGGTTATAAGATGTATGGATCCTGTCTGTTTCTGGATTTATCAATTCAAACAGGGCATCCACATAAGTAGATTTCAACTTTGCCATGGATCGGTGCCGTAACACCAGGGCCGGCAGCTCATGATGGTCCGACAGGGTGGTTAACACATCAACATCCGTTGAATAGGCGGTTTTCTTTTTCGTCTTTTTCTGTACCGGAAGCTTAAGCTTGTCAAAAAGAATTTTCCCGAGCTGCTGGGAGGAGTTAATATTAAATTCTTCTCCGGCAACCGAATATATCTGCTGTTGTGTCTGTTCCAGCGCAAAGGAAAGGTCTTTGGATAATTCGACAAGCCGGTCTTTGTCCACCCGGATACCGGCCATTTCCATTCTCATCAGCACCGGGATCAGCGGCATTTCAACGGTTTCAAACAGCCGGGTCAGACCTTCTGATTCCAGCATGGGCTTAAATTTTTCATAGGCCATCAGGGTGATATCCGCATCTTCACAGGCATAGGGAACGGCCTTTTCAATATCAACCTCGCTGAAATTATTAATTTTTTGATCATTATCACTGGCCGTTACGTCCTTATAGGAGATCATCTTATGGTCCAAAAAATCCAGGGCAATCTGATCCAGGTTATGCGCCCGTTTTTCCGGATTGATCAAATAAGATGCCAGCATGGTGTCAAACATAACGCCAGACAGGTTGATGCCGTGTCTTTGCAGGACGGTCCAGTCATACTTTATATTCTGGCCGATTTTTTTAATGTCCGGATCTTCCAGAACCGGTTTTAACCGATTTACCGCATAATCCAGCGTCAACTGTTCGGGCACGCCCGGATACACATGGCCGCAGGGAATATAAAACCCTTCATCCGGGGAAACTGAAAATGAAAACCCGACCAGTTCTGCTGCCATCGGGTCCACAGACGTTGTTTCCGTATCAACCGCAAAAACGCCGGCGTGTTTTAATTTGTCAATCAACTCGTTTAAAGACGTTTCATCCAGAATCGGCTGATATGTTTTTTGCGACAAATCCGTGGAAATGGGATATGCTTTTTGCAGCTGACGAAATTCGAGTTCCTTAAAAAGTCCGGCCAGCTTCAAATTATCCGGGTCTGTTAATTTAAATGCGGATATATCAATGGGAATCGGCACCTGCACGTTTATTTCTGCAAGTTCCCGGCTCATAAATGCCTGTTCTTTATTTTCAATCAGTTTTTCCCGCTGCTTTGCCGCCTTGACCTGATCAATCTGATCATAGAGCTGTTTCATAGAGGAAAATGATTTTAACAGGGTGATGGCGGTTTTGGGTCCGATGCCTGGGACGCCCGGGATATTGTCTGCTGAATCACCGGCCAGGCCCAAAACATCCAACATCTGTGAAGGTTCAAGGCCGTGTTTTTCAAAAACCGCATCCCGGTCAATCACCGCATCCTTCATCGGATCCCAGATAATAATTTTATCCGTAACCAGCTGCATAAAGTCCTTGTCACCAGTTACCATAATAACATCAAACCCTTGCTCAACTGCCTTTTGGGCAACTGTCCCGATCAGGTCATCGGCTTCATATCCCGCCATTTCATAAATCGGTATATTGAATCCGGCAGTGACCTCTTTTATGAATGGTATCTGAACCGCCATATCATCGGCCATAGGTGGCCGGTTGGCTTTATAATCGGAATACATTTTATGACGAAACGTCGGGCCTTTGCTGTCAAAAAACATGGCCACATATTCCGGCGCTTTATCTTCAATGAGCTTGATCAGCATTCGCGTGAATCCGAACACTGCGTTGGAAGGAAATCCTTTTGAGGTAGAAAGGCTCCGGACGGCATGATATGCCCGATGAATATAAGCCGTACCATCGATCAGGTAGACCGTTTTATGCTGTGTCATAAGTGGCACCTATCCGGTTTACAGGTTTATAATAGCTTCAAGTTCTTTAAGGCTCGTGATATGATAATCACCGGCCAGAGACGTGTTATCGTAAGCCACCAGCGGCACACCGGCGGCCCTGGCGGCCAGGTCATCGAGTTCCGAATCACCGACATACAGCATTTCATCCGGAGCCACATGAAAATATTCCAGCACCCGAAGCAACGGGTCCGGGTGCGGCTTGGGATGGGGGACATCGAGTGCGGTGACAACCAGGTCAAAATACGCTGCAATACCATGCACGGCAAGCACCTTGTTCATGGTATCCATCCGGTTGGTCGCCACGGCAAGCTTAAGGCGTCCGGTATATTTTTTTAAAAGGGGAATCAGGTCAGGTTCTATTTCCATATACTGCAAATAGGGATCATACCCGGTCTGTTTCCGCAATTTTTGAGCGGCGTCAAAATTGTGCCAGTCAGGAAAAAGATGGGCAATGGATTCATCCACGGTATGCATTTGCGCATAGGAAAATTGATCGGGCGTCAGGGGAAGACGCCCGAAGTGATTTAAAAGATCATTATAATATGCTTTATTCGCTTTTTCAGTGTCAAACATGACACCGTCGCAGTCAAATGTTAATACTTTTATTTTATGCATTAAAATAAATTATTGGGAAGCTGCTTCGGGTTCATTTTCAGGAATGGCGCGGATGTCTTTTTCTTCGGGATTCAGATCTTTCAATTTTTCTATGTTCCCGGACACAATGATACTAATTGGTTTTTGATCCGTCCGGTCGGTAATCAGATTAATTTTATCATAATACCGGCCTTCCGTTTTTCTAATATTTTCAATCACAATTTCATAGCCTTTTTTACCGTCGATCGCCATTTCCGTTAATGAATATTTGAGATCAATGCCTTTGAGCGCATTGACCTGTAAAATCTTAAATACTTCATTTTTTTCAGGAATGATTAAAACCGTCTGAGAAATGTTTTCCCCCACGGTTCCCTTTAAAAAAACCTTGCTGGGTTTGATTGTTACAAACTTTTTTACTTTTCCCGAAAGCTGCAACGTAATTTTTCCATTTTTCGGATCATTGGTATACACTTTGATGCTTTTTTTCAATGACCGGCCGCCATGACCTTTTGTTGACAGCTTGAATGTAATGGTATCCTCACCACCGGGAGGAATCGGCTTCTTTGGTTTAGAAACCGTTGAGCACCCTCAGCCAGCTTTGATCTCTTTAATTTCAAGATCCGCATCACCCTTGTTCTGGATTTTAAAATCATGGATGACATCTGTTCCATCGTATATTTCACCAAAATCAAAAGAGCCATTTTCAACAACCGCCACGGGGGCACCTTCGTCAGCCTGAACCGGTGCCAGAAAACCAATAACAAAACCAATAACGGAAATAGATACGATCAACAGGATTAAACAAAATTGCTTCCGCATAAAACACTCCTTTCATATTGACACAATCAATAAACAGGTCCCTTTAAAATAAGGCCTGAATCCTCAAATTTTTTAAGGGAAATCCGGTGTGATGTCAAGGGTTATATACCTTTCATCACGGTAACTTTGTTCTTTCAACAAACCCATTAAATATCAAACAAAAAGAATTTTCTCAGCGACTCAGCGGCTCTGCGGGAGAAAATAAAAGGATAACAGCAGGCTGTATCCAATATTACAATGATCATATCTCCCATTGGGAAAAAAAATTGTATAAATCGCGCAGAGGCGCAAAGACGCAGAGACAAAAACCGTAATAGAACAAATTTACCGTGACAGGAATCCGGACGTGCTTGCCCATTTTTTTTATTTCTGTTAAAAATATTTTATATAATTTTCAAGATACCGGCAGGGAGGAATCATGCCATCCAAAAAAGGGGTTTCAACAGGAGCCAGTGCACTCATGGGGGCTGCCTGTTTTATTATTATTGTTGCGGGAATGCGATCTGCCGGAGATATCCTGGTACCTTTTTTTCTATCCATTTTCATCGCCATTATTTTTACGCCGCCGCTGTTCTGGATGCAGAAAAAAGGCGTACCCAACGTCATCGCCATTATTTTTATTATCACCTCCATTATCGCCATTTTCTATCTCATTGCCCGGTTTGTCGGGACTTCAGCAAATGATTTTACGAATTCTCTACCTGTTTACCGGCAGTTGCTGGTTTCAAAATCAGCCAATCTACAGCAATGGCTGGCCGGATTCGGGATTGAAATCAGCGATGATATGCTGAAAAACTCACTTAATCCGGGAACCGCCATGCAGATGGCCGGCAAAACCCTTTCCGGTTTAAGCAGTGTGCTGACCAACGTATTTATGATTCTGCTCACCGTCATTTTTATTCTGCTGGAAGCCGCCAGCTTTCCGAAAAAAATCCGGGCCGGACTGAAAGCGCCTGAAAAATCCCTGGCCGGGTTCAGTAAATTTATCGAAAGCGTCAATCATTACCTGGTATTAAAAACCATCTTCAGCCTCATCACCGGCCTGTTCATCTGGGCATGGCTGGCGATCCTCGGCGTTGATTATGCTTTGTTATGGGGACTGCTGGCTTTTCTCTTAAACTATGTCCCCAACATCGGTTCAATCATTGCCGCTGTTCCGGCGGTGCTTCTTGCCCTGATTCAACTGGGCACACTCCATTGCCTGCTGGTCGCCGCAGGATTTGCAACAGTCAATATTGTTATCGGCAGCATTGTTGAACCCAAATTTATGGGGGAAGGCCTGGGCCTTTCAACCCTGGTTGTTTTCCTGTCCCTGGTCTTCTGGGGATGGGTGCTGGGTCCGGTGGGTATGCTGCTGTCCGTGCCATTAACCATGATCATGAAAATTGCATTTGAAAGCAATGAAGCGACCTACTGGATATCCGTGATGCTGGGCGGGGACCCCTCGTTGAAAAAACCGACATAGATCTCATGAAATCATATAAATTTATTCTTGGCTCCCAGTATTTTTTATATTTTGGAGTGCTTGGCCTTTTTCTGCCGTATTTTAATTTATACTGCTACCACCTTGGTTTCTCCGGGTTTGAAATCGGTGTCCTGTCATCTGTCCGAACATTGACAACCGCCCTTTTCCCCATGATCTGGGGGGCGCTGGCAGACCGGTTCCTTATCCGGCGGCCCATCTATATTTTCTGCAACTTTATCAGCACCGTCATATGGGCACTTTTTCTGCTGACGACCGACTTCTGGGCAATGCTGGCCATCACCGCCTTTTACGGATTTTTCTACGCGCCGATCATCGCTTTTCTGGAATCATTTTCCATGGACCTTCTGGCACAGGAAAAAACCCGTTACGGGCAATTGCGCGCCTGGGGGTCTTTGAGTTTTGTGCTGATTGTCATTATCGCCGGGCACCTGATCGATGCGCTTTCCACAGAAATTATACTGTTTCTGATTCTGGCGGGTTCCCTGATCCATTCACTGCTTTCCGTCAATATCCCACCTGTTAAACAGGTACGCCACGCATCTTTTTCCGCAAGCGCTAAAACGATGCTCAACCGGCGGGTCATCATTTTTTTGACCGGTGCATTTCTCATGCTGGTCAGCCACGGGACCTATTATGGTTTCTTTTCCATCCATCTTGAAAACCTCGGCTTTTCCGGATCTTTTATCGGCATGGCCTGGGCCCTTGCGTCTGTTGCTGAAATTGTTGTAATGATCAATTCCGAACAAATTTTAAAACGATTTTCATATGAAAATATTCTGATTTTTTCTTTTATTGTTGCCGTTATCCGCTGGTCAATGCTCTACTATGCGACATCGGCTTTCCTGATTCTTTTTTCTCAGCTTCTCCACGCCGCGACATACGGCGCATTTCATGTGGCCAGCATCCTGTATATGGACAAACTGGCGCCAAAAAATGCCAAAACCCTGGGACAGGCAGTGAATAACGCCGTTACCTATGGCTTCGGAATTATGGCCGGATTTCTTTTTAACGGTTATTATTTTGAAATTGTGGGCGCACCAGTGCTGTTCATTATCAGCGCAATACTGGCTTTTTTCGGCGGACTTCTTCTGTTTATGAATAAAATCATGAAAAAAAACGGTTACCCGTTTTCAAATGCTTAAAACCAATTCCAACAAGATAATCACCATCAAATAAAATCAAAAACAAGTTTTTGGGTCATTTATTTTACTGCGGCAATCCCAGAACCATCTTAGAAACCATTTTGACCTTGTCCCATGTTCCTTTTTTATTTTTCATCAGGATTTCATTTAATTCTTCAAATGTTTTGGGCGGGATGGCCTCAACGTCTTTTTTAACCAGGGTGATTGCATCGAATTTACAGGCTGACACACAATTACCACAGCCAATACATTTTTTTGTGTTCAGTTTAACCTGCGTAATTTTCTTGTTTTTCTTTTTTACCGTGATGGCATCCACCTGACATTTCCGGGCACAAATCCCGCACTTCGTGCATTTATCCATATCCATGACAGCAAAATAATTGCTTGCCCAGAAATCCAGGGGCCGAGGTAATTGTTTTTGAATGCTCAGCATACCGCAGCAGCACCCGCAGCAGGAACAGACAAATTCAATCTCCTGAGTATTTGACGGCTGGAGCACCAGTCCTTCTTTTGTATTTTCCGCCAGCAAATCAATGGCATCCTGCTTTGATATTTCCCGGCCCATATCGTGTGCCAGAACAGCCGCCGCTGTTTCATTGGCCGCCAGGCAGGTTTCCGTCCGGTCCGTTACATTACATCTTTCACCTTCCATGGCTTTTTTCTTTCGGCAGATACATTCAATCACTACAAAAGGTCCAGGAGATTCTTCGATTAGAGCAGATACCTGATCAAAGCTGCTGACCTGGTGATCCGGGGTAATGCTTTCAGCAATGGGGATGGTTCGCATCTGGGGGACTGCAGTACTCAGGAAACTGATCCCAAAGGCGGGAGAGCCGGTATATTTTTCAAAATCCGTTATAAAATCCGGGGTCAAATTATCGAGAAACCCCTCGTACATCCCCACCACCAGCGGCATATTGCAGTAAAAATATTGACCATCACGGCTTCGATATCCAATCCCGCCTTTTGATGCGATTTGATCCAGAAGTTTCTTTAAATCATCCCGTAGATACCCGGAAGATGCCTGTTTTTCATATATGGCTTCAAAAGGCTGAAAACGGTAATCCAGAAAAGTGGCTACTTTGGCCTCTTCAGGGGTAAAAATATGCTTAAGCACTTTTATTTCAGCCCCGGATATGGTTTTTGGATATCCTACCGGGTGCTGATCCAGATGCACCTGAAGTTCGCGATACACGTTGTCTTCTTTTGCCATCATCCGCTCCTTGCTGATTTGTTTTAAAAAATTTAAAATAGGCCTGTAAAAGGAAATAATACATGCTCTCAAAAAGTTCCGGTGGCCCACATATTGTTATATCGCTTCTGGATTCCCGCCTTCGCGGGAATGACTGGCGGAAGCCACTTGACTTGGATCGTCATTCCCGCGAAGGCGGGAATCCAGGTGCTTTTGTCCGAGCTTATTGAAAAGTTACAAAATAATTATTTAAACTACCGGAATAATATCAGTTAATCAATACAAAGGTTAAACTTTAGAAAATAAAAATTATGTTGACTTAATAAATCAACGGCGTTACCTTAACACCGTACACTCAAACTGAGGATATTTCCATGCCCCGCCCGAAAAGAAGTTTTGCTGAAATTGAAATCATAAAAGAGAAAATCCTTGAAGAAGCTTTGAACTTGATGAACAACCACGGCTTTGACGGGTTTTCCATGCGAAAACTCGGCACCCGCCTGGGAGTATCGGCCAAGACCATCTACAATTATTATCAAAACAAGGACGAACTCTACCTGTCAATTTTAACCCGGGGATTTGAACAGCTCTATGACCGGTGCCAAAAAGTATTTTCAAACCATCAAAATCCCATGGAAAGATTGAAAGCCATGGGCGGGCAATACCTGTCATTCGGCCTGGAGCATGCAAACATCTATAATCTCATGTTCACCTGGCATGTACCCAAATTCAAAGATTATGTGGGAACGCCCATGGAACCTGTGGCTCAATTTGAACTGGAAACCGCGCTCAAAGTATCAAAAATTTTTATGCAGGCGATTAAAGAGGCCGCCGGCAATGATGCCATGTCCGAAGATACAGCCCGGTTTCACATGATCTGTGCGTGGAGCCAGTTGCACGGATTTATTGCCGGAATCAACAACACCCTGCTGGATTATATGCATGGGAATCCTGTAACCCTGAAAGAAAGAATACTGGACCAGATATTTAACCAGTTTCAAATTTACACGATTCCCAATTTCACCGCATCTACGTCGTCAAATGCTGCCTCGCATAGCGAACTATAGCGAGGCCACATTTTCCTTGTACCTGCGGCAAACTTGAAAATCGATCAAAAAAATTTCTGAAAAGGCCTGTGAAAAAATGCAAAAAAAACCGCTGATTCTTGACATAAAAGGAAACTCATTAGATGACGGTCCCGGTATCCGAACGGTTGTTTTTTTTAAAGGATGCCCCCTCTCCTGTGTGTGGTGCCATAACCCGGAAAGCAAAAAAGCCGGTGCTGAAATCTCTTTTGATAAAAACGAATGCGTGGGGTGCGGCACCTGCATTGAGGTATGCCCTGAAAATGCCCTGGACCGTAAAAATCCATTTTTTATTGACCGGACACGTTGCACCCTTTGCAATGCATGTGCCGAAGCATGTCCTTCCGGCGCTTTGTCTATGGTCGGCAAAAAAATCCCCATGGGAGATATTGTCGCAACAATCTTAAAGGACAAACCGTTTTATAAAAATTCCAACGGCGGCGTGACCTTGTCCGGCGGAGAACCCACCCTGTACATGGATTTTTTATCCGAACTGCTCCAGGCATTGAAAGATGAAGGCATTCACACTCTGGTGGAGACATGCGGCATGTTTGACTTTGAATCGTTTGAAAAAAAAGCTTTACCATATATTGATACGATCTATTATGATATTAAAATATTTGATCCGGACATCCACCAGCAATTCTGCGGCGTTAAAAACGACCGGATCCTGAAAAACTTTTCGAAACTGAATACCCTCTCTGCTGAAAACAGCTTTGAACTGCTTGCCCGCACACCGCTCATACCGAATATTACCGCAACTGAGAAGAACCTGACTGAAATTGCAAATTTTTTAAATACCCAGGGCATCGGCCAGACCCGCCTGCTGGCCTACAACCCCTTGTGGCATGAAAAAAATGATAAAATCGGGACCCATAATTCCTTTAAAAATGATCAAGCAATGACTTCATGGATCCCAAATGAAAAACTCGAAATATATCGATCCATATATGCTAAAAAAGGCATTCTCACCGAATAAACAGGAGGTGCACCATGTTCTTTTTCCAACCCACAAGCAAAAAAATAAAATTTTCCCCGACCAATATTTTATTAAATACCCTGTTACGTATTTTTGCGGCAAATTTCAATTTACGACCGGGCTTAAAAAAATATTTAAAAAGCGATCAGGGCTGGATCGATTTTTCC
>Ga0164318_10005478_pt1 | contig 12273 bp, 10 predicted proteins | sample GuaBasSedimGuay9_FD_113734 | JGI IMG/M metagenome (GOLD analysis project Ga0164318, IMG submission 113734) | Subseafloor sediment microbial communities from Guaymas Basin, Gulf of California, Mexico - Guay9, Core 4571-4, 0-3 cm | ecosystem: Environmental > Aquatic > Marine > Hydrothermal vents... | reverse complement strand
TTGTATCGATCTGATCGGGAAGCAGGAACGGTGTCGATGATCCACCCGGAATGATGGCCTTGAGTTTTCGACCGTCGGGAACACCTCCGCCAAGTTCATTGACCAGATACGACAGCGGGGTGCCCAGCTCGACTTCATAATTTCCGGGCCGCTTGACATGCCACGTCTGCGTGCAAATTTTTGTTCCGGGGGATTTTTCGGTGCCCATCGATTTGTACCAATCGGCGCCGTTATTTATGACATGCGGAACGCATGACAGCGTTTCGACATTATTAACGATAGTCGGGCAGGCATAAAGTCCCTCTATGGCCGGGAATGGCGGACGGATCCGGGACATTCCGCGTTCGCCCTCGAGCGAATTCAGAAGCGCCGTTTCCTCGCCGCAAATATACGCGCCGCCGCCGGTATGCACGACAATGTCGAGATCATAGCCGGTTCCAAATATGTTTTTTCCCAGGTAGCCTTTCTCATAAGCTTCTTCGATAGCTTTTTCCATGGTGCGGTAGGGATTGACAAATTCGCCGCGCACATATATAAAGGCAAGATGACTGCCGATGGCGTAGGCCGCGATACACATACCTTCGACTATCAGATGAGGATCCTGCTCCATCAGAACCCGGTCCTTGCAGGTTCCCGGTTCCGATTCGTCGGCATTGCAAACGAGATATTTGGGTTTGGGGCTGTCTTTCGGAATAAATCCCCACTTGACACCGGCCGGGAACCCGGCTCCGCCGCGACCCCGGACACCTGAATTTTTCACTTCGGCGATGACATCCTCAGGCTTCATTTCCTTCAACGCTTTTTTCCAGGCCTTGTAGGCGCCTTTTGAGACGGCCACATCGATCCTGATCTGCTCGGGATCATCTATATTTTTGAATAACAGTTTCTTTTCCATATCAGGCCCGGCTTCTGAGTTCCTCCAGAATTTTATCAACTTTTTCTCTGGTAAGGAATTCATAGTACTTGTCGTTTATCTGCATCATCGGGGCTGAGGCGCAACTGCCCAGACATTCCACCGAAATCAGGGTAAACAGCCCGTCAGATGTTGTCTCGCCTTTTTTGATTCCCAGTTTTTCTTCAAGATATGATATCAGGCTGTCGGCTCCCAGCAAGGCGCAGCTTATATTGTGACAGACCTGAATCAGATATTTTCCGACCGGTTTCTTGGGAAACATCGTATAAAATGTCGATGCTTCGGCGATTTCAAGAGCGGGAATATCTATAATCTTCGAAATCTCTTCATATATTTCGTCACTGAGATGTCCGACCTGGAAATAGGCAACAGTCAGAGCCGGAAGGACGGCTGATTTCCGGCGTGGATACCGGGCCATTTTTTCCTTGATCTTCTTTATCGATTCATCGGTAAGAATCATCGATCTACCTCACCAAGTACAATATCAATTGAACCGATGCAGGCAATTACATCCGCCACCAGACCGCCCTCGATCAATTTCGGCAAAGCCGATAGATTTACAAAAGACGGGGGCCGGACGCGCATGCGATGCGGCTTATTGGTACCGTCCGAAGAAATATAAAATCCCAGTTCACCCTTGGGCGCTTCGATCGCCTGATAAACACCGCCAACCGGTGGTTTAAAGCCCTCTGTAATAATTTTGAAATGGAAAATCAGCGATTCCATCTTGGAAAGAACATCTTCCTTGGGCGGCAGGACAACCCCCGGGACATGGGCTCGATACGGTCCCTCAGGCATGCCATCAAGAGCCTGTTTGGCAATTCGCAACGATTGCCGCATTTCTTCCAGACGAACAAGATATCTATCATAGACATCGCCGTTTTTCCCCAGCGGCACCTCGAAATCGAATTTCTCATAACTGCTGTAAGGTGTCGCTTTACGGACGTCATAATTGACCCCGGAACCTCTCAGACAGGGTCCGGTAAAGCCGTAGTTGATGGCATCTTCGGCCGATATATATCCTACACCGATAGTCCGTTTCCGGAATATCTTGTTGTCATTAAGAAGCCGGACATAATCTCTCATTCCCTCGGGGATACGTTTCAAAATTCTATTCACTTTTTGATCGAAATCTTTGGGCAGATCGTAAGCCAGGCCGCCAATACGGAAATAAGTTGTCATCATCCGCTGTCCGGCGCATGCTTCATACAGATCGATTATATATTCGCGTTCACGAAAAGCGTAGAGAAGCATCGACATCGCGCCAATATCGATGGCGTGGGTTCCGATCCAGACCAGATGTGACATAATCCGTGTCAATTCGGTCAGCAATACGCGGGCGAATTTTACTTTTTCGGGAACTTCGATTCCAATAAGTTTTTCAACGGCCAGGCAATAACCAAGATTATTGGACATCGGCGCCAGATAATCCATACGGTCGGTCACCGGAATGGCCTTGTAATACAGCTTTGACTCGGCCGTTTTCTCGATACCAGTGTGCAGGTAACCGATGTGAGGTGTGGCTTTGACAACCGTCTCGCCGTCCAGTTCCAGTTCGACACGAAGAACACCGTGGGTTGCCGGATGTTGCGGTCCCATGTTTATATTCATGGTTTTTCTCTGGGCATCGCCGCTCATAAGATCACCTCGGGAGGTTCTTCCTTGTTATGCGAAAACTGCGGTATCTCATAGGTCAGCGGAAAATCTTTTCGGAGCGGGTGACCTTCGAGATCATCCGGGGTCAGAATTTTCACCAGATTAGGATGTCCGGTAAATTCAATACCCATCAGGTCCCAGACTTCCCTTTCCAGCCAGTCAGCGGTGCGCCAGAGCGGCGTCAGGGAATCGACCACAGGGTTATCGCCCGGTAAGGGGACCTTGATAAGGAAGCGATACTTATGTTTGAGAGAAAAGAGAACGTAGATGACTTCAAAGCGGCCATTAGATTCCTCGGGTCGGCCAAGCCAGTCAATCGATGTAATCTCGGACAGGAATTTGAACTCAAATTCCGAGTTATTGAGCAATGCCCGGCAGATATCGAAGAGATATTCTCTTTTTATATAAAAAGACTGCTGATCCCTGAAATTGTCTTTACGAATCAGAGCCTCTTTGTAATTTGTCTCAAAAAAATCTCTAAGTTTCTCTTCCATCTATTGCAACCAGAATATTTCGAATCAATTCGTGTAAACTGTCATTTTCCTTCCGCCTTCTTACGAAGCGAATCCTTCTCGACCTTTTCATACAGCTTCAAGATTCCATTTATAAGCTGTTCCGGACGAGGCGGACAGCCGGGCACATAAACGTCAACAGGAATTATCCGATCGACGCCCTGTACGATGGCATAGTTATTGAAAACACCGCCGCATGAGGCACAGGCGCCCATGGAGATTACCCACTTCGGATTAGGCATCTGCTCATAAAGACGCTTGATAATTGGGGCCATCTTGCGCGATACCCGCCCTGCCACAATCATCAGATCGGCCTGGCGGGGCGACGGACGCATAACTTCCATTCCAAATCGGGCCAGATCGTATTTGGGCCCAAAGGTTGACATCATTTCGATGGCGCAACATGCCAGTCCAAATCCAAAGGGCCACATTGAGCGCTTCCGTCCCCAGTTTACCATTTTATCTAATGTTGTCAGGATAATCGAATCCGGTATTTTTTCTTCTATTCCCACTTCAATGCTCCCTTACCAAGTATATAGAAGTATCCAATTAAGAGAATTACGATGAATACCAGGATTTCGACAAATCCAAACATCCCCAATTTTTGATAGATAACTGCCCAGGGGTAGAGAAAGACAACTTCGATATCGAATAGAATAAAAAGGACGGCGATTAAATAGAATTTTACCGGGAATCTGCCCCTAGTGTCGCCTTTCGGTTTAATACCGCTTTCATAAGGTTCATATTTAGCCCCTTCCGAAGTCCGGCGGCCGAATACTATTGACGCCCCGGCCATGGCGACAGCTATAAATGCCGCAACTCCGACTAAGAACAGAATTGGAAACAAGGTCTCAAACATTTTTCCCCGGCTCATAAGCTCCAATTAAATGCCAATTATAGATATAATATGCACCTAAGTCAATAAATATTTGTGAAAATTTTAACAAAGCCCTAAAAATGCAGACATTTACTTTTTTTGAAATGAAAGACTTCTCCAGGCTCACACGATCCACATAAGTGGTTGCCGAACATAAAACTTATTACAAGACTATAAACCGATTCTAATGTGATTGGAAAATATCCAGCCCCTGTTTTTTTTATATACTTCAGTTCGATATAAGCCGTTTTCTTTTAGTTTACACTCCAATCTGTCACCATTCATTTCACTTATGCATTTACCGTTTCTAATTAAAATAATTCTCGCTTTATCGGGAGTTTTGATGATGATTTCGGCTTTATTGTAATCGGTCAGACTCCCCCCGGCCGTAACCAGCCGGGAATCATTCCGGGCCGCAAATTCGAATCCGGAAGCATCACCCCAGCGATAATTCGAAATAAACAGCCGGCAATCCCGGATGCCATCATAAACCTGCTTTCTGGCAATATCGAGATCAGAAGATAATTCTTCTCGAAGCAGTAGATGCGTGCGCAGGGATTGAAACTGGACTTTATATGGAAAAATAATAATTTGGAACGGCCCAAGTTTTAGCGGATAGGCATGGACATCGATTCCCGCAATACCGGATATTTTCTTTTTCAGATTCAGATCATCCCAGATTTGCAAGATCCGATCGGTCGGCGACCGCATCGACTTGCGCGGAGAAAACAGCATCTTGATCTTGTTATATGGTTTCAGTTTTTCCATCCATTCCGACATTTGATTCCAGATTTCGATGCCATCGAATCCTTCGGCATCCCAGGCAAGCCATGGATACGAGGGGTATTTCCCCACGCGTGATCTGATTTCATCCGGGTGGGCAATAATTCCCAGGGCTCCTTGTCGGGCGCCTTCGGCAACATATTCCTGAGGTGTCATATCCGCCGGCAGGACATCACTCGATTCGAACAGTAGATAGTGATTGCAGTCCTCGGGATCGTTGTGTTCGTATCCAATCAGGACCAGCGTGTTTTTGTAGTATCCCTCTTTGCCTGCGAAGCGATAGTCGAGATTCATGTGATCGGCGACAAGAATAAAGTCCAAATCTACGGCGGAAGCAATTTCAGCGACTTCTTCCAGATTTTTGGTTCCGTCTGAGGCAGTTGTATGGATATGTATACAACCCTGATATTCGTAATATCGGTCGGTTTTTTTCATATATCAAGTCCTGTTCTCACTGCCGGACGGGATCTTGCGAAATATAAACAGCCCGGCGGCCATCATTATAATCAGCGAGATTACTGCAAGTTTATACGGCATTTGGGAAGCTCGGGGTGCATCCAGATTGAGCATTGAGGCCAGCCCGTTCCCCAAGGGGCGATTGGGATTGAAAAGAAAGACTATAATCCCCCACAAAACCGGTCCTACAACGGCGGCGGCTCTCCCGGAAAGAGAATACAGGCCGAAAAAGCGGCCGAGTTCATCCTTGGGGACCATTTCAGCCAGAAGCGGACGGGAGACGGTCCAAATTCCCCCGAGTAGAATACCGATTATCGAGCCAATGATATATATAAAAAAGATATTTGAAACGACAATAAACAGCAAAAGGACGACAATCCAGCCCCATACAATGTATATCATCAATTTTTTGAGAGCGACTATCTGTGAAATATTACCTATCACAAAGGATCCCAGCATCGCGGAAACGGTTGAGACAATCAGAAATATTGTCAGGTCGGCGTCGGAGAATCCAAGGACCAGGGACGAGAAAATACCCATATTCAGGATGACCGTGGCGATGGCATCCTCGAAGAAATAATCGGCAATCAGAAAGCGCAGGACCCCGGGATATTTTTTGGTCTCCCTTATCCCCTCCCAGACCTCACGATAGGCGCGTTTGAATTTGATACGCTCCGGTTTGATGCGAGCTTTTTTTTCATCGACCCATAAAAACAGCGGCATGGCGAAGACAAAAAACAGAACCGCCGTAGGAAAGAAGGCTCCGGTTTTGCCGGAACCGGCAAGACCGGGTATATCCAGGCCGAAAATGCCGCCGGTAACCCAGGGCAGGACAAGGATCATGCCGACAATCGAGCCGGTATAGCCAAACGCCACGCCGAATCCTGACACCAACCGGGCCTCATTGCCCCCGGAAACGGAATACAGGAGCGAATTGTAAAATACCATCCCTCCTTCATAGAAAAAATTCGAGAAGGCAAACATGAAAATAACAGGTATAAAGAGCGGCGCCGGGATTAGCGCGACCAGGCCGATGGATATACAGCAGGTTATGGTAAACAGGAAAAGAAACAGTTTCTTTTTATGTGAATGATCTGAAAGGGCGCCGAGGGCCGGCATGATAAGTCCGACAAGAAGCATCGATCCGGAATAGGCAATGTCGTAGTAGAGCCCGTCGCGGCCAAGATCCTCAACCACCCAGCGTTTGAAGTAAAGCGACAGGATGTTCATCGAAAAGATGGTATTGGCGAAGTCATACAGCGACCAGCCGATGACATCCTTACGGAAAATATCTCCGGTTTTACTCAAAGTTCCAAAGTATCTGATATGGTTAACATGGCATCCCTGATCATGGTAAGGAATATGCCCAGTTCCAGATCAAGGTGGGAGCAGGCCGCCATCGCTTCGCGAGAAGCACCTGCGGCAAAGCGTTTTTCTTTGAAACGCCTTAGCATGAATTCCTCATCGACATTGGCCAGTTTTTTTGATGGATGCATGAGGGCACAGGCGACAATAAATCCGGTCGCAGGATCGGTGGCATAAAGCGACCAGTCGATTCGGCTTTTGCACGGGGCGTGGCCCGGATGGCAACGGATGGCGTAAATCATTTCATCAGGAAGTTCATATTCCCTGAGCCAATTTTCGGTCACGAAAGTATGTTTCTCCGGCTTTTTCAGAGTGACCGCATAATCGAGATCATGCAGTAAGCCTGTCAGACCCCAGAGATCAGCATCTTCACCGAAATGCCCGGCCAGCTTCACCATTCCGGCCTCGACTGCCAGAATATGTTTCCTCAAGTTTTTATTTTTAATCTTTGATTCCATTAAGGCCAGGGCGGTGGGTCGATCGATCATATTTTTACCTCAGCTTTGACTTGCCAGAAAGAATTATATATAATTGAACGTTAAAAGTCAAAAGCCGAAATGCAATCTAAATCTAAGAATGGATGACAACAAAGTCATGACTGATAAAAGGCAGACGGGCATTTTACGTATCGAGATTGCCGGCTTTATTATGGCGGGTCTGTATATTCTGGCCGGACTGATTCCCATCGACAGCCTGTGGGGATTTAATCATTTGAGATACCTGCCGGATTATGGCATGATCGCTATCGGTCTGCTGTTTATTATTGTCCTGATACCGCATGTATCCGAAAAAATATTTTCGGCGGTTAAAGGGATTCTTCGAATTTTCAACCGCTTTTCCCTATCCGTCAGGGTAGTCGCAATCGCCATTATGGCGGTTCTTGTTTTCTATTTACTTCGGGTTCATGTACACTCCCTCGGCGACGGTTATCAGCGGATTTATCAGGGCGAGCAGGGTTATCTATACTATCACACCGAGGTGCTTGATTTCTTTTTGCATGGTATTCTATATGCGGGATTGAACCTGATCGGGAAATTTTCGGGTGAGACGATATATACAATATTCAGTATTGCGGCAGGGACATCCTTTATTATCTCTATTTATTTATTCAGGCTCGATGACAGGGAAAGGATAATAGATGAACCGTTGATGAAAATCCTCCTTATTACATTCGGCGGATCGCAATTATTTTTCGGTTATGCGGAATCATACGCGCTGTTCTATATATTCAGTCTGCTGTATATCCTGTATGCGGTAAGATTTCTGCTTTCGGGCAAAGGGCTTTTGGCGGCCTCGATATTTTTGGGCCTATCCTGTACATCGCATATAACGGCGCTGATTCTGGCACCATCGTTTTTTTACCTGGCCTTCTATAATCACCGGATAATCTGCCCCGAAAAATTTCCCCGGAAATATATTCCATCCATAATTGCGCTGGCCATGATAGTGGCTGTCATCGTGCAGGAGATTTTATTGAGGATTTATGTCGGCGAGTATGTCACTTCAGTTTCCGGAGGTTACCTGTCCTTATGGCCGTTATCGGAATATACTGTGTTTTCGCCGGCGCATTTACTTGATGTATTGAACGAAATTCTTATTATCGTACCGGTAATATTAATTCTTGCTTTTGCCGGTTTTGGGGTGCCATCAAATGACAAACACAAAAACCTGAACATATTTTTATCAATAACCGCTGTATCGGGGGCATTGATGATGGTTATAGTCGATCCGAAATTGGGCTATGCCAGAGATTGGGATCTGTTCTCTATCCCGACAGCAATGCTCGGTCTGGCGGGCGTCATTTATTTCACGACTAAACTCAATCTGAAGGCAGAAAGGCCATGCAAAAGGTTTGTTGTCGGGGCGCTGTCGATGCTTTTTCTTTCCGGCTGGGTGCTTACCAATGCCTCGGTTCAGGGACAGCTGAATCGTGCTGAAGATTTACTGAGCCTTGATGATAAGGGGCGCGGCTACTGTACGGAATTGCTGGCTTATTATTATCGTTATAATGCCCATAATAATGAAAAGTCGCTGGAGCTGTTACAGAGTATTCCGGGTCGAGGTAAAAATGCGCGTGTTTATTACAAAATCGCCAAGACCGAGATTGATTTGGGCCGTCATGAGGATGCACTCGAATCAATATACAAAGGATTGGATCTTGACAGCAATTATGCCGCTTTGCACTTGATGGCCGGAACAATTCTGACCAATCGGGGTAAACCGGAACAGGGATTGCCGCACCTGCAGAGAGCGATAACACTGGATCAGAGCCGCAAAGAGGCATACCACACTCTCGGAACAGCGTATTACAAATTGGATTCGCTGGATATGGCATTGATGATTTTTAAGGATATTGCCCGCGTATATCCTGATGATGCGATGGCTTATATCGAGGCGGGCAATATGTATCGTCTTCTGAGGCAGTATGATTCTGCCTATTTTTACATCAGGCAGGGGCTTCAAATAAATCCGGGTATAGCCGAAGGTTATCAGCTTCTCAACGCCATCAAAAGGGAAATGTCGCCATAGAGGAACAACTTTCAGCCGATCTTGTTAAATCCCTTGACAATCGGCCGATTATTGAATAAGATTATTTGCTAAAAAATATGCTGGGGTAGCTCAGTTGGTTAGAGCACCAGATTGTGGATCTGGGGGTCGAGAGTTCAAGTCTCTCCCCCAGTATATTTTTAAGTCAGCAACGATTCAATCCCGGATCTTACCAGATTAAAATCCATCACGTCCTTTATTTTCGGTTTGCTTTACCGGTATTGATTTTCATTATTCTTTCCACTATATTTGATTTTTACAAAAATAGAAATTAGAATGTCTTAAATAAAAACACATCGAAGGAGCAGTTCATGAAGAATCGGTGTATGTATGCTTTATTGATTGCGGCAATGGTTCTACTGGCCTTTTCAGTACCCGTTACCGCTCAAAATATCGATGCCAGGGAATACCGGCTTGATAACGGCATGCAGGTCCTGATGGTCGAAAGGCATGAAAGCCCGACGATCATGGCCTCGATATTGGCACGGGTAGGGTCATCCAACGAGGTTCCCGGAATAACCGGTATTTCCCACCTGTTCGAACATATGATGTTCAAAGGGACCAAAACGATCGGAACAAAGGATATTAAGCGCGACCTTGAAATCATGGCACAACTTGACTCGCTCAGAGAATTGATGCGGGCCGAAGAGCGGATAATGCGAGAAAAATATCGCCGCGGGGGGATAAGCAATATGCTTGATCCAGAGGCAAAGACTCCGCGCTACAAGGAAATCGAGATCGTTTTCGACAGCCTGATTCTCGAGCAGCGGGAGCTCATAATCAAGGATCAGCTTGATGAAATCTACACCAAAAACGGCGGTTATTTCCTGAACGCTTTCACATCGGACGACATGACCGGGTATTTTGTCCGTCTGCCAAAAAACAAAATAGAGCTTTACATGTGGCTTGAATCGGACAGGTTTAAAAATCCCGTATTCAGGGAATTTTATTCCGAGCGCAACGTTGTCCGTGAAGAACGCCGCCTGACTCTCGAATCAACACCGACCGGTTTGATAGATGAGGAATTCAGGGCCATGTTCTGGAAATCGTCATCTTATAATTGGGATGTTCTCGGCTGGCCATCCGACCTGTACAGCATTACCCGCGAACAGGCAAATGCATATTTTAACACATATTATGCGCCGAATAACCTGACCATGATTCTCGTCGGCGATCTTGAGCCGGACAGGATGATCAAGTTGGTAAAAAAGTACTTTGATCGGATTCCCAGGGGTACCGTTGAACCGCCCGATGTGGTGACTCTTGAAGAAAAACAATATGGCGAAAAACGTCTGATTGCTGAAGCGGAAACCAGCCCGAGGGCGGAGATATGGTACCATACGGCGGCCTGGAAACATGCCGACAGCTATCCTCTTGAAGTCCTGGCGGGAATTCTAAACGGTAAAACGGGACGCCTTTATAAAAAACTGGTGGAAGAAAAGGGTATTGCCAAGAGTTCGGCAGAACGCAGCCGGCGCATGATGCCGGGTGATAACCTGTCTGTTTCGGCCGGCCAGGATTCCAAAAAATACGCGGGCGCCTTCCAAATCACGGCCGAGGGCATAGCGGACACCAAACCCGAACAGCTTGAAGAGGCGATATACGAAGTCATTGATGATTTGAAAAAGAATCCCGTTCCGGAAGATGAACTTCAGAAGGTAAAAAACCAGTTGCGCGTCAAACAAATCCGATTCATGGACATTATGTCAGGAATCGGGATACTCTTTGTTCTCGGACAAAATGCCGCTTTCGGCGACTGGACCGAGGTAAATAACAACCCCAAAATGTGTGACCTGGTGACAGCTGAGGATATTCAGCGCGTAGCCAATCAGTATTTCACAAAGGACCAGCGGAACGTTTTAATAATCAACAGCAAGTCCGGGCCTGATGATGAACAGGAAGGCGAAGATCCCCGGTTCGCACAAATGGCGGAGATGATCAAATCGATGACTGACGCCGACCGGCTCGAGCAGATGATGGGTATGGTTTCGATGCAGATGGATCAGATTGAAGATCCCGAAGAAAAAGAAAATTTGGAAAAACTCTTGAAGATAGCCGGCGAGCGTATCAAGAAACTCAGGGCCGCGGAAGAGGGCAGTTAAGGCGGACGCCAAAGGAGAAATAAATATGCGAAGATTATACATTTTTTTACATGGTTGGCCGGCGGCGTTGATAGTGGTTTTACTGCTGGCATCGATTGTCGTGCTGTCAGGGACTATCATGGCGGGTGATATAGTAGATCATCCGGACAAGTTGAAATTCAAGGAATTGAATTATCAGCCGCCCAAACCGGGTGACTTCCGTCATCAGTTGAAATGCGGCGCCACGGCATATGTGGCGGAAAATCCGGAAGCGCCCACTTTCGATATGACTATTCTGATTCGAACCGGCCAGATATATGAGCCCGTGGAAAAAGCCGGGCTGGCAAAAATGACCGGTTACCTGATGCGTAACGGCGGCGTTGAGGGCATGACCGCACAGGAACTTGATGAACGGATTGCATATCTGGCCGGAGAAATCTCGATCGATATCGATGATACAAGGGGCAGAGTAAGCCTTTTCTGCCTTTCGAAAGATATTGACGAAGGATTAGGTTTGTTGAAAAAAATCCTGCGCCAGCCGACATTCGATCAGGCGGCAATTGATAAGTACCGCGCCGACATTCTTTCGGAAATGGAGCAGCGCAATTCCTCGACTGCGTCCATAGAAAGCCGTGAATGGATGTTTTTACTGTATGGCAATCACCCCTGCACAACACCGTACCGCCGCACCGAGCATTCGATTAATTCGATCACCCGTGATGATATGCTTGCATTTCATAAAAAATACTTTTTCCCGGGCAATTTCATCTTTGCCATATCAGGTGATTTCAAGACGGATGACATTTTGACCAAACTCGATAATATGTTCGGGGGCTGGCCGGATCAACCGCTCGACCTTCCAGTTGTGACCGATCAAATTCCCGATCCGAAGCCGGGCGTTTACATGATTAAAAAGAATGATGTCAACCAGTCGCGTATCCGCGTGGGTCATATCGGTGTCAAACGGGATATTCCGGATGAGTACGCCCTGGAAGTGATGAATTACATTCTCGGCGGCGGTGGATTTTCATCTCGAATTATGCGCCGTGTACGTTCTGACGAGGGGCTGGCCTACAATGCCGG
>Ga0164318_10005477_pt1 | contig 12273 bp, 9 predicted proteins | sample GuaBasSedimGuay9_FD_113734 | JGI IMG/M metagenome (GOLD analysis project Ga0164318, IMG submission 113734) | Subseafloor sediment microbial communities from Guaymas Basin, Gulf of California, Mexico - Guay9, Core 4571-4, 0-3 cm | ecosystem: Environmental > Aquatic > Marine > Hydrothermal vents >... | reverse complement strand
TGCAAACTCACCCTGATGATCAATATATTCTTTTGTTTGAGAAGAAATTTACTTCAGGTATTATCATTTTACCTCAAGGGAAAGCTCTGCCTTCATAACTCGATACCCGAACTTATTGAGAAGTTACAAATTTACAAACTCATAAAATGTGAAAAAAGAAACTCCTATCCAAAAGGCCGGATAATGAAGCGAATTCTTAACTTTTAATAAGCCTGAGGCTTATTAATCTGAAAATGTAGCCAGAAGATATTCACTGGAGCGGGTAACATTTACAATCCTTTTGCCATAAGTTATCTCCATTGAGATTTAGCGCCAGGACAACCCTTTGCAACTGCTCTATGGCATTGCCTAAAAACAGTCCACCCGCTCAGGTTCTTTCTAAAACAGATAGCACACACTAAGGTTGATAGTAATCTGACACCTATTAGGGAGGTATTTGAGCATGATCAGATCTTAGAATCTCAGTATATTCTCTAATATCGAAGATACCAAAATAATCATCGCAGTACACAATAACAGAAGGTGGTTGAAAACCAGGAGCCCTTTTGGCTGCAAGGAATTTTTCTCTAAAACGCCTTCCATATCTGGATTTGAACAAGATGTGCAGATTAAACATCACCACAGAGATCATTATGTGAGCCCTAATAGCATGAAATTTAGCACAATGAAGATCTTCTAAGGTCCAATATTGGCATAGCTCTTTGATAGCATTATTTTCAATAATCCAGCGTTTCCTATATCCCTGGTACACAGCTAAGGCGCTCTCCCAGGAAAGGGAAGTCAGATACACATGCACGGGCTGGTGTGTCTTTCTTTTCTTTTTGGCCCTCTTATCCTTTACCACAATAGCCTGAAGTTTACCATCATAGCTGGGTGCATCAGTTACTTCTTTAAACCGCTTGATCCCAAGGTCTGGTGTGATCTTGACAAAACCTTCTTTCTCTGCCTCTCTCTTCAGTGATTTTGTCACAAGAAAATTTGCCTTTGCCGGTACCATAAAATCAATACCATAATGTTTTTTTAGCTTAGTTAGTGTTTTGCCATCCCAATAACCTTTGTCAAAGATCAATGTTTTTCACCATTTCCTAAGATGGTTATGGCCTGGCGCAGGGTCAGCAAAAGTAGGTTCTTATCTGAAACATTAGCTGAGGTGATAATGACAGCTGCGACAATCCGGCTTTTTACATGTTGAATAATAGATACCTTATAACCTCTGCGATTCTTATGTTTTCCCTTGTAGTCAAAGACCTTTTTTGCATATTCAAAACTCGGGGAATCCTTGAAGATAATCTTGGTGTCAATGTTGAAATTATGGCCACGGATAAGCCCAAGTTCAAATAGCTTTCTAACTACCTTAACCATCAGCCCCGTAGTCTGCTTATATCCCAGGGTAGCTAGAAAGTTACGCAAGGTATTGGGATGGATCGGTTTGCTCCCATCCTCCCCAGTCCTTTTGCTGTATCCCTGCTCAATGTGTTTGATATTAAAACCAAGTAATCGCAGCACATGGTGGTCCTGAAACAGATATTTGATATTATCATCAAATCTTATCCCAAACAGTGGTTTAAAAAAGGCCAACATAGCTAATAGATAAACAGGAATACCACTGCGGCCGGTTGTTAAACCTATCTGGAAAAGCATGGCAAAGAGGCAAAAAGAGATTATGAACTGAATAAATTCATCAAGATGGCCCCAAGAACTCAGGCATACATCGTCAAACTTCTTTTGTCGAAGCTTTTCCCTGACGAGGGCCTGATTCAAGAGGATGACTTTGGTCGGTCTTTTCACTGTATCCTGGGTTTGATATATCATTGCAGGATACTTTATATAATCTTAAATCATTTGTCTACAATTTTATTATATTTTTTAAATTTCTATAAGGTGCCTATCGAGTTTGTAAATTGCTGATGTTTAAAGGGTGCATAGAATATTGGACTAATTGAGAATTAATAGGTTATCCAATAGGGGAGGGTAAAAGAAGTTTTATATAATTATAAAAATTTGCACTATTTTTTAGACTATTCTATTCTAATGTTCCAAATACCTAATTTTGGGGTAATGGAGAGCAGGTTATAGGAAAAGAGAAAAATTATGAGTGAATTAATTTCATCTGAAGCACGGTCTTCTGTTCGTGTAGCGGATAAACTTAGGGAACTAAGCACATTGGCTGAAATGAATAAAGAAATTCATTCTACTATGAATCTAAATAAACTATTACAAATCTTAGTTGAAAAAACAATTATTGGGGTTAATTTTGAAAGAGGGTTGATTTATCTTGTCGAGGAAAATTTTTTGCGATGTGTGGCTTGGTTAGATCGTGTCAAGAGAGAAAGAGCTTCGATAATTAAAAAGGTAGTAGGATTTAAGATGGATGAGGTATCGATAGAGGTACTTGCAGTCAAAAAGGGAAAAACAATATATGTCGAAGATGCCACTGCTGATAAAAGAGTAAGCCGAAAATTCTTGCGATTTTCAGATACCAAGGAATATTGTGCGGTACCTTTAATTGGTCGTAATAGTGTCTTGGGCGTTTTAACTGGCGATAAATCGTATAAGTCTGAACCTATATCGCATGAGGACATAAAGACCCTGGAACTTTTCGCAGGGCATATCAGTTTAGCCATCGAAAACGCGAAGTTATATGAGGAGAAAGATCGGTTTGGCCATTTGCTTGAAAGGAAGGTCATCGAGCGAACATCCGAGCTTGCCCAAATTAATGAAGAGCTATCCAAAAAGGTGAATGAACTATCGACACTTTATGAAGTTTCACAATTGCTTAATAAGAGTCTTGAAATAAATGAGATTTTGGATCAAATGTTATCCATGTTCCAACAGTTAGGCTATAATATGTGTTCAATTCATATATTGAAGGAAGGAAAGCCTATCTCTGTTTTCTGTGCAGGTTTGGATAAAGAGTATGAAAAATTTATTGGTATTCCGCTGATTCAAACTATGAGTGAAAAAGAAGTATTTTCGAGTAAACCATTAATTGTCCACGATGTTAATAATTCTAATATCGTACCTATCTTTTTTCGTGATTACTTCCAAAAAAAAAGAATACAGTCGTTTCTTTTGGCACCCATGCTCTTTAAAGGGAAATTAATTGCAGTCATAACAATTTATTCTCTAAATAGTGACGTTTTTGGGGAAGATGAAACGAAATTCTTTTCCGCTTTCGCGGGTGCGGCAGCAATATCTTTAGAAAACGCATTTGTTTTCCAAAAAGTGATTGAAAAAAAAGATCATATAGAAACGATTTCCAAAAACCTTGAGCGGGAAAATATCTATTTGAGAGAAAAGATTAAATCTGAGTTTAATAACACTTTCGTAATTGGCAAAAGCCCATCTATAAGGAAAGTGATGGATTTGGTTTATAAAGTTGCTGATACTTCTGCAACGGTAATCATCTATGGAGAAACAGGCACTGGAAAAGAACTAATTGCTAATATCATTCATGAGTTAAGTCCAAGGGGAAAAAGAGCACTAATTAAGGTTAACTGTGCTGCTATTCCAGAAGAGTTAATAGAAAGTGAGCTTTTTGGCCATGAAAAGGGAGCTTTTACTGGAGCCTATGAAAAGCGAATAGGAAGGTTTGAACTGGCGCAAGGAGGTACCATATTTTTGGACGAGATTGGTGATCTTTCTTTAAACACTCAAACAAAACTTTTAAGAGTTTTGCAAGAACAAGAAATACAGCGCTTAGGATCGGGCACTCCTATAAAAGTTGATGTAAGAGTAATAGCCGCTACGAATAAAGATCTCCAAAAGAATATAAACGAAAAAAAATTTCGACCTGATTTATTTTATCGGCTTAATGTATTCCCAATTAATTTACCACCATTAAGAGAAAGAAGACAAGATATTAAGGAATTAGTGAAATATTTTCTTCATAAATTTTCCCATGTTAAAAATAGGATAATGACAATTGATCAAGAAGCGTTAGATATTCTTTCTAATTATTCTTGGCCGGGTAACATTCGAGAACTTGAAAATATAGTTGAACGCGTGATTATTATTTCTAGAAGTGACATGATCACAAAAGATGATCTACCCAAGGAGCTATTAAAGGAATCAAACCTAGACATCCCCATTAAACCAATGAAAGAGGCAATTCATGAATTTAAAAAAGATATGGTTATTAGAGTGTTAAGAGAAGCCAAGGGAAAAAAGTCACGTGCTGCTGAAATGTTGAATTTACCTCGTTCTAACTTTTCTCGGTTATTGAAGTCTTTAGAAGTTCAGTAAAGTTATCAATTTGATTCCATGCGGTAGAAAATTATTAATATTTATCATATTGATAGCATAAATGTTATCAATATGATAAATTTATTTCCCTCCAGCTTTAATCTTTCATTTAAATTCTGCATCGATATACTGCAACTACCTAAAATTCAAAGACTATTTTAAATTAATTTATATAGGCATATTTATTGCTAGGATATTATATCAGATATGAGATGCATAAGGGTAATAATTACCTTATATCTAGTTATTTTTTGAGTTCGGAAGTGACATTAATTTTTATTGAGACCTTGGGAATATAAATATGTGTGGATTTTTTTAACCGCCAATTCTGTTTAATACAATTTTTTTCAGTGATAAAAGGAGAGGTAAATGGGCAAAAGAAGTGAAATACTCACAGATTGCACCCTCTGTTACCATAGTTGCGGGACAAAGGTGACTGTTGAGGATGGAAAGGCGGTCAAGGTTGAGGGGCTGGAATCTCATCCAGTGAACAGGGGTAAACTTTGCCCTAAAGGGGAGGCGATGCTCGATAATATCTATAGCCCAAATCGTCTCAAGCACCCAATGAAGAGGGTCAATGGCGGTTGGGAACGGATAACATGGAACCAGGCCCTGACCGAGATAGCGGATAAGCTGAATGAACTGAAGGCCGAATATGGACCGAGCATCCTTGGTGTGTTTAGTGGATCCATAGGGGTAGAGAACTTAGAGATGGCAGGTTTGACTCAACGATTTCGAGCAGCCTTTGGCTCACCCAATTTTTTCTCTGTGGAGAGTGTGTGTTATCGAATGAGGATTCGCACCAGACAGATTACCTTTGGCAAGTATCCTACAGAGGAATTCGATTCAAACCTCTATATACTCTGGGGTCATAACCCCGCTGAATCTGACTTTCCTTTGAGCTTAGCGCTTGAAGAGAATCTGAAGAAGGGGTCGAAACTGGTTGTAATTGACCCCAAGCGAATTCCCCTTGCAGATAAGGCGGAAATGTACCTGAAAATCAGACCTGGTACAGATGGGGCTATGGCACTCGCGATGATAAATGTAATTATAAACGAGAACCTTCATGATTCCAGTTTTATTGACAAATGGGCGTACGGGTTTGACAAACTCATTCCCCATATTCAAAGGTATACGCCTGAGTGGGCAGAGAAGATCACGTGGGTTCCGGCTGAAGATATTCGCAAGCTCTCCCGTCTTTTTGCCACAACAAAAGGGGCAAGCATTTATCAGGGTACATGTACCCAGGATCAATCAGCTAATGGCACACAGAGCAGCCGTGCCTTTTCGATCCTGCAGGTCATCACCGGTAATATAAATGTTCCGGGTGGTTGGGTGATCAGCCCGAGGTTGAAATTCGGCAACGTGGGTTTGGGTGCTGAAACTGAGCCTTTAGGAGCTGATCAATATCCTATTTTCTATGAGGTCTTTGGAAGAAAAAGTCCGTATGGCGTAGTTACCCTGGTTCCTGAAAGCATTCCTGAGAAATTGAAAGCATTCCTCGTTACTGGAGGAAACCCTTTAGTATCGATGGCTGATACCAACGCCTTTAAAGAGGCGTTTAAGAAGCTGGATCTGCTTGTAGTCCATGATCTTTTTATGACTGAAACGGCGGAGCTCGCTCACTATGTCTTGCCTGCTTGTTCCCATCTTGAGAAGTGGGGAGTAGCCTATACGTATAATGTTTGCCATTGTGTGCCCTATCTCATGTTAAGAAAGAAAGCCATAGAGCCGCTGTATGAAAGCTGGTCAGAGTGGAAATTATGGACAGAACTTGCGAAAAAGTTGGGATTGGAAGAGTATTTCCCTTGGAAATCGGAGGAAGAACTCATCACATTCGAACTAGAACCATCCGGCTTAACCTTTGAGACACTTATGCAGGAAAAAGCAGAGGGAGGGTATTATCAAGAGAAAGAATATGAAACCAAAGATGGGCAGTTTAGGACCCCTACAGGAAAGATTGAGATATACAGTAAGGCCTTGGAAGATGTTGGATTTGACCCTCTTCCAACCTATAAAGAACCTACCAGAAGCCCTTTGAATTCACCTGAATTATTAGAAAAATACCCGTTGATTCTTCATACAGGCAACCGGAATCTCTATTATACCCATAGCCAATACAGGATGATAAAATCTTTACATGATAAGTCTCCGGAGCCTAAAGCGGAGATAGGTCCAAAGACCGCGGAGCAATACGGAATAAAAGAAGGAGATGATATCATTATTGAAACGAGTAGGGGGGAGATTCGGATGAAAGCTCGTGTGGACGAGAAAGTCGCTGAAGGTGTCGTCTTGGTTCCTCATGGGTGGACGGGGAAGGCCAACGTGAATCTTTTGACAGACACCCAGATCCGAGAACCCATTATGGGTTACCCTCAAATGAACGCACTTTTGTGTGCTATTAGAAGAGCTTAAAGTGAATGATAATGACTGAAATCGGTCTGAGTCAGAGTGGGTAATTGATAACTTTAAACTTATATGTAACATGGAAGATCAAGAGATAAACCTTAAAAGTAAGAATTATGATTGCAGCTAAAAAAGACAAGAAAAAATTAGATCATATTATTGTGGGACAAGATAACGTACGGATTTTGGTTTATGAAAAAGACCATCCTGGATATAGTGGAAAGGAGGTATGTAGTGAATGCTGCAGAATTGTTTAGCCTTGAGGGGAAAACAGCACTTGTTACTGGCAGTGCTCAAGGGTTGGGGAAAGAGGTTGCATTAAGTTTCGCTAAAAATGGTGCTTCTTTGATTCTATGTGACATTGCTAATTCTGAGGAAACGGCTAAAGAAATAGAGAATATCGGCTCTCCTTATATCTCTATAGTAGCAGATATATCGGATGAAAAACATGTCAAGAAATTGACAGAGAAGGCTATAGCTGAATACAAAAAAATAGACATATTAGTGAACAACGCTGGTATTTCTCAATTAAGCTACACACCTACTGAGGACTTGCCAATCGAAGAATGGGATAAAATTATTAGGATAAATCTGAGAGGAACATTCCTTTGCTGCAAACACATTGGTAAGCAGATGATCAAAAGCGGCGGCGGTAATATCATCAACATTTCGACTACTGCTGGCATTACAGGTGTTTCCCGTGCACCAGGCTATTGCGCTTCGAAAGCGGGCATTATTCTCTTAACAAAAAGCCTGGCTCTCGAATGGGCCAGGTATGATGTTCATGTCAATGCGATTGCACCGCACTATCTCGAAACCGAATTAACAAAAGGACTGAGAGCTTCAGATAAAGTTTACAGTGGATTGAGCAAACAGATACCTCTGAGGAGGTTTGCAAAAACTTCGGAGGTTATTGGAGCTGTGTTGCTATTGTCTTCTGATGCTTCAAGTTACATAACGGGAACGGTTATTGCTGTCGACGGAGGATTTCTTGCACAGTAGATTTTAGTGCTTTAACATGAACTAAAAATATTTATTTCAAATGAATTTGTTTTAAAGAGGATGTGAATATTTTGAGAGGTTAGAATGGCCTACAAAATTTTATCAATCCATAAAAATCTCTATGAGTTTATGAAATGCAAAAACAAGGAAAAATCTCATGACAAATTTAACGACTGATCAAAAGATGATGCTTGAAACTATTCGGAGTTTTATGACAAAAGAGGTAGCTCCTTATAGCCGAGAAATGGATGAAACTGAAACTTTCCGTATAGAATTAAAGGAAAAATGTGCATCCTTAGGCTTGTATGCTTCAATTGTCCCCGTCGAATTCGGAGGCATGGGTATGGACCTAACGAGCTTTTGTCTGAGTATAGAGGAAATTGCTAAGGTTGATGCATCCTTAGGAGTTGTAATTCAAGACAATGGGACAGGGCTTCGGCCGATCTTGTTGTGTGAGGATGAGGCACTCAAGAAGGATGTTTTTTCAAAGGTTGTTAATGAAAATGCATCAGTCGGGTTTGCCATAACAGAGCCTAATGCTGGGTCTGATACTGCTTCCATTACCACTAAGGCCACCCGTGAAGGGGAAAACTATAAAATTAACGGGCGTAAAACTTTTATTACCAATGCGGGCATTTCTGATTATTATATTATTTTCGCCTTGACCGACTTTAAAGCACGACACCGCGGCATGAGCGCTTTTTTCGTTGCTGCCAACTCTTCTGGTTTAAGCATTGGTAAGAAGGAAAGCAAATTGGGCCTTCGAGGTTCTCCCACTGCGGATATAATATTAGAAGATGTCATTGTTCCTTCAAAGCACAGGATAGGTGAAGAGAATAGCGCATTTTATCTTTTGATGAGAACCTTAGATGCAACGAGACCAACCATTGCTGCACAGGCATTAGGAATAGCTGAGGGAGCATTAGAGTACGCGATCAATTTTGCGAAGGAGCGCGAGCAGTTTGGGCAACCAATTATCGAATTCCAAGGCATTCAATGGCTAATAGCGGATATGGCTACTCAAATTGAAGCAGCTAGGGCACTTCTATACCAGGCCACCAAGCTTTATGATGAAGAGTTTGAAAATATAACCCCGCTTTCGGCGATGAGCAAATTATATTGCACAGATGTGGCAATGCAGGTTACTACTAATGCCGTCCAGGTTATGGGTGGATATGGTTGTGTAAAAGACTACCCGGTGGAAAGGATGATGCGCGATGCGAAGATCACACAAGTATATGAAGGAACAAACCAAATCCAACGGATAGTCATTGCAAGGTCGATAAGACGAAAAGGATATCCGTTTTTCACATAAAAAATTTATTGGGCATGTATATACAAATTCTTTTGAAAAGCTTATTATATTAAGGAGAAAAAATCAATGGCAGGAATTGTTTCTTATGGGGGCTACATCCCTCGATTTAGATTGAGTAGAAAAACTATCTTGGCAGCTATGGGATGGTTTAGCTCACGAGCTCTATCTGGAGATAAAGCAGTAGCAAATTATGATGAAGATAGCCTTACTATGGCAGTGGCTGCTGGGCTTGAGTGTCTTCGTGGAATCGACCTTTCCAAGATAGATGGCCTATATTTTGCGACAACTACTGCACCGTATCTAGAACGGGAAAGCGCGGCAATAATAGCTACCGCACTTAGCCTGGAGTCTGAGATACGAACAGCTGACTTTACGCACTCTCTGAAGGCTGGGACTGGCTCCCTTCTTTTAGCCTGTGAGTCTGTTAAGTCAGGGGAAACAAGAAATGTTCTCGTCTCTGCCTCTGATTGTCGTCAGGGGAAACCGGGGAGTCCACAGGAGATTATTTTTGGTGATGGTGCGGCTGCTTTCCTTATTGGAAATGAGGGGGTTATTGCCAGCCTGGAGGGTTCGAGCAGTATTTCATATGATTTTCCCGATCACTGGAGGGCAGTATTTGATAAATTCGACAGGACATTAGAGGATAGATGGATCAGGGACGAAGGATATACTAAGTTTATCCCTGAGGCAATCACTATTTTAATGAATAAATATGGCCTAGAAACTAAAGATTTCGCCAAGGTAGCTTATCCATGCATATACCCAAAAGATCATGCTGCTATAGGGAAGAATATAGGATTTAAGCCTCATCAAATTCAGGAGCCCTTTCTATCTTCAATAGGTGATACAGGCGTTGCTTCACCATTGATAATGCTTGCAGCCGCATTAGATGAGGCAAAACCCGGTGATAATATCCTTATTGTTAGCTATGGTAATGGGAGTGAGTCTTTATGGTTTAGAGTAACCGAAGAAATCGAGATAAAAAGGCAGAACCATACACTAGGAAAATATATGTCATCAGGCATAGGACTTGACAACTATGAGAAATACCTTGCCTTTCGAGGAATACTTCCTATAGAGGTAGGCTTTCGAGCAGAGGTCGGCCCAACACGTCTTCAAACTGCCTGGAGGGAGCGAAAGGAAATACTGAGCCTTTGTGGCTCTAAGTGCAGGCGTTGCGGTACCCCTCAATACCCACCACAAAGAATTTGTGTCAATCCAGACTGCAAGGCAGTTGACGAAATGGACGATTACTTGTTCTCCGATAAGAAAGGTATAGCCTTCAGTTATACGGAAGATCGTCTTGCCTTTAGCATTTCGCCCCCCCACATGTATGGGATGATCGATTTTGATGAAGGTGGCAGATACGTTTTTGATTTCACTGACTGTGAGCCCGGAAGCCTTAAGGTAGGCCAGCCTATGGAAATGACATTCAGGAGAAAATATGCTGATGAGGTCCGCGGAATTTACGGGTATTTTTGGAAAGCAAAGCCGGTAACAGGGTAAAATAGAAGGAGAAGAAAAATGCCGAAAGGTATAAAAGACAGGGTGGCTATTATAGGAATGGGCTGTACTAAATTTGGAGAGCTGTGGAATAAAAGCGGCGAAGATTTATTTATTGATGCCTTTATTGAAGCCCTTGAGGATGCAGGGTTAGAAGCAAAGGATATTCAAGCTGCTTGGACTGGTACACAATACACCCAGATAAATGTCGGGGACAGCGCTTTGCCATTATCTGTTGCCCTGAAGTTGCCCTTCATTCCGGTCACGCGGGTTGAAAATTTCTGTGTAACTGGAACAGATTCATTCAGGGGGGCTTGCTATGCAGTAGCTTCCGGAGCATACGATATAGCCCTGGCAGTAGGAATGGAGAAGCTTAAAGACGTAGGGTATGCAGGCCTTCCAGAATTTAGCCAATCTGGAATATATGGGACAAGGGGTAGAATAATAGAAGCAAATCAGACTGCTCCTGGGATGTTCGCTATGATGGCCACCAGGTATTTTGATAGGTATAATATTTCTACGGAGGAAGGGAAGAGAATCCTGGCCAAAATTTCTGTAAAAAGCCATCATAATGGGTCGTTGAACCCCAAAGCCCATCTTCATAGAGAAATTAGTGTGGACGATGTCTTAAATGCTCCAATAGTAGCATGGCCTTTAGGACTTCTCGATTGCTGTGGGGTAAGTGATGGGGCTGCTGCTGCTATCGTGGTTCGGGCAGACATGGCCAAAGATTTCAGATCCGACCCAATCTATGTAAAGGCGCTTCAAGTTTCTGCTGATTCGGGTGAAAGCATGCGGTTCAAGAATTTTGATTTAACGCATGTTGAGACTACTTACCGGGCAGCAATTCAGGCTTATGAGGAAGCAGCTATAAAAAATCCTCGTGAGGAGATCGGAATGATGGAAGTTCATGACTGCTTTTCTATTACCGAGTTGGTTACTCTTGAAGACCTATTGATATCCCCAAGAGGTAAGGCATGTGAAGACGTCCAAGCCGGATTTTTTGAATTGGACGGAAAGATCCCCTGTCAGCCGGATGGCGGACTTAAGTGTTTCGGGCATCCAATAGGGGCTTCGGGGCTACGGATGTTGTATGAGATGTATAAACAGCTACAGGGAAAAGCAGGAGAACGGCAGGTAAAAGATCGAAGGTTAGGGCTTACGCATAATCTGGGAGGTTTCCCAACACAGAGCGTGGCAAGTGTCTGTATACTGGGAAATTGATTGCACTTCAAACCTCAATTTTAAAGAAATGAAATGAAGGAATTGGCCTTTAGTTGGGTGTATCACCTTTCCAATATATTTTTTGCCATTAGAGAGAATGAAATATGAATGAGTTGAAAACGAAAATAGGTTTTTCTCTCGAAAATAAGATAGCTTTGATAACCGGAGGCAGTCGTGGCATTGGGAGAGCCACCGCTTTAGGGTTTGCCAAAGCTGGCGCAGACGTAGTTGTGGCCAGCCGAAAACTTTCTGATCTTGAGAAGGTCGTTGTCGATGTGAAAAAATGTGGAAGGGAATCTCTGGCTATCTCAGTCAATATTACCAAGATAGAGAATTTGGGTGAGGTGGTCAAAAAGGTAACGAAGAGATTTGGCCGTATAGATATCCTAATTAATAATGCAGGCGGAAGTCCAGCAATATCTTCTGCATTAGATACAGATGAGCTTCTCTGGGATAAGGTCATGAACCTCAATTTGAAGGGACTCTTTTTCTTAAGCCAGGCCGTAGCCAGGATTATGAAAGATAAGGGAGGAGGAAAAATTATCAATATTACTTCTATTGATGGACTTAGGCCTGAT
>Ga0164318_10005476_pt1 | contig 12276 bp, 6 predicted proteins | sample GuaBasSedimGuay9_FD_113734 | JGI IMG/M metagenome (GOLD analysis project Ga0164318, IMG submission 113734) | Subseafloor sediment microbial communities from Guaymas Basin, Gulf of California, Mexico - Guay9, Core 4571-4, 0-3 cm | ecosystem: Environmental > Aquatic > Marine > Hydrothermal vents >... | reverse complement strand
GGTCCCATAATCAGGTAGGTTGACTATACAGCTAATGGCTTCTTTGGGGTTTGCTACAGGTGTTTTAAGGGGATGGTAAATCCAGCGGACAAGTGGCCCGTAAATGCCTTGACGAACGGTTCCACTATGATAGAGACAAGTCAAAAGCTGGATTCCATTCCTCATGGTTGAACTCAGATAGGCGGCTGTCAGGAGCTTGACCATCTTCATTTGTGACGAATTAAGGGAGGCTGACCCGTCACAGGCAATCACCAGTACTGGGCTGCCTCGAGGGTCGGAACGTTCTTGCATCCTGTAACGCTTGAAAATAGCAGAGGAGATGTTTCCAAGAGCCAGTCTGTTAGGGTCAAGACTGCCGCTTGTACAGAGAGTTTGCGTTATTGGGAGGTGTTCAACATTAGGGTAAAGATTTTTTTTCAAGGCAGCGGTGATGGGTTCAGCCTCTGCGATTAGCTGGTCAAACCCTGTTAAATCATCAGAAAGCTCTACAACATTATCGAAAATTGTCTCCCCTGAACCAATATTTCCATAAGCACTTACCTGGTGGCCTTCCGAGGGAGATCCCTCAATAGGACTGGCCGTAAAAGGCAAGCGTCTCATTGTTTCCTCAAGCATGTCAGATCGCATGTCCTGCCAAGTATTGTCCGGCCTCCCCGCTTGTTCTATGGTTTTCGAAAAAGCTGTCATTATTTTTGCAGAATCATTATTATTGTCAGCGTCGGAATTAATGGAACCAGAATTCAGTGATTGAAGTGTATAGGATGCCACATCAGTTGGATCATGCAGCAATGGGGGCGAAAGTTCATTCAATGGGGAAAATAAACCGGCTTCAGTTGGTTTATTTATTTCTTGCCAGCAATAGTTTGCACAGCTTAATGAGGGGTTTTCCCCCTCCTTGTTTTCGGTTTTTGATTGATCTTCAGGACCAAGAGGTAGATATACTGAAATTGACATGCAAAGGGCATGTACCCAATTTATGCCTAATGTAACCAGATCCGATTGGTTGCCCTTGGCAAGTATCGAAAAAAATGGTTCACTCGTTTTGGTTAAGACATTCAGTAACTGCTTTGTAAAAGGATGCAGATTATATTGCTGCCAGTCAGGAAGGATGTCACCATACAAAATAACCACACGTAACATTTCAGGAAGAGACTTAAATCGAAGATTTTCTTGTGCTGCTGAGAACAGTCGGTAAATTTCAACAGCGTCAAGTGATATGGTCCGATATAGTTCTTCAAGTAATAATCGTGTTTCAACCCATTGGGTTACAGTGTTGGCAACTAGTTGGTATATATTGGGGTCTACGTTCACCTTATCCTGCCTGGCTGGGTTTTCTAAATACGTTGCCAGATGTACGCTTAATATTTTCTGGTGAATCTGATTTTTAAATTCCATATATGCTGAAAGTCCTATGGAAGCATATGCGGCAATAGATGCTGGATAGGTAGTATAACAGGGGCCAATTTGAGCCTTGACAGCTGGTTTAAAGTTATGGGAATCAATTGTCGAGTTGCAAACGCTTACAACGTTTGATTGGCTTTCTTTAACTGCCTGGTAAAAAAGTTGTTGCGCTTTGAGCCTTAAAGGGTAGGCAAGATTATGGTTGAATGCTGCCCCCATTGTGATTCCTGCCCAGTCATACTTGCTTTGTCTCCTTGCTTTGCAATAGGAAAATTGCATGAGTGAAGGGGTTTCCCCCCACTTCTTTTGTATTTTTCTTCCATGCATCTAAAAAAGTCCCCCACCATTTAATGGATCATTTGTCAAATCAGTCTGAAAACTAAAAACTTCATTTAAAACGCTTGCCACGTATTTTTGGTCCGCATGGCTTGCATTCCCCAACAATGTTGATAGTGCAACTTGTTGCAGAGTCAAGTGAGGCATCCTGCTGGCCATTTTTACAAAAGCCTGAAGTCCATATAGCGATGGGGGGGCAACGGACATGAGATTTCCTTCTAATCGATGTTTACGAATGCTGTTGCCCAGTTGGACTACTTTTTCAATAAATTCATCACATCTGTTGTTATTTTCAAGCATTGCCCATTTCTCCTTGTATCTCTGAGTGAAAAATTTGTGACAAAACGGTACCTTCTTGTTCTGCCGTCAGATAGTCAAGAGTGAGGTTAATGGAAAATCTTCTTTTCAGTGCATCATCCAATGTAACCAAAGTATGGGTTGAATCTGAGTCTGCCTGATAGTTGCTGTCAGCTATCCAGGAGATGCATTTTCCATCAATCCGGGTATTATCAGGTAGTACTATGTCTGATTTGGTCATCAGGTTGAGGAGTCCTCCCTGAACGATTGGACTGTGTACACGGCCGATCTCTCTCAGCCAGATAAGGGGCAGAAAATGTTCTTTGTGTTTTATTGAATCTTTAAGAGCTATTACAAGCCTGCTTTCTTCATCATATGTGGCACCATTCCTGAGTGCTCTTCTCTCATAAAGTTCTCCGGGCGCTTCAAAAGTAGCCATTTCGATAGGATATACCTTGATTTCTCTGAAAGGAAAGTTAAGTCCCCGGCAAATTCCGCGAAGATTTTCCGGTACCAGGTGAAGGGCTTCTATGACTGAGTTTTTTGCTGTTCCAGTAGGCCCTGAGAGATGTATAAACTCGTAATGCATAATGCCGTAAACCAAGACTTCAAGGATCCATTTGGGTAAAAAAAGGGGATTGCAGCCTGGTACGGGCAATAATTCAATAAGGTCGGTTGGACCTGCAGCTTGATATGCTTCGGGATCAGTGACATGATAAAGATTGATTGCCATTTCTTACTCTCCTGTGTTTTCTGTTTTGGTAATAAGCAGCTTGTCATAGGACGGGTCGGCTGTCACAAGTAAGGTGCATGAATCTATTACTGGTGTGGCTTCAAAAAAACGTAGCATTGCTTTTGCCGCCAGAACCCTTCCAAATTCCAGAAGTGCCCTTGCTCCAAAGGAGGTGAGACCGGTGGTGAAAGATGCAAGCAAGGTAGCGCCTGTCTGTTCGGCGACCACAACTTTTTTGACCGGCAGGTTCATGCGATTCGCGGCTGTCCACACCGATTTGCAAATTGTCTCCTCAAGGATGGCGGAAAGCGCTTCTCCTTCCAACGGAGCAAAAAGAATGGGTGTTCCAACCCGGCTGAGAAAGGCGCCGGAAAGTATATGCTTGATTTCCGCTATCACACGTTGTTGTACTTCGGAATCCGTAGGTGTGTTGTTGAATCCGACAGCCTTGCGAACAGATTCATCAGCCCCATCCGGCAAATTCATCGTAAAGGCAAAGATGATGTTTGCACAAGAGAACATGGACCCTGTTGCGCTTTGGGCTTCGCCTGTTTCAAGGACTTGAAGAAAGAGATCAGCCAACGAAGAGCGAACCGAAGAGGATGCATGGTCAAGGTCCGAAATTTCAACAACAACCCCCTCATGGTGCTTTGCAACTTGTTCGAGACGACCGGCTTGGTTAGACATAACGATGCCCCGGCCTGAGCCGAGAAGCTGGCTGGCAGCAGTGTGAAAATCAGGCATCGAAGCGGCATCAATATTTACATAAGGCACTTCGAGGCGCTTTGCCAACAGAACGGCGCTTTCTGATTTTCCGGTACCTGGTGTTCCCTGTGAACAATAACGTATTGGCTGTTCAGGCGGGCGGGTAAGAACCTCCGATGCAAGACGAGAGCACAGTTCATTGATGGCCTTTTCTTGAGCGAGAAGATGGCTGTTGAAATAAGAATTAAGCGAAGGGTCGGTTAATATTTTTAGATATTTTTGCTGAATTGTTGGGCATCTTATTGCCCGCGGCCGTGTGCTCAGCCCGGAAAATGTAAGCGAGAGTCTTTGCAGATTTTCCGTAAATTCTTTATCATTAATATCATTCCTGCCTTTGTTCCAGTCGTTGACAACTTTTCTGGCTAATGGCCGCAAAACCCGTGAATTATTGTTCTGTTCATTGTCTTGCAATAGATTAAGCACCTTTCGGGTCAATTCTTTTTGTACTTTTTCAGGCAGCCCCCCTGCGTCTTTTCCAAATGTTGCGATTGCAAAGTGCGCCAGAATCGGCAGCGAAATTTCAGGAACTTCTCTTACAATTGGAAATAATGGGTCGGCATTTGCCCCTTGTCCACCCGAAAAAATCGTCTGTTGCTGTTCCATTGAGCCTGTAAAAATTACTGGGTGGTTAGAAGTATTCAGCGACCATAGGAGAGATGTGAGTTCGTTGCCAATTTCGTAAGGATTTGTTCCCAGGGTTATTCTGTTGACGGGAACTGCGATCAATCCCGGAGCCTTGTTGGCCAGTTCCTGGATCATTTTAGCATTAATGAACGATTGTCGGGGTGTGGCAAGCGATAGACCGTACTCAATGCATATCTCCGATAAATAAGTAAGAGCGAGTTCCATGGACAGGGTGTCCGGAGAAACCAGAGCGACGCAATGCACGCTTGATAAAAAATCCGCAGTTTCGTGAGCCCAGGCAAATAGATGGGTAATTTTTGGCTGATGCAGAGATTCATACGGTAGAACCATTTTTAAAATATCTTTATGCTGTTCATATTGTTTTTCTAACTCAGTATAAGAATGAGAGGCGGGCAATTCCGCTTGAATCAGCTTTGCTAATTGTTTTATCTTTTGCAGTTCTTCTGCCAGGGCGCTTTCACGTGTTAACGAAAGTGGTGACGCTTCCACCATCAACTGTAATAAAAGGGCATTTTTATTGAAGTTATTTTCTTTGGGATCAACCAATCTTACCTTATTCCCCAGTTTCGATAAAAGAGTGAAAAAAGTATCGGATTGAACCCTTATTGATTTTGAGCTACGAGCAATCTCCAAATAAATTTCCATAATGGGCTCTTCCCGTAATTTCCCAACGATGGAAAGAATGCTGTCACTGCCTGTCAGTTCCTTTTTCTCAATAGTAAAAGCCCTGTCATGCAAGGAAAAAGATACAGGCTCATCAACATATTTTTTGCATAATTCAGCAATTTGTTGGAGGACTACCTGCTGACCTCCTTGTATCCATCTTCTGGTAATAGTTCTATCAGTCATCTTATTCTCTTGTTTTGTTGAGTTATGCTTGTTTTGTGCTTTACAGGGTATAATGCACTTGTCGTGCCATGCATTTAATTAACAAATAGACTAAGATATCAAATGTTTAAGTGTATTTTTTGCTGTTTATTTATTGTGTTGACTTTTGTATTTTTTCATTGAAAGTTAGTGATGCTTTTTGTTAGAGTGTTTCGATGATGGGAACGTAAACGGGGGTTGGGATGAAGATTAAAGCGATAAGGTTTTTACTCAAGTCAGGAGATGTTCAAAAGGTTTTGACCCGGTTATCATGTGCGACCTCTGCCGAAGTGTCACGGTTGAAACATGATAGCGTCCCGGCATTGTATGTCGTTTGCGATAGCTATCTGGATGTATTGAGTCAATATAAAGACTTTGTTATTGATAGGGGAGTAAAACATAGCAGTATTCCACTTGCCAGATATTTACTTCATCAAGAAAGGATCCCTCTTTTAAAAGGTAATTTTAAGTCGGCAGTGCAAATTCAAAGGAGCATCAGAGACTTTCTGAAAAAGGCAAAAAAAGAGAAGGAAAATAATATTTGTTTGATCACCGTTTCGGAAGAAATTTTCGAAGAGCTCAAAGGGGAAAAGAGAAACCTAGAAACTAATGGAGAAAGGAAGGGAATTTTTTTTGAACATAAGAACTTGCAATTACTTGAATCAAGCTCAAAGATGAGTAAGGTATTTCACCAGCAAAAACGTGATGAAGAAACTTTTCAAGCTTTACAATATCTGGAAAAAATATTTATTGGTGTTTCTGACGCGGCAAGGAAAATCAGAAATTATATGGTACGTGCAGCGCGAGTAGATGCTGAAGTAATTATCCTGGGAGAAACTGGATCCGGGAAGGAGGTTGTTGCCAAAGGCATCCATTACCTGCGTTTTCAAGATGGCAGAGACTGGCAGGTAATAAATTGTAGTGCCGTATCAGAGAATCTTTTTGAATCGGAACTGTTTGGCTATAAAAAAGGGTCTTTCACCGGTGCTGTCCACGATAAGCAAGGTCTTTGGCCCTTGGCTAATGATAGTAGTCTCTTTCTTGATGAAATTGGTGATTTGCCTCGAGAACAGCAGGCAAAAATTTTGAGGGCACTATCTGACAATAAAGTCAGACCTGTGGGAGGTGAAAAAGAGATCACGGTCAATGCCCGGATAATAGCGGCAACTAATGTCGATCTTGTGGCAAAAGTTAAGTATGGTGAATTCAGAGAAGATCTTTTCCATCGCCTGAATACCTTTCCCATCTTCGTCCCCCCTCTTCGAGACCGCAGGGAAGATATTCCTGTTCTGGCAATGGCCTACTGGGATAAAATTCTACCATCAGGGGTTGCCCCTCTACCTGATGGTATTCTTAAAGAACTACAGAGTCGTGACTGGCCAGGAAATGTACGTGTTCTGCACTCATTCTTGCGTTTTTTGAAAGCATGGAATTTTGAAACAATAGAACAAGGAATTTCTCTTAACCAAAAAGACCTTCAGCTTGCTTTTGATTACCATGATCAATCTCATTATTTGCCTAATCAGCAAATTTCAGAAGATGCTGTTATTCTGCATCCTGCTAATTGTTTGCGCAGGCTGAAGCGCGTCAGTGACATTCTCTTTTCATTAAAAATTGCAATTCTTTCCGTTGTTGAAACTGATTCAGCGACAAATCTACCATTTGAGTCCTTGCAAATCTGGATACAGGAACTTGCAATGCACTGTGAAAATGAACCATCCTTGTTTCATTCTGTACCCATCTTGAATTCTGTTTGGCGTTTAGTTAAAAAGTTGATGAGGTTTTATGATATGTTATCCGGTGAGCTTGAAAATGCACGGACTTTTTTGGTTCAGGAATTGTCCGAAGAACTGACCCTTACTATGGAAATAGTTTTCAGGGAGATCGACAAAATCACTAAATACTGATGCCTGTAAAGCGTAACTTAATCGGCAAAAATGTTTGAATGATTTGTGAGGAAAATTTAGAGAAACCCCAAGATTTGCTGAAGCTTTAGCGAAGAAATCTGGTACCAGAGTTTAATCTCAGTCAGGAGTATTTCCATGATGGCTAGAAATGAGTCAAAAATAGTTGCTGATTTTGTGACGGAAATAACTGCCGGGAAACCATTTGTTTTCATGATCATGCCCTACAAGGAAGGTTATGCCTTTTTTGAAAAGGTGCAAAAAATTGTCGGTAACAGTGTTGGACTGGCCTGTATTAGAGCTGATCATGTGCATGCTTCCGGTCATGATCTGCTTGCAAAAATACATTTACTTATCGATCGTTCCGAGTTGGTTATGGCAGACATAAGCACCCATAGCCCTAATGTTTTTTACGAAGTTGGCTACGCAGTTGGATCCAACAAGCCGATGCTTCTTTTATCAAAGGCAGATGCAGAAATGCCAACAGATTTGAAAGGCATGGAAAAGATTTCTTATAGAGATGATCGGGAGGGCATTGAAAAGTTCAGTGTCCTGTTGGCAGAACACCTTGTCCTTCGACTTAATTCAAATTTACCTATATTGCGCGATATGCTACAGGCAAAAGATCCCAATCCTTCATTTATTCTTGCTAGTCCAAAACCCCCCGGGCCACAAAGCAGAATCAGGGGACAAGTGTATGATCAACGTACTTTCTCAGATAACATGGGCGTATTAGGGCTTATTCAGGCCTTTGGTGCTTTTATGGGTGAAAGAGCTGATATTGAGCTGATATCCGCTGAATTTTGTTCTCCTAACATCCTCGAAGAGGATGTCAACCTGTATTTGATCGGATCAGATAAGGTTAACCCAATCACAAAAGAGCTGCTTCCTAAAATCCAGCAGGAGGGAAAAAAGTGGATATTTGCTCCCCTTATTGGTGAAAAGCAGGATGGAGATTACATTAACTGTCTGTATGAGGACGAAATCTCTGAAGCTCGGATAATTAGGGGGAATGTTAGGGAAGTTGTTGTCCCCGATGGAGGAGAAACTGCTATTATTCACACGATGGACTACGGGATTATAATCAGAGCACCGCATCCTAATCCTGCATTTTCAAACCGCATCATACTTATTATGGCGGGTCCCCATAGCCTTGGTACTGGGGCCGCATGTTTGGCGGCAACCCATTCTTCTCTGATTCGAGATATTCAAGCCGCACTGCCAAATAAGCGTGATCTGGCAGATAAAAGCAAAAGTATATGGGCTCTTGTTCAAGGCCGAGCCAGAGAAAATGATTATATGCTTGATGTGGATGGTGTCAGCATCATACGGGCAGGAACCTTTGAATAGGCTTTTTTGTCGCTGACTCGTCTTAAAAAATCCGCTAGCCCAAAATCTTGTAATTCAGCTGTACGGTTTCCGGGCGGTTGCTCTGCCTGTTATTGTTTGTTGATTTCCTCATCGCCGCTTTCAGTTGAGTTTCCTGCTTAAAAGTTAAGCCCCTTCCATTTCGATAAAACAATTTTTCGACACTTACCTTAAAACCACCTAAAAACAATCAGTTACACACCATCTTTCTCCTTGTTGAGTTTGTTGGCCCTGCTTTTGCTTTTCTCTGGAAAAGCATACTTTTTACAGATCAATTAGCGAAAAGGCAAACAATCTTATGCAGTCCTGAAAACTGTTTTGGGGGAAAATGTATGGACCAGAAAAAGGCGAATACTCAAGAGCTTCAAAATGAGCTGGCACAGATCGAAAAAAATGGCGTACAAGCCGACAGCAGAAAGCTCAAGGAGGATATGTGCGCGCAGTTCGCCGATCCGCGGGAATGGATTCGGGAATATGTTGTTAATGCCTGTGATGCCAATGCGAAAAATTGCTGGATTACCGGTATAGAGGAGGAAAACACTTTAACTATTTGCGTCGAAGATAATGGTCATGGAATGGATCGCCAAGGGATCCTTGACTTCAATACAATCTATCGTTCAGTGAAAAACTGTACCGCTGATGCGGTAGTAGGTCAATTCGGCGTTGGCAAGCTTAGTGTGGCTGCAATCCCAGGACAGTGTGGTTTTTCCATGACTACTTCAAACGGCAATGAGGGTTGGCGAATGACAACGGGCTCAATTCTTAGTGATGAGCCGATTGTTTTGGAAAAAATTGAGCCGGTGCCGCAACAGGGAAGCCGATTTGAAATAACCTTCAAAAAGGAACACCCCTTGCAGCAGGAGCTGAAGATGCTTGCGGATATTCTTAAAAAGTATCTCAAGTTTAAAGAAATTGCCGTATGTATTTGTTCAGAAAATTCATTTTTCCACATGATCAATGGCCTGTCGTGGAAGCCGGGGGAATATTCCGGCTTCCATGAACCTTTTGCAAGGCATTTTTTATTTACAGCCGGCAGTGAAGTATTTGATGCGGTTCTTTCTTTAAGCGAAGGCGGCCATGAGATTTACCAGCATAGGGTCTTGATAACGAATCGCTATAATCTCTTCTCTCATGGTTTAGAGGGGGATGACCTGATAGTGCCCTATCTCTCAGTGCGTTTGGATAGTGCTGGTTTTGAATTGCCCATTGGACGCCACTGTCTGAGAAATGAAGAGATCCTTGCTCCTCTGGCCAAAAAAATGAGGTGGGAAATCCTGCCTGCTTTTTTTGAAAGTCTTTTGGATTGGTATGAAGAAGAGTTTTTCGATACTTCTCAAAAATATCACAAGTATATTGAAGAAATTGCCTGCTGTTTGATGAAGGTAAGTTACAGCTCTTTCTATCCATGGAACAATATGCCCTTGTTTGTCACAAAAAATCATCATCGTTTATCACTTGCAGAACTGAAAAAATCGGTCGGAAAAACCGGAAAGATGTATCTGGAAGGTGATGACAATCAGGGTATTGATTATTCTATTTTTGATGCGCCGGTACTGGCCAATGATCAACCGGCGGGCGGAAAAGAGATAATTGAAAAATTATTCAAGGATAAAATTATCAACCTTGGCATTGACGACGTGGTTTTTGAAGCTCCTAAAGGTTCTATCAAAGAACTTGGTCCCCGGGAAACACATTTTGCAGATTTTCTCAGGTTTCATCCATCCGTACAGCAATGGGAGCAAAGATGTGACAGAAATGATGAGAACAGTGGAGGAATTGATTCAATTTACGGAGTTAGCGTGGCTAAAGATTTGTCACAACGTGCGGCTAAAATAGCTGACGAATCTCAGGATGCGCAAGAGGAACTCAAAAACCTGGAGTGGCGTGTTAACTACCTGGTTCAGCGAGACGGGAAAACTCCCAGCAGAACTCATTTGTTTATGATGAAGAAAGATAAAATTATTCTCAATCTTTTTCATCCGGAAGTGGAGACATTGCTTATATTGTCAGAAAAGACCCCGGCACTGGCCGGTCATTGGGCCCTGGCCATGTGCCTGGCTGAAGAAAAAAAGATTTTACCGCATCTGACCCCGGAAACTCGTGAAGAAATCATTCTTATTGATGCAATAGCCAAATCAGCTGAGAGTGAAGAGCCGGCAATAAAAGAAAAAACAGTGGGCCTGAAAGACAGGTTTTTACGTGATTTTTACCGGAATATATGACCGGCAATTTTCTTTTTGAAGCCGAAAACCCAATGGAGGAAATTATGACAAGCGACTCTGTCGAGAAATTTATGGTTATCGATACAATAAAATTGCGTGATGGAATGGTTATTGATTTGGATGAAGGGTGGCGAAAACTCATTTCAAGCCAGTTTGGTGGTAATCCTGGAAGAGGATTCAGTGAACTCATCCAGAACATGCTGGACAGTTATGACGCATCTGTCCCCTGGCAGGAAAGAGAGGGCGAGATTACCTCCGAGGCAACCACAATCTCCATTACTGACTACGGCGAAGGGATGAGTCGAGCTCGCTTGAAACTGCTGACCACTTTGGGCGGTACGGACAAGGATGATGACCCGAATAAGATAGGTAAATTTGGGATCGGGTTTGTTTCCATATTCAACCCCAGACTTGGAACCAAAGCGGTTAGAGTAAGGACATGCTGTGAAGGGCATGGAGTGGAGCTTTTTTTCAAGGTCGAAGATTCTGATAAAAGGCCGGCCATTTCGACGAAAATTCATGATCAGACGTTTCCTTTCAGTACCCGTATTGATGTAATGTTTGATAATGCATTGGCTGTAAGCAAATGTCTGTCTGAGGCAGGGCGTTGTTTACACTATTATCCCTGCCGGGTGAGTATCAATGGCGACCTTTTTCAGTCTGTCTGGCAGGAAGCTAAAAAGAAGGGGGCATATTTTTTTAAAGACGGATCCTGTGATGGGTTTTTATTGAAAAGTGAATCATTTTATAAACCGATGCCGAGGATAACCCTTTTATGCAAGTATGAACATGTTATGGACTCTAGAATCTCATCCCTTGTTAATGGCGGTCACGATATGAAATATGACCTTCGAGATTACGAGAAAAAGAAAATTCCTTACCTGCCCGATTATGATATTTTGATAAATTGCAATGATTTGTTTTTAACCATCAGCCGTGATGGTTTCTTCATGAATATGTTCTTTGATGAAATGGTTGAGGTGATCAGGAAAGTGCTGATGCAGAAACTCCATGAAGTGCTTGGGAAGGAAAATCAACAAATAATTCTGGCGAACCAGTACATACTCAAAGATATGATAGGAGATTATCTGAAAAAACAGGCGACATTTGGAAAAGGCTCGCCTGAACTGGGGGAAGAAAGCGTGTTGATCAAAAAACTTGCTGAAGCTAAATTATATCGCATCAAAGGAAAAAGGAAGGCATACTCCTTAAAAGATATTCATAATCGGTTGAGCCATGATTTACCCATGTTTTACTCTCCTGAAAAGAAAAACACGCGTTGGCTTTCGGGAAATTTCAAGCACGATTTTATCGTACTGCCTCCTACATGTGATGCCGCGGGCGGCTCTCCGGATTTTTATGATGCACTCTTTACAAAAATCTTCAAAGACTGCGTTAACCTCGATACCATTACACAAGAGCATCTAAAGATAAAAACGCTGGTTGAAAGAGAAATCGTTGACAAATCGTCACTGTCCCCTAAAAGTAAATTTATTGGCCAAAAAAAACTTTCTCTCAAAGAAAAGGAGATGCTTGACAGCATTAACGAAATACTGGGAAATCCATTCGTCAAATCGGTTATTGAAAAGAATATCCAGATGAATATATCGAAGTTGAGGAGTGTTTTTTTTGACGTCAATGAAAAAGGGGCATATATTTCAACAGGCCTTTTTACCGAGAACGAAAAAGCCCTTGACTCTATTACGATTAATAATATTGAGACGGTTGATGACCAAGG
>Ga0164318_10005475_pt1 | contig 12277 bp, 6 predicted proteins | sample GuaBasSedimGuay9_FD_113734 | JGI IMG/M metagenome (GOLD analysis project Ga0164318, IMG submission 113734) | Subseafloor sediment microbial communities from Guaymas Basin, Gulf of California, Mexico - Guay9, Core 4571-4, 0-3 cm | ecosystem: Environmental > Aquatic > Marine > Hydrothermal vents >... | reverse complement strand
GTAATACTTTATCAAGAAGCTCTTCACGATACCCGGCCGGGATCTTGTTTTTCTGAAGCTTCTCGCAGAGTTCATAAAGCAGGTCACCCACATGGTCAACCAGTCCGTAATCGCCGCCGCCATATTCATTAAGTTCCCATAGGTCGGGTTCCAGTTCCATCCAGAGAGCAATCGTGCTCTCCCCCATGGAGACACCATCTTCGGCCGGGGTCAGGGGCACATGCTCCTTGAGGAACTCAAAACATTCACGCCGTATCTCCGGGTTTTCCCCGGCGAGTATTTTAATGAGGGTTCCCAGGGTCACGGGATCAGCAGATTTGATAAGCTGGTCGAGAGGGTCCTCTCGTTTTGCTCTTTTCTTTTTACTCACCATTGCCCTTCATCATCTATGGGATATTATTCTTTTCCCCGCCAAATTGCCCCGAAAGCCCGGCCAACGCATTCCATTATTCTTCACGCCTTTCCGTCCTGGAATAAAATCTTTTCCAAAAATAATGGGCGGGGTCAATATCTCCAGTGCAAACTCCCTGTCATTTCCTCGAACCCGGTTCCCCCATGTCGATGCTATTTTTTCCACAGGTCCACGTCGATCAGTCCGAGCCGGGCCGCGTAGCGGATCAGGTCCATGGTGCTGTGCAGGCCGAGCTTGCTCATGATGTTGGACCGGTGGTTTTCCACGGTCTTGGGACTGATGAAGAGCCGCTCCCCGATCTCTTTTCTCGAGAGACCCTCGGCCAGGAGGCGCATGACCTCCTGCTCCCTGGGGGTCAGGGTGCCGTACGCGGCGTCCGTGATTTTGGCCTCCTTTATGGGGGATTCCATCAACCGCTTCACCACCTGCTGGGATACGGAGCTGTCCAGGAAATAATCCCCCCTCGATATATACTCCAGCCCCTTCATGAGCCTTTCGGATGCGGATTCCTTTACCACGTAGCCGGTGGCGCCCGCCTGAAAGGCCTCGGCGATGTATTCTATCTTGGAATGCATGCTGATGACGAGGATGCGCGTCTCCGGGAGAAGCGTCCGGATATCACGGGTCAGATCGATCCCGCTCCCGTCAGGGAGCGAGATGTCCACCAGCGCCAGGTCCGGCCTCAGGCGCTTTGCCAGGGCGAGCCCTTCGCGGACCGTCCCGGCATCCCCCGCCACCCGGAACCCGGCATCCCGCCCGATAATGCTCTTGAGCCCCTCCCTGAAAAGGGGGTGGTCATCCACGATCAGTATGGTCTTTTTTTGAGACACGACGCCCCTCCCTTCCCGGAATCTCGATAAGGATCCGGGTTCCGTGCCCGGGGCGGGAGCGGATGGTCATCTTTCCCTGGAGCAGGCCCACCCGCTCTTCCATGCCCTGGAGTCCCATGCGTTTTGCGTTCCTGGCCTCGGTCAGCCGGGTCTCCACGTCGAAGCCCTTTCCGTCGTCCTCGATCCGGAGGATGATATTGGGAAACGATGCGACCATCCGGACGGTCACCCGGGAGGCCTCGGCATGCCGGCGGACATTGTTCAGGCCCTCCTGCACCAGCCGGTACAGGTTGATCTCGGTGTCGGAGTCCATGTCCAGGTGCTCCATGCCGGCGGCCGAGAAATCGACTTGCAGGCCGCTTTTTTCGGAAAAATCCTCGCAATACTGAAACATCGCCTGGACCAGGCCCAGCTGGTCCAGGCTGGGGGGCCGCAGGTCATAGGCCAGGTTGCGCACCGAGGCGATGGTCCCCTGGAGGATCGCCGACAGCCCGGCCACGCGGGCCCCGGCATCGGCGTCCGTCCCGGAAAGCTCCCTGAAGAGCGCCTCGAAGCCGATCTTCAGCGTGGAAAGGTCCTGGGCCACGTTGTCGTGCAGGTATCCGGAGATCCGCCGGCGTTCCGTCTCCTGTGCCCGCATCAGTTCCTGGCTCAGGGTGTGGATGTGCTCCTCGGCCCGCTTTTGATCGGTAATGTTCCTGGAAATCTGGACAAAGCTGACGATTTCGCCGTCCTCGTTCCTGAGCGGCACGCAGTACGCGTCCCAGAACGTCTCGCCCTGGATCCCCTTGAGGCCGGGCTGGCGCATCACCGCCCGCTCCGTCCGCCCGGTCCGGCGGGCCGTGACCGTGGGGCATCCCTCGCAGGGCGTATCCCGGCCGACAAAAAAACGGTAACAGAACCGGCCCACCAGGTCCTCCGGCGCCATGCCCACCTCCAGGGCGGTGGTCCGGTTGGCCCACAGGATCCGCATGTCGTGGTCCACGTACCGGATCCGGTCGATGGAGGCGTCGAGGATGGCCTGCTTCTGGGCCTCGCTTTCCCGAAGCGCCTTTTCGGCCCGCTTGCGCTCGGTGATGTCCCGCAGGAAGACCAGGGAGAGGGCCTCGCCGTCGAAGACCGCGGAAGTGGCCGACACGGAGAGGTCGAAGGGGGTCCCGTCCTTCCGGAGGCCCCGGCATTCATAGCGGTCGGGCACCGGGGCTCCCTGTTGACGAAGGCGGTTGAACCGCATCACCCGTTCCCGGTCCTCCGGGTGCACCAGCGAGGCCACCGACGATCCCACGAGGTCTCCGGGGGCCTCGTACCCGAACAACCGGGCGAACCTCCGGTTGACATAGATGTGGCGCATCCCTTTCACAAAGGCGATCCCGTCGTTGGCGTGTTCCACGACCGTCCGGTACCGCTCCTCGCTCTCGCGGAGGACCTCGCGTTCCCGTATCCTCCGGACGGCCCGTCCCAGCACGGCGGACACGGCGTCGAGGAGGACCCGTTCTTCCTTGAGAAAAGGCCCCTCGTCCCGGTCCGGGCGTTCCGCCAGGTAGCCCACCTCCAGGCGGCCCGAACCGCTTCCCTTCAACCGGATCTCCGCCGACTGCATCCAGGGGGACGGCTCGAAGTTCGCGGTCCGGAATTCGGCCCCTTCCAGGATCACCCGCGCGCAGGCGATGTCCGGATACTGCCAGGCCGCCGGGATCAGGAGGACCGCCTCCCCGAGCAGGTCCTCCACGGATATCCCCGGCGTCCCCGAAAGCCGGAGGATCCCGCACAGGCAGTTCATCTCCCGCATCCGCCTGCCGCATCGCCGCAGGCGCGCAAGGAGGTCCTCCTCCCCTGAGGCGCCGCCGGAGACCGCCGATTCCAGCGACCGCGCCTCCCGCTCGAACGCCCTGCAGATTTCCGTCTCAAGCATGGGATCCCCTCCCGTTCATCGGCCGGCGCTCCCCGTCAAAACCGGGACCGGGAACACCGGCGAAAGCACCACGGTCCGACGCGGACATGTTACTCCAAATCCCGCCGGAGCGTCAAACGCCCCGTCCGGCCGGACGCCCCGTTTTCTTTTGACACCCACCCCCCTTGGGCCTATACTTTTTCCTGCTCGAAAACACCCGCTCCGCCCTTCCAGTGATCCAGGAGGCCGACCCCATGAAAAGGACCCTCGCCGTCATCATGGCCGGAGGCAAAGGCGAACGGCTCATGCCTCTCACCCGGAAACGGTCCAAGCCGGCCATCCCGTTCGGCGGCATCTACCTGCTCATCGACCTGGCCCTGTCCAACTGCATCAATTCAGGGATATACAAGATCATCGTCCTGCCCCAGTACAAGTCCCAGACCCTGATGCAACACCTGGAAGGCGGCTGGAACATCTTCAGCGTGGACCTAGGACATTATCTCAAGATCGCGCCGCCGCAGATGATGAGCGGGGAAAAATGGTACCAGGGGACCGCCGACTCCATCCGGCAGAACAGTTACCTGATCGAGGAAGAGGCCCCGGAAAACGTCCTCATCCTCTCCGGGGACCACGTGTACAAGATGGACTACGCCCGTTTCAAGTCCTACCACGAGGCCCACGACGCCGACGTGACCATTTCCGTCATCGAGCTGGGTAAGGAGAACGCCGGCCAGTACGGCATCCTGGAGGTGGACAGCCGCTTCCGCGTGAAAGGGTTCCAGGAAAAGCCGACGACGCCCGCCACCATCCCCGGCGACAGCTCGCACGTCCTCGCCTCCATGGGGATCTACATCTTCAAGACCCAGGTCCTGCTGGACCTCCTCAAAATCGAGGACCGCCCGGATTTCGGGAAGGACATCATTCCCCGCATCCTCGACTCCCACAGGGTCATGGCCTATCCCTACCGGAAGGAAAACCGGATCCGGGACCTGGTCACCTACACGGACGAGACGGGGGTCCGGCGGGAGAAAATGGATGAAAGGATCCGGGATTCGGGTTACTGGCGGGACGTAGGGACCCTCGACTCCTACTGGAACGCCAACATGGACCTGACCGGCGTGAATCCCTACTTCAACATGTACGGCCGCCACTGGCCCATCCGCACCTATCAACGGCAGTATCCGCCGGTCAAGACGGTCTTCGCCCAGGGATCCGGTGACGCGCCGCGAAGGGGATGTGCCCTCGATTCCCTGGTGGCCCACGGCTCCATCCTGAGCGGCGGCATGGTGCGCAACTGCGTACTGTCGTACAATGTCTTCGTCCACAGCTGGGCCACGGTGGAGGAGTCCGTCATCCTCGAAAACGTGGTGATCGGCCGCCACGCACGGATCAAGAAGGCCATCATCGCCGAGGGAGTCAACATCCCGCCGCATACGGAGATCGGGTATCACCCACGGGAAGACCGGAGCCGGTTCACGGTCACCTCCCGGGGCATCACCGTGGTGACCCGCGACAACCTGGAACCCTGACGACGGAGGCCCCGGTCTCATGCGTTGCGTCCCTTTCGCGCACGGCGCACGCAACGGCCGCCGGCACATCCACCCAACGAGACGGAGCAAATAGCGGACCAGAATGAAAGCGAAAATAAAGTACAATGTGATCCCCAACCTGCCGCCCCCGCTGGAACCCCTCCGGCGGCTGGCCCATAACCTCTGTTTCAGCTGGAAAGACGAGATATGGAACCTGTTCCAGCGGCTCGATCCCGGTCTCTGGCTCGAATGCGGACACAACCCCGTGCTCATGCTGGGACTCATCAGCCAGGAGCGCCTGAACGAGATGGCCGCGGACCAGGGATTCGTGGCCCAGATGGAACGCCTGAGCGCCGGTTTCGACCGCTACCTGTCCGAACCCCGTATCCGGGCCGCGGATTATGCCGGCGGCGTCCCTTTCCTGGTGGCCTATTTCTCGGCGGAGTTCGGCCTGGCCGAATGCCTTCCCATCTATTCCGGGGGGCTCGGGGTGCTCTCCGGGGATCACGTGAAATCGGCCAGCGACCTGAATGTCCCCCTGGTGGGGGTCGGACTCCTGTACCAGGAAGGATATTTCAGCCAGTACCTGACCTCCGACGGCTGGCAGATGGAGACCTACCCGGACAACGATTTCGACAACATGCCGGTACGCCTGGTGCGGGACCCGGAGGGGCGTCCCGTCACCGTTACCGTGACGTTCAAGGGAGAGCCGGTCCGGATCCTGATCTGGCGGCTCGATGTGGGCCGGGTGCGGCTTTTCATGCTGGACACCAATACACCGGCCAATTCACCGGAGGTCCGGAAGACCACGGGCCAGCTCTACGGCGGGGACCGGGAGATGCGGCTGCGGCAGGAAATCGTCCTGGGCATCGGCGGCATCCGCGCGCTCAAGGCCCTCGGCGTCGAACCCACCGTGATTCACATGAACGAAGGCCATTCCGCCTTCTCCGCCCTGGAACGCATCAACATCCTGAGGCAGGACAAGGGCCTATCCTTTGACGCGGCAAGGGAGATCGTCCTCGCCAGCACGGTCTTCACCACCCACACCCCGGTCCCCGCGGGGAACGACACCTTTGATCCCGGGCTGATAAACGACTACTTCGAGGCGTACACCCGGGACCTGGGGATCAACATCAAGGTGCTCCTCGGATACGGCCGCCTCGATCCCCATGACGCGGAAGAACCCTTCGGCATGACCACCCTGGCCCTGCGGCTCTCCGCCCACAGCAACGGGGTCAGCCGGCTCCACGGGCGGGTATCCCGGGCCCTGTGGCGAAAGGTCTGGCCCCATCACCCGGTGGAAGACATCCCCATCGACCATGTCACCAACGGCATCCATGTCCCCTCCTGGATATCCGAGGACATGGCGCGCCTCTTCGACCGCTACATGGGGTCCAACTGGGCCGAGGAACCGGACAGCGAAAAGGTATGGGAACAGGTGGCGCAGATACCGGACACGGAACTGTGGCGCACCCATGAACGGTGCCGCGAGCACCTGGTGGGATTTGCCCGGCGGCACCTGGCCCAGCAGCTCAGGAACCGCGGCGCCTCCATGGCGGAACTGCAGGCCGCGGGAGAGGTCCTGATGCCGGACGCGCTGACCATCGGTTTCGCCCGGCGCTTCGCCACGTACAAGCGCGCCACCCTCCTGTTCACGGACCCGGACCGGCTGGACCGGATCGTCAATCATCCCCGGTTCCCGGTCCAGGTGGTGATCGCGGGAAAGGCCCATCCCCAGGACAACGAGGGAAAGGAATTCATCAAACAGATCATCCACCTGGCCCGGGAGAAACGGTTCCGGCGGCGCATTGTTTTCCTGGAAGACTACAACCTTCACCTGGCCCGGCACCTGGTCTCCGGAACCGATATCTGGCTCAACACCCCCCGCAGGCCCCTGGAGGCGTGCGGGACCAGCGGGATGAAGGCCCTGGCCAACGGGTCCCTGAATCTCAGCACCCTGGACGGCTGGTGGGACGAGGGGTACCACCATGATTTCGGCTGGGCACTGGGCCATGGCGAGCGGTATTCGGATCCGGCGGCCCAGGACGTCATTGAAAGCCGGGATCTCTACAACCTGCTGGAAGACGAGATCGTTCCCCTGTTTTACCGGCGTGGAACCGACGGAATCCCGCGAGGCTGGGTGGAGAAGATGCGGGCCGGGCTCCGGCGTCTCCTGCCCGTGTTCAACGCCCACCGGATGGTGCAGGAGTATATGAACCGGTACTACCTTCCCTGCTCCCGGCGGTTCAATTCCCTGTGCCGGGACGATTTTTCCGGGGCCGGGGAACTGGCCCGCTGGCGGCAGAAGATCATGACCGCCTGGCACGAGGTCTCCCTGGAAACGGTCGCGCCGAACAACGGGCAGGAGATCCGCGTGGGCGAGCATCTCGAAGTGACGGCGCGCGTGAAACTCGGTTCCCTGGGCCCGGAAGACGTCGTCGTGGCGGCGTACTACGGGCCGCTGGACACGGCCGGCGATTTTTCCGACCGGGAAACCGTTCCCCTGGAGGTGGCGGAAGAATCCGGGGGGATCTATACCTACCGGGGAAAAATCCCGTCCCGAAAGACCGGCCGTTTCGGTTATACCGTGCGGGTCATGCCCAGCCATGACCGGCTCGAAAACCCGTTTTCCATGGGACTGGTGGCCTGGGCATGACGGGACATGGAAATCCATTGAGGCCGGCCACCCTGACACCCGAAGAGATCCGTCACCTGGTGTCCGCGCGGATCGCCGACCCGTTCGCCTTCCTGGGACCGCACCGGGCGGCACTCGAAGACGGTCCCTGCACCGTGGTCCGGGCGCTCCTCCCCGGGGCCCGGCGCGTGGCGGTCCTGGACGTGGATCCCCCGGGAAAGACAGCGGCCCGTCTCGTGGATGCGGGGGGGCTTTTTGAAGCGGTTTTTCCGGGTGAAAGGGATCTGCCGCCGTACCGCCTGGAGGCCGATTTCGGCACCGGTCCTCCGGCCACGTTTTACGACTGCTACGCCTTCGGCCCCGTGCTTACCGACGAGGATCTCTACCTGTTCAACGAGGGGAACCACGACCGCATCTACGAAAGGATGGGGGCCCACCCCATGGCGCACCAGGGGATCCGGGGCGTCCTTTTTGCGGTATGGGCCCCTTCCGCAACCCGGGTCAGCGTGGTGGGGGACTTCAACCAGTGGGACGGGCGCCGCCACCAGATGCGGTGCCGGGACCGCTCGGGCGTGTGGGAGCTCTTTGTGCCCCACCTGGGGACCGGCACGCGCTACAAATTCGAGATCCGCACGCGGGAAGGCACGCTCCTGATCAAATCGGACCCGTTCGGCTTCCGGTTCGAACTGCGTCCCCGGACCGCCGCCGTCGTGGACGACCCCTCCCCGTTCCCGTGGTCGGACGGGGACTGGATGGCGGCCCGCAGGAAACAGGACCCCCTGAAACGCCCCATGGCCGTCTACGAGGTCCACCTGGGATCCTGGCGCCGGAAGCAACAGGAAGGCGACCGGTGGATCACCTACCGGGAGGCGGCGGAGGAACTGGTGGCCCATGTCCGTGAGATGGGATTCAACCATATCCAGTTCCTGCCCCTGGCGGAACACCCCTTTGACGGTTCCTGGGGATACCAGGTCACGGGCTATTACGCGCCCACCTCCCGCCACGGGACCCCCCATGACCTCATGTACCTGATCGACCGCTGTCACAGGGAAGGACTGGGCGTCATTCTCGACTGGGTGCCGGCCCACTTTCCCGGGGATCCCCACGGGCTCGAATATTTCGACGGGACCCACCTGTACGAACACGCCGATCCCCGCAAAGGACGGCACCGGGACTGGGACACCCTGATCTTCAATTACGGACGGAACGAGGTGAGGAATTTCCTGACCGCCAACGCCCTCTACTGGCTGGACAGGTTCCATTTCGACGGGTTGCGGGTGGACGCCGTGGCCTCCATGCTCTACCTCGACTATTCCCGCAAGGACGGGGACTGGGTCCCCAACCGCTACGGGGGGAGGGAAAACCTGGAGGCCGTCGAATTCATCAGGGCCCTGAACACGAAAATCTTCCAGTATTTCCCCGGCGCGGTGACCGTCGCCGAAGAGTCGACGGCCTGGCCCGGCGTCACCCGCCCGGTCCACTTAGGGGGGCTCGGGTTCATGTTCAAGTGGAACATGGGATGGATGCACGACATGCTCGCCTTCATGTCCATGGATCCCATCCACCGGCGGTTCCACATGGACAAGCTGACCTTCGCCCTCCTGTACGCGTTCAGCGAGAACTTCATCCTCCCCCTGTCCCACGACGAGGTGGTCCACGGAAAGGCGTCACTGCTCTCCAAGATGCCCGGCGACCGCTGGCAGAAATTCGCCAACCTGCGCCTCCTGCTGGGCTACATGTACGCGGAACCGGGAAAAAAGACCCTGTTCATGGGGGGCGAGATCGGGCAATGGTCCGAATGGGGCCATGACCGGCAGGTGGAATGGGAACTGCTCCAACATCCCCCTCACCAGGGGCTGCAGCGCTATGTCCGGGACCTCAACCGCATGTACGCCTCTGAACCGGCCCTGTACGAACGGGACACGGACCCGGGAGGATTTCAGTGGATCGATTTCCGGGACACGGATGCCACGGTGGTCTCCTTTATCCGAAAGGGGGACGCGCCGGGGGAGCGCCTCCTGTTCGTGTTCAACTTCACCCCGGTCCCGCGTCCGGGGTACCGCGTGGGCGCCCCGGTCCCGGGATTCTACCGCGAGGTCATCAACTCGGATGCGGCCGTGTACGGCGGGTCTAACGTGGGCATGGCGGGCGGCGCGACCGCGGACCCCGTCCCCTGCCACGGCCTGCCCGCCTCCCTCACCCTCACCCTGCCCCCCCTGGGGATGCTGGTCCTCAAGCCGGCCCGGGAAAATCACTGATCCCGGCGACCGAAAAGGCGTCCCGGTCACGCCCGGGATTCCGGAACCGTTTCCCTTACTTCCATTTCCATTTGAAGGGTCTGTGTCTCCCCGGGGGACAGGTCCAGGGGACAGGTAAACAGGAGGCTGGAGCCCTGGTAGGTCCGCTCGAACCCGGTCTCGGACTTGGAGACCGTCATGAGGGGGAAAAACCAGGCCGAAACCGCCCGTGAAAAGGAAAACGAGACCACCAGCCCGTCCGGACCGTTCACCAGCTCGAACGCCCGGATACCCTCTTCAGCCCCGGTCTCACGCACCTCCCGCCGCGCGCCGGTCTCCGGGACATGGAAATACCGCTCCGGGTCCCGGTCCGAAAACAGGGTCAGGTTGAACTCGCAGCCGTACCTGAGGGATACCGGCGCCGGCCCCGGGCACTGGAAGGCCCAGGCCAGGGAAACCGCGCTCCCCTCCGCCCGTATCTCCTTCCGGAGACGCACGCGGCCCGGACCCGCGCGGCCGTCCCGGGTCATCACCACCCGGGCCGCTTCCCCGGCGACCCGTGCCTGTTCCACATGGTAGGCCCCCTGAACGAAATCGCCCATCTCGGCGAAATCATTGGCCGCGTACCCGCCCGGCGCGGCGTCGGGCGGGAAAAAATGGTCCAGGAGAGAGGTCCGGGGATAGGTATCGTAGACGAGCGCCTCCTTCAGGCCGCCGTCCCCGGCCCCCTCCACGTCATGGATGGACGGGATGCCGTCTCCCTGGGCGCCCTGGTCCGCCCCGCCTTCCCGGATGCGGGCGTGATAGGCCTCGGGCCTCCGGGTGAGGGTATCGGCCAGGTTCAGGAACCGGGGAAGATACGAGACCTCGAACAGGCCGCCACCGCGGGCCGGCTGAAGGCCGAGTCCCAGCCGGGAGGTCCGGATCAGGATCTCCTCGAAACCGTCCCGGTCCACGTCCGTTCGCGTCAGGCGGGGGACCCTCTCCCCGGGACCCGTCAGGCGGGCCTGGGCACGGAGCAGGTTTTCATACACCGCCCGCCTCAGGTGCCCCAGGTACAGCCCGCCGAAGACCCCGTGCCAGTACGCGCAGTTGCACTGGCCCCGCCACAGGAACTCCCGGGCCGTTTCATCCTCTCCCGCCCGTTCGCTCAAAAAGATCATCTTCTTGTGCATGCGGTTGGCCTCGTCGTACCGGACCAGGAAATTGTCCCAGACGCCCCCCCGGACGAACGGCCGCCACCGGTCCCACCGGCCCTCCTCCTTGAGGGTCCGGACGATCTCCTCGAGGACCCCGCACCGCTCCGGCGGCAGGGCCCACTGGGTCATCTCTTCGTAAGAGGCCTGGGGAAGATAGATCCGGCCCAGCGGCGGGTTTTCCGCCACGTATTCCCCGGGGGGAACGGTATGAAGCCATTCCCCGTTCTCGGTGATGGCGGTGAAAAACCGCTCCAGCCAGCCCTTCTCCACCACCCATTCATAGGTCCCCGGCCACATGCCGAACTTTTCGCCGTCATCGCCGTAAACGGCCACCCGCTGTCCCCTCTCTTCCATGGCCCGCAGGTGATCCATGACCGTTTCCACGGGACGGAAAGGAATCAGGTACCGGAGGATCATGGGCGTGGCGAGGAGCCTCAGGGTCTTCCCCTCCTTTTCGGTGATGTAAGGGCCGTAGATCTCCCCGGGCCTGAGCCCCGCGTAATAGAAATGGGTGTCGTCCACCACCGTGTAATCGAGCCCGGTGCCGGAGAGGACCCGCGGAAGCCCAGGGTCCCACACCCGCTCCGTCAGCCAGAACCCTGTGGGTCTTCGGCCGAAACGCTTCTCCAGGAACCGGTTCATCATCCGCACCTGGCCCTCGGCGTCCCTTGCCGGGATGGCGGCCAGCAGGGGCTCGAAAAACCCGCCGGAAAGGGGCTCCACCTGCGCGCGGGCCACCATGTCCGCCATCCGGTCCAGGGTGCGGGGACGGTTTTTGTCCAGCCATTCCAGCAGGGGCCCGGAAAAATGAAGCCCCACCCTCACGCCCGGATGGGCGTAGAGGAGATCCAGGAGCGGGCCATAACACCGGTCGTGGGCCCTTTCGAACACATGATCGAAATTTCCCACCGGCTGGTGGCAGTGAATCACCATGACAAGATCCATGTCTTCCCCTTGTGTTTCCTTCGAGTAACCGGTCCGGCCGGGAAACAGCGCCGGCGCATCCGTATCAGGTCCCGGGACCCGGGACGATGAGAAACCCGAGGCGTTCCCCCAGGCGGCGGAACCGTTCCAGAAGGCCGGGACCGAGCCGCGCCGTGAACTCCCCGTCCCCGCGCAATTCATCATACCGGTTGCGGCATTCCCACAGGTCCGGTTCCAGGCGGAATTCCCCGGCCAGGTCCAGCAGCCGGATCATATCCTCCAGCGCCGCCTTTCCCGGCGATTCCCCCAGCCGTTCCATGGACCGCAGGAGCGCGTCCCGGGCCGCCCGCGAAAGGGTCTCCCGCCGAAACGGGATCCCCAGGGCCGCGTACCGCCGGAACAGGTCCCGCAGTTCCTCCCGGTCCGCGGCCGCTCCCCCCCGGTCAGAGGAGATGAGGGCCGAGAGCCGCACCGTGGCATGGACACGGAAAAGGTCTTCCAGCATCCCGGGAAGATCCATGCCGGTCTTTTCCAGGAGCGCCGTCATCCCGGCAACGGAACGGTCGTTTTGAAGCAGATCCCCGATCCGGTCCATCAGGTCCCCGGCCGCACGGCGGACC
>Ga0164318_10005474_pt1 | contig 12278 bp, 12 predicted proteins | sample GuaBasSedimGuay9_FD_113734 | JGI IMG/M metagenome (GOLD analysis project Ga0164318, IMG submission 113734) | Subseafloor sediment microbial communities from Guaymas Basin, Gulf of California, Mexico - Guay9, Core 4571-4, 0-3 cm | ecosystem: Environmental > Aquatic > Marine > Hydrothermal vents... | reverse complement strand
ACATAAGGCTCGCCTGCGGCAATTCTTCTTTTGGCTTCCTCTGGTGGTATGTCCCGGCACTTCCTGTCGTAACCTCTGTTAGGAGCTTTTTCCGCAATAAGTTTTTTCCTTACTTCATCCAGCCGCTCTTTAGAACAGAAACACGGGTATGCGCGGCCATTTTCAACGAGTTTTTCAATATGTTTTTTGTAAATATCAAGCCGGTCGCTCTGCCTGTAGGGGCCGAAGGCGCCTCCAAGATCAGGACCTTCGTCCCAGGTTAATCCAATCCATTTGAGACTTTCCAGAATTGCATTTTCGGAAGCTTTTGTAGACCGCTCCTGGTCGGTATCTTCGATTCTGAGAATGAATTTTCCGCCGTTAGCTCTGGCCCAGACGTAACCGAATAGAGCCTGGTAAGCTGTTCCAACATGCGGATCCCCGGTTGGAGAGGGAGCCAGTCTCGTTCTAACCATGATATTACCACCTTTTCATGCTAAGACTATGATGGCTATAATACTTGAAACAGAGCAGGAGGACATCATGATCACTGTTGAAAGACCCGGTGAAGAAGAGCTTAAAACCATCGGAGTCTTGGACTGGTCTGTGTGGGAAAAAGAAGTGTCGGAGTTCCCCTGGGAATACGATATGGAAGAGATCTGCTATATCCTTTCCGGGGAGGCAACAATTACGCCGGAGACAGGAGATCCTGTAACAATAATTCCGGGAGACCTGGTTACTTTTCCCGTCGGCATGAGGTGTGTCTGGAAAGTAACAGAGCCTATCAAGAAACACTATGATTTCAGGTAAACACAATCAGGATATACCAGAAAATTCTATCCTGGTTCTGCTGCAGATAGCCTTAACAACATTTTAAACAGGCGGAGGAACTGGAGCAGCCGGGGAGTGAGGATGTGCAGATGATACAGAGAGAATTCAAGGCAGCTCCACTTGATATGATGGCAAAGATTGTGACTGTCGTAATGGTAGCAGTAGCAGGTGCCATTCCATTTGTACCGGGAATGGTGATGTATACAGTGGTCATCCTGCCTGTGATACTGTTTGTCACCTGGCTTTTCTCGGTTACCGGGTTTGTAGTTGAAAACAACAATCTGATAGTTTCAAGACCGCTTTGGAAGACCACAATTGTTCTTCCTCCGGATTCAGTTGCAGGTGTCGAGCCGGAAGTAAAGGTCGGGCTTCTGCGAACCTTTGGAAATGGAGGGCTGTTCGGTTACACGGGAAGGTTCCGGAACCGAAAGCTTGGTTTTTTCAACGCTTATGCAACAAACTGGAAACATGCGGTTTCTGTAACAAGCGGGGGACAGGATTTCTGTATTGTGGTGACTCCGGAAGATGTTGAGGGGTTCATACAGAGCATTAACAGGTAATCAGAGGGAGAGAAATGAGAACTATCATTGCGTCTGTTTTGATGGTTGCAATCGTGCTTGTTGCGGGTGGCTGGACAATTGAAACACTGGATTCGGACGGAGTTACAGGATACTGGACTTCAATTCGCATGGATTCAGAGGATAGAATTCATATTGTTTACAGAGATGATACGGCGAATCAGCTCGTTCACATATTCCAGAATGGTACAGAATGGAACTCCGAGGTTATAACCACAGCGGAATGCTGGTTTATAAACATGGTGCTTGATTCGGAGGGTAGTCCTCACGTTGCATACTGGGACCACGCCACATCAAAGATTTGCTACGCCTGCAGGGATGGTTCAGCATGGGTAATTTCCGTTTTGGAAACAGCACTTTCCTCGGACTATCAATATCCACGAACGGATATAGAGCTGGACTCTTATGGGCAGCCCCATATAGCATGGTACGATGATTCAGGGAGCAGGCTCCGATATGGCAGCTGGGCTGGTTCAGCATGGAATATTGTCACCGTTGATTCCGTTGGAGTTACAGGCGTAGATCCCTCTCTGGACCTGGATTCGCTTGACAGGCCACACATTTCTTACAGCAACATTACCGACGGTACTCTCAATTATGCATTCAACAATGGAACGGACTGGGAACTTCAGGTAGTAGACAACAGCGGTAATGTCTATGGTCACACATCCATTGCTCTGGACGCGAATGGTAATCCCCACATTTCATATTACTATGCGTGGAGTCCCGATGACTATGTAAAATATGCATGGTGGAATGGAAGTTCATGGACAATTGAGGATGTGAACTGCATGGACTGGGTATTTCCCGGATCTCCCCAGGGGCTCGCTCTTGACTCTCAAGGTAACGCACACATATCGGCAGATCTGTCAGAATTTGGCAATTTTCTTTTGTATTTTTTCAGAGACAGCAGTGGATGGCACGAAGAATATGTTGATTCTGACTACACTGGATGGGACAACTCCATCTGCACTGATGCCGACGACCTTTCCCACATAGCGTATTTCGACATAAACAACGAGGACTTGCTTTACGCACACAAGTCGGCAACAGGAGTATTTGAAGAGCAAACAAGTTCAATGCAGCCTTTCTCCTTCCATATTTCTCCCAACCCGTCACACAGCACTTCGTCTGTTTCCATATCAGTTGCGGAACCAGCAGCTCTGGAACTGACAGTGTATGACTTATCGGGAAGAGCGGTTCTGCAAGCAATGCAACTGGATGTGGTTGAATCTTCAGATACCGTTATTCTGGAAGAACTGGTACCGGGCATTTATATCTGCAGAATAACCGATGGCGATATTCAACTTTCTGAGAAGTTTGTAGTTGTAGAATAGTTTCCAGTTTGCAGTTACATGCCCGGTTTGAAACGGTCAGGTATGCAGTAGTTATCTGATAACGCACACCTTTAGAGTTTCCCTGCGATTACCTGTAACTGCAACGATGTGATACACCCCGGGAGATAGCCCTTCAATGGTGTCCTGAACAGAACGGTTTTCCGGTTCGTAAGATCGTTTTTGAACAAGCCTTCCCGAAATGTCGTAGATCATCAGCTCCCTTGTGCCTTCTGAGGGGCTGAGAGTTACTGTTACAGATTCAGGGGAAGGATTATTGCTGATGGCGATCAGTGGAACCTCTGTAATCGCTTCAGAGTAATCACACACATCTCCTATGTAGCCCTCTATTTCAACCGAGTAGAGAAAAGGAGAGGTGTCGGGAGAGTCAGAACTAAGAAATACCCGGTACTGAATGTAGTGGCAAATATTGGGGAAGAGGTCTCCAAGGTAAGTCCCATTTGTACTTATTGTATCGGACCATTCACCCATGTTGTAAAGATCATCGGAATTCCTCATTTGAAAGCTTATGGAGGTGCCAGGTGGCTCCCAGGAATCCCAGACAAGATCTCCCCATTGATCATCTGTGAAACAAAGCACTAGAGAAATAACAGAAGTAAGAATACCCGTTGTGGTGAACCCCCCGGGATTAGCAGAGAGAACTCTCGCCTCGTCCCTGCAAAGAGAGGCAATTTCAAACGATCCGTCCATATCAGCATCAATGGGTTGCAAGTGAAGGGGCTTCTCCACCACCAGTGAGGTTTTGAGCCAGTTCTGCCCGTACCCGTCCATGTTCGACAGAATTATCACTGAATCTTGCGATTGGGCAGAAACTGCGATATCAAGGTCTCCATCATTCTCAAGATCAAGCAGAAGACATGATTTTGAGCCGATTAGATTCAAATTGAGGTTTTCAGCGGTCCAACTGGAACCTGACCCGTCAACGCTTGTGCAAAGGACAGCTGAGTTTTCTTCCAGACCGCACGCAAGGATGTCTGTGAATGAATCACCGTTATAATCTCCGACAGAAAGCCCGAATGCCTGTGGAACTTCAGCTACGGTATATCGTGTCCATGTGTCGTCTGACGCATCTCTGTTAAACCAGGAGACCTTGTTCTCTGTTCTGTAACAGACAGAGATGTCTGGTATTCCATCAGAGTTCAGGTCTGTTATGGTTGCCTGATAGGGGTAGTTGGAAGAGGAAACAACTTCACATGACCAGTTTTCGCCTGTTCCGTCAAGGTTGTTCATCCAGCCCAGAGTGTCTTTTACCGCAGAACAGAACAGGATATCCGGGTCGCCGTCCATGTCCATGTCTCCGCAGTCCACAGAGGAGATTGCTGCCATGCTTCCGACGGAATGATGTAACCACCGGGCACCGGGACCGTGATTTTCCAGCCAGACTATTCCAGCACTCCCATAGCAGCCAATAACAACATCGGGATCACCATCACCATCAATATCTTCACTTGAGACAGACTGGCACTGTGCAAAAGAGTAGGCAATTACGATCGGGTTCCACTCTTCCTCCGGAAATGTGGGAACACCAGGGTTCTCAAGAAGAATTACATCACTGGCAGCAGAAGAGGAAACAATCACAAGGTCTGGAAATCCATCACCGGTAAAATCTGCAGCTGTGCTCTGCTTTCCAAAAGAGATGCTACTGCAGACTGGCAGATTCTGTATGGGATACTCCAGAGAAAGCTGCCCTGCAGATTGCCAGGCTGTACCGGTTTCCTCAAGAAAATACGGATCAAAGTAATTCTGGAAAATTGTGGGAGAGATTCCTCCGTGCCACGTAGTCTGTTCCCTTGAAGGATACTCGCCAAAAGAAGGCAGAGAAACCAGCGTTAAAAGAAAGGAGGCTAACAATATATTCTTTACTCTCATATTATACCCCCTGAAACAAACATACCCGGAAAGGTATAAAAAGAAAAGACCCCCACGCAGTGAGGATCCTCTGCAATTGAATGGCGGAGAAGGAGGGATTCGAACCCTCGGTAGAGTTACCCCTACATACGCTTAGCAGGCGTACGCCTTAAACCAGCTCGGCCACCTCTCCGCAGCATTCAATCGGGCGTCAATTATCTGAATTATTCTGCTCTCAGTCAACCCCGAACAGTGATGCACAATAAGGATAACGGTTTTATAGTATGTGGTATATGTGGCGTTGTTTTAGCAGTGTTGATCAGATGCGATTGCTGTAGAAGATCAACCACACAAGCTGGAAGGTAAAATGACACTAATTCTTATTGTTTCAATTCTGGCAGGCCTTCCCTCTGGAGACGGTGCCATTGTAATGCTTCCCGGTGTACCGGTTCACCCCTGGGCCGCCCTTTCAGATACCCAGCTGGAGGAGATGTGGACCTACGGCATACAGGGTTATCAGGTTACCCGTTCAGGCTGGTCTGGCTACATTATCAGTGGTCCTGAAGGATCTGCACAGATTCTGGAGCAGATTGCGGAAACCCTTGAAACAGACAGCATAATGGCAGACAGTTCACTGTGGGCCAGAACAATACAACTTGTCTGGAACACAAATGCCATGGCTGGCTCGTGGATAGTAGAGGATTCTTTTGAAGGGGCTCCTGTTCTGCCGGTGAGAACCAGCCGGTGGCTGGAGGCTGGAGAAGACACTCTGATAGTTTCTCTGCCCATAGAAAACTCTGTGTTTCTCTGGGGAGGAGCGCGCACAGGAGAGAATCACCTTACTGCATGGCGCGGTGTAGGAACTGAGGTTATTCCAGACGGGGCATCGGCTGTAAATGTTCTTGTTACATGTTCTGTTGAGGGATCTCCCGGCGACATCATGTCTCTGGAATACACACCTTCGGAACAGGACAATTTCTGGGGAGAAAGGTGGGCACCGCTCCTGTGTGCTGCAGACAGTCTGGTTCTGCGTCAGATGTCCGGCGGGCTTGTAAACAGAAATTCCCTGGTGTGGATAAGGGGAACAGGCGGTCAGACCTTCTGCCCCTGGTCGATGGTTCCATCGCCTTCCCCTCCGGCAGTTGCCTCAGTTGAAGTTGAAGCGGTGCCCGGTATGATTCCGTACCTGAATACAGGTGATATTCCCGGGATTCTCAGTGTCCCAATGCCAGGAAACGCAGGAAGCGGAGCAAGGGCAGCTTACGCGGCAGCACTTCTTGAACGCATTGTAAGCAGGATGGCTCTTCCCTCTGGTGCTCTCTGCAGCGGAGTATCGTCTGAAGATGGTTCGGTGGTTCTTCAAATTACAGGAGTGGACTGGAGCAGGCAGACAGCCCTGGAGATAATAAAAGATGAGCTGACCCCAATAATCTTTACATCTCCAGAGTATCAGCTGCTGAACAATGCGGCGGTGAAAGCGGGAATACCGGAGATGAACCAGCAGGATACCATCACTCTATTGGCAAAGGTAACCGGTTTTCTTAATTGATTCAGTTTGGGTCGTCTGGTGTAGGATCAGGTAGCTGGTTGACATTATAGACGACCGGTCTAATATTAGCCCGGGAGGTAAACATGTCCACAGAAACAAGAGAAAGAATACTTGAAGAGGGTGCCAGGCTAGTAAGGGAACATGGGTTCGCAGCCACAGGGCTCGATGCGATACTCAAAGCATCAAAAGTTCCCAAGGGTTCTTTCTACTACTATTTTAAAAGCAAGGAGGCTTTCGGGCTTGAACTTGTGACCATGCTGGGTGAGCAGATAGCAAATGCTTTTCAGAGTTTTCTTTGCTGTGAGTACGAGGAAAAGTCTACCACACGACTGAGGATGTTTTTCGACTACTTCAAGGATGAGTTTACTTCAGAGGATCTTCCTCTCGGATGTCCAATAGGCAACCTTGCCCAGGAGCTTGCTGCAGTCAACGGGGAATTCAGGAAGAGGCTAAAACCCGTTTTCAGTGTGATGTACGATTCCGTGGCGTGTTGCCTGTCCAGAGCCCGGGATAATGGAGAAACGGAGCTGAATTCCTCCCCGGAGGAAACAGCTACCTTCATTGTGAATAGTTGGCAGGGAGCTCTCATTGCATTGAAAGTAACAGACAGTTCAGAGCCTCTTATGCTCTTTGAAAAACTGGTTTTCGAAGAATTGCTGCAATCAAAGGAGAAGTTATGAAAGTATTTAGTCTGTTTTTGGTTTTAGTGTTGTATACAACCCTGCTGGGGGGCGTGCTTCTTGAAGACGACTTCAGTGACGGCAATGATGATGGATGGTTGAAGTGGACAGAGGGATACGCTTCCAATGCATCCTACGAAGTTGCAGAGGGAGAGTATCATTTGATGAATTCGGGGCCCGGTTGGATCCCCGCGGCATCGCACACAGGGGATCTTGCAAACGGAACCATGAGCTCTTCTGATTATTCCATCCTGGTGAAAGTTACCCCGGAAGCGTGCTATAGGGCTGGAATACTTGCGCGGGGATTTATGCCTTCATTTACAGGTTACATCCTGGTGATGATACCTTCTGAAAACAAGCTGGTGCTCTCCAAGATGATGTCAACCGGTCCGCAGACCCTTGACTTGACAACAGTACCTCTTCAATATGGACAGGCTTACTGGCTCAGGCTGACCCTTGAGGGTACTTCCATACAGGGTAAAGTCTGGCAGGGTTCGGTTGCAGATGAACCTTCAGGCTGGATGGTGGAAACAGTGGACGGGCAGTATCAGAACCCCGGTAGAATTGGTGCGTTCTGCTGCAATTTCAGCTCTGACTCAAAGGCATTAACATCAGTATACTACGATGATGTGCTTGTAACTTCAGACCAGGGTTCCCTTCTTGCAGTATCATGGGCTCATATAAAAGTCACAGTGGATTAATCTTCCGCAGCTATTTCCATCCATTGTTTTTCCAGGGCGGACAGTTCGTCGGTCAGGTAGGCGTGTTCCTTTTGAAGTTTAACCAGAAGATGAGAGTTGTTGATAATTTCAGGCTGGGAGAACAGCTCCTCTATCTCTCTGCGTCTTGCCTCGTGGGGTTCCATGAGTTTCTCTATGCGCTCGATCCTTTTTTCCTTCTTCCGGCGTTCCTTGTAGGCTAGGTTTCTTTCCGCGGCCTCTTTTCTCTTTCTTTCCTTCTCGGTTTCTCTGCGGAGCTCTGAAGCAGTTTTTGCTTCTGGTTTTGTAAACTGCCGGTCAGCCAGAGTTCGTAGTTTTTCAACATACTCGGTGAAGTTACCCGCAAAGGCCTTTACCTTGTGTCCACTGACCACGAACAGTTTTTCAGAGAGAGCAGACAGAAGCTTTTCATCATGGCTGATAAGAACAAGGGTTCCTCTGTAGTTTTTTAACGCCTCCTGTAATACATCACGGCTGAAAATATCAAGGTGGTTGGTGGGCTCATCAAGGATGAGAAAATTGGTGGGTTTAATCAGTATGCCTGCCAGTGCCAGCCTGCTGATCTCGCCTCCGGAGAGTACAGAAACCGGTTTCATCACATCATCGCCGGTAAACAGGTATCTCCCAAGATAGCTTCGTATTTCCTTTTCACTTCTTGCAGGAGAAATACTGTGTACATGCTGCAGAACTGTGTGTTTCTCGTTGAGCTGAAGATCAACCTCCTGGGAATAGTAGCCTATCTCCACGCCGGTTCCCCTTGTTACTTTTCCAGAGGTTGGTTCTTCTATACCGGCAAACAGCCGGGAAAGAGTTGACTTTCCCCCTCCGTTCCTGCCAACAATGCCAATACGGTCTCCTCTGATAATTTCCAGGTTTACACCGGCAAAAACAGTGTTGTCGTAGGCTTTGGTAACATCAGTCAGTTGAAGAACTTTTGTTCCGCTCCGGGGAACATCCGGTGGTACGATTACCATCCTTTTAGGGCTTTTGTACGTTGCCACCGCGTCCAGCTTTTCCAGCATTTTTTCTCTGCTTCGAACCTGAAACCGCTTGCTTTCAGTGGCTTTAAATTTCCGGACAAATCTTTCCAGTTTCTCTCTTTCATCATCTACTTTTCTCGCCTGTTTCTGCAGCAAAGCAGCCTGTACAAGTTTTTCCTTAACGTAAAAAGTGTAGTTTCCTCCCCACGCCCGCATACTTCCAAATTCGAGTTCCACAACTTTGTTTGCCACCTTGTCCAGAAATGTCGGGTCGTGTGAAATGATCCAGGCAGCTCCTTTGAATCTCTTAAGAAAAGCTTCCAGCCACAGCCGGGCATCCAAGTCAAGGTGGTTGGTGGGCTCATCGAGCAGGATCAGATCCGGGTTGTTCAACAGAATTGCACCCAGCATGGCTCGCATCTTCCAGCCACCGGAGAAAGCCTTCAACTCTTTGCTGAAGTCCTGTTTTGAAAAGCCAAGGCCGGACAACACCGCTTTGGCTTTTGACTCCAGGTTGTACGCTTCCGTTGAGTGTATCTGGTCTTGAACACGGGCGAGCTCGGCCAGAACAGAAGCACTTCCGGTTCCCTCTCTTTCCAGTATTGAATGAAGTTCTTCTTCCCGGGAAAGAGCCATGGCGCCCTCACCGGAACCATCGCAGACTGCTTTTAGAAGAGTTCCTCCCGGGAACTCACTGATCTGCTGGGGCAGATATCCAATTCTGAGATTGCCGGCTTTTCTGATTTTTCCTGAAGTTGGTTCAAGACCCCCTGAGATAATTCGGATAAGGGAAGTCTTGCCGGCACCGTTTACGCCCACCAGGGCTACCCGGTCTCCCTGATTGATATTGAAGTTGAGATTTGCGAAAATTTCATCAGAACCGAATTCCAGTCCCAGATCGCTGGCTGAAAGCATCATCGGCCGTATACCTCCTCTGTAATATCCAGAGGCTTGAAATTCAGATAATCGGCTGAGACGATTCTGTACATTACGCCGTCGTGTTTCATGTTAACAGAGGGTGACCACTTTTCGTGAAGATGACCGTACAGGCACAGAGAAACTTCTGCCCTGGAAAGAAGCTCTGCAAATTCGCTGGGTTCACCGTCGATTACCGGAGGAAAATGCATCATGTAGACAAGCTTCTGCTCTGGTTTTTTTATCTCTGCAGCTTTTTCAAGGGTTAGTTTCATTCGATCAAGTTCTCTGCGGTACAGCTTTGAATCGCTTGATGGCTTGAACCCGTCCCACAGAGGGGTGTTCCAGCCTTTGCTGGCAGCCAGAATAAAACTTCCACAGTCAACGGCATTTCTCTGAAGGGGAACTATGGAACCGCCAACGAATTGAGTGACTTTGCTAAGCGAACTCCACCAGTAGTCATGATTGCCCCTGCTGATGAACTTTTTTCCCGGCAGAGAATCCAGAAACTTCAGATCCTCTTCGGCTTGTGTGAAATTCATCCCCCATGAGATATCTCCGGGAACAAGAATCAGGTCGTCGTTTCCTGCCGCCTGAGTCCAGTTGACTTCTATTTTTGAAGAATGGTTCCTCCAGGCACTGCCAAAAATGTCCATTGGCTTGTTTACCGCAAAACCCAGATGAAGATCAGAAATCGCGAATACTCTCACACAAAATCCTCCATCCATCTTTCAACAGCAACAGCTACAGCGTTGTTCTGATTTGAGGGTACATTCTCGAATTCACGCAGCATAGGGTCCGGACCATTACTGGAGATGAAAGGTCTGTCTGCCCAGCGAAGCAGTTGAATATCGTTCCAGTCATTGCCCACTGCAGCGGTTTGCTGCGATGGAATATCCAGCTCTTCTCTTATGGCATCGCATGCAGAGGCTTTGCTGACCCCCTTTGCAAAAACCTCAACCCAAACAGTTCTCATATCGATAGGACTGGTTGCCCTGATTACCGAATACCGGTGGCCAATTGCCTCAACAAGTTTCTGGATAACCAAATCCGCCTGATCCGGGTGAACAAAGCCAATCACTTCAGAAGAAGCAATCGCCGGGTGTTCAATCTGTTTGGAAAAAGCACGATAGTAAGCGAGCCTCTTTTTAAAATCAAGACCGTGTTTCCCGGTCATCCAGTGAAGGATATGAGCGTCCGGAAATGTTCCCTGTATGGATGTATCAGTAACTCCAAGGTCTGCAAATGCCCGGTGTATTACGGAAGTATCTTCAGAAGACAAGGTTCTTGACAGGGTTATTTCGCCGGCAGAGCTTATAACGCCAGCGCCGGAAGAGAGTACATACCAGTCAACAGGCAGTTTCCGCCCGCCAAGACACTTCTCAAGAGACAGAGGGCTTCTGCCGGTTGCAAGTACAACAGCACAGCCTCCGGATCTCAGTGTTTCCAGGGAATTCAGGTCCCTGGTGCTGAAAGTACCGTCATTGCGGAGCAGCGTTCCGTCAAGATCGGTTGCAAACAGTGAAGTCTTTTTCATAGGGTGTAATATATTCCCCTTCCGCATTTATGGAGGAAGAATGAAAAAACTGGCAGTTTTTGATCTTGACGGCACACTGCATCATACCGAGCTTGCTCTGGCACCAGCCATAGCAAAGGCGACGGCAGAAATAACAGGAAAACCGGAACCCCAGTACGAAACGATAAATTCTCTGTACGGTGAGCCGCTGGAAATGTTCTGCAAAGCTCTTGTGGGAACAGATGAAAGGACTGTTTGCAGCCGTTTCGAGAAGCTTGTGCAGAAGCATCAGAAAGTTACACTGCCTGTGTACGGGGAACTCTATTCTGGAGTAACAGAGATGCTTCAGGAGCTGCAGAGCATGGATTTTGATCTGGCCGTTCTTTCCAATGCACACATGCAGTACCTTGATCTTGTAACGGAAACGCTGAGGATCAGGAGCCTGTTCGTTGAGCTGGCAGGAAGAACTGGTGAAGCATCAAAAACAGCCAGACTGGCAGAACTAAGCAGGGGTTATGATTTTACAGTTATGATTGGTGACAGGTATCACGATATACAGGCTGGGCTTGAAAACTCTCTACCGGTGATTGCCTGCTCTTACGGATACGGATCGGCACAGGAACACCAGGGAGCTGTTTGTATTGATTCTGCAGAACAGATTGTTCCCCTGATTAAGAAAATGCTGTCAGAAATACCTGGATAGGGCAATTACTTTTCCGGCAACTCTTATACTGGCACATGCGGGGCCGTGAAATTCCATTGTTTTGTATTGTTCGTTGGCGGGGACAAGTCTTATTGTGTCTCCACGGTGATAGAATTTCTTTACCGTTGCCTCATTATCGATCAGAACAACGGCCACAGTGCCTTCTTCAACGAAGGGTACCGGACGGACAAGAACAAAGTCTCCGTTCAGAATACCAGCATCTATCATGCTGTCTCCGTGGACTTCAAGCCAGAACAATCCGTCAAGCCCCTGAAACCGTTCAGGAACCGGCATTCGCCCCTCTTCATTCTCTTCAGCAAGAATAGGCAATCCCGCGGCTACCCGGCCTATAAGAGGAGCCTGAAAGTCTGTTGTCCGTCTTTCGCTGCTGAACCTCTGCCCGGGGAGAGACAGAGCCCTTGCGGATCCGTCTTTTCTGTTCAGGTACCCTTTCTCAACCAGTTTGTCTATGTGACCTTTTACCCCTTTTGTGCTTTTCAAGCCGAAAGATCGCTGGATTTCTCTGATAGATGGCGGGTAGCCATTATCGAGCACAAAAGTTCGAACAAAGTCAAGAAACTGCTTTTGTCTTGCTGTCAGATCACCGTGCATTGAACTCTCCTTT
>Ga0164318_10005473_pt1 | contig 12280 bp, 18 predicted proteins | sample GuaBasSedimGuay9_FD_113734 | JGI IMG/M metagenome (GOLD analysis project Ga0164318, IMG submission 113734) | Subseafloor sediment microbial communities from Guaymas Basin, Gulf of California, Mexico - Guay9, Core 4571-4, 0-3 cm | ecosystem: Environmental > Aquatic > Marine > Hydrothermal vents... | reverse complement strand
GATTAAAGTCTGAATGATTCCTTTACTTATCGCATCTTCATAAATGCTTTTTGATGCAGGCAAAATAAGTAATCTCACATTTGGATTTACCTTTTTATCCTTAAGAATCTTCGCAGCAATTTCTAAATCTGAAACTCTTCCATTAGTACATGTACCAATTAAACATTGATCAATTTCAATATCCGACAGTTCTGAAGCAGGTTTTACATTATCAACAGTATGTGGGCGAGCAATCATTGGAACCATATCCGATAAATCATATGATAACTTCTGATGATATAATGCATTTTTATCATGATAAATAGCATCATAGGAGCTATCAGAAACACCAATGGAAGAAAGATACTTCTTCGTTACATTATCTACAAAAAAAACAGAATTTTTTGCACCCATTTCTACGCCCATATTAGCAAAAGTAAAGCGATCATCAATCGAAAATTGAGCTACATCACCATGATATTCAACTGAACAATAGTTTGCCCCAGATGCAGAGATATCGCCAATAATATGTAATATGACATCCTTGGCAAAAACTCCTTTATTTAAATTTCCAAATAAATTCATTTTGATAGTTTGTGGAACTTTTAACCAAGTTTCACCTGTTAAAATCAAAGAAGCAGCTTCTGTTCTATCAATACCAGAAGAAAACGCACCAACTGCTCCATAGGAGCAAGTATGGGAATCGCTACCCAGAATTAGTGTTCCTGGTAAAGCTAAGCCTTTTTCAACCATAATTTGATGGCATATGCCGGCACCTACATCAAAAAATCTCTTTATGTCGAATTTCTTTACAAATTCTCTGATCATCTTATGATTATTAGCAGTTTTTTCTGAAGCAGCAGGTACAACATGATCTAAAACAATTACTGACAAATCCTTAGAATAAATACCATATCCTTCCAGTTCTGGCTCAATTTTTCCTATAATGGCAGCTGTATTGTCATGAGTTAAAAGATGATCAGGACGGACAGTTACAATTTGACTTGGACTTACTTCTTTTTCCCCAGAATATTTAGCAAGTATCTTTTCTGCAAAAGTCATATCCATACAAATATGCCTCCATAAATGTATATTAAAATTTAAAAGTGTTATTAATTTAGTCTCTTTAAACTTATTCAAAAATGTTAATATTACAAAATGACAAAATAATAAGTAAAATATAAGTTATAGAATATACATATTTGTAATAAGTGGATGGCAAAAGGAGAGATTGCGATCAAAAGATTAATTAAAAATAATTTTGCATTAGCAGGAGTTATAGAAGCATTATTGTTGATTGCACTAGTAGCATTAATCCTTTCGATAATTCAAATGAGTTATATACCATCCATTATGTCACAAAAAGAATCAGACCATATGGATGTTGTAGAAAATCAATTTTCTCAATTAAAAGCCACAATAGAAATGCAATCGATTATGGGATCAATCGATGCAGATAATCCTGTAGTACATACAATGATGTCATCACCTATTACTCTAGGGAGCGATAAATTACCTTATTTTGTAACTATGGGTGCCAGAGGCGACGTAGTAATAAAGGACAAGGATGATGTGACAGATTACAAAATCAAATTTGTTCCTATGAGCATTGCAGAATATTCTACTCTTGGAATCCCTCTAACCTCAATTGAATATACGGCATACAACAATTATTATCTTGGTGGTAAAAATATAAAATATATTTTAGAAGGTGGTGCTCTTATATTGAATCAATCAAATTCAGGTGAAGTAATGAAGGCAGGGCCTGCAATTTCAGTTGAAAACAGAAGTGATAGTGGCTATATTGAAATCTATTGGAACATACCAGTATTCGTAGGTGCTGAAGGCAAAAAAACAACTGCAACTGAATTTAGTAATTGTTATATTAGAACCAATTACAGCAACCATGATATACACACAGATAGTGACACGAGCAGCATAAAAATTCTAACAAGACATCTTGATGTTTGGTATGAATATTTAGCAAGTAATACCGAAGGCTTATTATATGAATATATAGAAAATGGATATGTGGATGTAGACATTGTTAATTATGATGATATGGATCCTGACTCTCCACTATGTGTAAAAATTCAGCCGGTGGCACCTTATGATTTAAGGGTTGCAGTCACTGTAGTTAAAATCGGCGTTCAAACAGGACCTGGGGTGACCTGAAAAAGTTAAAACATATTTTTTGTTTTATTTAAAACAAAGGATATGTAAAATAAGAAAGGTTTTTTATGGAATGTAACATATGGATAATAGATTGAAAAACAATATAAAAATTGTGAGCGAAAATACAATGGATGGAGAAAAACTAGTTAACAAAAATCAAAAAGAACAGATTCTTAAAACAGAGATTGGCGGATTTGACAATTTATTTGAAAAAAAGGGTGTACCAAAAGGGAATTCAATATTGGTTGCTGGTGGACCTGGGACAGGCAAAAGCACATTTTGTAGACAGATTTGTTACAATGCAGTATCGAAAGGAAAACACTGCATGTATGTTAGTTTTGAAGAAAGTAAAGAGCGCATTATAAGAAGCATGAATGATTTCGGTTGGAACGTTCAAAAATACATTGATAATGGCAACCTCATTATCCAGAAGATAAACCCTCTTGATATTCTCAGAATGAAATTTGGTTCAATAAGCGGATCAGGTTCTGCTACAGAATTGTCCTACAAAATTAAGCCGTTGATCATCCCTAAAGAATTTAATCCAGAAGTCATTGCTGTTGATTCTCTAAGTGCGATTATAGCAGCATCTATAACAAAAGAGAAAAATTATAGAGTTTATCTCCAACAATTGTTTAGTTTCTTTGAAGAAACAGGCGCTACATCATTTTTGATAACTGAAACAGATCCAATTCCCACGAGATACAGCGAATCAGGAATTGAAGAATTTCTTGCAGATGGAATTATAGTGTTATACAATGTCCAAAAAGACGATATGAGAAAAAATGCATTAGAAATCTTAAAAATGAGATATGGCAAACATCAGAAAAAAGTTGTTTTAATGGAAATAGACAACAATGGAATTAAAATTTACCCTGACAAAGTTATAAAAATTGAGACCTAGCTTTTTTATAGAAATTTAAACGGCTCTGCGTTTTTACTAAGCTTTTTTGCACCATATTGTAAAATATAGTGCTCGACTTGTTTTATTTGAACTTTATTTAGTCCTGTTCTCTTCAGAATCAGATTATCCTTATCATCATATATTTTTACGGTCCCTTCATCTATATCCAATATGGCTTTCATTACCCTGTTGTTTTGAAGCCATATCCAGATGTTTTGATGTCTTGTTTTCATATGACCGCCTGTTTTTACTGTTCTCAGTATTATTTTTATTTTTGTATATATATAAATATTTCTGTACAATTGTGTCCATTTGCACACTAATTTCAATTTTCTTTCAAAAAACAATCATTTAAAAGATAAGGTAAATATACATGCGAACGCATACAAATTAATCGTTGATATGGACGAACCAAATTTACAGGTTGGCAGGATGGAGAGAATAAAAACAGGCATTAGTGGATTAGACAACATTCTACAAGGAGGTTTTCCAAAAAAGTCTATAACTTTAGTTTCAGGCCCCCCTGGTGGTGGAAAGAGCATACTTTGTTTCCAGTTCCTTTATGAAGGAGTAAAAAACGGTGAAAAATGCCTGTTTTTAACACTTGACAAAAAGGTGGAAGGATTATTAGAGCAAGCAAGAGAGCTAGGATTGGATTTTCAGCCAGCTATTGAACAAAATCTTGTTAAATTTATGTTTTTAAACATCAATCAAAAATTAATCTACGAAACAATGACGAATGAAATCTTGACAGGAGAATATGATAGAATAGTACTTGATTCAATCACACCTTTATCTGAAATGCCAATTTACATCAGAAATCCTGAAGATTTAAACATAGATACAAGTAGTATGGCTATGCATGATGATTATTCTGATAACGCAAATCTACCTACCAGACGTTTACATCTTCTCTATATAATGAACGCTCTTGAATCTTCAACAGCCACATCAATTGTAACTTCTGAATTGCCCTCTGGCTCTCATCTATTGTCGCGAGATGGAATCTCAGAGTTTTTAGCAGATGGCGTTATAACCCTTAGCCTTGACCCCACTATGGATCGGAGAAAACTATCTGTTATGAAAATGAGAAATACAAAACACACTCTTAGACCACAAGACATAATAATAGATTCTGGCGGAATTAGACTCATATAAAGGGCATTGCTTTATGTTTCATGATTACAAACCTCCAAAAGAGCTTAGAGCGCTTTTTATCATTCATTATTCTCCGCTTTTACTTATGATTCTAATAGGTCCTTTAACAGCGATTTATGGTGTTTGGAAATTGCCAATAAATATGTATCTTAGTATTATCCTAGGGATTGTTATTTTCCTATTAGGTAGCTTCCTGTATTTTAGATGGGAAATCTTTTGGCATAAAACATATAAAGGACAATTGGTAACTGACGGGATTTTTCAATATTTAAGACATCCTCATTATACTTCTCTGATACTAATTGGATTTGGGCTAGCCTTTTTCTTTTATTCTATTGCAGCCCTACTAATCGCATTTATTGCCATACCAATAATGATAATTAGTATTTTTGATGAAGAAAAGTTATTAGTAAAGCAATATGGAAAAGAGTACGAAGAATATATGAAAAAAGTACGTTGGAGAATGATTCCTAGACTTTTTTGAATTTACTCTAATACTAGTAATAACATTTATATACAGTATCTATTATGCCATAATTCCACATCCTTACCAGACATCTATCGGGCAATTCAATTTTTGAAACCCGACAGCAGACAGCCTAACAGTATTGTTTTTGGCGGTTTGTGAAATGTCACGGTTTGGAAATAATAACAATACACATCTGATAAATCTAAAAATAACTATAGAGGGTATATTATGCCTGAAAGACATCGTCCAAGAAGAGGATCAATGGGCTTTTCGCCACGAAAAAGAGCTAAAGCTCAAACGCCACATATTAAAAGCTGGCCTGAAGGATTAGACAAACCAAAAATCCAAGGATTTTTAGGTTATAAAGCAGGTATGACACATGCTTTTGTAGTCGATTATCGTCCTACGTCAACCACATCTGGAAAAGAAGTTATCATGCCTGTTTCAGTTGTTGAAACGCCACCAATAAAAGTAGCAGCTGTTAGAGCATATAAGGAAACCTATAATGGGTTGCAAACAATTGGTGAAATGTGGGCTGAAAAGCTTGATCCTGAACTAGCAAAACAACTTCCTTTGGCAAAAAAACAAAAAAAGAAAAACTGGGATTTTATAAAAGATGCTGATGAGATGCGTGCCATAATTTACACTCAACCCAAACTTGTAACTGGGGTTCCTAAAAAGATCCCAGAAATAAGAGAATTCAGAATAGGTGGAGGAACAATAGAAGAACAAATTGAGTATGCAAAAAAGATACTTGGTAAAGAAGTAAAGATCAATGAAGCGCTAAATGAAGGAGATATGATTGATACTATTGCCGTCACAAAGGGCAAAGGTTTTCAAGGGCATGTAAAAAGATGGGGTGTTAAATTACTAACACATAAAAATAGTAAACACCGTAGAATGATAGGTACACAAGGTTCTTGGCATCCTAACTGGGTACAGGCAACAGTTCCAAATGCAGGTCAAATGGGATATCACCAAAGAACAGAGTATAACAAACGTGTTTTAAAGATAGGTGAAAAAGGCGAAGAAATCACACCTGCGGGTGGTTTTCCACATTATGGTGTTGTAAAAAATTCATACATTCTTCTACATGGTTCTATACCGGGACCTGCCAAACGGTTAATCAGTATGAGAGATGCCATTAGATATCAACGTGGCGTAACAGTTGAAAAGGCAGAAATAAGCTACATCTCAACAACAAGTAAGCAAGGGGTATAAAAATGGTCAAAGTGAATGTCTATGGAATTGATGGTTCTTCAAAAGACAAAATAGATTTACCTGAAGTTTTTAACACACCTTACAGACCAGATATTATTAAAAAATCATTCAACACATTACACTCAAACAAAAGGCAGGCATACGGTGCTAATTATTTAGCAGGTACAAAACATGCAACAGCCTCTGTTGGAAAAGGTAGAGGTACATCACGTGTTCCAAGACTTACCCAAGGCAACCGAGCAGCATTAGCACCATGTGTTGTTGGTGGAAGACGTGCTCACCCGCCAAAACCAGAACGCAACTGGAAAGAAAAGATGAATAAAAAAGAAAAGCAGTTAGCTAAAAACTCGGCAATAGCTGCTACAGCAAACAAAGAAATCGTTATAAAACGTGGGCACAAATTTGATGAAAAGACAACCCTACCAATCATAGTTGATGATAAATTTGAAACAATTAAAAAGACAAAAGATGTAATAACTGCTCTTGAAAAAATTGGGGTTTACGATGACGTTCTTCGTGCAGAAAATGGTAAACATATACGTGCTGGAAAAGGCAAAATGAGAGGGCGCAAGTACAGAATTCCAAAATCTATTCTTATTGTTACTACAAAAGACGATATTCTAAAAAGCTCAAGAAATCTAACAGGCGTTGATATTGTTAAACCAAGCCAAATTAACATAGAACACATTGCACCTGGCGGGGATGCCGGTCGCCTTACAATTTTTACTAAATCGGCTATTAAAGAGATAGGAGGAGCAAAATAGATGGACCCTTACGATATAATTTATCATCCTTATGTTACAGAAAAAACCATGAACTTTATGGATAAAAACAATGCTCTTGAATTTGTTGTTAAAAGAGATGCAAATAAAAAAATGATCAAAGACGCAATAGAAAACATGTTTGAAGTAAAAGTAAAACAAGTAAAAACGAGAGTTACAAAAACAGGAAAACATGCAATTGTGATATTTATGCCTGAGTTCAAAGCAGAAGATATTGGAATGAGGATTGGAATATTCTAGAGGTAAAAATATGGGAAAAAGATTAATTCAACAAAGACGAGGCCGAGTAAACAGTCGTTTTGAGATTCCATCACATAAATACAAAGGAAAAATTAAGTACCACCAAGATAGAAATAAAAAGGAAGGGGTAATTGAAGATATTATCCATGATCCTGGGCATACGACTCCCCTTGCTTCTATAAAATTAGATGACAATACAAAAGCCCTTACACTTGCTCCCGAAGGGGCAAAAATTGGTGATAAAATTAAATTTTCTGAGGATAGGCAAGATGTTGGAATTGGAAACGTTTTACCTCTTAGTAGCATTCCTGAAGGTACTCCAATTTATAATATAGAAATTTCTCCCGGCGATGGTGGAAAACTAGTACGTGCTGGCGGAACTACAGCTACTGTTGCTTCACACGACAAAAATCGCACAGTTATTCAACTTCCATCAGGTCAATTCAAGGCAGTCGATTCAAGTTGCCGTGCAACAATTGGACTTGCTGCAGGTGGTGGAAGAAAAGACAAGCCTTTTGTAAAAGCAGGTAAAAAATATCATGCTTATAGAACTCGAGGTAAATTATATCCTGTCGTACGTGGTGTTGCAATGAATCCTGTTGCGCATCCTCATGGTGGAGGTGCACATCAACACGTTGGTAAACCATCATCAATAAAACGTGGTGCATCACCGGGTAGAAAAGTTGGAAGTATTGCAGCTAAAAGAACCGGGAGGAAGTAAGTATGGCATCAAAAAAAGGATTTGGAAGTTCTGCAAGAAGTAGAAGAAAAGCAAAGAGAAAAAAGATTGAGATTAAAAAGAAAGAATTTGCATACCGTGGCCTTAGTCTTGAAGAATTGCAGAAGCTTACTATCGAAGAATTCATGCCTCTTCTTCCATCTAGAATGCGCAGAACCCTAAAAAGAGGATTAACGGTACGGCAAGAAAAACTCTTAAGAGATATTGAAAAAACAACTCCTGGAACCCCCATTAAAACACATTGTCGCAATATGATAATTCTTCCTAATTTTGTTGGTCATACCTTTAATATTCATAACGGAAAAGAATTTCAGCGTGTTGATATACAGCCAAACATGATCGGTCATTATCTTGGTGAATTTGCATTAACTAGACAAAAAGTGACGCATACAGGACCTGGTGTTGGAGCAACTAGATCATCTAAATTTATGCCTTTGAAGTGATGAAAAATGAAATATTCAGTTGATATTGATCCAGATAAAAGCGCAAAAGCATATGGATACGAACTTCACTGCAGTAGGAAAGATGCACAAAACCTAGCTAGAGCAATAAGGGGCATGAAAACAGAGGATGCTAAAAAATATCTTCAAGACATAATAGATCTAAAGCGGCCATTACCTACAATTTATCATAAAAGAAAAAGAGCACATAAAAAGGGAATCGGTCCGGGAAGCTATCCTAAAAGAGCTGCAAAATATATGCTTAAAACTTTAGAAAATGCAGAAAATAATGCTGAATACAAAGGATTTGATGTTGAAAACATGAAAATCAAACACATCTCCGCGTATGGGGGGAGAGTTGTTAGAGGCATTATGCCAAGGGCTCATGGAAGATCGGGTAATAAGAATAAAATTGTAACGGATATTGAAATAATTATAGAAGAGGTAGAGTAATGACAGGTGAGCGAAGTTTCATAAGAGAAAATACGAATCGTATACTCATAAAAGAATTCCTTATCAAAAAAATTGAGGGGGCCGGTTTTGGTGGTATGAGTATACAAAGAACTCCTATGGGAACAAGAATAAATATCCTCGTTGAGCGTCCAGGAATGGTCATCGGCAAAGGTGGCAGCAAGATAAAAGAGCTTACAGAATCCATAAAAGAAAAGTTTAACGTTGATAACCCGCAGATAGAAATAGAAGAAGCAGGAAGCAGAGCTTCACTCAATGCTCAGATAATGGCAGAAAAACTTTCAGAAGCTTTAGAGCGTGGATGGCATTTTAGACGAGCAGGTCATTCAACTGTAAGGAGAATTATGCAATCTGGCGCTAAAGGGTGTCAGGTCATAATTGCTGGTAAACTTACTGGAGCACGTCACAGAACTGAGAAGTTTACAGAAGGACATGTTAAATATTGTGGCGAAACAGCTCGTGAGGTTATGGATGAAGGTTATGCAACAGCAAAGATGAAACCAGGCATTATAGGAGTAAAAGTAAGAATTATGAAACCTGATTCAAAGCTTCCTGATGAGATTAAACTAAAAATCCCAGAATCTGAAAAACCAAAAGAGGAAAAGAAAGAAGTAAAAAAGGTCGAAGAGAAAAAAGAAGTAAAAAAGACCGACATTAAGAGAATAAAAGATATGAAAGGTGTTGGTCCTTCAGTTGTTAAAAAGTTAGAAAAAGCAGGTTTTAAGTCATTGGAAGAATTGCTTGAACTTGATGCTGATGATGTCAAAGCAATTGAAGGGATAGGTAACAAAACGGCTGAAAATATTTTGAAAAATCTTAAAAAATTCCTTGAAGGGGTTGAATAAATATGGTGCTTAAGGCTAAAGAACTCAGAGAACTCACCCCCGAAGAAAGGCGTGAGAAACTCAATGAATTGAAAAGCGAACTTATGCATGAGCGTGGAGTTGCTGCAATGGGTGGTTCTCCAGCATCACCTGGTAAAATCAGGCAGCTGAGGATGTCTATTGCAAAAATTCTCACGATTATGCGGGAGGAAGGAGAAACATAAATGAGTGACATATGTGACGTATGTGGTCTGCCTAAAGAAATCTGTGTCTGTGAGGATATCGCAAGAGAACAACAAAAAATCACAGTTGCAGTTGACAAACGCCGATACGGGAAAATGATGACCGTTATAGATGGCATAGATCCCCACGAACTAGATATCAACGCTTTGATAACACAACTGAAATCAACATGCGCATGCGGCGGTACAATAAAAGAAGGAAAAATTGAATTACAAGGAGACCACAGAAACAAGGTCAAAGAAACCCTAGAGAAAATGGGGTTCATGGTTGAAGTGATATAAAATCGCAATTGATCTCGACAAATCCCATGCAATATGGTCCTCTAGGAGAGGATATCATGGATGAAAAAGCATTGGCAAGAGATGAATTAATAGGATTAAAAGTGAAAATCAAAGAATGCGATGATCCGTACTGGAATGATAAATCTGGTACAATAATCGACGAAACAAAGAATACTTTCACAATTGAAATCGAGGAACAACAAAAAATGATTGCGAAAAAAATTGCGAAGTTTGAATTTGACATTGAGGATGAAAAAATCACAATAGATGGTTCAAAAATAATGTATAAACCTGAAGACAGAATTAAAAAAGTAAGGTGAAAAAAGTGGTAGAAAAAAAGAACGAATCAAGAAACATTGGAATTAATGTTACACCGCCATCTGAGAGTTGTAGCGATAAAAATTGTCCATTTCATGGAACGCTTCCTGTTAGGGGGCAAGTCTTAACAGGTGTGGTATCGTCAACGAAGATGACTAACTCGATTATTGTCAAAAGAGAATATATGCATTATGTTCCAAAATATGAGCGTTATGAAAGAAGGACTTCAAAGTATGCTGTTCATCGCCCGCCTTGTATAAAAGTCAAGGCTGGAGATCGAGTTAGAATAGCTGAATGTCGTCCACTTAGTAAAACAATATCATTTGTAGCAATTGAAAAAATATAATGGTGAAAGAGTATGAAAGGCATTGCTGGAAAAACAATGAGAGGCTTGCCAGTTGGCGCACGTCTTGAATGTATTGACAACACTGGTGCAAAAGTTGTTCAAATAGTTATGACTCCAAAGCTTAAGGGAACTCATCGCAGGTATCCTAGGGCAGGTATCGGAGACATGGTAATAATTAGTGTAAAAAAAGGTGCTGTTGATATGAGAAGACAGCTTTTGAAAGCAGTTATAGTTCGTCAAAAAAGACCATTTAGGCGCTCAGATGGTACAATGGTACAGTTTGAGGACAATGCCGCTGTTATTGTAACAGACACTGGCGAAACAAAAGGAACAATGATCAAAGGACCTGTAGCTCTCGAAGCAGCTGAGAGATATCCAAAGATAGCTGCAAATGCATCAATAATAGTTTAAGGTGATAGTTAAATGAGTTCAATTAAACCAGGAAAACAAAGAAAAATGTTGTACAATGCACCACTTCACAAAAAAAGGAAGTGGGTGTCTTCACATTTAGAAGAGAATTTACTGTTAAAATATGATAAAAGATCAGTGCCTGTAATAAAAGGAGATACTGTAAAAGTTATGAGGGGTAGTTTCCGTGGCCATGAAGAAAAGGTTGCCAAGGTAAACATTAAAAAAAGCTATCTTGAAATCGAAGGGATCACTATGAGCAAGGCTGACGGGAACAAGATTGCCAAACCTATTCATCCAAGCAATGTTATGATTACAAAACTCAATCTAACTGATAAATGGCGAAGAAGAAAACTAGAAAAAGGACTTTCTGAAGAAGCAAAAAAAGAAATAGAAAAGGAAGCAGAAGAGCAAATCAAAGAGGCAGAAGAAACCAAAAAACAAGAAGAACTTGAGGAAGAGAAAGAAGAGTTGGAGGCAGAAGAAGAACCAAAGGAACCTGCAACTACTGGGAAGAAAAAAGAGGAGACGAAAGAAAAGAAAGAACCTGCAAAGAAAACAGCAGAAAAAAAAGTAGAAGAGGAGATACAGGAAAAACCAAAGGCAAAGGCAACAAAGAAACCTGTAGCGAAAAAAACAGAGGGCAAAAAAGCTCCTGCCAAAAAGAAAACAACAACAAAAAAAGCAACCCCTACAAAAAAGAAGGAGGGAAAATAGATGAGTAAACACTTGAAAAGATTGAACGCGCCAAGAGTTCTACAACTCCATAGAAAAGAGAGAACTTGGACCATAAGGTCATCTCCAGGTACCCACAAATTAGAAAAATCTGTTCCACTTGGAATGATAATTCGAGACTATCTGAATCTTGCTGATACTTTAAATGAAACAAAGAAAATTATTACAAGCGGAGAAATACTTGTTGATGGTGCTGTTAGAAAAGATTACAAGTTTCCATGCGGATTGATGGATGTAATTTCAATTCCAAAAATGAAAAAAGATTATCGTGTTTTATATGACCGCAGAGGAAAAATAACAATAGAGGCAATTAAAGCCGCAGAAGCAAATTGGAAGCTATGCCGTATAGAAAATAAAACTATTCTAAAGGGTAAAAAAATCCAACTAAACTTACACGATGGTAGGAATCAACTTGTTAAAAAAGACGAATACAAGACAGGCGACGTATTGAAGATTTCTTTCAAAGATAATAAGATTGAAGACGTATTTAAATTTGAGAAAGGAAACGGTTCAATGATCATTGGTGGTAGCCATATCGGAGAACTCG
>Ga0164318_10005472_pt1 | contig 12281 bp, 5 predicted proteins | sample GuaBasSedimGuay9_FD_113734 | JGI IMG/M metagenome (GOLD analysis project Ga0164318, IMG submission 113734) | Subseafloor sediment microbial communities from Guaymas Basin, Gulf of California, Mexico - Guay9, Core 4571-4, 0-3 cm | ecosystem: Environmental > Aquatic > Marine > Hydrothermal vents >... | reverse complement strand
TTATTATTCTGTTTATATTTCATATAAGAGCTTGGACAATTCTGTATCTGATGTCTTATATGAGGTATATCATACAGGAGGTGTTACAAAATTTAATGTAAATCAAAAGATTGGCGGTGGGACATGGATTTATATTGGTAAATTTTATTTTAAAAAAGGGAAGAATTACAATATTGGCAGAGTGAGATTGTATTCTAAAAGTGCTGAAAAAGGGGTGATAACATCTGATGCAATAAGATTTGGAGGAGGCTATGGTATTATTGCCAGAGGTGGTAGAACCAGTAGAAGGTTAAAGTTTTTTGAGGCAGGACGGTATTATTTGCAATTTGCTGGCATGCCGGATACTTTAGTATATCATTTGAATGATAATAATGATTATAAAGATGATTATATGAGTCGTGGTGAATATGTTAATTATTTGAAAGGAGCACCCTTTGGCCCAAATAAAAATAGAAGTGTCAAAGGATTGAATATACCTATAGATTTATCAATTGCTTTTCATACTGATGCTGGAATAAAATTTGATTCAACTATTGGTACTTTGACTATTTATAGTGTAGAAGATGAAAAAGGAAATAGATTTTTTCCTGATTCTGTATCAAGGCTTGCATGTAGAGATTTGGGGGACCTTGTCCAGACTCATATTGTGGATGTTATTCGTAAAAAATATAATCCTTATTGGAAAAGAAGAGCTTTGATGAATGCCTTGTATTCTGAAGTATATAGACCGAATGTGCCTTCTATAATTCTGGAATTATTATCGCATCAGAATTTTGATGATATGAAATTTGGTAAAGATCCTGAATTCATGTTTGATGTTTCAAGGGCAATTTATAAGGCAATAGTGGATTTTATTTCTGTAGAGTATCAAGAGCAATTGCAATATCAGCCGTTGCCTATAAAAGATTTTGGCTTAGAATTTGCTGGAAACAATAAAATAAAATTAAAATGGAGTCCTCAGATTGAAGAAAATGCGCCAGTTGATGGATATATTGTATATAAAAGAATTGATGGAATGGGTTTTGATAATGGAATTTTTGTAAAAGATTCTTTTTGGGTTTTTGATTCATTAGAATATAATAGAATTTATTCTTTTAAAATTACAGCTGTCAATCAAGGAGGAGAATCTTTTCCTTCTGAAATTTTATCTGTTGGTTTGCGTGAAAATTCTGAAGATACAGTATTAATTGTTAATAATTTTTATAGATTAGCAGCACCCGATGCCTATGACTATAGTAATTTTAAATTTTTTAGAGGGTATGGAGTGCCATATAAATATGATTTTTCTTATATTGGAGAACAGTATGATGGTAATATAAAAGATGAATTTATTATTAATGATGCCCCCGGTTTTGGATCAAGTTTTGGTAATTATGAAACAAAAATTATTAAAGGTAATACTTTTGATTTTCCATATGAACATGGTAAGATTTTTTTTGAACTTGGATATTCTTTTATTTCAACTTCTAAGGCAGACTTTATTTCTTCTAATAATAATTTTAGTATTGTAGATATAATATCTGGGTTAGAAAAAACAAAAGTAAAATATGATGCAGGCAAAGGTTATTATAATGATTATTCCATTTTTGATGAACCTTTGATGGGAAAAATAAACGAGCTATGCAATAATGGAGCAAATATTTTATTATCAGGAGCATATATTGCAAGTGATGCTATAAAGGATTCGAGTGTTTCAGATTTTATTATTAAAAAATTGAAATATACATTTCAATCCGATAATGCCACTATTACTGGTGCTATAAATTCAGTTGATGAACATTTTGGAGCAGTTGATGATACATTATATTTTAAAATGAATCCAGATTTTAATTATTATGGAATAACATCTTGTGATGCTATTGCACCTGTTAATGGGAGCCATACTATTTATAGATATAGTGAAAATAATAAATCGGCAATTGTAGCTTATAAAGGGAAATATAAATTAATTATTATGGGGTTCCCTTTTGAAAATATTATTGGAGATGATAACAAAAAGAAATTACTGAAAAATTTTATGAATTTTTTCAGTAATTAAATTTCAGATAAAATTTTAATTTTTTCTTCATTATATGAGAATAATGCTATTCCATGAGCTTTTGTGCTATAGCATAAATTAATAACTTTTTTAAGATTTTTGTTATCTATTGCTGGTAAAAATATACCTGGATATAGTTTTGTAGTATTTTTAATTTTTGTTAAATTATGATTTGTAACTTTTTTTATCCAGTTAATATTTTCACCGTAAAAATTATGATAAATCATAGGAAAAAGAAGATCAATATTCCATTTATCCCATTGTTGTCTCACATTTTTCCTGGCCATTTCAGGAGTAGGGAATACAGCAGCAGATAATAATTTATTATTTTTATGTACTATATCATAAGCAGTATTGACAAAAGAATTAATATTATTTAATCTGAAAATTTCCCATTCTTTTTCATATTTTTCAGGGTCAAATTTTAACTTTGTTTCTTTCTCAAATTTTTCTTTACAGGTATCACAGTAGCAAAAATCATATTGAGGATAAATTTTAGATTGGACAATTCCATATTTTTCTTGGAGTTTTATTGGTAATATAACATCTGGGTATCTAATATAATCAAGATGCACACCGGCTAATCCTTTTATTTTTGATAAATCATTAATAATTGTTAATAGGTATTCTCGCGCATCTTTATTAGATGGACATAACCATCTGTAATATCCTACATAAGGAGGATGGTCTATACATGATTGCCCTAATTTGTTAATTTGAAACCAATTTTTATGGTTTGTTAAGAGCTCCTTTTCATTTTTTAAAAATGTTATAAACCATCCGTATATTTTAATATTATGTTTTTTAGCTAATGGAATAATAAAATCTTCAATATCAAATCTATTTTTTTGAATAGAGTTTTTGAAAACATTAATATTGACAGATAGATTGATATTTTTGATATTAGCTTTAGAAAGTATATTGAATGCATATTCCCAATCTTTTTCAGACCAATTTTTATCAATATTCATCCATACAAAATTATCATGTTTTTTTTGTGCTAATAGGGATTTAGTAAAAATTAAATTAGCCATTATAATTCCTGAGTATTTTAGAAATTTCCTTCTATCCATAAACTCTCCTTACATAATAAAAGATAGTTTACATTCCTTTGAGAGATTGTTCAATAACAAGATCAATGGCTTCCTGTAAAAATTTTGGTAGCCCTTTGATTTTAATGTCAAGAAAGCCGTGTACTATAAGACTTCTTGCATCATCTTCAGAAATACCTCGTGACATAAGATAAGAAATTTCTTCCTGACCAATTTTACCAATAGAAGCTTCATGTGATAATTCCACATCATTTTTTGAGCTATTCAATGATGGTTGAGAGTATATTCTTCCATTGTCTTTTAATATTATTCCACTGCATTCCATAAATCCACTAACGCCATCGGATTCTGCCTGGAGCTCTGCTGGTGCTGTAACCTGTCCTCCATTAGTTACAACTCTGCTTATTATATGTCCTTGTGCTCCGGGTGCATTTAATACAATTTTCCCTCCTACAAATAAATTTGATTTTTCCGGTGCGAATATAATTGAACTTAATTTAGCATTAGAATTTTTACCGTTTAAAAATACAGTCGGAGCAGTATGCAGAGAATGAACCTCATTCATTGTTATATAATTAGATATGAATTTCCCACCTTCTTCAACGCTAATAGCAGATCTTGGCCTAACATCAACAGTGGGTGCCCAATCATGAACCATTGTATAACTTAAAAAGGCATTTTTTTTGACAAAAATTTCAGTTATACCAATATGTTTTCCTTTATTAGAATAGTTGGCTGCTGCACAACCATTCAATATATGTAATTCACTATCTTCTTCTGCTATAATGATATTGTGAACAATTTGTTCATCTCTAATCCCTTTAATGTAAAAACATGATTGTAAAGGGAGTTTGGCTTTAATGCCTTTTCCAACTCTGATAAAATATCCTTGTGGTATTTTTTGTTCATATGTTACTTTAGTAAATTCATCTTTATTAGGATCAACCAATTTCCAGAAGTATTGTTGTAGCCAATCATATTTTTCCAATGCCTTATTTATCGGATACATTTCAACACCTTCTATATTTACATTTGATTCGACAACTTCATCTTCAACAAGTATAAAAGAGCCGCCACGCGGATTTTCAGTATCAGTTGATATACCAACTTTTTCCATTTTTAATTTATCTTCTTTTTGTAATTCTAAGCTCATTTTATTTCTCCTTTTTAGTATTTTTGTGCACAATTTGCGCAATCGTTAAAACCATGTTTCTGAATTTCTCTAAATATTTCATGAGCATTTCCATGGCATGTAATATTTCCATTAATCATAATATAAGCACGGTCTGCTTCTATATAATCTAAAATGTATCCCGTATGAGTAATAATAAGTCCTATTTTTTTTCTGTTTATTATTTTTATGTCTTCTGTTTTATCAAGAAGTCTTTGTGCTACTTTTCCTATTATTTTTAGGTTTTCAATATCTACTCCGGATTCTGGTTCATCCATCATTATAAAATCAGGTTTTTGATGGACCAATGTTAATATTTCAGAACGTTTAATTTCACCGCCAGAAAAGCCGAGATTTATGTCTCTATCAAAATAGTTCCTCATATTTAATTCATCAGCTTTAGAAAAATCAATATTATGCTTGCCGCCACTTATTGTTTCTAATAGTTTTGATACAGTTACTCCTTTTATGGTCGGTGGTTTTTGGAAAGCAACTCCTATTCCTAATCTTGCTCTTTGATCAATAGTCATTTTTGTAATATCTGTCCCTTTATAGATTATTTTTCCATTGGTTACTTTATATTGAGGCATTCCCATTATTGTCATTAGAAGAGTAGTTTTACCGCAACCATTTGGACCTAATAATAAATGGGTTTCTCCTTGGGGGATATGTAAATTTACGCCATGAAGGATTTCTTTTCCTTCAATCTCTACTTTAAGGTTTTCAATAATAAGTTCATTTTGCATAAACTTCTCCTTTTTTTAATTTATATTATTAACTAAATTTCATTGAAAAAGTTTCGGATTCCTAACTTTTTTTCAAAAAATTTTGCATATTTTAGAAAAACAGAAAATGATGACATTATAGATAGTATTAAGCCTTCTTTTCCATCAAGGAATCCTAATTTTATAATATACATTTTTATGAATTTTATAATTGGACGAAATATTAAATCTAATATATTTGGTGATTTATTTTTTTCTATTAATTTTTGCGCACCTAATGTGGAGTATAATTCTATTTTTTTTATATGGTTGCTCAATGTTGGATAAGAATAATGGTATAAAGCTTCTTCTATTTGAGATACAGGGCCATTTATAATTATTTTTTCATGAACTATATCCTGATTAAAATTTCCTTTTTTTTTATTAAATAATCTTAATGGATAATCATTAGACCAGCCACAATGATTTATTATTTTTCCTAAATAAAATGTCTTTCTCTTGATTTTATAGCCATAATATTTTGAATCGTTAGATAAAATTGTTTGTATTTTTTTCTGTAATTCTTTTGATACTTCTTCATCAGCATCAATTGATAATATCCAGTTATTTGTTGCATAGGAAACTGCTTTTTTTTTAGTCTCTCCAAAACCTAAAAATTTTGAATAATATATTTTGCAATTGAATTGTTGGCATATTTGTATTGTATTATCAGTAGAGCCTGTATCTAATATAATTATCTCATCAACCCATAAAAGAGAGTTTAAACAACGTTTTATATTTTGTTCTTCATTTTTTACAATTAAGACTGCAGATATTTTTTCCATAATTGGCAATTTAATAAAAAAAAGTCCAAAAAATCAAGATATTAAAAAAATCTTTTAAAAATATTCTGGGATTCATAGCGTTTGAAAAGATTGTTATTATTGAAATTTATTTTAATATTATTTAAAGATTGATATTTTTCTTTTAATGAATCAAATTCAATAAATTTTTTATTATTTTCAAATGTTTTATTATAATATGCACTTATGATAGTCCATTTTTTATTTACTTTTACAAAAGAAATATAATTAATAGTAAGTGAATCAAGGGTGATTTTTTGCCTTAAATAAAATGCTGGGATATCGGCAAAATTACATAATATTGTGAAAATATCTTCAAATTGATCCTGTGTGCCATAATGTCTGAGCAATATATGATAAGGATGATCGTCTATTACAGGTAAATTTGGTGGTTGATGGTGTAAGTTTTTTTGTATATACTCAAGAATAGCTTTAGTTTTTTGGTAATTTGTCATTTGAGGAGTAACTATTTCTTTTATAATTTCTTTATAATGATAGTATCTATCGATATATTCTATTAATTTAATATAAAAAGGGATTTTTTTTGTATATACTTTATAATTTATGCCATATTTTGTTGTTGCTTTAATGTTTAATAGTAAATATAGCCCAGTAGTTGTAATAGTTAGAATAATTAATATTTTATAGAATTTTTTCATAAATTTATTTTAAATACTAATTTAGTAATTATCAAGTATTTTTTTGTTTTCAATGTTTTTGATAATGACCGCCTTTATTTTTGTTAAATTAAATAAAGGCGGTATAAATGTTTTATTTTATTAAAGTCATTTTCTTTTTTATAATATAATTACCAATTCTTAATTGATAAATATATATTCCACTTTCCAGTTTTTTTCCATTTTTATCTTTTCCGTACCAATGAACTGTATATCTTCCGTATGATTTAGTTTCATTTACCAATTCTTCTATTTTTTGGCCTAACATATTGTAAATACTAAGGGTTACAACATTATTTTCTAAATTACCTTTAGGTATTTCATATGTTATTTTAGTCCCTGCATTAAATGGATTTGGATAATTTTGATATAATTTGACTTTTTTTAGTAATAAATTGTTTTGTTCTTCTATAGTAGTCTGAGGAGCTTTAATATCTATTACCCCCATTGTATCAGTATTATTATAGTAACCAATTGCTATTAATTTATATTTATATGATACTGTTGAATCTATGCCAAGGCTATCGATATACTCATAATAATGAATATCCGAGGAATCATCTGGAATTTCAATCAAGTCTGGGTTAATTGTGAACCACATACTGTCTGTAGATGTGTATTTTAAAAGTTCATATCCTTTTATTGTGTAATCATCTTTTCCATTCCAGGAAATAACTATTTTATCATTAACTCTAATGCCACTGAAATCTGTTACCTGTATTTCAATTTTTTTATCTGAATAATCGTCTAATTTATTTGTAGGATTTAATCCTCTTGCAACTTCATCACCATCTGCTCGTCCGCCACCATCAGTATCTTTGTTTCTCGGATCTGTGCTAAAATTAAATTCATCTACATTTGTTAAGCCATCGAAATCTAAATCTTTATAAGGTTCTTTTGCATTATTGAATATTTCCCAATCATCCGGCATATTATCATTATCGCTATCCCTATATTGTAGTGGATTAGGATCTACATCGTCCCATACTTTATCACCGTCAGTATCATTATTATTAGGGTTGGTAAATAGAGTATCCATTTCATAGATATTACTAAGCCCATCATCATCGACATCACCATATTTATCATCTGTTATATCCGTACTGCCAAAATATTGGATTTCTTTATCATCTATCATATCATCATTGTCTTTATCTTCCATATTATAATAGTTGATTGTTGTCGGCGATGAGGGTTCACTTCTATTTTTAAAAATATCATAAGCAATAATTGCAAGATCATAAGAGAAACCTTCTTCAAGTCCTATTAAAGTTGATGAATCAGTATCTCCAACATCGATATATTGTAAAGAAGAATCCAGTTCACTATTTTTTACATAAATGATATATCCGTTTGAATTATCTACTTTGTTCCATTTTATCTTGATATATGAATCAGATGAATCACTTAAGAATACTTCAACTTCTGGAGGATTTGGTTTATCAGGTGGAATTGTATCTATGGTAATAGTATCTGCTTTAAAAGAATATAAATCAGATAAATCACTTTCATTATTATTTTCATCAATGGATTTTAATCTAAAATAATAAGTTGTTGTATCTGTTTCTGGTTTAAATAAATAATAATTGTTATAAATATTAGTTATTGTATCTGACAAGTTTTCAGAGGAAAGTCCTATATATAGATTATCATAGGTATTCATGGCATCCTGACTATCCCATTGGATATTTATTAAATCTCCTTGTTTAGTTATTACGATATTTTCAGGAGGTAATATTTTAGTTTTAGGGTTAAGATAGTAAGGACCCCATAATTTTGTTACTATAGAGGAATTAGCACCATCGTTAATAATACCATAAATATAGTAATTGCCGGTGGTTACATTTTTATAATTCCAATTATATATGTTTCTACCATCATTTTCTTCAATAGCGTCTATATTTATCTGGGTACCCACAATAGTATCATTTTCTGTCATAAAAAATTGTATATTAGCAGTATCATCTTTATCTAAAGCAGTATAATCTATTTTGAGGATAGAATCATTTTCAATATTTATAGCATTTATAGTGAGTTCAGGAGGGCTATTTTCGTCTAACATAATAAGCTCATAATCATCCTGGCTATCAATATCAAAAACAAAAGCTTTCCATTGACCTGGTTCGGCATTAACAGCCATAATATATCCACTATCTCCAATAACATCAGGTGAGTTTGTAATTATATCTTCACTATAATAGAGGGTATCGGAAGGGCTGCATAATACTACTTTTGGTCGTTTATTACTATACTGTTTGATTGTTATTAATATTTGTTCTTTATTTGTTTTTGGGATATTAAAAAATATAGAATCTCCTTCTTCACTATAGTAGAAATTTTTGACATAATTGTAATAAGATTTGGAGAGTTTTGATAATTTTCCGTAGTTTTTCATGTAAGATAGGGCTTTTAGTCTTCTTAATGCTACACTTCTTCTAAATTCTTTGAGTTTATAAAAATTTGTTCCTACAGATAATTTTTTTGTTTTAAAATTAACAAAAGCTCTTGCCTTTATTTTAATTTTTTTTGTATAACAATGACATTTCCAGCTTTTAGGTTTCCACCATTTACCAGAGCATTTACATTTTTTGTATTTAAAGGTTCCAAGGGCAACCCCTGCTTGAGCACCTAATAAAGTTTTGTTTCCTGTTTTGAATTTGCCCATTTCTATTCTGGCATTGGCTATTTTAATATTATGTCTTGGCCATCTTATTCCAAATTTTTTTATAGAATGCTTTGGTACACCTATTTTTCCATATCCTGCAAGATAAGAATCATACTTAAAATAATTGGAATTATATATACTGTATTTAGTTACTCTAAGTCCTATTTTAATACCTACATCAATCCATGGAGCATTATAGTTTGGAAATGCAACTCTTCCTATCCCTTTTAGTGTAGATTGGGTTATTCTTGCTTTTTTATTAAGTAGTTTTATACTGTATGATTTGTTTTCAAAGGATAATCTTGCTTCCCCTATAGTGATTAGCCCAAATAGTGCTTTTACTTCTCCAAATAGTTCTACCTTCTTTGTACGATAGGTACTTGTATAATTGTATTTTATCCCGGGAGTCCCAGATATAATAAAGGACCAATAAGAAGCTCCCAGTCCAAAACCCACCTGTCCTTTAAAATATAATTTTCGCAATTGTCCCTGGGAATTTGCTGTCATATTAAATACTGCATTGAAACTATTGAACCATACAACGGGAGTTACCATAATATTTGCATCATATAAATGTAGTTCTGCGCTTCTTATATAAGGCGGTTCATTATAGGCTTTAAAACTTGCAAAAATTACTGGATATCTAAACTTTGAAGCTCGCCCCATAAATTTCCCTTTTGGAGGGGTAATCATTCTAAAAGGTAATGAAAATAGTGCAAATCCATCAAGTGCCCATATTTTTTCATTTTGTAAATATACAAATTGAATATATGGCTGGCCAAATCTACAATACCCTAATTTGATAGATGGAAATAATGTTTCTATATTTGTGTTTACTGTATTATTTTTTATTTTAGCAAATCCGGCTTTTTTACCATCTATTGTAAAAATCATAGGATTTTTATAATACATTGGTACATCAATCCTAAAAAAGGAATTTTTTGTAACATTTAGTTTTACCTTATTAGATTGTATCCAGCTATAGTTTATATTTCCTTTTAGTGTAATCTTTGATAAATTGAATTTAAATTGAGCTATTTCTATTAAATTATTTTTAAAATTAGATTCAAAAGAGCCATTTTTTTTCACTATAATATCTCCATTAAGAGTAAAATATAGTGCATTTTCTTTTCGCCATGCTATTGTATAGAATCCGTGATGGGGTAAATATAATTTCGAATGTGAATAATTTATGTGGATATCATAAGAAGAAAGGTTAATTTTATTTATTAATTGATTTTTAGAAGGTAAACCCAAATGGTTTATTATGTTATAAACATAAGGAATAATAGAAAAATCAGAGGCTTTAAATGTTCCTTTAAATATTTCTTTAGGAGTATTGTTAACATAATAGATTACTGTGCCATAGCCCTCTATAAGTTTGGAATAATTTCTGTCAGTTATTATATAACCATTTTTAACTACTATTGAATCAGATGAAAATTGTTTTTTTATACTTATTTCTCCAGTTCCTTTATAAGTATCATCTGTATAATCATCCCATTTGTAACAGGTATAAATTAAATTTCCGATTTTTTTAACAGGACTTTCCATTAGAAAATGACTTTCTCTTGAGATAGTACCTGCTGAATTTTGAGCTACAACTTTCCAATAAACAATATCAGGGAAATCTTGATCAAAGTTTACCGTTAACACTGTATCTATTTCGGATAAATTTTCTTTTGAATATTTAAGATAAATACTTCCTCTATATATAATATAAAAGTGGAATTTTTCAGTTCCTTTAGGTCTTGTCCATTGGAATGTTATAGATGATAGTAAATGTTCTGCATTATTTTCTGGTTTTAATAATGTTAAATTGTCTTCAGGAGCTTTATTTTCGGTTTTAAATTTTATTTTTGAGTTGAATGTATAGGTTGAATTAGATAGCATTAATGTTTTTTTCTTTGCAAGATTATTAAAGGATAAATTGTAAAATGCTTTTATTGTGAAATAATACTCAGTATTGATTTTTAATTCGTTTTTTGGATTTTCTGGTATTTTAAAGGTGGTATCTTTTATATCCTCTTGTGAAAAGACCAATTTTTTTGTTTGGCAATCGTAGATGGCTATTTTATAAGATGATGCTCCCTCTAATTTTCTCCAGGTAAACGAAGGATATAATGGTATATCCTCACTATTTTGTTTTGGATTTAGTATTTCTGGACCATTTTTTCTAATTCTAAATGTATAATTTGTTGTATCAAATATTGAAGGATTTGAAGCATCCTCTATTTTTAATATAAAATTGTCTCCCGGAGTATCTTGTTGCACTTTCCAAATGTATTCATTATTTAAATAGTGTTTTAAAGTTACACTGAAATCTGTTACTATTGTTTTTGTCTCATTCGTTTCCTTATTAATAAGGTAAATATTGAAATTTTTAATATTCCCCTGTGAGTTCCATTTTATTGTAACATTACTATCTATAAATAAATACTGACCTGAAATACCTTCTAAATCTATATTATTACTATCAGGAGATATTATTTGAATATTTTTTTCTGGATATAAGTTAAAAGTATCAGATGTAAATTCTTTTTGATAATCTTCAGGATATATATAGCCATTCTGTAGTTTTATAATAGAAGATTTTATTGTTGAATGATATGATAAAGGAGTATTAGCTGGAATTTCCCATATTTGAGTTTTATTCGCTATAGAAGTTTGATTAATAGTTATTTTTCTATTAGTATCATTGTCTATATAGTCAATTTTAACACTATCTATTAGGCCTGTATATTCCCATTTTATAGTATCTGTTTCTCCACGAGACCATATAGTATCTTTTTTCGGTTCATTAATAATAATTCTATTATGAAATATATTGAAAGGAATTTTATTATAGGCTACATTATTATCATCACTCCATATTTTAATATAACAGCTATCAGCATTTGTGTCTGGAACTTCCCATGTATATTGGTTGAGAGAAGCATCAATATCAGTAGCAATTTCATGAAATGTTGTTTTGTTGTCCAGTGAATAGCCTATATTGATTTTTGATATATCGTCAGGTGCAGACCATGTTATTTCAAGATTAGTATTGTGATCAACAGCTATTCTATTTTTAGGGCTAAAAATTATTAAAGAGGCCATAGAAAATAAATC
>Ga0164318_10005471_pt1 | contig 12283 bp, 12 predicted proteins | sample GuaBasSedimGuay9_FD_113734 | JGI IMG/M metagenome (GOLD analysis project Ga0164318, IMG submission 113734) | Subseafloor sediment microbial communities from Guaymas Basin, Gulf of California, Mexico - Guay9, Core 4571-4, 0-3 cm | ecosystem: Environmental > Aquatic > Marine > Hydrothermal vents... | reverse complement strand
ATCTTCCATAATTATGGGAAAACCTCGCTCTTTTACAGCATAATACAAGCAAACTTGACTCATTAATCGAATATAGTGTGTTTTAAAGCAAGATTCACGACAAATTTTTTGAAAAAGATAAAAACTTCGATCAAGTATCAATTTTGGTAGTGAAAATTGAGAAATTAGTCTTTTTAATTCATTTTTTCCCAAGGAAATTTTTTTCTGACTCCATGGTACTTTTTTTTCTAATTTAAAAGCACGGTTTAAATTGGAGGAAATCGAATTTTTACTCGAAGAAGGAATTTTTTGCAGAAATTGATCTTTATTTTGTTCATTATAAGGGGTATATTGAGAAAACAGGAGATCTTGAGCCACAAAACCACATTCAGTACAAACACGATATCCTGAATTGTAATCGTCATGAAATTTGTGGATATGAATTTGAGAGGAATTTGATAATTTGTGTGAAGAAATTTCGGTGGAATAATTTGAATAGATCTGCTCCATAATAAAAAAAAGTTATTTTTATAACATTAAACCTCTGAAGTTAGCATGATATTGAAAATTGTAATTAAATCAAGAAAAAGATAAAAAAGCATAATTTTTGAAAAAATTATACTAATTTAGCAATTTTATCACAAGTACGCTTCGTATCTAAGAACATAAGCCCCAATTTAATATCTTTTGTTGTGCTTATGGTAAGAACAGCATTCGGACCCGCACTCATGGCTAGGATGTAACCATTTTCACCTCGTACAAAAACTTGTTCTAGGATCCCCTTACCAAATTCTTGAGCGGCACGTTCTCCCAGTGAAAGAATAGCTGCTGTCATAGCTGCGATGCGCGTTTCATCGGCATCAGGAGGTAAAGCTGAAGCTATTGGAAGACCTTCCACAGAAACTATAGCAGCTGCTTGAACTTCTGGAATGGAATATAATAAATCATGTAAAATGTCATCAAGTGTTTCTTCATTACTCATAATTTACCCGCCATTATTTTTAGACTAAGATAGAGAGAGAGATTAAACTTCTATTCGATGGTGACCGATTCACTCTTCTTTATTTTTATATGTATAATAGTTAATTTAAGAGGTTTTTTAATTTATTCCTTTGCTCATTATTAATATCAATTTCTGGAATATATTTCTTTTTTAATGATTTTTGAGTTAATAACTCTTTTGTTTTTAATTTAGATTTCATTGAATTAATAACTTTTTTGTTTTAGTTCAAATTTCATATATAAGCAGATATTTAGTTCATCCACTTCTTAATTGGGAGTAGAAAAAGTTTAATATTATTACTGTAATATTATTACTGTAATATTATTACTGTTAAATAAAGAGATATGCAAACATTCTTTAAAGAAGTCGCAGAGATTTTAATTTTCATCCAAATCTAATGTAGTGATTTATGTATGGGGTCAGAACATCAAAAAATGAAGAATATCACCATTGCTTTACCAGAAATTTTTGTGGAAAATATTGAAAAAATTCAAAAAATTGGATTAGTCCCCTCTCGTTCTGAGGCTATTCGCTTGGCAATCAGAGAATTTTTGAAAAAAGAAGTCCACAACTGCCAATTATTGGGTTATGATCTCTCCGATAATAAAAAAAAGTGAAATTATTCTTCTCTTTTCAATTTTACAATTTGTAAATACAGGCAGATAAAATAATGATAGAAATTTTAGCAAGAGAATCACTTTCTCTAAAAAAATTTTCTTCGGTAGAAGATTTTTCCCAAATATCATTTCAAATTCTTCCTCACGGCCAATTATTATTAAGTTTTCTGCCCAAAACCGCCTCTAAAATTGAATTTATCATCAAAAATACCGCTGAACAAGATTGGAAAAAACAAAATTATTATTTTGAAGCAATAGAGAAAAAAGAAGGAATTAAGTCATTTTCTATCACAAATTACTATCACATCATAGATAATCGCGGCGATTTATTGTTAATATTTGCTGGAAAAATCAAAACTGATAAGAATGCACTTTTTTCTTCCATATCACACAATTATGGAAAAACATGGGAGCAAATACGACTTATTTCTCCTGAAAATGAATCATGGATACCTACGGGAAGAATATCGATTCTTGAAAAGGGTTTTCATGCAGGTAAACTTGTCATTCCAATTTTTCATCCAGATATGAAACGTGTGTTAGCTTTATCTTCAGACGATAATGGAAAACATTGGAATTTCTCTTTATTCGTAGAACCTAATGAAGAAGAAGAATATTCAGATCAATCTTTACACTATCAACTCCCTGGGACAAAAAATGGAAAGATCATTGAATTACAATCTGGGGAAATCTGGTGTATTTGTCAAAATAATCAAGATTCAGAAATTTTAATAAGTAAATCCACAGATGTAGGACATACTTGGAGTGAAGCGAGTACAATTAAGGATTTTCCCGCAGATTTTCAATCAGATTATGATATTTTAAACATTCCCATTAAAGATTCACAAAAAGATCGCATTCTTATAGTAGGAAATGTACGGATTGGTTCGGAATATCAATTGAGACTTTGGCAGATGAATAACAATGATCAAGGGTTCTCACTAATTTGGAATTCTCCGGAAAAATTCTCACACCCACTTAAATTTCTTAATTTTATTCATGAAAACAGCCATCTTCTTCATATTGGTTTTTTAACACCAGAAAAAGAAGTAGTTCATATAGAATTCAGTCTATAAATTTTGAAAATTTCGAAAGATTTAACATGAACGATGGTTAAATTAACTCGAATCATTCATGAACCGTGAAATTTCATCCCGTATTTTAGGCAGCAAGGGGCTTAATGAAAAGGAAATTAAAAACTACTACAAGCGTTTGAAGAATTTACGTCAAGCTATTGCAAAAGGAAAATTATGCGGAAATATTGTTGAACGATTCTTTGAACTAGAAGGCGGATTTCGTTTTTTTTATCAAGAATGGCTCCATGAACAAATTGCCTTATCTTTACCCCCAAAAAAAATTGTTCTTGTTTTTCATGGAGCTTATGGTTGTTCTGATCTCTTCTATCCTTTAGCGGATGTTTTGACAAATCAAGGTGCATTAGTTGTGGGGATAGATTATAGAGGGCATGGTAGGACGGCAGGATATGCGGGAGGGCAACTGGGAGATATTGAAAGATTTTCCCAGATATTTGAAGATATTGAACATCTACTCTATCATTACAAAAAATTGTACGATATACCCATTTTTCTCTTAGGTTATGATCTAGGTGGATTAATTGCTATGAATATTGCAGAGCGAAATCCTAAAAGCAATATTGAAGGTTTGGTGTTGATATCTCCATTGTTGAAGTTAAAGAAACAATTTAAGCACTTATTATTGTATCCATTTATTTCAATGGGTCGAATGGTGGTAAAGCACGATCCAGTTCAACGGGTGCTTAAAGAAGAACTTTATCCTACCTATTATGAGGAATATCGACAATTTGCGACCGATGATCCTTTTCGATTAAAAAAAATGTCTTTACGGATGTTCCAAAAAATTCTTGATTTAATTTACTCGAGTACCAGAATAATTTCGAAACTTTCCTATCCTTGCTTCATTTTTCAAGGGACTGCGGATAATATCGTTGATCATATTGCGATTGAAAAATATTTCCATAAATGGCCGCATCCTCAGAAAAAAATCCGATTATATCAGAAAGGAGGACATAATCTTTTAATGGATAAATATACTTCAGAAATCTATGAAGAGATTATCAAATTCTTAGGATTGAGGGACGAGTGAAAAAGATGAGGAAGATTGGCATTATTAAGAATGAAGAAGAGCAACTAATTTTAAAAAAAATAAGCAAAACACCTATGATGTGGAAATTCCAATTCTACGGCTTTTTTAAAAATTTACAATTTTTTGAACCGTTTATTTATCTTATATTTATTAGTTGGGGCAATTCACTTTTTCAAATTGGAATCTTAATGTTAGTGCGTGAAATTATCACCTATTTGTTTGAAATACCCTCTGGAATTCTTGCAGATAATTTTGGTAGGAAAAACGAACTCCTTCTCTGCTTTTCATTCTACATTGTAGCATTTATCTTTTATTTTTTGGGTCCAAGTTATTTTTTTCTCATACTCGGTTCGATTTTTTATGGATTGGGTGAATCTTTTCGATCGGGAACACACAAGGCTATGGAAATGGATTGGATGGAAAAAAACCAACTATTGGAATATAAATCATTTGTCTACGGTCGATCTCGTTCTTGGTCATTGTATGGATCTGCGCTAAATTCAGTTTTAGCCGCTATTCTGGTCTTTACAGTCCCTGCAGATAAATGGATCTTTTTATTAGCCATTGTTCCGTTTACAGCAGATTTTATCCTTATTTCCACCTATCCAGCATATATGAATACAAAGACAAGCGATTCCTCCTTAAAATGGGGATTTTTGCTCAAAAAAAGTGCATTAAATATTAAAGAAATATTCAAGCTCAAAAAACTTCGAATTTCCATTTTCAGCTCCGCCACTTACGATGCAATTTTCAAAAGCATTAAAGATTATATCCAACCAATTATGACTTTATTAATAATTGAGATAATTCAAGATTTTCAGTTAGATAATTCGAACAAGGATATTTACATCAAGATATTACTGAGTATTTTATATGCCTTATTCTATATAGTTTCCTCATTTTCATCAAAAAACGCATATTTATTCAGGAAATATTTCAAAAGCGATCCAGCAGCATATAACTTATTGTTCGATATTTTTGGTGCCCTTTTATTAATTTTAAGTCTTTTCATTCAATTTAAAATTGCTTTGGGAGTTATGATTGTGTATTTAATAATATATATGATATACAATCTACGACGACCGATCCTTATAGGGTATATCGGAAATATTGCAAGAAAGGAAGAGCGGGCAACGGTGTTAAGTGTGGAATCTCAAACTAAATCCATTTTAACGGCAGTTTTTGCTCCATTATTCGGATGGATTGCTGATTTCTCAATTCCAATATTATTTATTTCTTTAGGTTGTATGAGCTTACTGATCAATTGGGGGTTCTTTCGACGAAATCAGAAGAAATTTTAAATTTTTCTGAATCACGCGCCACAATAATATTTGAAAAAATTTTTTTTGCATCTTTTAAGAATATTTTTTCTTTTTCACCAGTTAACGGTGGAACATGAGTAAGAATAATACATAAAACCCCTGCTTTGTGCCCCAATCTCGCACAATCAGAGGGTGTGGAATGTTTCAATTTATGGGCCAATTCAGAATCGTCATCTGAAAAAGTAGCTTCATGGATCAAAGTTAAAAGTTTTGAAAAAAAAGGAATCAAATTCTCTGATGGCCTTGTATCGCCAGAAATTCCTAAAACATTATTAATGCGAAAAGCATAGCATAACGGTAAATGTTCAGTCGTTAACCACTCAATTTGAAAATGAGAAGTCCTACCTTGGATTATAAGTGGATGATTCGCATTTTGAGGTAATTCTGTGACTTTTACTTGAAATTTAACCCGTGCAAATGGAGAATAGGTCAAACGGATTAATGTCAGCACGTGATCCTTCATTCCTTCTGGAACAAATATTTCGGGAGAACATTGGGGAATTTTGAGATTTTCTCGAGAGTAAAGGGCACTTTCCCACAATAATGCAAGTAATCCCATCCAGTGATCAGCATGAAGATGACTTATAAAAATATATTTTATTTCTGTTACAGAAATATGATTTTGTTTCAATGATTTTAAAGTTCCTTCCCCGCAATCAAATAATATACAGCGATCTATCAAAATTGAGGGTAGATTACGCTCTAAAGTAATGCCATGTCCACTAGTACCCAAGAAAAGAATTTCCATCTTTATGACCAAATTAATCAAAAAAAGGTAAATAATCCTTTATGTTATGTTAAAAGAAGAAGTATCTGAATTACGAATAATTTCTTTAATTCTAGCCAAATATTGCCCAACATTCTCTTTTTCTTGCTCTGGAATAGAAATGGCTAAAATTCTTTCTTCATCAAATTGGATCACTAAAATTACAGCTCCAGGACCTTGTAATATGGTATAATCCATCTGTTTTTTGAGCATAACTTGAGTTAGATTACTTAAAGCAGCAATTTGTGAGCTAACCATGGGAGCTTGAATTGTGCCGTCATCAATAATTTTAATAGGTAGTCCTTCTTTTCCGATAATTGCCAAAAATAATGCACTCGGGACTGCACGAATTATCTTAACTAATGGATCTTGAGAAACATAGTCCACTGTTTCGACGAGTGCATTTATCTTCAAAGTAATTTCATTCAAAACTTGATCATAGGCAGAAATTCCCTCCAATTCAGCTAAACTGCGATCTAATATCATAGCAGAAGAGATTTCCTTTGTGATGTTCATCAAAAGAATAAAATCATCTACAGTAACATAAGAAGAATTCAGATTATTCTTTGCAATATTGCGGAACAATGAATTTGAAATGTAATGAAAACTGGTTGAACTTGCTATTAATTCTATATCTGAAAAGGATTTAATTTCGGGTTTGAATTTGCTGTATATTTTTGTGGCAATTTCGGTTCCAATGGAGATCCCCAAAATTGCTACATGAGATTCCATAGTTTCATCTATTATCTTTTCAATTTGGGTAATTAACTTTTCATCATCGCTACTCATATTAAACACTAATATATCATCAACAAATAAAAAAAAGTTTCCTCTACCTTAATGATTTTACATCAGAAATAAATAATAGAAGGAAAATACTTTTTTACTTCGAAACCAATATTTTTTATAACCGTTATAATGAGATGGTGAGAATAATTCCCACAACCAACGATGAAATAACCAAATTAAAAGAAAAGATCAATTCATTAGAAGAAGAAATGATTTTCTTAAAAGAAGATTTAGAAGCAGCGGATGATGAAGTTGAGGAGTTAGAAACACGACTTCGCTCTTTAGAACAAGGAAATGCCCATTATTACCCTCGCAAAGAAGTTATTCAAAAATTATATGAAGCGATCCAGACCGCTCAGCATAATATTATTCTAACAGCGCCATCTATACAAGATATTGGTGTTCTTTTTCTATTCGAGATTAGTGCAAATGTAAATATCAAGGTGGCTTGCAATATAGAATCAGGAAATTCATCAGATCAAGAAATTTTAGATGAATTGCAAGGCTTTGATAACATCACTTTTCGTTTATATGATGGAAATGACAGATTTTGTGCATTAATTGATGGCGAAAAATTGCTTTTCGGTGCTTGCGGTTCCAAGAAAGATCAAATATTATTAGTGCAAACCACAGATCCCAACCATATAAAGATTTTCAACACATTGGTAATGGAAGCTTGGCTAAGAGGGAAAAAATTATAATTTGAAATATTCAATATAGTTTTAAGGATAGAATTCATTTTGTATTCCAGCAATGGACATATTACTGATTGATGACGATCTACAAAATCAAGATCAGATCAAGCAATTTATTTTACAAATTGACCCTACTCATGAGATTACGACCTGTCACTCAAGTGTCGATGCTCAGAAGCACCTAAGAAAGAAAAAATTCGATCTTATCATTTCTGAAGTTTATCTAAAGGGTGGTCTTCAAGGAAATGAATTGATGTATGAAGTTTCTAATGATGATAGTTTCAAAGTTGGCATGGCTGAATTGCTTTTAAAACCTCAAATAAGGATAGCTTTTAATGAATTTCTCATTAAACCAATCACTAAAAAAAAAATTGAAGATGTTCTCACCAAAGCTAAATATAATTTGACTTTTTTACAGAAGTTTCAATAAAATTGAACTTTGAATTTTTTTCTCATTTATTTTGTTAATAAATGATTTTTTAAATTTTCCCGACTTTTAGGTAACATGCCAAAGTTCGTTTTTGTTACCGGAGGGGTAATGAGCGGCATCGGTAAAGGTGTGACCACTGCTTCTATCGGAAAACTTTGCCAATTTCGAGGTTTTAAAGTTTCGGCGCTTAAAATAGACCCTTATCTGAATGTTGATCCAGGCACTTTGAATCCGGTGGAACATGGAGAATGTTTTATTACAGATCAAGTCTGGCATTTCAATCCAATCAATGATGACGGACGTAATCCATATATTACCACTAAAATCGGCGAATTAGACCAAGATTTTGGAACCTATGAACGCTTTTTAGGGGATTTTATTCATCCTTCACATAATATAACATCAGGCCAAATATATTTTGAAACCATACTAAAAGAGCGAAAGGGAAACTATCTAGGTAAAACAGTTCAAATTATTCCACATTGCACAGATATGATAAAAGATCGAATAAAAAATATTGCAATTCAAGAAAACATCGATGTTCTAATTATCGAATGTGGTGGAACCGTGGGTGATGTCGAATCGATTATCTTTTTAGAAGCATTTCGTCAATTACGATTAGAATTTCCTAAAGAAGATACGGCATTAATTCATGTAACCTTAGTACCCTATTCAGAAGCAGTGGGAGAATTAAAAAGTAAACCCACTCAACATTCTGTAAAAGAATTACAGAGTGCAGGGTTGCAACCAGATTTTCTCATTTGTAGATCAAAAATTGAAATTCCAGAAGAATTAAAACGGAAAATATCTTTGTTTACAAATGTACCTCCCGACCATGTAATTTCAAATCCAGATATCAAATCAATTTACAGCGTTCCACTTATATTTGAAGAACAAAGACTTGGTGATTTACTTGGAATTCATCTTAATCTTAAGCCAAAACTTGTGGAGTTTAGTAATGTAAACAACTATTCAGAATGGAAGAAAACTGCGGATTTGTTTGTCCAAAATTACGCAGAAACACTTCGAATTGCCATGCCCGGAAAATATGTTGATAATAGAGACAGTTATGTTTCAATTAATGAAGCGTTAAAACATTCATGCGCACATGAACATGTAAATCTAGAAATAGTTTTTGTGGATACTGAAAAAGAGGATTTCATTCAAGAATTGGAGACTTGTGATGGGATATTACTAACTCCCGGTTTTGGAACCCGTGGAGTTGAAGGAATGATTTTAACTGCAAAATACGCCATTGAAAAGAAAAAACCCTATTTAGGAATATGTTTCGGAGCACAATTATTTTTTGTGGCATTTATCCGCTATCAAATGGGAATTACAGACGCACATTCCACAGAAATTAAACCCAACACACAAAATCCTGTTGTAAGTATGATGGATGAGCAGCAAAATATTGTAAATATGGGAGGGACAATGCGATTGGGAGGTCAAATAGTAATTGTTAGGGAAAATACTTTGTTATTCCAAGCTTATCAAGAAACAACCATTCGCGAGCGATTCCGCCATCGATTTCATATTAATGAAAAGTTTATTGATGATAATGTTCGGGAAAAAGGATTAAATGTGTCAGCATATGATGAAACAGGAAAAATTGTCAATGCAATTGAACTTTCTGAAAAAGTGCATCCTTTTATGGTAGGAACTCAATTCCATCCAGAATACTGCTCAAGACCATATAAACCATCTCCAATTTACTTGAAATTTATTCAGATGGTTAAAAAATTGAAAAATTCCAATTAAGTTGAACTTCAATTTGATTATGAAATCATTTCATTTACAATTTCTTTAAAATTCATGATAGTACCATCAAAATCGGTTGTATCATACTCGAATATCTGAGTATTGCCCCATTGAACAAAGCTTTTTTCGATTTTTTGAACGGAACGATAATCTACACCTAAATATCTGGTTGCAAATGATTTTAAAGGTTTCATAATAATACAGAAATAGCCCAGACGACCGATTTTGTGGGCAATTTGCTCAAGTTCATCTGCAATTAAATCAAAATCTTCTCGAGTGGAAATATTGCGTTCAGGATAAGAGAGGGATATATTTGCACCCAAATCACTTAATATGATGATGATTGGAATTGAAAACCCCTTTATAGTTTCCTGTGAAATCAATCGAAGGGTTGTTTGTAAAGCAGCTGCTAAAGGAGTATAGGATGATGCTTGTAGATTTTGTAATTTTTTCAAAGCCACTGAAAAAGAAACAGATGGTCGTTGGAGAATTTCAACTTCACGACCTTGGAATGATAGCACTGAAATTTTATCCTTCTTTTTATAACCTTCAGAATGAACACTTTCAATTATTTTAATTGTTAATGGTAATACTCGCCTCATGGAAGCACTAGCGTCTACAATGAAGTATAATGAAAGAGGAGCACGTAATTCCATGATTTTTTCATGTATATCCGAATAATTTAAATGGATTGCTAAAGATTCACCTTGGATTGGGGAAGAGTGCATAAAAATTGTGTTAGAAATTTTCTCCAAAGAATGAGGATAATGCAAGTAGTGAGCTTTAATCGTTGCATCAAATGCAATGGAATGAGGACGTTTTTGATTGGGCTTGCGAGTATATACATATCGGCCATTTGATCGAGAAAGTACTTTTATACGTGAGCCTCTTCCAGTATAATTCACTATTCTCTTTCTTTTTTGAGAGTACTTGAATATCATGGAAAGATCCATCTTTATCGGGGGATTATGAGTTCTGATAGCAGCAAATGAATCATTTTTATTTGAAGAAACTTCATCTGAAGGAGCCCCACCTTTGATTCCTGGTATTTCTGAAGAATCCAATGGGTAATTTGTAAAACGATCGGAAGATGCATTTTTTTCCAAACCATGATTTTCTATTTCGGGAAAGTCGGAATTATTTTTAGGGGGAGGGTTTTCAGAGTATTTTGTGCCAATTTTAACGGATGAACGAAAAACTTTCGGGTAGGAAGACTTTTCCATGTTTGGAGATTCAGATGATTCAGGCTGGGGAAAACTTCGGATTTTATGCCAGATCTCCAGAAATGTTTCTTGTAAGAAATTTGGATTCATTGATTTCCCATATATACGTTGCAATTTTCCAGCAAAAACTAATTGTAAGGCACGTTCTAAATCAATTTCTGAAATATAATTATGCCCATGAAAGGCAGCAATTGCTCGTGCTACAAGAAGAAAACGAATTTCGGCGCGTTGAGAGTTAATATGTAAAGTTCTGACTAATTGAGAAGCTTTTACATAAAAAGAAGGCGGAATTATAATTGAATCTCGCAAATTTCTTGCTGTGTTAATTTTTTGACGTAATAATTCTTGAGATTTCTTAAATTTATTGATAAATTTATCAAGATCTGTTTGAAATTCAAAGATTCGCTTGGTTATCTTCGCTCTATCACGTAAATCTTTTATAGGTTGAAAATTAAGCTCGATTCCAAATCGGTCTTGAATCTGAGGACGAAGTTCCCCTTCACTTGGATCCATTGTCCCAATCAAGGTGAAACAAACTTGTTCTTGAAGAGAAAAACCTTCCCGCTCAATATTCTGAAAATGTGATTCACTAACATCTAGAAGTAAATCAATAATATGATCTTGCATCAAATTAATTTCATCAATAAATAATATTCCACCGTTAGCTTTAGATAACAATCCTTTTATGAATCTTTTTTCTCCCGTTTTAATAGTATGTTCCAAATCAAGAGTTCCAATCAGCATATCCTCTGAAACGCCTAAAGGAATATCTACAAATGGAGATTCTGAGGGCAGTAAAGCTTGAAGTGATCTTGCAATGACTGTTTTTCCGCAACCTTGAGATCCAGATATAAGAATACCGCCAATATTTGGATCAATTAAGGCAGTGATTAAACCCATTTTTGCAAGATCATATCCAAAAAAGGCAGAAAAAGGAAAAATCTTATACTGCACATTTCTTCATCTTCGAAAAGTAACTAAAAAGAGCGGGAAAATTATTATTTGTGGTTATTGGGTTAGTTATGGCTGTAGGATAATATGGAATAGTGTTTGGATCGAAACCTTCTTCTGCATATATTTCAATAATATGCACAAAGATAATGAGAGCTTTATACTTTAAAGTCCCAACCGTATAACCGAGAGGAGGTTCGCCAGAATCATCATTACGACCATCTCCATCAGTATCAACAAAAGCTTCGATATTAATATAATCTTCTTCACCTTTGGCTAAACCTAATAAACCTCGATACCATCCTAAAATTAATCTTTCCGTGGTTACCTGGGTAGTAAATGGATAATCAATAGTTTTCTCATCGTAAATTTCCACATCAAGTCCAGTATAATCAATCTCTCCATCTCCATTTTTGTCATAGTAAATCCGATAAGCCATGGTAACCCAGCACCCATCAACAACACGAGAGAGTTTTTGAGGATTATCATCATCATTGTTCACATTTCCTGTAATATCATCCCAAGTTACTGCAAGAACAATTACACCAGCAATAATAACTATTCCAAAAACCCCCATTATCCAATAACGGGTTGGAATAGTGTGTTTCTGCAAAGACTTACTT
>Ga0164318_10005470_pt1 | contig 12285 bp, 9 predicted proteins | sample GuaBasSedimGuay9_FD_113734 | JGI IMG/M metagenome (GOLD analysis project Ga0164318, IMG submission 113734) | Subseafloor sediment microbial communities from Guaymas Basin, Gulf of California, Mexico - Guay9, Core 4571-4, 0-3 cm | ecosystem: Environmental > Aquatic > Marine > Hydrothermal vents >... | reverse complement strand
CAGTTCAAAAAAGAACTTATCCGGAAGGGATTGGAGATTTTCCAGGAAGTGAAAGCATTTGAGCCTGTGCTGCTGGTAACAGGGCGGCCTTACAACCTGTATGACGAGCGGCTGAACCTCCGGTTGGGGCAGAACCTGGCGAAACTCGGTCTGGTGGCTCTTCCCATGGACTTTATTGATTCGTCCGCCGTTGATCTCTCCGATTTCCCCTCCATGTACTGGGGCCTGGGAGCACAGATCCTCCGCACGGCAAAATATACAGTGGCCCATGAGAATTATTTCGGCCTCCACCTGACTAATTTCAGCTGCGGAGCTGATTCCTTTATTGAACATTTTTACAAGCACATCATGGGAGATGATCCCTATTTGATCCTGGAACTGGATGAGCACAGCGCAGTGGCCGGGGTTATGACCCGGCTCGAGGCATACAAGAATGTAATAGAAAACAGCATGCAGAAATTGCGGCGGGATGCCGAAAGAAAAGTCGGATTGGCGAATTGAGTATTTTGGTAAATAGGTCTTGTTCTTTTTATGGGAATGGTTATGGAATCGAAGAAAGTGGTAAGTTTCAAGTCGCTCAATAAAACAGTGGGAAAGTTCAGCCTCAAGGAAAGGACCTTCCTGATTCCCCAGATGAACAGGATAGGAGGCCATTTGCTGGCAGCGACGTTTCGGGGATTCGGTATCCAGGCGAAGGTGATGGACACCTATAAAGGGCTTGATCTTGGAAAGGAATATACCTCGGGAAAAGAGTGTTATCCCTGCCAGATTACCACGGGAGATATCCTTTACTTTATGAAAAAGGAGAAGGAGCGGTTGGGTGAGGCTTTTGATCCGGACGACTATATTTACTTCATGCCCGAATCCAGCGGCCCGTGCCGGTTCGGTATGTACAATAAATACCAGAGGATCATCCTGGACTCATTGCCTGATCTTAATCGGCTGAAAATTGGCTCTCTCACCACGGATGACGGCTATTCCCTCTCAGGCCTTATTGACAGTGAACGGGTAAGCGACCTCAGGCGGTCTTCCTATTTCTCCGTGGTGGTTGCCGACATCCTGGACCGTTTGCTCTGGAGAATACGGCCCTATGAAAGGGAACCGGGCAGCACGGATGCCTTTATTGAGCACTCCATGCATCGGATGGAAGATGCCTTTGAAAAATACGGCCCAGGGAAGAAATTTGATCAAATCCTGGACGAGATGGAAATCATTATCAAGGAAGGAAAGGATCTGGTGGATCCGGCTATCCCAAAAAAACCACTTATCGGCATGGTGGGAGAAATATATGTACGATCCCACGTGCATGCCAACCAGGATATTATCAGACTGCTTGAGCGATACGGGGGGGAAGTGGTAAACGCGTCAATTGCGGAGTGGATGAATTACACTTCCTATGACCGGCTCCGGGACGCCAAAATAGCCTTTCGGCTGAGCATGAAACAGCTCCGGTTCGGCCTCATGAAAGAGCACCTGAAGAAAATATTCGGGTACGGAAGCGAGCTCTACTACCAGGAATTCAGGCAGAAAAAGGTCTATGATCGGCTTGCGGCCCAGATCGGTATCGTTCGGGATCACAAAGTTGGCCATCTGGAGGAAGTCCTGAGGGAAAATGATCTGTTTTCGTTTGATGCGGGAACCGAGGCCTGTTTGAGTATCCCGGGGATCGTAGAATATGCGCGGGAAGGATTTAATGGCGTGGTCAATGTTTATCCGTTCACCTGCATGCCGAGCACCATCACGTCATCCATTATCAAGCCCATGATGGAACAACTGGATATCCCGTACCTTGACACTCCGTACGATGCCAGTATTCAGCCGGGCAGGGAAGCAGCTATCAGGACTTTCATGTACCAGGCACACCAACACTTCAACCAACACGGAAGGAAAGCAGCGTAAGATCATGACAACAAGAATGCTCATTAATGCACTGGAATCGGAAGAATACCGGGTTGCTATTGTAAAAGATGGAAAACTCGACGGTTTTTTCATAGAGACATCAACAGCCGAACAAAAAATTGGGAACATATACAAGGGGGTGGTGGCACGGGTTGAGTCCAGCCTGCAGGCCTGTTTCGTCGATATCGGCACGGACAAGAACGGGTTTCTCCAGGCGAGCGAAATTCATCCCGAGTATTACATGACCCCGGTAGATACCTCCAAGGACCAGGGATCTCCTCCTGTCAAGAAAATTGCCAAGAAGGGGCAGGAGTTGCTTGTGCAGGTTACAAAGGAAATGCCGGGGCGCAAGGGGGCGCATCTGACCACGTATATTTCCCTTGCCAGCCGCTATCTTGTCCTCACACCCGGGAGGAGTGGGGGCGGGGTATCGAGAAAAATTGAAGACGAGGAAGAAAGAACTCGGCTGAAATCTATTATGAGCCAGCTGAAACTGCCTGATGAAATCGGGTACATTGTGCGCACCACGGCCAATGGACAGAGCAAACGGGAGCTGTCAAGGGACTTGAACAGGCTGCTGAGGATGTGGCGAAACATCAAGAAGCATGTGAAAAAAGCGCCCCCCCTTTCTCTTATTCACAAGGAACAGGATATCTGGCTCAGGACGCTCCGGGACTATTTTACCAGTGATGTAACGGAAATCCTTGTGGATGACAAGGAGACCTTCGGGAAGATCAAGGACTACATGAAGATCATTTCTCCCCGCTACCAGAGAAGGGTGAAACTCTACAAGGAAAAGCGGCCCATATTTGAAAGTGACCATATCGAACAGCAGATTGAAACCATCTATAGCAATGTGGTTCCTTTGAAATCAGGAGGATCCCTTGTCATTGATCCCACCGAGGCCCTGATTTCCATAGATGTCAATTCCGGGAGGGGGAGAGGCAGCAAGAATGTGGAGGGCACCGCCTTCAATACCAACCAGGAAGCCGCAGTTGAAATCGCCCGGCAGCTGCGTTTGCGTGATATAGGCGGGCTGTTTGTGATCGATTTCATTGACATGAAAGACAAAAGTCATATCCGGGAGATTGAAAGAATCCTGCGGGAAGAAACAAAGAAGGACCGTGCCAAGATTGACCTGGCCCACATCTCAAAGTTCGGGCTCCTGGAACTGTCACGGCAACGGCTCAGGCCTTCCATTGAATCCCGGAGTTACCAGACTTGCCAGTATTGCCAGGGGAGGGGGCTGGTCCTTTCGGTGGAGGCACGATCGCTTTCATTCCTGCGGCGTATCTGGATGGGGCTGGCGAAGGAAGGAATCACGCAGGTCAAGGGCATTCTTCCTCTGGACGTGGCTACGTATCTTCAAAACAGGAAGCGAAGGGAGCTTTCAGAACTTGAGTCGCGCTATGGCGTATCCATCCAACTGGAGGGTGATCCTTCGGTGACGCCAGGGGGCGGGCAGCTGGAGTTTATTGAAGCGAAGAAGGCGGCCGCCAAGTAGGAGAATCTTTGTTCAACCACATCATCTATTTTATCGTTGTTCTCCTCGTCTTCAGCGTCAGTTATCCCGGAAAAGGCCCTGAGAATTCTCTTTTTCTCACTACAGGTATGATCGTTTTTTCCTGGGCCGGCTTCGCCCTTTACTGCAACAGGGTATTTGAAAGGATACGGCGAGATTCCCGGGAGGGTGGCGGAAATGACGGACGACTAACCGCCCGGTATCACCGGGCCCATGGGGCCCTGTCTGTCCTTGCCATCTTTCTCTTCTCCCTGATCACGCTTCTGTTTAATCTGAAGTACTGGTTACTGCATATTCCGGGGTTCAAGGCATTCAGTGTCCTGCAGGGACTCCTGGCAATGGCTCTTTTTTTTGGGTTTCTCTGTACCATCTGGTATTTTGCCGTCCCTGCTTACCGGGAACTTTTCGGGATCAGCATCTCAAGGAAAGCGTACATCATTTCAAATGCCCGTTTGAATCTTCCCATTCTTTTTCCATGGATCATCCTCTCTCTGATTTATGATATCCTGAATATGACGCCTTGGGGTGAACCTGCCGGGTTTTTCAACACCATGAGCGGTCAAATCCTTTTCTTCGCTGTTTTTCTTTCCATGCTCATGGTCATACTTCCCGTATTTATCCAGTCATGGTGGGGGTGCAAATCACTGGAAAATACGCCCAAGGCCATGGAACTGGAGTCTTTTCTCCGGGAAAAGGGCTTTCGGTACCGAAGCCTCCTGCGATGGCCTCTCTTTGAAGGAAGGATGATGACGGCGGGTATTATGGGGATAGTAGCGCGCTACCGCTATATCCTGGTTACCGATTCTCTTTTTGAAATACTCACGGTCGAAGAGTTGAAGGCGGTCCTGGCCCATGAAATGGGGCATGCCAGGTACCGCCATCTCCTCTTCTATATGTTGTTCCTGATAGGATATGTCGTCCTTGCCTTCGGATTTTTTGACTTCTATTTTTATTTCCTGGCCACGCGCCCGTTCTTTATGAAGTTCTTTTCCACCGGTCATTCTGAAGGGAGCAACCTCTTTTATTTTGCCCTTTCTGTTCCCATGCTTTTAAGCCTGATCATCTATTTCAGGTACGTCATGGGATTCTTTATGCGAAATTTTGAGCGTCAAGCTGATCTTTATTCGGCAAAGATAATGGGGACTCCGGAATACACCATCAGTTCCCTGGAAAAAATTGCCCTGTTGAGCGGAAAGAGCATGGATGTGCCGAGCTGGCACCACTTCAGCATCCGGCAACGGGTCGACTACCTCATTCGTTTTATGAGGGAACCATCCCTCCTGAAGAGGCAGAATCGATTTGTGACAATCTGCTTTTCCGTGTTTATTTTATTCCTGCTGGCGTTGGGCTATCTCCTGAACTTCAGCCCACTGAAACAGAAAATGACGTATGCAGCCCTTGAAAATGCCCTGCAGGAACAGGTAAGCGAAAACCCCGCCGATCTCAGCCTCTATGAAAATCTCGCAATGCTCTATCACAAGATGGAGGATTACGGAAAAGCCAAAGAAGTGTACGAAAAAATCCTTGCACTGGACCCGGACCGGCCGGTATCTTTAAACAACCTGGCCTGGCTTCTTGCAACCTCGGATGATCCGGGAATCAGAGATAGGAAACGCGCCCTTGTGTTTGCTAAGAAAGCGGTGTCTTTCGAGCGCTCACCCGTCTACCTCGACACTCTCGCCGAGGCCTATTACGTGAACGGCTACCAGCAGGAGGCCGTTCAGACGATCAAGGAGGCCATTTCCAAAGCAAAGGATAATAGAGAGTATTACAAGAGGCAGCTGCAAAAATTTCTGTCAGGCAAAAATTCCAAATGACAAAATCCAAATGCCTAACCCGGATAAACCGGAAATGACAAATGTCAAAGCTCAAATGTCTCAATGACAAAGCAGATCCTGTTTACCTGTCTGGGATAGGACCGAGCCAAAGAGCAACGCACTGCAGTGCGGACTTCGCTTTCATTTTGGCATTTGACATTTGTCATTGATTTGGCATTGGGACTTGGGATTTTGATATTGACCCGCTGGTTTTCAGAAGAATGCAAACACCTTTCTTGCGAGGATAGGTTAAATAAGGAAGGTTTTCCCGGGTGGTTACTTCTCAATTGGAGGATGAGCGATGAAAAAATGGTTCCTGATTATTGTGTGCGTTATCGCGGGTATCCTGATTGTCGGCGCGGGTTCCGGCTATCTCTGGTTTCAGCATACCCTGAAAAAGAGACTGCCGCAACTGACAGGCGAAGTATCAATACAGGGCATTCATGAAAAGGTGGAGATCATACGTGATACCTATGGCGTTCCCCACATCTACGCCGGAAACGAAACCGACCTTTTTTTCGGGTTCGGTTACGCAGTGGCGCAGGACCGCCTCTGGCAGATCGATTTCTTTCGGCACCTGGGCCAGGGGCGCCTCTCGGAGTTGTTCGGCAAGGACCTGGTGGAAACAGATCAATATTTCAGGATGCTGGATGCGGCCGGGGTCAGAAAAGAACTTCCCTCGGCCCTGGAACCGGCGTTCAAGGCCTTTGCAAGGGGCATAAACGCGTACATCACGGGTCATTCCGATCGGCTGCCCATAGAGTTTACCCTGCTTCGCTACAAGCCTGAGAAGTGGACGGAAAATGATTACCTCGCCATCTTGAAGGTGGTGAATTGGGGATTATCCTGCGGGTTTACCACTGACTTGACCGCGGGCAAGATCCTCAAGAAGGTAGGAGAGGAAAAGTTCAAGGAGGCCTTTCCGGCGTGGCCGGGAGACGGGCCCATCATCGTTCCCAAAGGATATGAAACTATCAAAACATCCGCAGACCTCCCGCTCAGGGTTGCGGAAAAGGTAAGGAGCATGATCGGCTTTCCCGTGGGCGCCGCAAGCAACAACTGGGTTGTCTCCGGAAAGAAGGCCCGAAACGGCAAACCAATCTTGGCCAATGACACCCATCTTTCCCTCACGAACCCTTCCTTCTGGTGGGAAGTGAGCTTGGACTGTCCCACCATCCACGTGTCCGGGTTCGCAGTCCCTGGAGTTCCCGGCATTCCTATCGGGCACAACCGGGATGTTGCCTGGGGCGTTACAAACGTCATGGTTGACGATGTGGATTTTTATATTGAAAAGGTCAATCCCGCGAATCCGCACCAGTACTGGTACAAAAATCACTGGGAGGATATGAAAATAATTGAAGAGACCATCAAGGTAAAAGGCGGCGACCCGGTGAAAAGAGAGATCCTTTTGACCCGCCACGGTCCTGTGGTGAGCCAGCCGGGAAAGAACGGCGGCAGGGAAACCATTTCCCAGAGATGGGCGTACAGTGAGGGCCTCCAGCCGGGAAGAGCAGGGTACAGGCTTATGACGGCCCGCAATGTGCGGGAAGTCACCGATGCCCTTGCTTACTGGGAGCTTCCCAGTCAGAATTGGGTGTTTGCCGATCGGGAGGGCAACATCGGGTACTGGTGCTGCGCCACAGTTCCCATACGCCAAAAAGGGGACGGCATGCTGCCGGTGCCGGGGTGGACCGGGGAATATGAATGGAAGGGATATGTCCCCTTTGATCAACGGCCCCATCTCCTGAATCCTGAAGCGGGCTTTATCAATACCTCCAATAACAAGGTGGCAGGGAACGACTACCCATACCTCATTGGCCACTACTGGGAGCCCATGGACCGGGTGACCCGCATTCGCCACCTTCTCAAGGCAAAAAAGAAATTGACGGTTGAGGATTTTAAGAAGATACAGCATGACACCTATTGCCTGTTAGCCTCGGAACTTACTCCGAGATTTCTGGAAGTTCTGAAGAAACGCACAGGGGAGAAGGGATTCAAAAAAGCTTACAAAATTCTTGATGGATGGAATTTTGTAATGGGCAAAGAGAGTGCAGCGGCCTGTATTTACGAGGTGAGCTTCCGGAAGATGATGGACAATATCTTCAAGGATGAACTGGGAGAAGAACTCTTTCAAAAATACCTGAAAACCGTCATGTTTCCGCCGAGGGCCATCAGGGCGCTCGTGAGAAAAGGCGCATCACCCTGGTTTGACAATGTCAACACGCCTGAAAAAGAGACCATGGAAGATATCATGCAGAAGAGCCTGGCCCAGGCCATGTCAGAACTGCGGGAGAAGATGGGGGATGATATGGAAAAGTGGGCCTGGGGAAAAATCCACACCCTTACCTTTCAGCATCCGCTGGGAAAAAAGAAGCCTCTCGACCGGCTCTTCAACCTGGGACCTTTCCCGGTGCCGGGAAACCACCTGACCGTGAACAAGAAACAGTACCCCTATGAAAAGCCCTTTTATGCCGAACACGGGGTTTCCCAACGGATGATCGTTGACCTTGCAAACATACAGGATGCGCTTCATGTGCTTCCCACCGGGGAATCCGGGCAACTCAAAAGTCCCCACTTCCGGGATCAGATCCCGCTTTACCTGGGAAAAGGTTTCCATCCGGCCTGGCCCGATCGACCTCAGGCGGAAAAAAACAAGGAAGGTATACTGATTTTGAAGCCGGTTGAATCGCAATAGCTCCATCACGGCTTTCAAGAAGCCGCTTTTACTTCAAGCCGTCCGAATGGCCGGCACATGCTTTTTCTGTATTTGGGAAGTTTATCAACGGTCTCTACCGTGGTGACACTTTGTCCACCTTTGGCCAAAAAGGCAAGCCGTGCTGCAATATTTACCGTATCCCCATAGGGATGTCCCTTGTCCAGTTCGATAGGCCCATTGTGAAACCCGATGCGGAGGTTGATCTTATGTCCGTGTGATGTTGCTGTAGATTTGAAATGCTTCTGCAAATCACACGCACAGTTGACCGCTTCCAGCGGGTTCTCAAAATAAGCCATGATCTCGTCACCGATTACCTCAACCACAACACCATTATGTTCTTTTATCAATCTCGAAGCGGAATTGAGGCTTTCAACAACACATTCGTGTGCAATCCTGTCGCCTAGGTTTTCATACAATTGTGTGCTTCCGGCAACATCTGCAAAGAAAATAACGAGTTCAGACGGTTTACCTGGAGAATTTTCCTCCGGTTTAAACCCTGACTTACCGAATATGTTCTTTAACAGTGAAATGGTTCCATTCATGGAGTTCTGGGCGGCATCGGCTTCCGGGTCTCCGGCGCTGCGCGAGCGATTGAAGGATCACTTTCATATGGTCTACAGTACGTTCCGGGGCTTGGTTTCACAACTGATTCAAGAAGGGATTGAAAGGGAAGAATTCCAACCCGGGGTCAACACGGAGGCTGTAGCGTCTGTTGTGGTGGGCGCATGGGACGCGCTCCTCCTTCAGGCCTGGTTTGACCCGGAGTTCGATCCTGCTCAAATGTTCAAGGGATTCCTGCCGGTCCTTCTTCGCGGGTTGTCTCAAAAGGTTTCATGACCCCATACATCGACAGTGCGAGAGGAGTATTCATGCAATTGAACATAGGATCATCGATCAAAAGAATCGTTCTTCTGTGGCTTCTTTTGTTTTTCATGGTGCCCGTTTCTCCGTGTCCGGCGAAACAGACCCTCAATGCCAGGAAAATCCTGGACAGGGTTGACGATCTCTTTCGAGGAAAGTCGAGCAAGGGCATTATGACCATGAAGATTGTCACCGTCCACTGGACCAGGACCCTCAAGGTGGAATGGTGGAGCGAGGGCAAGGACAAATCGCTGATGCGGATCCTGGCGCCGAAAAAAGAGAAAGGAACCGCAACCCTGCGGGTGGGGAACGATATCTGGAACTACCTGCCCAAGGTCAATCGGATCATCAAGCTTCCCTCTTCAATGATGAGCGCCTCATGGATGGGATCCCATTTCACCAACGATGACCTGGTGAAGGAAAGCCGGATGGCGGAAGACTATACCTTTGAACTGACCTTCCGCGGCAAACGGGACAAAGGGGAAATCCTGGAGGTCACCTGCCTCCCCAAGCCTGATGCACCAGTGGTGTGGGGCAAAGTCCTTGTTGTGGTCAGGTCCGGCGACTATCTCCCTCTCAAGATCCTGTATTATGACGAGGAGATGAAACTGGTAAGAACCATGTACTTTTCTGATATTGGACCGCTCGGGAACAGGACGCTTCCCAGGATCATGCGGATTGTTCCCGAGGATAAACCGCACGAGATGACAGAGATCACGTACGAGAAAATGACTTTTGATCTTGCTCTGCCGGCCCGGACATTCTCCATTCGATCCTTGAGGCGATAGAGGGATGGAATCATGAAGGTATTTCGTTTCGCATGGCGCAATATCTGGCGCAGCCCGAGGCGGACCATGATTACCGTGGCGGCTATCAGCCTGAACGTTGCCGTTCTCATTGCTTCATACGGCCTGATGGACGGCATGGTGAAGCACCTGATATCAAACGTCACCAATATGGTGACAGGAGAGGTGCAGATCCATGCTCCCCGGTACCTGGTGGATCATTCCATGTACAAGGTGGTGAAGAACCCGACCGGGATTATGGAACGATTGGGGAGCCGGAGTATCTATGGTGTGGCAAGAAGCTACGGGTACGGCCTCGTGGCCTGTGGAAACAAGTCCGCGGGCGCCTTGTTTTGGGGAGTGGACCCCGCAATGGAAAAAAAGTATTTCGATCTGGCCGAACATGTTGCAACTGGTCGGTATCTTGGCTCCGTACCGAGAAAAGAGATCGTCGTGGGCAGAAAGTTGGCCAGATCCCTGAATGTCAAAATCGGTTCCGAGGTGGTGCTTGTGGTCCAGGCAGCCGATGGATCACTGGGCAACGATCTGTTTACCGTAAGGGGTATCCTGAAGGCCGCGGGAGACCGGATTGATCGGGACGCGGCCATCATGCACTGTCAGGATTTCGAGGAGCTTTTTGTGTCCGGCGGCCGGATACACGAAATCGCGCTCAACACCAGGGGAGCAGTTTCCCTGGCTGCGCTGGAGCAGCTTGCTGCGGCTGCTGCCCCGGGCACCGACGTTAAATCGTGGCGTCAGCTCATGCCTGCCCTGTCGGACATGGTCAACTTTTTTGACGCCGGTATGTGGCTTTTCGGTATGATTTTTTTTCTGGCGGCAGCTCTTGGCGTTATGAACACCATGCTCATGTCCACATTTGAACGAATAAGGGAATTCGGGATCCTGAAGGCGATCGGAACTTCTCCGTGGCGCATTCTGGGCGATGTGGCCGCCGAGTCCTTTGCCCTCAGTCTGGTATCGACCGTGATAGGGGGGATCATCGGTATTGGTCTCAGCCTTTTTTTTATGCATAAGGGGTTGGACACCAGCATATTCATCCCGGGAGATGCCGCCGTAAGCGTTTCGGGCATCGCTTTTGACCCGGTCTGGCGGGCCACCATCAGCCTGAAGACCATCCTTTCACCGATACTCATGATGTGGTTTATCTCTTTGATTGCGTCGCTCTATCCAGCAGCCATAGCGGCGAGGCTGGATCCGGTCAAGGCAATGGCAAGGGTGTGAATTGAGATCACTGGAGATATGGGAATGATCATACGATTGGCGTGGCGCAGTTTATGGCGAAATAAGAGAAGAACCCTGATCACGGTCTGCTCCATAGCACTCGGCTTGACCTTTGCGATCTTTTTCATTGCTCTGGCCGAAGGGGCGTACGAACAAATGATCGAACAGATGGTACGCATCCAGTCCGGCCACATCACCCTGGAGCATTCCGAATACCGGGAGGCCCCGTCGGTTGACCTTTGGATAACCGTACCTTCCCGGTTGAGGTCCCATGTGGAAAAGTGGCCTGCGGTGGAAGAGACAAAACTGGTGATTCTGGGGCAGGGCATTGTCAAGTCGGGTGCAGGCAATATGGCAGCGGCCATCATGGGAGTGGAACCGGCCGTTGAGAAGACCAGCTCTCCAGTGGCCAGAAACATAATCAAGGGAAAATACATTGAACCGAAGGACAACCCCCAGGTGGTGGTGGGAAGCGAGATGGCCGAGCGCTTGAACCTGGCGGTGGGAAAAAAACTCGTTATCGCAACAAACGATATAAGCGGCACCCTGGTGGAAGAACTCTGCAGGGTGAAAGGAATCTTCCGCACCGGCTCCGAAGAAGTCGATGCATATGTCATCCAGATGCCCATCAATTTTGCCAGGCGACTCTTTCATCTTCCCCGGGGAGGCGCCACTCAGATGGGAGTAATTCTCAAGGATCCAGGCGATCAAAAGCAGGTCATGAAGCGGATCAAGGGCCGGTTGGATGATCGGCCCATATCGGTTCTTTCCTGGCAGGAGGTGATGCCGGATGTTGCCACCTACATCAAGATGGACAAGGGGTCAAACCTGATCTTCCAAGGGATTTTGATCTTTCTGATTCTCTTCACCATCTTTAATACCCTGTCCATGTCGGTCCTGGAAAGGCAGCGGGAATTTGCCATGCTCCTTGCGGTGGGTACCACGGCACGGCGGCTCAAGTTGCAGGTGTTCACTGAGACCGTTTACCTGGGTCTGATTGGTTGTGGTGTCGGGATCCTTTTTGGAGGTCTGGCTGTGGTGTATGGCCACTTCTACGGCATCAATCTGAGCGCCATCATGGGAGAGAGCGTGAACATTTCCGGGTTTGCGCTTTCCAGCAAAATGTATACAAAGCTCTCGTTCGGCATTTTTTTCAATTCTGCCGTTGCCGTATTGGCAGCGACCTTGTTGCTCGGCCTTGTTCCTATGCGCAGGGCTGCCCGGATCAATATTGTGGATACTTTGCGATGAGAGAAAATAATGGGAGAAAAGTATGGATGACATCATAGAAACCCGGGATCTTACAAAAGACTACGGGCAGGACGGGATTGTCACCCGTGCCCTGCGCGGCGTCAATCTGACTCTGGCGGCCGGGGAGTTTACTGCCATGGCTGGACCGTCGGGCTCGGGAAAGAGTACACTTTTGAATATCATCGGTGGACT
>Ga0164318_10005469_pt1 | contig 12285 bp, 8 predicted proteins | sample GuaBasSedimGuay9_FD_113734 | JGI IMG/M metagenome (GOLD analysis project Ga0164318, IMG submission 113734) | Subseafloor sediment microbial communities from Guaymas Basin, Gulf of California, Mexico - Guay9, Core 4571-4, 0-3 cm | ecosystem: Environmental > Aquatic > Marine > Hydrothermal vents >... | reverse complement strand
TTTTAAATTTAGAATTAATTTAAATAAGGCAATTTGATCAATTTTAACCAAATGGTTAATCGTTATTTTGAGTAGCAACAAAATTGTAGTATCCTGTTTATCTATTACATACAGTTAGGTGTGTATGTCATTATGGGACATTTTTCCCATTTATGTATTTTTTTGAAAACTTTCCCACAGCGGGACATATACACTTTGTTATATATGTACGCCGGTTTGACGGTAGTTTACTAATCCAAAGCTGGTGTTTTGCATTTTTGTAATGGGTTTTTGAATTTCCCAAATACGAGATAAAAGAAGGATTAGTTATTTTGACATACACTCACAGATGATTATGATTTTGGATGGGATAAGCAAAGAGAAAAAGCTAAGAAGAAAAAACAGAAGCCTGTTCGTTCAGCCATACCTGCACATTTTCCACGAGTGAGAGAAGTAATAGAGCCAGAGAATTTATATTCTAAAGCAGTAAAAATAGGAGAAGAAATTACAGAGCTTTTGGAAATTAAACCGATGACAGTTTTTGTTAGAGAAATAGTTAGACCCAGCAATGTTTTATGCTAAAAGCTTATGTCCGGTCACGTCCTTCTTTCAGTTTTCGCAGGGCATCAACCCGGTTTTTTACATCCAGCTTGGAGTAAATATTTTTAATGTGGGTTTTTACCGTGTTTTGCGAAATAAACAACTTCTCAGCTATTTCGGCATTTTTATTCCCTTCGGCGATAAGTCTGATTACTTTCATCTCCTGTTTCGATAAATTGGCATTTTCAATCTGCTCCAGATTTGTTTTTTTGCCACAATCTTCCTTTTTATTGTCCAATTCACGTTGCATTTCGGTTACCTGTAACAAGTAGTTTTGAAGCTCCAGATTTAGCTTTTGCTGGCTTAGCTGTGTTCGGCGCCGGTGCGAGTAGAACAAAATACCCAGTAATATTAACAGCACAACCATTGAACTTAGGAGCATGGTTTGCCATTTGATTTTTTTGTTGCGCAGTTTTTCCTGAAGTTTTAACAGTTCGATGGTTCGGTTTTTTTCTTTTACCTGATATTTGGTCTCCATTTCAGCTACGATGGCCTGATTTTGAAAATTCAGCAACGAATCTTTTAACACGTTGTGAAATTGCATTACCGAAGCTGCCTGCCCGTATTTTCCGGCAGCAAGATAGACTTTTGAAAGCAACTCCGAAGTTTTGATTAACCCTTCGCTAACACCAATCGTCTTGTATAGCTCATACGATTGCTTCATCTTCCGGGTCGCCATAGGAATGTCTCCCAATGCAAAGTAGAGTTCTCCCTGGTTACGCAAAACAGCAGCTTTGTCATTATCGGCTCCCAACGAATCGAAGATGATAAACGATTGATTAAAATTTTCAGTTGCTATTAAATAATTATCTTTTTCCAGGTACATCCGTCCCAGGTTATTTAGTACCGTGGCATAATGATCCACTTTATGGTAGTGTTTGTAAATATCCAATGCTTTTTGATAATAGTGTATGGCCGAATCAGGATTATGCAGCAGCTCGTCGTAGTTAACGCCGATATTATTCAGATTGGAAGCAATTTTTAAAGTGTCGCCGGCCATCATTTTTAAACGCATGGCTTTTTGAGCATACTCAATGGCCTTTTCGGGGTTTTTCAGCTCCTCGTAAATAACGCCGATATTACCGTAAGCGAATGCTAACGGCAGTGTATCATTGGTTTTCCTGAAATATTCTGAAATCTCCAGAAAGGTTTTAATCGACTCTTTGTAATGACCTTGCAGATCCATCAATACCGCCTGATTACCCCTCATTTTAACACTCATCAGGGTGTCTCCGGTTTTTAGGTAAGTTTTTTCGGCTTTTTGAAAATACTCTTTGGCTACTTCGTATTTGGAGTATGCATAAAATTTGTTGGCAGCTTTATGATACAGCTTCACCAAAATTTTGGCAGAAGCTTTCTTTTGAAGAAGCATCTGTTCATATTTATCGGTCAGAAAATAGAGGCTGTCAATATCCTTTACCGAGTGAAGTACATCATCGTATTCATTCAGTAGCCCCTGCTCCTTTTTTGTAACATGGTTCGGTTCATTCTCTTTTGCATGTTGACATGAGAAGAGCATAAATATGGTAAGCAGCACAAGAATAAAACCCAGATGCTTCATCCAAAAAACAATTATTAAAAATATTGAAAAATTCCTTTATACACTAACAAAAATAAAACAAAATGTGATAAGAACAGGCTTACGGACTTTGTATATTCACTTTACAGCCCAAAAACAATAGAGCTGTCGTTACCTCCAAATCCAAATGAGTTGGTCATTACATGTTCGACCTGCATTTGTTGAACCCCGGTTACAGGCACCAAATTAATTTCGGGGATGGGTGTTGTAAAGTTAATGTTGGGAAATATCACCTGATGTTGCAGAGCCAGTATTGAGAAAACCGACTCAATGACTCCGGCGGCGCCAAGGGTATGCCCGGTGTATGCTTTGGTGGAGCTAAAGGAGGGAATGGCATCAGTAAACAGGCTGATGAGTGCTCTTCCTTCTGTAAGGTCGTTGTTTTCGGTTCCCGTTCCATGAACATTAATGTAATCTATATCTTTTGGTTGTAGCCCGGCCATTTTTAAGGCTTTTTGCATTGACAAAAAAGGGCCGTCGCCGGCATCAGAAGTAGCTGTTTGATGATTGGCATCGTTGGCGTTTCCATAGCCTTCGAGGCGGGCGTAGATTGGCCGGTTTGCCTTCAGGGCAGAGGCTTTGGTTTCCAGCACCAAATAAGCTGCCCCCTCTCCAAGATTTAAACCTGCCCTGGAAGTGTCAAAAGGACGACAATGGTTTCGGTCAAGAATCATTAAGGTATTAAAGCCGTTGAGGGTAAATCGCGACAAGGCATCCGTTCCCCCGACAACTACCCTGTCGAGCATCCCGCTTTTAAGCATCTTTACCCCGAGCATCTCGCTGTTAAGCGAAGAGGAACAAGCGGTACTCACGGTAGAAAGGAAGCCTTTTATCCCTAGTGTTTCGGCAATTTTTTCGGTACTGTCGCCGGCATGATGGGTATCAATATTTTCCTTATGTGCTCCTTTTAAAAAGTCTTTATAATAGAGCTCACTCCTATCCATTCCTCCCACAGTAGAAGCTGAAATGAGCCCCGTGGTTTTTAGTTCTTCCGGAGAGAGCGCCGCGTGCAAGATGGCTTCACGGGCAGCAATGATACCTAACAATGCAGTACGTGTCCATGGCTTCCCGATGTCAACTCCGGCTTTTACCATTAATTCCTGATGCGTAAGTTTAACCTCGCCCATCACAAATTCTGCTTTATGAATCGTGTCAAGTATTGACAACGCAGTTACTCCGGTGCGCATATCCACCAGCGAGCGAAATGTTTCATCCACGCCAAAACCGATGGAGGAAACGATTCCCATTCCTGTAACAACAATATCGTCCTGCATCTGTTAGTGGCTTATTTCCGGTGGGCTAGTATGTATTCAGCCAGGCTCTTTATCGAATAAAAAATTTCCTGTCCCTCTTTGGGATTTTCAATTTTAATACCGTACTCTTTGTCCAGCAAAACTATTAACTCCAATGCGTCGATGGAGTCAAGACCCAGACCGTCGCCAAACAGGGGTTCGTTGGCATCTATTTCGTCAAGCTCAACATCTTCGAGGTTAAGCTGCTCGATGATTTGAACTTTAAGTTTTTCTATTAATTCTTCCATGGGGCAAATTTAATCAAACAATTGAAACAGTTGGAGGTATTTTTTCAGGTGTTTATAGTTTTCTGATTGTCTGAATTGCTCTTTCTTTTTTTTGTTGCACTTTTTGCTTCCACCTTTCCAATCGCCATGCATATACTTCGACTCCCATATCGCCAGACTCAGTGCACAAGCACAGCATGTAGCGTAGCGACCAATAAGGAGGGGAAGTGGAAAAAAACAGTTCATCGTTTTTCGGAATCCCCTACGGGGAAGGTGTAAGGGGTGGCTGTAAAATACAATTCCTTAACCGCTACGCGGTAGGTTATCGGGGCTGTTGCTGATTCGGCTTTTATTGTTACGCTTACCCGGGCTTTTCTCCGTAGGAGAAAAATGAGTTGTAAAAAGCTCAAAACAAGTTAACCATTCCCCGTAGGGGATGGTGATAGAAATGTATGAGCAAAAAGTATAAGCAGTAAAAAACTCATACCAAGCTAACAGAAAACTTCTAATATCCTTGTATGCCTATGGAAGGCCTCCGGGTTTACCAACCGAAGGATGGTAGGCAGGGCTCCGCCCCTATGGCAAGAATGCCTTTTTCCGGGATATGTCATTGGTGCACAGGGATGCTTCGATTTCGCTCAGCACACGGCAACCGAAATGGCGACCAATGGGGTTAAAACGGTATGTCCCATGGACGCATTTCATCCGATTTAGCCCAGGATTCAATCCAATCGGGAACAGGAATTCTGACCTCTTCCATGCCCATTGTTTTAAGTGCTTCTTGGGTAGTAACCAGTCCTTTTTTCGAGGTAACAGCTGACCGTACCAGTGCTGAGGCATGAAGTTTTCCGTTGCTGATAATTTTCTGTTCAAAATAGAACCACCGCTTATCGATACCAATTACCTTGGAGTGAATTTCTATTTTTTTAAAAACGCGCAACCGGTAGCGGTAGCGGATGCTGATGCCGGCAACCATCAATCCCCATTTTTCCGATTTCAGGTATCGCCACAAACCGGTTCGTAACGCCACATCGTAACGCCCAAAATCGAAAAGAGTGAGATACCGGCCATTATTGAGTTCGAGCATAGGGTCGATGTCGGTTAAACAAACCCTGGTTTTTAAAATGCTCACATCGCCTACACCTATTGGCTTTCGCCTGCCCTTGGTAATAAAAACTTTGGCTAACCTATACCATGGATACATTGCTATAATGATTTAAATGAATGGATAGTTTCTGATGGGTTGGCTGATTTAAAAATGGCATTGCCAGCCACCAGCACATCGACTCCGGCTTGAATCAATTTTGAAGCATTATCAAGGTTAACACCGCCATCCACTTCGATTAATGCAGATGAGCCTTTTTTTATTATGAGTTCTTTCAGTTGCTCAATCTTCGTATAAGTATTTTCAATAAACTTCTGACCGCCAAATCCGGGGTTAACCGACATCAGCAACACCAAATCGACCTCCGTTATTATATTTTCCAGCAGTATAATACTGGTATGTGGGTTAAGCACCACGCCGGCTTTCATTCCCTCCTGTTTAATGGCATGAATGGTACGATTAAGATGTGTTACCGCTTCGTAATGAACTGTAAGGGTATCGGCACCGGCCTTTTTAAAATCGGTGATATAACGCTCGGGTTGCACAATCATCAGATGGACATCCAACGGTTTTTTGGCCAGTTTTTTAATGGCTGAAATCACCGGAATCCCAAAGGAAATATTCGGAACGAAAACGCCATCCATCACATCTAAATGAAACCAATCGGCTTCACTTTTGTTAACCATGTTGATGTCGTGTTGCAGATTTCCAAAGTTAGCTGACAACAACGAAGGGGCAATCAAATGACTCATAATATTATTTTTGTCAAAGTTAAACATTTAAGAGTAAAATTTAATATCAGTACATAAAAAAAGCCGACTCGTTTGAGCCGGCTTTTTTTAATAATTAGCTGAAATATTAATGTTTATCCCAGTAAAGTTTGGTTGTTAACAAGTCACCACCGATAGCAGCAGCAGCAGTGGTATAGTTAGCACCATTTAATGTTTGTTCACCGTTAGGGAATGTATACCTAACAGGAATTTCATCATAAGAGGTAATGGCAGGAGGAAGGTTAAAGATAGGAAAGTCGAGACGTCTCCACTCGGTCCAACCAAGGTATCCTCTGGTATAGAAAGCAATCCATGCTTGAGTACCAATTTTTTCTTGCCAGGTACCATTAGCAGTTGAATAAGCAACTTCAGGTTGTGCTAAATAAGTATCAATATCAGCCTGAGGAATACCCCAACCGGCCATCGAGCTGGTAATAGCTTCGTTGTAATGATCTTCGGCAGAACCACCCACGTTAAAGCCTCTTTCATTAGCTTCAGCTAAGTAAAACTGAACTTCTGAATAAGTTAACAATGGATTACCTAAAGTAGGAGTCTGCATAATGTAAGCATCAATATGTGAGTAGTTATCATAAGCACTACTATAACCGTAATCGCCACCAACATATTCGGTTTGACCATCAATAAGATCAAAATAGGCATCTCTCCTTGGGTCATTCAAGCCATTCATTATATCAACAATAGTGTTGGCAGGAACAAAATCGTGACGACCACTTAAGGTCAGATCAACATACAAAGGATTGGTATTAGGTGTAGCACCCATATAATCTAAAACAGCATCATCGTCTGAAGAAGCAAATACATTGGGAGCAGCAGCTTCAGCAGCAGCTTTAACAGCAGCACTTTCGCTATCAACATCAGCAATTTCAATAGCCATCTTCAATTTTAACGAGTTAGCAAACATTTTCCATGCAGCAACATCACCATTATAGATAAGATCCGCTGATCCAAAACTGTCGGCACCATCAACTAAAGCAGCAATATCTGCATCAATTCTGGCCATTAGGTCTTTGTGTACAGTTAATGCGTCATCATAAGCAGGTAATACATTATCTACGTCAAGAGCCTGGGTATAAGGAATATTTCCAAACATAGTTTCTAGTCTGTCGTAAGTGTAAACCATCACGATGTCGATAATAGCCAGTTTATTTTTCTGAACTTTAAGGCCGTCTTCACCAACGGGGGTGTTAGCTGAAATTAACTCGCTTGAACGTTTCATATCCATTAGTACATCGCGATAAAAGGTTCTGAAAGCGTTATCAGGTACACGACGGTTAAAAATGTCGTAGTTACTTTCATCGGTGTAAGTAGTTTCTGTCCAATATTGAGCCCAAAGTTTGAAATTGTTTCTGTTAACATTGGTGCTGGCAATTTGGTCAGACATATTTTTCTCCGCATTGGAGAAAAGGGTTTCTCCAGGGACATTGGTCGGGTTTTTAACATCCTCGTTCAGTTCGGCGAACTTCTCCTTTGAACAAGAAACTGCTAAAAAGGCCAATAATATAAAAAGTATTTTTTTCATTGCTCTTATTTTTTAAAAATTAAGTTTGAGATTAAATCCTACGTTACGTGTAGTTGGCATAACGCCAGACTGCCATCCCTGAATTTTACCTGCACTTTGTCCAGCTTCAGGATCAGCATCGGGTAAATCTTTGTAAAGGATTGCTAAATTGGAACCAACAATGCTAAAGCTTACATTTTGGAATGGGCCGTTACCTAACATTTTCTGTGGGAAAGTGTAAGTAATAGAAGCTTCTCTTAATTTAACATAGGTGGCATCGTAAATAAATCCGGCATTTGGATTTCTTGACCATCCAAATACTTTATAGTTGTTACCGGCAACGCGAACATCATTGGGTGTACCATCTTCTTTAACTCCGTCAAGGATTAAACCACCACCGTCATCAATTGAATTTCTAACAGGGTTGCCTAAATCGTTGGTAAAGTCAGTAGAGGCATATAAACCGGTTCCTTTTCCATACCATTGGTCAAGTGAAAATACACTACCACCTTTTTGCATGTCTATTAAGAAACTAAAACCCCAGTTGCCATAGGTAAATGTATTGGTCATACCGGCCATCCAGTCAGGGTTGTAATCACCCAGCACATTGTCTGAGGTAGTTGTTTTTTCGTAATATCCGCTTGAGGCTACTACTTTTTGGCCATCAAGGTAAACATAATCGGTTCCCATGATAGTACCAAAAGGCTGGCCAACGGTAGCATTAATGGTAATACCACCCTGTAAGCTGGCCAACTGCATGTTGTCAACACCTTCGTATAACGACAACACTTCGTTGCGGTTTAACGACCAGTTTACATTGATATCCCATCTTAATTTACCTGATTTAACAGGTGTTCCAAATATGTTTAACTCAACCCCTTTGTTTTCAACTTCACCCGAGTTAAAATACTTGGTGGAATAACCGGTAGCTGTTGAAATTGAAACAGGCATAATTTGGTTAATGGTATTGGTTTTATAAACAGCAAAGTCAAAGCCTAACCGTTTTTGCAGGAATACCATTTCCAAACCGGCTTCAAGGTTCTTGGTTCTTTCAGGAACCAATTCTGAATTATTTTTGGTTGAAGGTACCGAATACAATGGAATGTTACCAAACGGGCTTGGTGTTGAATAGGTGTCGTAAAGACTTGCAAATGGTGCGTCATTACCAACCTCAGCATAGTTAAGTCTTATTTTACCAAACTGCATCCAGTCGCTTTCAATCAGGTTTGAAAATACAAAACTGGTAGCAACTGAAGGATACATATACGAGCTGTTGTCAGTAGGTAAAGTAGAGGAGTGGTCGTTTCTCAAAGTAGCGTCAACGTAAATAAGGTTGTTCCAGCCTAACGAAACACTACCAAAAACGCCATCAACTCTAACAATACTTTCATACTCACTTATTAGGTAAGGATTAGCTGAGTTTTTAACAGCATATAAATCAGGGACGGTTAGTCCGCCATTTGTTGATGCATAAATGTTACTTTGTGAATTTCTACGGATGTTGGTACCAAGCATAGCATTTATATTAAATTTATCTGTAATGTTTTTCTTAAAATTCAACATAGCATCGAAGTTGGTTTCCGTAAAGGAACGGTTAATGCGGTAGTAACCACTGGTTACATCCATTCTGTTAATACCAAATGCGCCGGCAACACTACCCACAGCTTTTCTCTCTTCCTGAAGTTGATTGTAAGTGTCAATAGAAGCACGAGCCATAAAGCTCAAATAATCGGTAATGGTCCAGTCTAATTTAACGTTTCCGTAAATACGGTCACGGCCATCGGTTTCGTAATTGTTGTAACGTTCCCAATAGTAGTTGTTCCAATATTCAGGGGTGCCGTTTGTTGCGCTGTGAGGATTCCATGTAACATTTCTTCCTGTTGCATCGTATATGTCTTTCTGTTGTTGAACATCAACATTCACTTGCCACCACTGGCGGAAGCTGGAAAGAATGTTATCAGAATAACCGGTTGAGTTACGACCGGTAGTGCTTTGATGAACATAATTAGCAGAGGTGCTTAATTTAACATTTTTAGCAATGTCGTACGATGCGTTTATACCAAAGTTATGTCTGTTCAGCTTACTGTTAGGCATAATCCCTGTTTGATACAGATTAGTATAAACAAATCTGAAAGTACTTTTGTCGGTTGAACCGTCAACAGCAATACTGTTGGTGGTTGAAAATGCAGTATTGAAAAATGTGATGGGGCCATTAGCGGCATTAACCCATGGTGTTTTCTTCATATAATTAGGTGAAGCTTCATCAAAAGCATCCCATTGATAAACCATCAAGTTAGGATCGAATCTTTCACCCATCGAAGCGTCTTCTGTTGTAGGTACGACGTAATCATCAACGCCGTCACCATCTAAATCATAATAAAATAATCCCGGGTGATCGCTACCACTATAATAAGGGCCGTAACCGCCACCATAATTGGTTTGATAGGTAGGGAATGTGGATTTGTCAACCCAACCGCCTGTAACGTTGGTTGAAAAAGAGATGCCAAGACCATTTTTATGAGCTTTACCCGATTTGGTGGTAATAATAATAACACCATTGGCAGCACGTGAACCATAAAGAGCAGTAGCAGCAGCACCTTTTAGTACGTTTACTGACTCAATGTTATTAGGATCGATATCGGAAACAGCATTACCGTAGTCGTATCCTGCACGGCCACTCTCTTGTGCAGAAGAGTTAGAGGTGCTATTATTTATAGGTACACCATCAACTACGAACAACGCCTGGTTGTTACCGGTTAACGATTTAAAACCCCTGATAATAACGTTGGTAGAACCACCCATGTTGTTGTTGGCTTTAATTTGTACCCCTGCAACACGGCCTGAAAGAGCGTTAACAAAGTTGTCGCGCTTTACAGTACTAAGTTCTTCTCCACCTACTTCCTGGGTAGCATATCCCAGTGATTTTTTATCACGAGAGATACCCAAAGCCGTTACAACCACTTCGTCCATCTGCATTACATCAGATTCCATGGTTACATTAATTTCTGTTTGACCGCTTAGCGCGATGTCCACAGTTTTCATTCCAACGTACGAAAACTGAAGCGTTTTGTACTCCGGTTTTACAGCGAGGGAAAATTTTCCATCCAAGTCGGTAGTTGTACCAACTGTTGTACCTTTCACGGCAACGGTAACTCCGGGGATGCCTTGGCCGTCCTCAGAACTTACAACAGTACCATGAATGGTGTTTGTTTGAGCGTTTGCCCAATTCACGCCGACAAATAGGATAAATGCCAGCAGAAAAGTAATTTTTCTCATAATGTTAATTTTTTGTTAAAAATTATTAAGCAAAAATATTGTTTTTTTAATAGGGGGGTAAAAACTATCAATAAAATTGTAAAATAATTTTGTTTTAGGTGTTAGTTTTGTTTGTTTATAAATAACAGCAGAGGCTGTTAGATATGCCAACAGCCTCTACTTATCAATTTATTAAATGTAAAATACTACTGATCCCACCAAATGTGATCCCAAATCGTAACATCAGCAGGTGTGTTAGGATTATAGGTAATTGGGTCGGTAGCGTAAGGAAATCTCCTGGGGATTTCTTTTCCACCGGCAGACGGATTGGGGGTTAGTGTAGGAAAACCTGTTCTTCTCCAATCGTTATAAGCTTCAAAGTTATACATCAAAGCAACCCATTTTTCGGTCATGATTCTTTCATAAAGATCATTTCCTGTTAAAGCATCCACTTCACCGCTAAAGGTGGTAAACCAATCGGTATCAAATACGCCATATTCGTTTAGCGAAGCGGAAACGGCATCTTTTAAGGCAGCCTGAGCACCTGCATCATCACCGGTTTTAACTTTACATTCGGCTTCCATAAATTTAACTTCGGTAAAAGTAATAATAGGTGTTTTGGTATCGCTTGAAGCAATTCCGGAACCCGGTTCGGAGGCACCATCCAAAGGGACACCGGCAGGAGCACCCACATACGATCCGGGAGGATAGGTTACACCGCCAACAACTAATGTGTCACCAATTGGATTGGCATAAACTTCCAATCGTGGGTCGCTGGTATTTTTCAAACGGTCAATCATAACATCGCTAACACGAACGTCACCACGATCCTGCATAAAGAGGAATAATGGATTGGCGTTATTGTTGTTTCCGGCAGCATAGTAATAGTAGGCACTACCACTGGCATCAGCGATGGCATTTTCCAAATAACCTAAAGCCGTTGCGTAAGCATCACCACTAACTTTTGAAAGGTGCAAAGCATAGCGTGCTTTTAAAGCATAAGCCGTTGCAAGCCATTTGCCGATATCGCCACCAAAAATAATATCCCCATCCAGCGAAAATACATCACCGGCATCGGGGTTTTTTAACAAAGTAATAGCTTCGTCTAACAACGATTGAATACCAGTATAGATATCTTGTTGTGAATCAAATTTAGGTGCTGTATTATCGCCGCCCTGAAGCGCTTCTGAAAAAGGAAGGTCACCCCATAAATCAGTAGCATATCCGTAAGTAGCGGCAGTAACAATTTTACCGACAGCTTCGTATTGAGACGATCTTGTTTTGGTCTGTTGTGACATGTCGATTAATTGTTTGGCATCCATAAGAACACCGGCGTAAACATCACCCCAGGTATTGTTGGCATCGCCTGCACGGAAACTATAGGCGCCTTCCGATTGTGATTGACGCGCAACACCTGTTAATTGTTGTGACCAAAGAGACAGTGTACGTTCACCGTCGTTGCCCTGAACAATGTCGTAAGCAAATCTTGCTTCTATGGTAGGCAATAATAAATCCATTGGTACAACCGTAGGTGCATCAGGATTTATATTAATATCCGGGTCAATCCATTTGTTGCAAGAAGACAAGGCTGCAACAAGTAAAATGAGCAAACCGGCTTTTGATAAAATATTTTGTTTCATGATTTTATACTTTTTTCGTTTTTATTAATTTTAATAGATTATTTTAAAATGCAAAACGAACACCAATTAAATAGGACTTGGTTCCGGGCATATTAAAATACTCCATACCCTGTGCGTTAGATGCACCTAACAAACTTGTTTCAGGATCAACACCCGTGTAAGGAGTACTCAACCACAAGTTTTTAGCCGTAAAATAGAGTTCAAGGTTTTTAACAAAGCTATCTTTTAACATGTTGTTAAAGTTGTACGATAGTGTTAAGTCGCGTAAACGAATCCAACTGGCATCTTCCAAATAATCAATGGTAGGTCCTGTAAAGCC
>Ga0164318_10005468_pt1 | contig 12286 bp, 13 predicted proteins | sample GuaBasSedimGuay9_FD_113734 | JGI IMG/M metagenome (GOLD analysis project Ga0164318, IMG submission 113734) | Subseafloor sediment microbial communities from Guaymas Basin, Gulf of California, Mexico - Guay9, Core 4571-4, 0-3 cm | ecosystem: Environmental > Aquatic > Marine > Hydrothermal vents... | reverse complement strand
GTGCAAATCCATTTTGCCTGAGGTATTCCTCTGGCGAGTTTGCGGTAGCGTCCGCTGATGTATAGCGGGTTGATTTGCAGTCGAAGTTGTCCTGTAAATGGGTTTAGAAGCACAACGATGTCCGGCGTCTTGTGGTTTACGGGTTTTCCAGCTATTTCGCTTATTTTTTTCCCAATTACTCTTCCAAACTCGTTGCGCAGGTTTTCGCCATGTTTTACTTGGAACTCTGCCTTGAACTCGTCTTCCCGCTCTTCGATTTCGACGGGTAGTTCCACTCCTACTACGAAGGAACGATATTCGTAAAGGTTCAGTGTTTCCACGGCTTTTTCCACGTACGTGTGGATTTTCTGGAACGCGTTTTCACAGAGATAACATTTTCCATGTTTTCCTTTTCCCGGTTTTTTCGTGATTTTTTGTAAGATTTTTTCGGCGTTTTTGGAGAACCCGTTGAAAGCTAGGGTTTTTAGAAGTTTTACGCCTTCTCTTTTCTTTTCCAGCGCTACCGCATGCGCGTTTAGCGTTAAAACAAGTTTTATCGCTGCTCCTCTTTCCGCGTTTTCCACGCCGTGTCCAAGCATCGCGAACTGTCTGCCTAGGCAATGGTTGCACAGCGGATATTTTTTAAGCATTTTTAAGGCTTTGGAGAGAACTTCTTCTCTGAACGTGTTCACTTTTCTCAACCTTTCATTGTTAACCGTGCACTTATCAGAACGGCATCTGCATTTTCCTCTTTCCGAGGAAGGGAAGACGTTTTCGTCGAAGCGTTTTGAGCATGCGTTTCGTGGTGAAATACTGTTTCACCAGCTCTTTTACTTCCTTTTCGCTTGTGCCTGAGCCCCGTGCTATACGCCTTATACGGGAAGCGTTCAAGATTTTCGGGTTTTCCCTCTCTTTCGGGGTCATGGACTGAATTATCACACGCCACTTTTCCAGCTTCTCCTCAGCTGTTTCTAGCATCTCTTCCGGAATATCGTACGACATTCCAGGAAGCATTTTTAGAAGTTTTTTGAATGGTCCCATGCCTTTCATGGCTTCGAACTGTTCATACATGTCTGTTAGCGTGAATTTTCCGGAGAGGATGGCTTTGGCTTTTTTCTCAGGGACTTTTATTTCTGCTTCTTTGACCTTTTCGATTAGGGTTTCGAGGTCGCCCATTCCGAGGAGTCTGCCTACAAAGCGGGAAGGCACGAAGGGTTCGATGTCTCCTATTTTTTCCCCTGTGCTGATGAATTTTATTGGTGCACCGGTTGCGGCTACCGCTGAAAGTGCTCCTCCTCCACGGGCTGAGCCGTCGAGTTTTGTTACGAGAATGGAGCCTATGGGCGTGGCTTTGTGGAAGGCTTCGGCTTGAATCATGGCTTGCTGTCCGATGGTTCCGTCGATTACGAGCATTATCTCGTCTGGTTTTATAGCTTTCTCCAGCTGCTTCATTTCTTTGATTAGCTCTTTCTCTTCTTTATGCCTTCCAGCAGTATCGATGATTATCAAATCCTTGTCTTTGAACTGTTTAAGCCCGTTTAACGCTATTTTGACCGGATTCTTGTTTTTCGGCTCGCCGTATACCGGCACGTTTACGCGGCTCGCAAGCTGTTGTAGCTGCGCCAACGCACCCGGACGGTAAGTGTCCGTGCATATCAGCGCTGTTTTTAACCCTCTTTTCTGGAAGTATCGGGCAAGCTTTCCAGCAGCCGTTGTTTTTCCCGAGCCTTGAATTCCAACCAGCATGAGAACTTTTCTTTTACCCGGCTCCACCTTCAGCGGAACGGGTTTTTCTCCTAGAAAACGTGTCAGTTCTTCGTATACGACTTTTACTATGTGTTCTTTCCGAGAGATTCCGGGCGGAAGCTTCTCTTTTAGGGCTCTTTCCTCTATACGTTTTGAGATTTCCAAAACGAGTTTCACGTTTACGTCTGCCTGTAAAAGTGCGCGTTGAATGTCGCGTACAAGTTCTTTCACCGCGGCTTCATCTATGATTGAGGCTCGGAAAACCTTTTTCAAAGCTTGGTGGAGCGAAGACCCGAGCCTTTCCAGAGCCATTTTCCTCTCCAGAACTAAAGCCTTCTTTCCCATTTAAATAGGTATTCCAACAAGCCATAACCCTTTTTTATATCTCCCGTAGAGTTGTTAGGTGAGGAGAAAACGTGTCTTCCACCACCAATTATATTCGAATAATTGAACGTAAACCCGTTTCATCTGGAGCCGTAATGCTTTATGGTTTGCCAGACGTGGGACTCGTAGGCGTAATCGCTGCTTCGCACATGGTTTCAGAGTTCAACCTTGAAGAAGTGGCGTTCGTCGACACGGACATGCTTCCCCCGATGATTGTTTTGCACAAAGGAACCCCTCACACCCCCATAAGAATTTTCGGGAACAACGAACTGCTTCTAGCCGTTTCGGAAATTGCTATTCCAGCGGACTCGATTCACCGCATAATACGTTCATTAGTGAAGTGGGGGAAAGAAAAGGAAGCTCGAATCATGATTCCCTTAGGCGGAATCCCCGCGCCTAACCGTCAAGAAATAACCGAGCCTAAAGTCTTCGCTGTCGCCTCATCACCCCAGCTTGTGGAATGGTTAGAAGGAAAAGCCGAATGGAAAGGACGACGGGTCGACGAGCCCTTCAATATTCTTCAAGAAGGCTACATGGTTGGGCCTTACGCGCTTGTGCTGCAATACTGCATGCAGGAGAACATACCCGCCGTAGCCTTCCTCTCGCAAGCTTTCTATAACTATCCCGACCCCCAAGCAGCAGCTATGGCTTTAAAAGCCTTGTCCAAACTTATGGGAATACAAATAGACGTCTCTCAACTGTTAGAGAAAGGTGAAGAAATACGGTTGAAAGCTCGGGACATAATGAAGCGAACAACAAAAGAACTGGCGAAAATGCGCAAGACGCAAGAATATGATATTCCGCTATACGTCTAACGGAGGAATGTTGAATGGCATCTAAAAAGCGAAGGCGTTCCCTCCTTGATTTGATAGACGAGTATATGCGAACAATAGAAGAGGAAATTGAGGAACGCTTCGAAGCTTTGCACAACCTGTTTTTTGAACGTCCAAGCTGGAACGCTAGAACCCGCACTATAGAGCCTTTGTGCAACGTGCTCGTTACTCCAGACGAAGTGGTTGTTACGGCGGATTTGCCCTACGCAAAAGAGGACACCGTGAAAGTGAAACTGTTAGGCGACGACGTGCTCGAAATAAGCGCTGAGATGAAGCGGAAGATATGCCTCGAAGACTTCGGTATAACCCATCATGAAGGCGAATTCTCCGAGTTTCACTGCCGAGTCAACATTCCCGTTCCCGTATCTGCAGAAGCAAAACGGGTGTCCTTTAAAAACGGCATACTTGAAGTTCGGCTTCCTAGAAAACGAGGATACGAAATCAAAATCGAATAGCCGCTGCTCGTCCCTCGGGCAAATTATTTATTTATTCACCACTAAAAGGGTGTGGAGTGCGTAAAATAAATGAGCGACAGTGGAAGCGTAATTTTAGGGTCTTTGGTTGGTTTTGTGATCATTGTTGCTACCGGCTGGTTTTTGCCGATAATTGGGCATCTCATAGGCGGACTTGTGGCCGGTCTTATCGCTAAGGGAATGGGACGCGGTGCTTTGGCTGGCTTCATAGCTGGAATACTCGGCGGGGTAATAATATGGATTCTCGCGACTTTTGTAGGCGTAGCGATAGGCGGAGCCTTCGGCGGAATAATCGGCGCTCTGTCAGGCCTGATAGTTCTTCTCGCAAGCGTAGTTGGAGCCATAGTTGCTGCTATCGGCGGATTGATTGGCGGAGCAATAACGCGATAAAGCTGCAAAATAAACCCGCAATTTCTCCTTTTATTTCTATGCTAGCGAGCCTCAGCTTCATTGATTAGTCTTCATGAAATCCGACGGCTCTTCTAGCATCATCGGCTCCAAGAATATTCAGTGCTCATCCAAAATAAAAAGGTTGAGCCGAGCGGGTTGATAGAAAATTTTAACAACTAGTAGATGGATAAATCGAGATTCAGCGTTTAAAGCCGGATGGGAGGGACAAAGTTGTCAACTGAACGAGTCATCCACTTCGCCATGTTCATCCTTCTTTTAGCAGGGTTATGTGGAATAACCGCTTGGACATGCTACACTAACATAACCGAACATTTTGTTCTTCAATATGCCAGCATAGCCTTCGTGTGGGGCATAATCCTCGCCATCTTATATCTAGGGTTTAAAAAGCTTGGATGGGACTGGTGGAGTTAAGCCTTTTCAATCTAGCGCTGCTGCGACAATAAATGGAAAAGCAATAGTGGCGTCGCATATCACGGTAACAGAGTTTTCCCGAGTTTTCACCTTGCTCCAGCTTATGGCTTCCTCTAAGGTGGCGCCGCTTAACCCTCCGGGCTCCGGTCTGTCCATGGTAATTTGAACAGCCATGTCTACTCCTCCGCGGAAGGTGCTGGCGAACAGCGCGTAGTGTTTCGGCATTCCTCCGCCGAGTATTATTATGCCCAGCTTTTCAGCCTCGAAGACTTTGTCCACGAGCAGTTTCGTGTCTAGGAGCGGGTCTAAGCGTAAGGGTTTTTCCTGGGAGAAAATCCACAGTTGGAAGCCAGCTATCGAGTCTACGAGTCCGGGGCAGACTATGGGCACGTTCTTCTTTGCAGCGTTCGATAGTATAGAGTTTTCATCTTCGATTCTTTTGCCTATCTCGAACAGCAACTCCGCGGACGAGATTCTCCGCCGTTTCTCTTCCGGAATCTCCTCTACGGTTTTGTAGAGCCATTGTTCTAAACCTTTGAAAGCTTTCTGCTCTATGTAGATGTCGCCTATTCTCCCGATTTCTTTCTGTTTGAGTTTTTCGTCTTCAGCTTGGAACGTGCCGACTAAGTGTCTGTAGCCTAAAGCCTCCACCATGTCGTGAACCATGTTTGCACCGGTGGTGACGACGGCGTCCACGTATCCTTCACGGATTAGCCGGGTGAAAACGTTTCTAAGCCCGCCGGGAACAAGGGCTCCCGCAATTGTAAGGAAAACCGTGTAACCGGGCGTGTGGAACATTTCCTTTACAAGCTGCGCCGCCTTACCTATCTTTCCGGCGCCTAAGACGCCGGTTTTCCGCATTTCCTCAGCTAATTCCTTCGCGCTCATTCCGCGTTTAAGCCTTATATGCTCTACTTTTTTCATTCTGTTTTCCCTCTGTCTAGAATTAAGCCCATTATCAGCTCGTCGTGATATCTGTTGTCTGCTCCGAAGTAGGCATCCTTCATGGTTCCTTCGATCTGGAATCCCAATTTTTCGTATACACGTATCGCACGTTTATTGTCCGCAACAACCCCTAGGGTTAACCTATGCATTTTCTCTTTTCTCGCGAGTTCTAATAGTTGTTCTAACATGTATGTGCCTAGTCCCACGTTATGGAAGTTCTGATGGAGATAGATAATCAAGCCGCCCGTGCGTTTTCTTCTCGGATGAGGATTTTTGTATATTTGCGCGTGTCCAACTATTCTGTCTCCGTGGAACGCAACTAAGGATATATAGTTCTCCAGATTTGTAAACCACCGTTCAAGCTTTTCTCGCGTGTACGGCGGCATTCCCCAGCGAACCGCATCATTTGAAAGCGAAGCATACATTTCCACGAGCTTTTCTTTGTCCTCTGGTCGAAAACGCCGGATAGTAACGGTTTTCCCGTTTTTCAGCCTTACGCGAACTGGCTCCAACGCTGTCTTCAGCCTTCCTCAGAAATGTGGGGCGAAAATATATTTTATTATTTTGTTCGAACGATTTTCACTCTATCCAAGATACGCCAGTATTCAACTTCGACTCCCGGAGCAAGCTTCGACTTTAGTTCCTCTTCTTCTGGTATAGGGGCGTCCACGTACTCGTATGTTTCTAAATCCATTATTTGGATGCTTGAAGGCATAACCGCGAAGACTTGTCCGCTTCGTTTCTCGATGATGGGTACTTCAGCCGAAGCGTCCACGGGCTTCACTATGCTTCTTTTCACTCCGTCAAAGACTCCTATTGCAACTATTCGAGCTTTTGCTGCACCATGTTTTCCAGGCTTGGATTTTGTAAGCTCCACTATGCGGCATGGTTCGTTGTCTATGATGACGTAGCCGCCTACACGTAGGCTTCCAACATCAACGGGCTTGCTCATTTATTTTTCGCCTCTCCTGCTCCACAGCAATTTTAAACAACACTCATATATATGTTAGGTTGCGAAATCACGTTTGAGACTGTGGGTGGAGACTATTGTTCAAAACAGCTGGCTTGATTGCCCGTTTAGACATGAAAGAAGCCCTAACCCTCGCGTCTAACCTAGCCGAATACTTGGAGAACAGAGGCTTAGCCGTGCATTTCGAATACGAGCTTGCGGAAAAAATTGGGAAAACGGCGAAAGGCATAAAACTGGAGGAGATGAAGCCGGATTTCCTAATAACAATAGGCGGCGACGGCACCATACTAAGAGCGTGTCTTTCACTGCCTAAACCCGAGCCACCTATTCTACCCGTCAACATGGGCGTACGCGGCTTCCTAGCCGAAGTAACGCCTGAAAACGCAAAAGAAGCCGTAGACAAAATTCTGGAAGGAAAATTCAGACTAAAGAAGTATTCGAAGCTAGCTTCCTTTATTGGGAAAGAACGGCTGCCCGACGCCTTAAACGAGGTCTTTGTTTCAGCCGACACTCCGGTGAAGCTTTTCCACGCTAAGGTATGGAAAAACCACGCCTTGGTCGCGGAGTGCCGTGCAGACGGGCTCATGGTAGCCACACAGGTCGGGTCAACCGGGTATTCGCTTTCAGCGGGTGGTCCCGTGTTAGACCCTGATATTGACGCGTTTGTTCTCACTCCTGTTTGTCCGCTTACGATTTTTAACTCTGTAGTTTTCTCTGCTAAAACGAGTTTAACAATTGAGATTTTGAAGCCGGAAAACGCTTTGATAGTCATTGACGGGCATTTCAGGCGGCTGGTTGACGCTGGAACCCGTTTAACTATTACTCGGTCAGAAAACGAAACAAGGTTTATCCGCTTCGAGGAGAATTTCTATCAGCGGCTAAAGAACCGTCTCTTCTTCGCTCAAGGAGGCGGAGGCTGACGGCGAAACCGAAGAAACGCACAATAGTTTTGGATACTTCTGCCTTTATCGCTGGTTTTGACCCTTTCGCCGTAAACGAGGAGGAATACACAACTCCTCTCGTGAAAGATGAGCTTTTCTCGAACTCGTTGGCTTTCCTGCGGCTGGAAACCGCTATAAAAAACGGGAAAGTTAAAGTAAAAACGCCTAGGGAGCAGTTCGTCGCCGAAGTGAAAAAGCATTCTAAAGCCTTAGGTGACATTTTCTTCTTGTCCGAAGCAGACGTGCAAGTGCTTGCTTTAGCGTTGGAGCTCAAAAACGCTGGCTATGCACCCCTAATCGCTACGGATGACTATTCAGTTCAAAACGTTGCCAACCAAATGGGCATAGAATTCGCCTCGCTTTTGACTTTCGGCATAAAATTCAAGTTCCACTGGATTCGATACTGCCCCGCGTGTAGACGTAAATATCCGCCAAACTACCCGTCTAATACGTGCCAAGTATGCGGCGCGAAACTCAAGAGAAAACCATACAAAAAATCATCCTTGAAACAGCGTCAAAAGAAAGAGTAAACCTCTGCTAATCCCGCGATAGCACAACGAAAATGGGGGCGTCCTAAGCACTTTTTGAAAGTTTCCCTTGGCTCTAATGAACTCCGCAAGGGCGTGGTGAAACCTATTAAAAGTTAAGTAACCGTTAGGCTTTATTCTCCCTTCCATACGGGAGAATAACAAAGTGGGAACCATCACAAAGATTAAGGAAGAATTTTCCTTCATTCGAGGCAACTTTCTAATCCTTGTCCTAAGCTGGATTCTCATGGACTTCGTAAACGAAATGCCTGGAACATACTACGGGCTTTTCGTCAAAAAAGTGCTCGGCGGCGATGAATTCATTTTAGGCTTAATAATGTTCGCCTCATTCATTGCCCTCGCGTCGGTTCAGTTTCCCGGCGGCTACCTCGCGGACAAATATGGGCGGAAATGGCTCATATCCACCATGACCTTCGGAGTGGCGCTGTCCTATCTCCTCTACGCTCTGGCGCAGAGCTGGGAGTGGATTCTCGTAGGCGCCGTGATAGCTAACCTTTGCCTAATATACCAGCCAGCTCTCTTCGCCATGGTTGCAGATTCGCTTCCCCCGGAAAAACGTGGTCTAGGCTTTTCGATAATTAACCTAATCACAAGCGTTTCAACAACACCGGCGCCGCTTATTGCCGGCGTCCTCTTTCTTAATTTCGGGCTAGAAGGCTCTATGCGTATATGCTATTTTCTCGTGGTCGCCTTTTACCTAGCCGCTGCAATCCTACGGCTTAGACTACGCGAATCGATTCAAACCGAAGAGAAAGTTGATTTACGCGGCTTACTAAAAGCCTATCCAGCCTCATTGAAGGAAAGCGTAAGAGTTTGGAAAAAGGTTCCCCGTTCGATGTTCTTTCTTTTCATAGCTAACCTTATCTTAATGTTTTCCTTCGCCATGGGACAATCGTTCTTCGTGCTCTACGCAGTAGAAGTTTTACACATACCCGAATTTTATTGGTCGCTGATACTAACAGCGCTTTTCATCACCATGATCGTGGTTTCTCTGCCCATAGGCAAAATCATCGACAGGTTCGGAAGGAAAAAACCGCTTATCGCGGCTTATCTCCTACTAGTCCCCGCCATTTTACTCATCGTGTATGGAGACCTAATCCGGCTTTTCATAGCTTTTCCCCTAACGGGAATCGCTCAGCTTTTGTTTTTCTCTGCTTCAGCAGCGCTTGGAGCAGACCTCGTGCCTAAAGAACAACGCGGCAAAGTTCAAGGATTCTCAAGCTTCTTCAACTACATTTTCATGGCTCTAGGAAACCTCATTGGAGGATTTCTCTACAAGAACATTTCCCCTCAGCTACCATTCTTAATCCCACTAGCCTTCGTGCCAATAGAACTTGCCATAGTGCTCTTTCTAGTTAAAGAACCAGCCGAAAAAGAAGCCTAACAAAATATTTCCATGCCTTAAATGCAATAACAATAGAACAGGAAAGCCCAGCGGAGTATGTCCAATGAAATTTGACGAAAAACTATACGTCAAATGGTCAACTCGATTAGAAGGCTTAGACCTCTTCGCTTTCTCGTTTACTAAAATATATGATATCGCGGTGTTCCACGTACCCGCATTCTCGAAATAACTGTTTCGAAGCCTTGTTGTAGTCCTCTATCAAGGCGCAGATAATTCGCATTCCGTGTTTTCGCAGTATTTTTTCTCCCTCAGCGATCAAAGCTTTAGCTATTCCGCGTCGTCTATACTCTGGATGAACAGCTAAACGGTTAATCCACCCCTTCCTTCCGTCGCAGCTTAGAACGACGACGCCCACGAGCTTTCCGTTTGCATCAAAGGCGCCAACGAAAAAATCCGGGTTGTTCCGCATCTGTTCAGCTATAGCTTCTCTGCTGTCCCGTCCTTTCGGCTTATAGGGCAAACCAGCGGCTTTCCACAGCTCTACCATCGCGTCGTAATCCTCTAGGCTTAATGTTCGAAATTTCATGAAACCACCGTACACTATTGTCAACACAATAACGTATGCTCATATTTTAATCTCTTCACCGTGTTGCGATTGCGGTTTATAGACAAGAAAAAGCTGAAAAACGTTATATCAAAACTTTTACCTACTCAGTATCCGGTGTCTCTACATGGAAAGGCTGAAAGCTTTGCTCATGCTTTTTCCGTTGCTGCTTAACTCGGCGCTTACGGTCTGCGTTTTTCCATGCCAAGCCGAAGAATACGAGGTTGAAATAGTTTCTGTTGAAACCGGAAGATATGTTTACGGCATGTGGTGGGAAATAACGCGGTTCGCGCAGAAAGATACCTTCTGGGTCAAAGTAACCTTGAGAAATAACACGCCGGAGCCCAAAACCGTGAAAATAGCCGCCAGCGCCCTAGACACGCTACGCTCAATCTTCTGCTACATGACCCTCTCAACGGTCCTACCAGCTACAACCGAAAAAACCTACTACCTAGGAGAAAGCACACCAATTCCACAATACGTTGTTCCCGGCACATGCCAAGAGCATGTAAGCGCAGAGAAACCCGACGGCACAGCCTACTCTCCAGAAGCCATAACCCAATTTACGGTTTACCCCTACATCGAATACAGCTTAACCATAGAAACCCGCACTAACTACGGCGCAGAACTAAACCTTCCAGTATACATAGACGGCGACGGCGCAACTTCGCCAACCACTCAAAACGTAATACAAGGCGAAAGAATAGTCAAAACGCCCAAAATCTTCCTCACGCTAGAAAACAACGGAATAATATACCAGTACGTTTTCCGAAACTGGGAAGACGGATCAACAGCCAACATAAGAAAGGTAAGCGTCTACGAAAACACGACTATAAAGGCATACTACATAAAATTCCCCGCGCGTTTCCAAACATTGAATCGTCCACTAAAACTTTAATCCAAATAGTCCCATTCAACACTGCCGCATACCAGACAGTTGAAGTCCTTCAAATAATGCAGAATACCCGTTTCTCAACATAATTTTTGGCGCCGGGGAGGGGATTTGAACCCCTGAGGCGCATAGCGCCACTGGCTTGCTTGTCTAGGCCCCTCTTTTAGGGTTCGGGTGGGGTGATCTCGAGGCCAGCGCATGTGCGGCTTTTTCCGGCTTGTTTCCACTCTGCCACCCCGGCTTTTGTTCTAGGTTTGGTTTGTGGTGTAGAAAATTATATATGTTGTTGTTATAAGCTGAATGCTTCGTGCTGTTTGAGGGTGTGCGGGCTTTGGAGTTTAACATGCTTCGGAAGGATTACCTTTTAGACCGTTGGGTTGTGATAGCGACGAGCCGTAAACGGCGTCCTACCGATTTTGTGAAAAAACCCGTTGAAACAAAGGCGAAGGTTTGTCCTCTTTGTCCGGGAAGGGAACGTATGACGCCGCCTGCTGTTCTTCTTTATAAAATTTCGGATGGAAGGCTTGTGAAAGAGAAAGACAGCGACGGGTTTAGGCATAAGGACTGGCTTGTCCGATGTGTGCCGAATCTTTATCCGGCTTTTACTCCGCCTACACGGGATGATGTTCGGCGTAAACGCGGGTTAAGCGAGGCTTGGGGGCATCATGAAGTTTTGATAGAGTCGCCGAACCACGACGAGCATCCGGGAAACGCGAGGGTTTCGCAGCTTATCCACGTGGTGAACGCCTATATCGACCGGTTGAAGACGCTTTCAGCGAAGCCTTATGTGGAGTATGTTTCGATTTTCCGGAACCACGGGGTCGACGCTGGCGCCTCGCTTTCGCATGCTCACAGCCAGATCATAGCTATGCCTTTTGTGCCTACAACTGTGAAGGCGGAGTTGAAGGCTAGCCGGATAAGCTACCGGAAAAACGGCGGATGCGTGTTCTGCGACATAATAGAAAGGGAAAGGCGTAGCGAGCGTTTCATATGGGAAAACCAGAGTTTCGTTGTTTTTGCTCCTTGGGCAAGTGTTCATCCGCTGGAGTTCTGGATTTTCCCGAAAAAACACGTTTCAACCCCAGCTAAGATGCGGAAGAAGGAGGTTGAAGCCTTCGCTAAGACGTTGAGAATCTGTTTAGGCGCCTTAAAAACGCTTGTGAATAACCCTGCTTACAATTATGGCTTTCATATAGCTCCAGCTAAAGATGCGGAAGCCAAGAAATATTATCATTGGCATTTAGAGGTTTATCCAAAGCTTGCCATATGGGCTGGGTTCGAGAAGAGCACAGGCGTGTACATAAACACGGTTCCGCCTGAAGACTCCGCTGAAGAGTTGCGGAAAGCCGCTGTTAAGGAAGAGAAGAAATTAGGGTGAAAGCAGTTCTTTCTCGTATGGGGGGCGAATCAGCAGCACGTCTTCAACGTAGGCTCTCAGAGGCTCGGCTACGCTCCATGCTTGAGCTATGCATCCTCGAGGATGGTGCGGAAAGTTTCCGTCGAAAATCTCGTTTAGGCTTCCCAGCCCGCCGTTGAACAGGTTCTCTCGAAAGAGCTTTTCCAAGAAATTTTTGAATGCGTATTTCCTCCATTCTGATTCGTGCCTTTTTGTTTTTAGAAAAGCTGTTGTGAAGGGGCCGAGGAGCCATGCCCAAGCTGTTCCATTGTGGTAGGCTAGGTCTCTATGTCGGAAGTCGCCGAGGTATACGCCTACGTAGTTGGGATGGTCTGGTGGCAACGTTCTAAAACCGTACGGAGTTAAAAGCTTTTCTTGGACTGCGGTGACTATTTTTTCTGCTTTTTC
>Ga0164318_10005467_pt1 | contig 12286 bp, 11 predicted proteins | sample GuaBasSedimGuay9_FD_113734 | JGI IMG/M metagenome (GOLD analysis project Ga0164318, IMG submission 113734) | Subseafloor sediment microbial communities from Guaymas Basin, Gulf of California, Mexico - Guay9, Core 4571-4, 0-3 cm | ecosystem: Environmental > Aquatic > Marine > Hydrothermal vents... | reverse complement strand
CCTGTTGGCATTTTTTCCGCACGGAAATTCCATCCGATGGTTTCTCGATAGAAAGCAATAGCCTCATTGGCATTGTGCGTTTGAAGTTCAATCCAGTTGAATTCTCCATGAGTAGTCATCTTTTCTCTCCACGCCTAATGTCTGTTTAACCTGCGTTTTTCAGAGCGACGCAGGAGCGGCGAAAAACGCAGGTTAAAACTTTTGTTATCAAATATTCATATGATTTTTCCAAAATGCTGTGAGACGTGGAATCCATCGAGGTACTGATTCCAGATACTCATCGTATGACTGACTGGCCATATCTCCTTTTGAGGCTTGGTTCTTCTATGAACACAACAATGAAAATAAACACTAAAAGCCAAAGGATTGAATAGATCAGTAGCAAAAACGATGTAAAAAAACTGCTTCACCTAGTAAAATGATGGAGAAACCGATGTAAACAGGATTTCTTGTATATTGATAAATACCTCTAGATACTAAAGCTGTGGTCGGTATGAGAGGATCAGGAGATCCCTTGCCAGTAAATACTAAATCCCAATAATATTTCAAGTTTATAACCGCTCCTATTATGAAGACAAGTCCACAGTACCTAAATGAACCAAAATCCAGAGCAAATACACGCATGTTTTGCGAGAGAATTTCGAAAGGAATTAATACCACAAAAATTCCATAAACTAAACTCATGGCGATAATTGTCCAAATTATATTCCTGAGAGCATCCATATTTCGATCTTTTCACTTGCTAATCGCGGTGCTGACCGGCACCGCGATTCCTGGCGGCGCAGCCGCCAGGAACAAGTAATTATACAGACCAGAATATCATCACTTTTGTAATGTTATCTATTTTTTTAAGTGCTGTTCGATAGCCTGCCAGTATCTATGAGAATAAGCAGCACCGCATTGGTATAATACATCTTACAAATACGGCGGTCGGTAAAGGATAGCACTGGTATAGGCAAGTTTTTTCATCGGCCATATTGAGCCTTTGAATAATACATTCTGAATTTGGAACAGGGCCCCACAAATCCTCAAGAACCGCACATAGTTCGCGGTCAGCGTTACGAGATGATCGGGCTGTTCAGCTTGCCTCAGGAACTGCTTCCGCGTGCAATTTCAAACCTAATGCTGCAACAACTTTTAGGATTGTATCGAAATTTGGGCTTCGTTCTCCGGAAAGTGCTTTATAAAGACTCTCGCGCGAAAGACCAGCATCTCGTGCTACCTGTGACATGCCTTTCGCTCTTGCGATATCGCCCAAAGCTTTGGCGATGAAAGCTGCGTCACCATTTGCTTCTTCTAGGCACGCTTCAAAATACGCAGCCATTTCCTCCGGAGTACGCAAGTGTTCGGCAACATCGTATCGTGTCGTAATTGTTTTTGCCATAATTCCTCCTAGAGATTCTGCGCGAGACTCAAGGCGGTTTTAGTATCCTTGGACTGGGTGCGCTTATCGCCGCCAGCCAGCAGAATCACTACCTTCTCTCCTTGCTGTTTATAATACACCCGATATCCTGGACCATAATCGATCCGCATTTCTGAGACACCACCGCCAACGGGTTTGACATCCCCAGGATTCCCTGCGCCTAATCGCTCAATTCGTACTAAAATACGGGCACGTGCACGGATGTCGCGCAAGCCATCAAGCCATTTAGCGAATATCTCCGTCTTGCGAATTTCAATCATGAAATGTATTGTAGCCACTTGGCTACATTTTGTCAAGAAAACTTTGGAGTGTCATAAAGGAAGCGCAACGAACTATATCAAGAAAAATCGTCTGCATTTGAAAATTGCCTATTTGCATAAGCTCATGCTTCATGGGTGACGAGATCAAGTTTTGAATATTTTGCACAATCACAAGTCGGCAAAGGCAGATTTGAGTTTCGCATTGCACTGGTATTAGGGAGTTATCTCACTCGTCGCCATATCGAGTCGTTGCGTAATACATTCTTTACTTTTCGGTGCGGCTTGGGTTCAAGGATCTGGGTAATAATTCTAGAACGCTCAGGCATTGAACCATGCATTGTGAAATTCATCCAACCTCTAAAATAATTTTCCCCTGAGGCTTGGATTGCTCTATTAGTTCATGCGCCTGCCGTGCTTCTGAAAGTGGCAAGCGTTTCCAGATAGAGGGTTTTATTCTTGATTTCGTAAGAAGCTCGAACAACTCACTCAGGTCGTCACAGAACCAGTCTGGATGCTGCTTTCTCAATTTGGTAATCGAGTAAAAGGTCTTTCTTTTTGATCCCGGGAGCAAACTCATGACCTTGAAGCGAATGAAATCCCAGATAACAGATGCTTTGCCTTTGTTTACAGCGTTGGAAAAACCATAGGCAACGAGCATCCCACCTGGCTTTATCGTCTTTAGTGAACGTTTGAAACTTTGCCAGCCCAAACCATCGAAGGCTACATCGATTCCATCATGTACCAGTTGTTTCAGCTTTTCGACGAAGTCCTCGTGTCGGTAGTCAATCAGTGTGGCTCCATATTGTTGGAGCGGTTCATGTTTTCCGGCGGAGGCAGTGCCAAAAATATTCAGATTTTTCAATCTGGATAGTTCCAATAAAGCAGTTCCCACGGCCCCACCGGCCCCATGCACCAAGATACTTTGGCCCGTTTCCACTTTGGCTACTCGCTGGAGCATCTGATATGCTGTTACGTATGTGAGCACCAAACTCACGGCTTCACCTGGGTCAATAGAATCCGGCACGGGGACAAGATGGCTCTCGGAAACGCATATGTATTCTGAGTAAGAGCCTATTATGGTTAGGTCACAAACACGATCCCCAAGCCGGAATTTACTCGTGCCTTCACCCAGTTTATCCACCACGCCGACCATGTCATATCCCGGAGAAAAGGGCGGTTTTTCCTTAACGTCCGGATAGACGCCTTTTCGTATCATCACATCGGTAAAGCAGGCACTGGTTACAAGGACTCTTACCCGGATTTCTCCTGACTTTGGCTCTGGAAGCTTTGGCTCCTCAATAACTTCCATTACTTCTGGAGAACCAAATTCTTTTATGATAACGCTCTGGTAGGTCATTAGGACTCCATACTAGACGACACTCAACGGTATGCATTGTTCAGGATTTCAAACTAGCGTGCATATAATCCTTTTGCCCCAGAAATGTCAAATAGATCAATTTGTAGACTGCTGCCTGGTCCGTTTTTTTGGATCACGCATCCGGACGAGAGGATACCTGCATCTAGTCACAAGCCAGCAAAGGCAGAATTCTGTTTGACATGATTTGATAAATTGTTTATTGTCGACAGTATGTTTGAAGGAAAAAAAGAATTCAGCAGTCCGCGATTGATTACTGAGGAGATAACAAATTATCTGAGGGAGGCCATTGTTAGCGAGCGACTGAGCGAGGGAGAAAAGTTGAGTGAACCGCGCCTCCAGAAGATGTTTAAGACGAGCAGGTCACCTATCAGGGAGGCCTTCAGCACGCTTGAACGCGAAGGGCTTATTGTTCGCATCCCAAGGAGGGGGGCCTATGTAAGCGATACCGGTCTTGAGGAGCTGAACAGCACAACCATTGTTGTGGCGACACTTGAAGGACTTGCTGCGAGTCTGGCCGCCCCCCGTCTCACGGAAAAGGATTTCAGGAAGCTGGAGCGCCTTGGGAAAAAAATGGAGCAGGAAGTCAAGAAATATGCAGTCTATGAATATACCGATACGCACAACCAATTCCACGAGCTATTCGTTTCACAATGCAACAACAAGGTATTGATTGAAGTTATCGGAAATCTGAGAAAGCGCTATGTCAGACCCAAGGTAACCTCTTACTATTTTAAATACAAAATTGGGCATGCTGTCAGCAGTCACCTTCAGATCATTGACGCACTGAAAAGAGGGGATCCGGAAGAAGCAGAGGCTGTGGTAAGGGAGCACATCATGAAGGGCCTTATCGGGGATGAACGCCTGGAGGAAGGGGAAGTGAAATGAAACAAAGGCTTTTGCTGAATGTAAACGGGGAAAACCGTGAACTCTTTGTGAGCCCCAATCGGATACTCCTGGATGTCCTGAGGGAAGATCTGGGTTTGACGGGCGTTAAGGGTGGATGCGACTCAGGGGAGTGCGGTGCCTGTACCGTATTGATGGATGGAAAACCGGTTAGGTCGTGTATCGTCCTGGCTTTTGAGGCAGAAGGAAAAGAAATCATGACAATAGAGGGATTGGCAAAGGGGAGCAAGCTCCATCCTATTCAGCGTGCCTTTATTGATCATCATGCCTTCCAGTGTGGCTTTTGTACACCTGCCATGATTATGATTGCCAAGGCATTTCTCGATAACAACCCTGAGCCGACAGAAGAAGATGCGAGAAGGGCTATTGCCGGGAATATCTGCAGATGTACGGGTTATGACAATGTCGTTGATGCAATCATGACGGCAGGCAGGGATCTGAAAAGAGCGAAGGATGGTAACAAAAATGGATAATTTCGCCTACATAAAGAAGGACATCAAGAGGACAGACGGAGAATTGATTGTAACCGGGAAGGCCGGATATACCTTTGATCTCCATCTCCCGGGCATGCTCTTCGCGAAAATACTTGGAAGCCCATACGCCCATGCCAAGGTCAAGAATATAGACGTTCAAGACGCGAGAAGACTCGAGGGGGTAAAGGCGGTAGTGACCGGGGATGATATCGGTTTCCGGAGATTTTCATTTATAGATACACCTGCTTATCCAGCTGATCAAACTCCGCTTGCGATTGATAAGGTAAGGTTCGTGGGAGAAGGGGTTGCTGCTGTTGCAGCAACAAGTGAGGAGATTGCTTCAAAGGCCTTGGATCTCATAAAAGTAGAATATGAAGAGCTTCCTGCCGTGTTTGATCCTGAGGAGGCCATGAAGGAGGGTGCTCCTGCTGTGCATGACATAATGGAGCCCAATACAACAACAGCATGGGAGGATTTTGGAATTCCTTCCACGAAATCGCGGCCCTATAAGACTATCAATAACATCTCAAACAAGGTGAACATAGAGAATGGCGATATCCAGAAAGGATTTGAGGAGGCAGATTACATAAGGGAAGACAGATTTGTGATACCTTCCACGGCGCATATGGCCTTGGAGCCTCATGTAGCGGTCGCGGACTACCAGCCCACCGGAAAACTCGAGGTGTGGTTGAGTCATATGGGCTATGAGCACAAGAGATTTTGGCTGGCAAAACTCCTTGACATTCCCATGAGCAAGGTTCGGGTGCATAAGGCATACGTGGGTGGTGCCTTTGGGGGAAAGATAAGTCTATTCGCCTACGAGTTTATCGCTGCGTTTCTTTCGAGCATTACATCGCGACCTGTCAAACTGACCCTTACAAGGGAAGAAGTTTTTTCGGTGTGTCCTCCCGCAAGGAGGATGATTATTGATCTAAGGACAGGGGTGAAAAAAAATGGAAAGATCACAGCCCAGCATGTGAAAATAATTGATGATGTGGGGGCGTACAGGCGTAGCTCTCCGACTGCTTTGTACCTGGCCCATGTCTTCAGAAATCCGATCTATGATATCTCAAATCTCAAGCATGAAGGCTGTGGCGTATATACCAACAAACTTTTTACTACCGCAAAGAGGGGCCATGGGCTTCAGCAGATGATGTTTGCCGTGGAATCCCAATTAGATATCATTTGCGATGAACTGGGAATTGACAAGTGCGAGATGAGGCTGAAGAACTTCAGGAGGAAAGGCGATTCCCTTCCAAATGGGGATAAGCTGAGGAGCTACGCACTCCCACAATGCTTGGAGGCAGCTGTTGAGAAGATCGGGTGGAAAGAAAAATATGGAAGCAAACCATTTAAGGGACTGGGAATAGGGACCGCTTCCATGTTTTCAGGGGCACACAATTTTCCTTTTGCAAGCGGTGCCATGATTAGGCTGAACCACGATGGAAGGGTAATCCTCTATACAGGACAGACAGAGTTTGGAATAGGTGTCGATACCGTTATGGCCCAGATTGTTGCAGAGGTGCTCAATTGTCCCATTGATTATGTCATCGTTAACTCCGGTGATTCAGAAGTGAGTCCCCATGATATCGGTAACTGGCTGAGTGCCGGGATGTTTGTGTCGGGCGAAGCTGTAAGGCGGGCAGCCTCAGATCTGAAGAACCGGATGGTGAAGTACGCCACTTTGGGTCTGGAAGTCCCTGAAAAAGACCTCGAATTAGAGAAAGGATGGATACTTTCTCGATCAGACAGATCAAAAAGGCTCTCTTTTTCGGATATATCAAGATACGGGATTCAGATGGCAGATGGAGATCCCATTATTGGAAGAGGATTTGTCAAGTGCGTCCCTGAGGTCTACTTCTGGAAGGGGAAATATAACAAGACGGCATCACTTTCTTCAGGGAGAGGCAGGTTTACGGAGGCGTACGGCCTTGCTGCAGCCACGGCTGAAGTGGAAGTGGACCCCGAGACCGGCAAAGTGGAGGTCCTGCAACTTGTTGTGGCTGATGATTGCGGCACGCCCATTAATATCAAATCCGTTGAGGGCCAGGTCATGAGCCAGGCTGTAATGGGCCTTGGGGACGTATTGTTTGAGGGGATAGAATTCAATAACGGTGTTGTAATGAATTCCAACCTCCTCGATTACCTGGTTCCAACCGCGGAGGATATTCCAAAGATAGATTCCATTATCGCAGACAGTTATGAACCAAATGGGCCTTTTGGCGCAAAGGAAGTGGGTGAGACATCAAGGGCAGCGGCTATTTCGGCCATTGCGAATGCCATATGCAACGCTGTAGGGGAAAGGATATTTTCCCTGCCCATGACAAGTGACAAAATAAGGAATGCCATAGCCAAGAAAAAAGGGGACAGATTATGAGCTTGCTGCCGGATTTTGAATATAGAAGGCCTGGGACCTTGAAGGATGCCATTTCCCTTCTTTCTGATTATGGTGAAGAAGCAGTGTTGCTTGCAGGCGGTACTGCCCTGGTACCCAGGCTAAGATTGGGATTGAAGAGACCGAACCTTGTCATAGATATCAAGGAAATGGCTGAGGACTTGCGCTATGTGAAAAATGAGGCCGGAGTGCTGAGAGTCGGTTGCCTGTCAACTATTTATGAAATAAAGAAGAATGCACTGATAAGAGACAACTATCCGAGTCTGCACGAAGCCGCAACCTTAATGGCAAGTGAAGATATCCAGCAGAGGGGCACCGTGGGGGGAAATATCCTTCAGGATACAAGGTGCACCTATTACAACAAATCTGAAAGATGGAGAAAGGGCTTCCAATCCTGTTTCAAAATAGGAGGTGCAATCTGTAACGCTGCGAAGGGAGGAAAAAAATGTCTCTCTGTCTATTCCGGAGACCTCGCTCCTGCTCTCATATCCCTTGGGGCATCTGTTTGCATTATGAGCAGCGATGGTGAAAGAGAATTGCCGCTGGAAGACATCTTTTCGGGTGATGGAAGCGCCCCTTTTTCATTGACCGGCACAGACTTCTTGAAGGAAATTATCTTGCCCATTGCCAGAAAGAAAGGTGGGTACGATAAATTCAGGCTGAGGAAGTCCATAGACTATCCTATCGCTAACGCAGCCTTTTCCATTGATGATGAGCACCACGGAAGAGTCGTTGTCGGTTCTTCCGGGCCAAAGCCTTTTATATATGATTTCTCGTCTCCTGAGGAATTGAACAAAATACCTGGAAGGGCCTATGATGACATGCGTCTCATAAACAACATGTCATTCCCACCCCTTTACAGAAAGCATCTGGCCAAGGTCCTTGTGGAAAGGCTGATAAGGAGGGATATCAAATGAATTTTGCCCGGTACGCAACGATTCACGCCCGCCATTTGCCTGACAAGACATGCCTGATTGAGAGAACCCCTTCCGTAAACAAGAGGAAAACACTCACCTGGAAACAGTTCAATGACCGAATAAACAAGACCGCCAATTATCTATCAAAGGAGCTCGGGATCAAGGAGGGGGATTTTGTTTTGCATCTCCAGCTCAATTCCATTGAGTGGCTTGTCACTTATTTCGCAATCATAAAGATTGGCGCCGTAGTAGTGCCACTCAATTTCAGGTTTGTTGAAAGCGATCTCCGCCATGTTGCCGGGGTATGTGATCCAAAGGCCTTTATCCTGGGTGCTGAGTTCTTGCCCGTTGTCCAGCCTGTTCAAAAGGAATTCTTAAGTATCGAACATTACATCTGTGTGGGGCAGGATGTGCCGGGAGATATGATCAGTTATGAGAAGCTTGCCGCGTACGGCGACACCTCTGAAGCGCTTGTAGACCTGGATGACCTGCATGACCTGGCAATGATGTTCACCTCCGGCACCACTGGAAAGCCAAAACCGGTAATTCACACCCATTATTCTCTGAACAATACGGCCATAGCCAATGGCATGAGCCGACATGTTCACAGGAACGACAATTACGTTTTCTTCCTCCCGTTGTACCACAGCGGGGCAATGTTTTATTGGGCATCCTTTTATGCCACGGGCGCTACAGGAACAATCCTCAAGGAATTCAAAGAACCCCGGTGGATCATTGAGACTATGGCGGAAGAGAAAGGTACGGACGTATTTCTTGTGGTGCCCAATGCTGTCGCTCTGCTGAATGACATAAAAAGCGGCAAGATCGATCTGGCTGATTATGACCTCAGCAGTTGGCGGTACTTTGAGATAGGTGCGCAGCCCGTGCCTTTTGATGTGATCAAACAACTTGTGCAAACCCTTCCGTGTGGTGTTTCCAACACCTACGGGATTACGGAGGGAGGTGGAGGTGCAACCATCGATCTCCTTCCTGAAGACATACTCAGAAAACCGGGTTCCATAGGCAAACCCAATTTTGGCGTTGATGCAAAGGTGGTTGACATCGAGGGTAAAGAGGTAGGCCCAGGAGGGGTGGGCGAACTGATTATCAACACTAACCGTATGATGAAGGGATATTTCAATAACCAGGAGCTGACCTCTGATGTGCTGAAGGATGGATGGCTTTACACCGGTGATCTGGCAAGAACCGACGAAGAAGGATTTTTTTACGTTGTAGACCGCAAAAAGGACATGATCACCTGCGGTGGCGAGAATATTTTCCCCGTGGAAATTGAAGATGCCATCATGGACCACCCCAAGATTGATGATGTGGCCTGCATAGGCTATCCTGACGACAGGCTGGTGGAGATAGTGCTTGCTATTATCCAGCTCAAGGAAGGTGAACCCATGACAGAAGAAGAGTTCATGACGTTCGCCAGGTCAAAACTTCCACTTTACAAAGTCCCGAGAAAGGTGATTTTCGACAAGGTGATGCGGAACCCTACGGGGAAGCTTATGAAACCCGAGATGCGGAAGAAATACACAGGGAGAAAAGAGGCCTTTGCAAGTCTCACTTGATTTCGCAAACGCATGTCACTCCTTCGAGCCAGTTACATATCGCTGATTCTTGCCCTATCTCTGCGGCAAATTCAAATGAGAGAGCCTCATGTCACAAACTGGCGCCAATGAGCTGGGAAAGCAGTTCATTGGGACCAAGAAAGATTTGAACGATCTTGGCGTCCCGCATATATTTTTCGACCGGATACTCTTTAGAGTAGCCATAGGAGCCCATAACCTGCACACATTGGGTCGTCACCTCCATGGCCATGTTGGTGGCAAAGACTTTGGCCATATTTGAAAAGCGCTCTCTCTGCGGATGATGCTGGGTATTGGACCAGGCAGAGCGGTAGACTAGGAGGCGTGCCGCGTCTATGCCGGTGGCCATATCGGCAAACATGGCTGAAATCAGGCTATGCTCGATCAAGGGTTTCCCTCCCACGACGCGTTTTTTGCAATAGCCGAGGGCGTATTCAAAGGCTCCCCGGGCAATGCCCACAGAGATCATTCCCCCGCCAAGCCGGTTGTATGTCAAAGTTGTTTTCAATATTTTAGCCCCATCCCCGATTTTCCCCAGGAGATTCTCCTGCGGCACGCAGACATTATCGAAGATCACCTCGGAATTCCTGTCGGCATGCATCCCCATCTTGGGCTCGGGCTTACCAAAGGAAAGGCCGTCCCGGTCCTTTTCCACCACGACAAGGCAGGAGCCCTCTTCGCCCAAGCCGGGATCAATCGTACAGACAACCACATAGAGATACGCGATTCCTGCATTGCTGGGCCATATCTTTGTGCCGTTTATGATCAGATCATCACCAGCTTCCGTGACGATGGTATGGCAGGTGCGAAGTTCCATGCGGGGGTCCTCAATATCCGCACCAGACGGCGGTTCTGTCATGCATATGCCCCCCACATTGGCTTCATTGCGCGATGCAAGGGGCCTGAGGAATCGCTCCCGCTGCTCCGAATTGGCCCCAATGATGATCGGCGTCATTGCAAACCAGGTATCCCCAATAACGGTTGCCATGCCGCCATCAACCGCGGCCAGCTCCTCCAGGATTACCATGGTATCTATGTTGTTCCCGTTGGACCCGCCGTATTTTTCCTGGATGGGGAAACCAAGAAGGCCAATTTTGGCCGCTTCCAAAAGGATTCGGTCAACCAGTTTCCCTTTCTCATAGTCTGCCTCAAACTGGTCCCGGACCGGGAGGATCTCCTTCTGGGCAAACTTTGCGGCCATGTCTTTGATGAGTTTTCTCTTTTCTGAAAATGCGAAATTGAACATAATGTATCCCTCCATTACATGAGATAATTGTGCCTTTAATTGTTCATTTTAAAACCTGTTCCTCTGGGACCGTCGAAGATTGTGCTCCTCTGCGCTTAGAGATCAAAGACTATGCCGTGCTATCGCGGAGAAGAATCCCGAAGAAGGTTCTCGCCTGTTGCTCACCTTCTGGACCTCAGTCTTTACTTCGTATTATTCGGTAACAACACTTATCTATTTGATCCAATGAGGTTTTTCAGTTTATTTCGTCTTACAAATGCCTTCAATTGTGGATTTGGCGGCATCTCTGACAAGATCATTCCTGAAAGGATAAATCCAGCACCAACAAGCCCCATGCTTCCGAATTTTTCACCTATCACCCAATAGGCACAAAGGGCGCCAAATACCGGTTCCATACAAAAAATCAATGCCGTATGCGTAGGGCTTGCAAAGCGCTGCATTGATGTCTGAATCAGAAATGCGAAGATCGAGGCAAACAGAACACAAATTATGAGTGGCCACATGATTTCTTCGTGCCATTCAAGGATGTTCGCGCCACCCAATGTTGCTATGACACCACTGGCGACGGTGATCACAGCGAATTGGATGGTTGTCAGCCAGTATATGTCATTTTTGAGTGAATACCTGCCTGTCAATATAATATGAAGCGCGACACAGACAGCACACAAAATTCCAAGCAGGTCCCCCCCATTGAAATGACAGGTTCCGTTGGTGGAAAGAAGATAGATTCCTATACCTGCAAGGATCACTCCTGCATACATGTTTCGTGAAATTGCATGCTGAAATATGATGGCACCGAACAAAGGGACCATGATGACATTGACTCCGGTCAGAAATGCGGTATTGGATGCCGTTGTATAAACCAGGGCCAGTGTCTGAAAAGTGTAGGCCCCAAAGAGGAGGGTGCCAAGGATAAGACCGTGCTTCAGGCACTTAAGGGTAAGTGAGGGTCGCATAGCCAGGCAAATGGGCAGGAGAACCATGAAGGCAAATGCAAATCGTTGGGTGAGAAAAAAGAATACGCCGACTTTGTCAATTGCATCTTTTATAACAACAAAAGTGATTCCCCAGAAAAAGGTGGCGACAAGGAGCAGAAAATCGGCCCCAAGCCTTTTCACATTTTTGTCCTCGATTTTCAAATCCTCAGCTCACTTTTCGGTGGTGGCATGATTGGACGAATCCCGTTTGTTATATATTTTACTGATTCCGAAAACAAGCCTAATAAATGGTCCAATCCAACCGGATTTTCAATATCCATCATCCACGCGTAAATAAGCCAGGCGCCGCATTGTTCAATAGTGTTGCTCGGATGCAAATAAATGACGATATTGTAGTTAATGCGTAATTGAAATACATAAATGTAGGTATCTGGTGTAGCCTTCTTCAAGTGCGTATGAAAATCGTATTGTTGTGTCCCACGGTTAGACAGCCTTCCCTAATCCGGCCGTACACCAGTAGACCTCTGTCGGTGTGCTTCCCCCGAAGGTTTGGTGCGGCCTCCCGTTAAAGCATTCCACCCTTTTGACTGATTGGGTACTCTCACACCAGCCCCTGGTCCAGCATGGCATCCACTACCTTCACAAACCCGGCGATATTTGCTCCTACCAGGTAATTTCCCGGCTCACCGTATTCTTCCGATGTAGTCAGGCAGGTATGATGGATGCTCTTCATGATATTCTGGAGCCGGTAATCCACT
>Ga0164318_10005466_pt1 | contig 12286 bp, 13 predicted proteins | sample GuaBasSedimGuay9_FD_113734 | JGI IMG/M metagenome (GOLD analysis project Ga0164318, IMG submission 113734) | Subseafloor sediment microbial communities from Guaymas Basin, Gulf of California, Mexico - Guay9, Core 4571-4, 0-3 cm | ecosystem: Environmental > Aquatic > Marine > Hydrothermal vents... | reverse complement strand
GTGGAACGGAACAACATATGTTGAGGAGCATGTGATAAAAGATACGTATGGATTGCTTGCGGTTACATGCGTGGGAGATTTCGATAACGACGGAATGGACGAAATAAATGCAGGGGCTGTGGGGGTGGCGGAGGGGGAATCATATAAATCCTGGATATTCAAATATTCCCAATAGTGTGCAAACAAAAACATTAGAAAAATTCCTGCGCTTTACCGTCCTGGGTTGCTTATCCCATCCTTTCATTACCTTATCTCATTTATACATTTGTTATATTGATTAGCCCAAGTTGATCAGCCAACTGCTATGCACTGCTATGTGCTTTACTCTTTATGCTTTGCCATATCCCTATATTTCCTGCTCCTCCCCTCTTGCCAGCGCGTTGAAATGCTCTGTTCCTTCCGGCACACCTCTTACAAAAACAACATCTCCTCCTTTGAGCACAGTATTTTTGTCTATTTCATATATCCATCTTCCGTTTCTTTTTATCGCTATTATCCACATCCCTGTTTTTGATGCAAGTTCCATATCTCCAAGTTTTTTCCCGGCAAGTACAGATGACGGGTCTATCACTGCCCTCAAAAATATTTCATCTGATGCGAGTATGCTTTCCTTTATTATGGGGTGGAGTGCAACATCCCTGAGTTCGACATCTGCTATTTCTCTTGCACCATCTGCAATCATTTCAGAGCATATAGCAAGTTGTATCATGGCAAGCGCATCGTTAACCTCGAGTTCTTCATTTTTAACATCTTTCACAGCAAGCCTCTGAAATTTATCGTTCAGCACATCTATGAACTCCTCGAGTTCGTACACTTCTTCGGCAAGTTCCCTGCTGTCATATATTATAGAGGAATATGCCAGATCCACCATAAGTTCTGCCTTTTCTTTTAGTTCAAGCAACATTTCTTCTGCTTCTTTTTCGCTCATTCCAATACCCTTACCTTGCCTTCCAAAAATTTCTCGAGATGCTCAAGCCCCTCCTCAGGCCCAACCCCTATGATAACATCTCCCTTTTTCAACACAATTTTCTTCGGGTTGTAAAGCCACCTTTTCCCCCTTCTCAATGCAACCACTCTCACGCCCGTCTCAGATGCTACATGAAGGTCAGGCAGGCTGCATCCAACTGCCTGCGATTCCTTCCCCACCACCATTTTTCGTATCATCTCATCAGACTCCTTCAGGAGGCGGGGGAGGAGGGGATGCTTTAATTTTACCGACAATAATTTCACTATGTCTCCTGCTGCACCGGATATCATCTTGGCAGCCTCTGCCATCTGGAGTATGCCTGAAAGTTTCTCTGCGTCCTCCTTGGTGCGGGTAGCAAGCATCGCCATTATGCGCATCTGATAGTTTAGTTTCTCCATATGGACTTCAAGATATCTTACCTCCTCTGCTATGTCAGAATTGTTGAACAGGATTGCAGAGTACGCAAGATAAACCATGAGTTCCGATATGTTTTTCATCTCCACTAGCAGTTCCTTTATGCTGGTCGGCTCATATTCTATTTCCTCGAACTCTGCTTCCTTCCAGCGCGGCTCTTTCATCTCGAGCATATAATCTGACAGCATTTAAATATATATCGAAAGGCAGTGAATCCAGAAATTTGATAATCTTTTATATATATTGCATCCCATTCACTGATGTGAGATAATGATTAAGGCATATATCATGATACTGGTGTACATCGGGAAACTTGGAGAAACCCTCGAGAAATTGAGAAAGATAGAAAACATAAGGAGCATAGCCGTAACCGCCGGTGATTATGACATAATCTTAAAAGTGGTGGTGGAAAATCTTGAAGAATTGATGGAAGTAACTGATAGAATACAGCTTGTTGGCGGGATAAAAAGGACGACGACCTCTGTTATTGAGAAAGAGATAGAATTATGAAAATAAGAATAAGGAAAAGATACCTGTTCTACATTCTCCTAATTCTCTCGTCCCTCATAGCTGCTGTAACCACTTCAATAGACGGGATAATATCCTACTTCTACATAACAAACCCATGGGTTTTCGGCGTTTCTGTATTTTTTGTTGGTATTTTCATAACTCTTTTCCTTTCTATTTTTTTATCAATACCAACGAGAAATGGCAAAAGCATAGGCTCTGCAATTGATCCTTCATTCAAAAGAGTGAGACTTGTAAAAAAAGAGGAATTGAAATATCATGTTATGGCAGGTATAGGGAATACAATCTCCACCCTCGGATATTTTTACGTTGTTTCTGAATTTGTTGACCCATCTGCAGTGCTTCCATTCTTCCAGGTTGTCATTCTCTATCTCCTTATAGTTGAATCTCTTTCAGAAAAAGATTCCCCGACGCTGGCAGAAGTGGAGTCATCAATAATAGTCACATTCGGAGCCATAATGGCATCCATATCGCTGTCGGGGGAGGTAAATGTAATGGCGTTGCTCGTGATATTTCTTGTAATGAATCCGGGGTGGGTAATACTTGCGATATATCAGAGGAAGCTAAAGTTGATGCAGATAAATGAAGCACACAACGACTCCATAAATATACGCCTCTGGAACGTCATATTCACGACAATATTCACATCCATATTTGTCTTCATCTACAACAAAGATTACTTCTTTGAAGGTATAAATACGGCATATAAATTTTATCCATGGCTCTCTCTGACAATGGGCGTGACTTTCTTCTCTTACGTGCTTTATATAAGGGCTCTTGGACTTGGAAAAGCCAGCATATCACAGGCAGTCAAGGCATCGACTATAATATTTGCCATACCCCTCTCCCTTCTCCTCTCCCGATATATGGACTTCTCTTTTTCAGCAAGTCCGACCCTGGTGATAATAAAACTTATGGGCATAATACTGGTAGTGCTTGGGGTTGCAACATTTGCATTGACAGAAGTGAGAGCATATGTTTTCATAAATGCGCAGGGGAATAAATCCATAAAACAACTCATGGAGGAGATATGGCATATAAGAGGGGTTGTCGCGGTTGCAGCACTGGCTGGAAAGCATGATATGATTGCAAAGGTTCGCATAAGGACGCTCGGTAAGGGATATGAAAGGATAATAAGAAGGCTTGAAGGAATTGAAGGAATTGAAGAATTCCTATGGCAGTCTGTACTGAAGGAGTGGGAGGACATTTAGTCATTTTTATATATCCGTGGGGAATAGTAAAATGATGAGGATAGGACTTATAGGAGGCACAGGAATATATAATTTCGAAGGTGAGGAAATATTTGCCAGCACGAGATATGGCAATGTCGAGATGATATATTCCTCCACAGATGAGAACGAGATATTCTTCATTCCGCGCCACGGAAAAGGGCATACCCTTCCGCCCCACGGCGTGAATCACAGGGCAAATATACAGGCATTGAAGGATGCAAGGGTTGAGAGGATAATAGGGGTGAGTACAGTTGGTTCGATGAAAAAGGGGATAAAAGAGGGCAGTCTTTTTGTTCCAGATGATTTCATTGATTTTACAAAACGCCGCTCAACGTTTTTTGACGATGAAGTTGTTCATATCGACATGAGTCAGCCTTTCTGCCCCGAAGTAAGAAGTGCGATATTTGAAGCAGCGGGAAAATACGGCAGAGTTTTCGAAGGTGTGTATGCAGCCACAGAGGGACCGAGATTCGAAACAAAGGCTGAAATATCAATGCTCTCAAATTTTGCAGACGTGGTCGGAATGACACTTGCACCTGAAGCAGTGCTTGCCCGCGAAAGAGGGATATGCTATGCCTCATTATGCATTGTCTCGAACATGGCTGCCGGACTTCAGAAAAGCCTTCCCGCAGATGAAATAGCAGCAATTTATGAAAAAATGAGGAAGGTCGTCATAGATGTTGTCAGGGATGCAGTGAAACTCATCCCGAAAGAAAAAAATTGCGATTGCAGCATTGCAGTTGAGCGAGGGCGGTTGTGAGCAAAGTTTTTTATCCCAGAGAATTCTTTTTCAAAAGTGATTGAGTACGCAAAGCAGGAATACAGCGATGATGAAATCTACTCCATACTTGCGCCTGAGGTCAGAGAATGGTTCAGAAAGAAATACGGTACATTCACTCCCCCTCAGAAATATGCGCTGAAGGAGATACATGACGGAAAGAATACGCTGATATCATCGCCCACCGGCTCTGGAAAAACCCTGTCCGCATTTCTTGCTGCAATAAGCGAACTTCTGATGCTCGCCAAAAAGGGCAAACTGGAAGATAGAATTTATGTGCTTTACATATCTCCTCTCAAAGCGCTGAACAACGACATAGAGCGCAACCTGGAGGAGCCCCTACAGGAAATTTATTCAATGCATGACATTGAGGACAAAATAAGAATTGGGGTTAGAACAGGAGACACAACCCAGAAGGAAAGGCAGCAGCAGGCAAGAAAACCGCCGCACATATTCATAACAACCCCTGAAAGTCTTTCAATCGTTCTAAACGCGCCGAAATTCTCCCAGAAATTAAGAGAGGTGAAATGGGTAATAGTGGACGAAATACATTCTCTTGCCGAAAACAAAAGAGGGACGCATCTTTCACTTTCTCTAGAAAGACTTTGCCACCCGATGAAGAAAAAACCCATACGAATAGGGCTTTCAGCAACAATATCCACAATCGAGCAGATAGCAAAGTTCCTGGTTGGCAGGGGGAGGAAATGCCTTATAGTGGATGTAAATTTTTTGAAAAAGGTGGATATCAAAGTAATTTCGCCTGTCGGTAGCCTGATATATGCTCCCGCCTCCGAGTCGTCAGATGCCCTCTACAAAAAACTTGATGAACTAATATCATCACACAGGACAACCCTCATTTTTACAAACACGAGAAGTGCAACGGAAAGGGTAGTGTTCAACCTGAAAAAGAGGTTTGAAAAATATGAGAACAGCATAGAAGCCCATCACGGCTCCCTTTCAAGAGAGGTGAGAATAGAGGTGGAGGAGCGTTTGAAAAAAGGGGAGTTGAAATGCGTCGTATCTTCCACAAGTCTGGAACTGGGGATAGATATAGGATATATAGACCTCGTGATTCTGCTCGGCTCTCCGAAAAGCGTTACAAGGGCTCTGCAGCGCATTGGCAGAAGCGGGCATTTCCTCCACGAGGTTTCAAGAGGCAGAATAGTTGTTCTTGACAGAGACGACCTTGTGGAATGCACCGTACTTGCGAGAGAAGCAAAGAGGGGCAGACTTGACCGCGTGCATATACCGCGCAACGCGCTTGATGTTCTTGCCCAGCATATTGTGGGCATGGCAATAGAAAAAAGATGGGAGGTTGAGGAAGCGCTGAAGGTTGTGAAAAGGGCATACCCGTATACTGCCCTACCTGAAAAGGATTTCACGAATCTGCTGAAATATTTATCAGGGGGACATGAAGAACTGGAGGGAAGGAAAATATACGGGAAGATATGGTTTGACGAAAAAGAAAGAATATTTGGAAGAAGGGGCAAGATGGTGCGCCCCATATATTATCTGAATATTGGCACAATCCCTGACGAAGTGGGGATAAGGGTTTACTCTCTTCCAAAGAGATACGTCGGTAAAGTGGAAGAACCTTTTGCTGAAAGGCTGAAGAAAGGAGATATCTTCGTACTTGCCGGAAAAACATATGAGTTCATAAAATCAAAGGGCATGAGAATCTATGTGGCACCGCGCCCCGAGGCGGCTCCTACAATACCTTCGTGGTTTTCAGAGCAGCTGCCTTTGAGTTATGACCTTGCAATGCAGATAGGGGCGTTCAGAAGGGAAACAGAGAAAGCGATAAAGGAAGGTAATGCAGGCGGCATCCACCCGGAGATAAGGGAATATTTTGAAGAACAGATGCATTTCTCTGTCCCGAATGACAGAAAAATCGTGGTCGAGAATTTTATCAGAGATGGATATCGCCATCTGGTATTCCATACCCTTGTCGGCAGAAAAGCAAACGATGCAATTGCAAGGGTTTTTGCATACCGTCTGTCAAAAATGAAGGGTTTGAATGTCAAACTCGCCATAAATGATAATGGATTTGATATGATGTACTCATCGAAAAAAAGGGATGTTGAAAATGAAGAAATACTTTCCCTGTTCTCTTCACATAATCTGAGGGCGCACCTCAAAGATGCGCTCGGGAATACAGAAATGCTGAAAAGACGTTTTCGTCATGTGGCTACTCGTTCATTCATGATTTTGAAAAATTATCTGGGGCATGAGATGAGTGTATCGCGCCAGCAGAGAAATGCGTCGATGCTTTTTAAAGTCGTAAAGGAAATAGATCCTGATTTTCCGGCGCTCAAGGAAACTTACAGAGAAATAATGGAAGACGCCATGGACATAGAAAATGCAGAAGACTTTGTAAAAAAAGTGGAAGAAGGGAAGATAAAAGTCCAGATTTTGAGGAAAGGACTGCCCTCCCCATTTTCTTTCAACATACTTGCCATGGGCTCAACAGATGTTGTCCTAATGGAGGACAGGAAGATGCTTGTTCAGGAGATGCACAGGGAGATGATGGAGGCGATAGGTAATGAAGAGTGAAATGGAGATATGGGATGGACTAATTGCCACAGACAGATACTGCATATACATGCCCGAAGAAAATGTTGTGATAATCTCAGATTTGCATCTCGGGTATGAAGGTGTGCTCCGCATGGAAGGTGTTGCCATGCCAAGATATCAGGAAAAAGTGATTATAGAGAAACTGGAAAATATCATAGAAGAATATGACCCTGAAAAAATAATTGTAAACGGAGATTTCAAACATAATTTCGGAAGAAATTTGAGGCAGGAATGGCAGGAAGTCGGCAATGTTCTCAATACCCTGCGCAGGAAGAGAGAGGTTATTCTAATCAGGGGAAACCACGACAACTTTCTGAAAACCATTGCCTCAAAATTCGATGTGAGAATGGCTAATAAATATGATATGGGAAGCATAGTATTTGCCCACGGACACAGAGATTTTGAGGGGGACAAAAAGGTGATTGCGCATGAACACCCCTCAATAAAGTTGAGAGATAAGGTGGGTGCAACCATATCATTGCCATGCTATCTGTTTTCAGATGAAATAATAGTGATGCCCGCTTTTTCTCCTCTTGCGTCAGGGACAGACGTTTCCTCTGCAGATGCTGACGACTATCTCTCGCCCATATTGAAAAGGCACAATGTGGATAAATTCAGAGTGCTGGCAATAAGCGATGCTGGACTGCTTGATTTCTCGACTGTAGGAAATATGAAAAAAGCAAATTGCCACAGAAATTCATTTAGATGAGTTATGGCTCGAGCGGTAAAATAGAATGAAAAAATCAATGCTTGAAAAGCGTGATACAAAAGCCGGGAAATCCGTAGAAGTCGTCAAAGGCACGAGAAACAAAGGCAAATTGTCTCCCGATTTGGCACGTAATAGCTGCAGTATGCAAAAATAAGGGCGATAGTGGTAGCGAACAGACTGCATTCAGCGCAGATGAAATGTAGATGTCAGATCTTTTTTGAGAGATATCGTGGTATAGCATATCTCTCCTATAAACCATTGTATATTTTGACGGAGCATTATGATGCACGGTAAAAAAACCAGTACAGGTAATGGCGGGCATGGCGGCAATAAAAAATAAATAGAGTGATTCTCTTATATTTTCATATGCGAGGTGTTGCTGCAATTTCAGTATCCCTTATTCTCCTTATAGCAAGCGTTTCCATGGCTGGAGAAAAAAAGGAAGAAGGTATTGATGCAGCAGTGGTGGCACGGCAACCTTCTGCTTTAGCGCAATATAATGACTCGGACGGTATAGACGACGCAGCCCACTTCAAATATCACCAGAATGAAAGCAACATAATAAACTGGTATGAATGGTGGTATGCAAATGCCAAGGGATATGATGGCAATAACATTATCATCGAATTTTTCACTTTCGGAGACCTTAACAATCCTTTTGCATCAGCAGTTGGAATATTTATGATTTTCATGAAAAGCGATGGGAGCACTTTCAAAAGTCTGAAGAGTTACCCCCTCATAGATTACAAACTGGATTATGAAAAATGTAATGTGACCATAGCAGGAGATGTCTTTACTGAAAATGATGACGGAACATACACCATAACATATCATAACATCATAAACAATGTGAATTTACAACTCAATCTATCAAAAATAAACAGAGGGATAGAGGGAATACCATCAACAGCAGAAGAAAATAGATGGATGAGATGGAACATACCTGTTCCGTATGGAAGAGTAGAGGGGGTACTGGAATATAGTGATAAAAACGGTCACCACATATACACCATCTCCGGGAAAGGATATCACGACCACAACTGGGGGATATCAGAAAAATTATCACTGTACTGGGACTGGGGTGAATTCAGTGACGGCAACATGCCTGCCAGTATCACATATGGAATGCTTAGATTTGGCAATGGACCATATGAAGGAGGAATATACTTTTCAAATGAAACTGTAAGAAAAGCGATTTACATGCAAGATCTTACTGTGGAGTATAAAAACTGGGACATAATATGTGGATTCAAAAAACCCACTGAGATTATTTTTAGCGGTTCAAATGGTAGTTTTTCAGTAGAACTCACTTTAAAATTTGAGAGAGCATATATAATAGGTGTCGGGAAGATGGGCATGCCTTATCTTATGGGCAAAATGAGTGGAACAGCAAACATAAACGGAAAAACATATAGATTTTCAGATGTAACAGGATTTTATGAACACCATTTCCTGCTGCCGAGCATCAACTGGCGGTAACAGTTTTTAACGATAGTTAATGCTAAATAGTTTTTATCCATTATTTATCATGAAGGGAAAGGTTAATTGCGAAATAGTAACCTGGTACTTGCTTCCTGCCATAAGGAGGGAGATATCTTCCATAATGATAAAAGATTATGGCATGCAGCAAAAAGATGCGGCAATGTTTCTGGGAGTTACAAACGCAGCGGTTTCACAGTATCTCTCAAGAAAGAGGGGCAATATAGGTTTTGATGGCATGGGAAAGGAGGAATTCCGAAAATCTGTTGATAATATCATAAACGGCACTCCCCCGGAAGAGGAGATATGCAAGTTGTGCAAATTCCTTATAGCAAACGGCATTATAGAAAAAATAGAAAGAAAGGGTTGATTATTCCAGTTTCTCTATCCTTCCGCTTCTTCCAGTTGAAATCTGAAGTTGATTGTTCCACTCTTTTACCCACCCGTCTTTTATTTTTATGACTTCGTTTATCTCCACTGTGTCTATCTCGTCATTCCAGAGGGTGATTTTTACGGTGTTGCCATCTTCATCCTGCCCAACAAGGTCGCATACTCTTGCTGTGCCGCCGAATCTTTTCGTTATCTCTCTCGGCTCATTTTTTTCCACTATTTTAAGAACAATCTCATCTACATTGCTGTTTGCTTTCAAATCAGATACCTTCATTTTATTCGAAATGAATATCAGATGGGTTATTTAAAATGAACGCAGCCATTACGCCCCGAATCCGAGCCCACTCACAGTTGGTAGTCCTGCATCCTTCCAAGCAGTTATGCCCCCGATCATATTATAGAGAGGGGTGTCATATCCGCTTTCCAAGATAAGTTTTCCCGCAATGCCACTTCGGTGTGCAGTCCGGCAGTATAGAATGACTTCTTTCCCCTGGAACAGTTTGATGAAAATATTTGTAAAAAGAGGAATTTCCAGCAGTTGCAACGGGTAGAGTATCGGCTTGTCGTATATATGTGGGGTGGATATCCTCTCGTTGAAATACTCCCCGAATGTCCTCACGTCTACTGGAATCTGTTTACCATCCTCCTCGTTGTTTAGCATTTCCCAGGCTTCCTCAGCAGTAATGTTGATTAGTTCCCCTTGCTGGTGCGTAGAAACAACTGCACTTTCTCCATGCTGATAAATGGGAAGTGAAGTTATCAGCAAAAGCAGGGCTATGAAAATTGCCTCCTTCTTCATGATATAACATCATAGAAATTTTTATAAATGTTTCCAGTAAAAATATCCTTTCCCTACATACCAGAAATGATATAAAGCCAGCGAAGGGATTTGAACCCTCGACCTGCTGATTTCCTGCATCCTTTTCCTGCAGATGGATGGAAAAGGGTTACAAGTCAGCCGCTCTTCCGCTAAGCTACGCTGGCTTAGTTTAGGGAATATGCCTGCCATTAAAAAATTTTACCCAATATTTTTATGCCGTAATGACATATTGTATCATGCGCTCCCTCATTATTGGTCGATTCCAGCCATTTCACAAGGGGCATGCAGAACTTGTAAAATATGCAGTAAAAAAATATGAGGAAATAATTGTTGTCATAGGTTCTGCATACGATAGTTATACCCTGAAAAACCCATTTACAGGAGGCGAGAGATATTTAATGATTCGAAGAACAATGGAAGAGATGGGCATTGAAAAATATTATATTGTTCCTGTGCCCGACATAAACAGATATGGCGTCTATGCAAGCCATGTCTCTGACCTATCTCCTGAATTCGATGTAGTTCTTTCCAATAATCCTGTCATAAAAGAAATCTTTGAGAAAGATGGTTTCAAAGTCGAAAGCACCCCCTTATTTGAAAGGGAAAAATACTCTGGAACAGAGATAAGACGCAGGATGGCGGAGGGGGAGGGGTGGGAGGAACTTGTGCCTGCTGCCGTAGTAGATACGATTGAAGAAATAGGTGGCGAGGAAAGAGTCAGGAAACTCAACAAAGCGCTCTGACACAATCCATGACGCAATATCCACGTGGAGCTAAACCACTTCTTCCACTATTGCATTCTGACTCTGCCGGAAAGCCCTGACCTCATATATGTTTGGAACAGATATTTTTGCTTTCTTTTTCTTCTTTTCGTTGTATGCCTCCCTGCCAACTTCGTCAAGGATTTTCCGTCCTTCTTCCCTTATATCGTCAAGTTTTTTATTAACTTTATCGACAGTATCTCTGAGAAGAAATGCCATCCCAATAAGCAGACTTCTGACCATTAAGGGAAATCCCTCAAAGACTATATCCCTCTCAGGTATCCTTGTCCTCCATGAAGGCTCTTCGCCAAATTGTGTGAGTGGGAGTCCCATTCCTGCTTCAAGTTCATCTGAAAATGTGGGGTCAAGTTGAATCCATTCCCCATCTATTAACAATTCAGCACATCCGTGAAGGGAATCCAGAAAGCCGAGCATCTCATATGTTTCTCTGAGTATGGGATTGTCCTGGAGCAAGAGTTCATCCAGTTCCTGGGAAGCCGTGAAAGCATATAGCCTGAAACGCGCTTTTATGCCACCTGCCCTTGCAAGAGATATCAGCAAACTCATCTGGTCGAGGCATACCCCTCCCCTAGATTTCAGAACGCCCAATGCCCCCCTCATGGGCTTGAATATTAGATACTTTTGATTTTTTACAAAATAATATATGGACTTTGCGTACTCTATCGGCTCCTTGTCGTAGGCACCTAACTTTTTTGCCAGAATTCTTATCTCAGGTGCATCATATTCGCACAGCCTTGTTGGACGCAGATATTTCTCGTCCCTCACCGGAAGCAAATCCTGATAATCATCCTCGTCAAAGAGCAATGTTGTGTCATGCTCGCTCTCATCTTCAAGATGAGCCCATGGTGCTCTCGATTTTTTCAATCTCTCCCCCCAAGCCTTTTTATTTGCAATAACTGTTTTCGGGTTTCTTGCTATTGCATATGACAGCGGACCGACTGTCTTTGCAAAATTTTTCAGTATTGCCGGCGGAGGTATGTTTCCCTTATCGATTATCTCATTCAGCCATTTCATAATTTCACCTCATTTCTTCGACCATTAAATCGCGCATCAAATTGCCACAACCTTTGGCTTCTGCGCCAACCATCCTGCTTATTTCTCCTTCCACAACAATCCCTTCTCTGCCGCATTCGGGGCATCTTTCCAGCAATCTAACCTTATCGCCCGTCACTATGAATCCCGGATAACTGTTTGCCGCAGGGTCGAGGAAAGCAAATCTTCCCTCCTCACCATATCCTACCATTTCATCGTTTTCGTCTAGTACCATAGGATAAATCCATGGAGATAGATGCTTGTATCTATGTTCGCAATCCAGTGCAAGCCCGTTCATTTCAGACATCCCATAGAGGTCGCGGTAGTTGGCTGCAGGTATGCCAAAAAATTCTTCTATCTTGTTGGAAAATTCCTCCACGGAAACTTTTCTATTCTCATGTATCTTCCAGCCGCCACCTGTCAGAATAACAGAATTGCTTTCACCGAGATTGAGATAGACTCCTTCTTTCTCCATCTTTTCCATCAAATCATATATCTGGAAAGGGAATGAAAGCATGTATACCTGCTTACCGTTTCTATCCATTTCCTGAAGAAGTTTTATAAGTTTAAACTGCCCTTTC
>Ga0164318_10005463_pt1 | contig 12289 bp, 12 predicted proteins | sample GuaBasSedimGuay9_FD_113734 | JGI IMG/M metagenome (GOLD analysis project Ga0164318, IMG submission 113734) | Subseafloor sediment microbial communities from Guaymas Basin, Gulf of California, Mexico - Guay9, Core 4571-4, 0-3 cm | ecosystem: Environmental > Aquatic > Marine > Hydrothermal vents... | reverse complement strand
TATTTTCAAAAAGGAAGTTAGGCTTTTAATATCATCAAGTTATGGGAATGTTGTGCTTGCATGATACGCATCAATCCGAATGCGGCCATAAAGGCTGCGGATTTTGAAAACAGTTTACCCGGCGGGAGCGCCGATTTTATCCCGCCTGGAGGCGGGACGGCGTTGGCAAGGACCTGACGTATCGTCGTACGTCTGCTCCCTTGCCGCCTTGCACCTGCCTGCTGCAGGCAGGTCTTCGGCAAACGCGACGCTTGCAGGATTTAGGTGCAATTTATCTGAACGTCTTATTCCCGTTCCAGGTGTTCACCCTGTTCAAACGACGAGCGATGCGCGATCCCCGAAAAATTTCATTGTTCCCCGGCATGATCTCTGACGCCCTGTCCCGCAGAGGGGCATCCGGACTGCCGTCTCATCCCGCGGGACCCTTGTGGTTTTTTGCTGTCCGGTTATGTATCGTTTTTTGCCATATTCTGTTCTTTTACACCGCATCTTCCGCGGCTGCCCCAGTTCAAGTGGAAGTGGTGCAGTCGCAGGACAAATATCCGGCCGGGGGTTCCTACCCGATACTGTTCAAAATACGGATTGCTGAAAAGTGGTACCTGCACGGACCGGGAAAAACTGATAAAAGCCCTGTTTACACGGCACTTGCCTTTCAGAAAAACCCGGTTGTCCGGATCACCGACATTGCATTTCCCCCACCTGACAAAAAAAAGTTCAGTTATTCAGATGAAGCAGTAGATGTTTACTCAGGGCATATCCAGGTACGGGCATTACTGGAGGTCAGCGAAAAAGCGCCTCCCGGGCCCCTCGTCATAGAAGGCCGACTGTCTTATCAGTCCTGTACGTCCGCCTGCTGCATGCCTCCGGCACAGATCTCATTTCCCGTGAATCTGTCCATCGCCCCACCGGGAGCACAGGTTACATTCCTGAACAGGGAGGAATTCAGGTCTGAAAACAACTCTCCGGTTTCCCGTAAAAAATCCTACGGAAACGGGCTGAATGCCACGATCTTGCTGAACCTGCTCGGCATTTTCCTCGGGGGGATGGCACTGAATCTGACACCGTGTATTTATCCGCTCATACCGATCACCGTCTCCTATTTCGGAGGTAAGAGCGGTCGAATCCGGGGGAGGACAATTCTCCACGGACTTCTGTATATCTCCGGCCTTGCCATTACCAACTCCCTGCTCGGTCTGACCGCAAGTCTGACGGGCAGTATGCTGGGATGTTTTCTCCAGCATCCCATTGTTCTCATAATCGTCTCCGGGATCCTGTTTTTTATGGCCCTGAGTTTTTTTGATTTCTGGCAAATACAACTTCCCGCGGGACTGACCCGATTTGCTTCCAAAAATTTTGGAGGATATTTCGGAACCTTTTTCATGGGATTGACCCTCGGTATTGTTGCTGCGCCCTGCCTGGGGCCCTTTATGCTGGGCCTGCTGACCTATGTGGCGCAGTTGGGAAAACCGCTTCTCGGTTTTCTCTATTTTTTGGTTTTAAGTCTCGGGATGGGCATTCCTCTCGCCGTACTGGCGGTTTTTTCCGGCACCCTGAAGAAACTGCCGTTGTCCGGGGAATGGCTTCTGTGGATCAGAAAAGGATTGGGATGGGTGCTGGTAGGCATGTCGGCCTATATTATCCAGCCATTGGTGCCGGCACCGACAGTGAGGCTGAAGGGTGCCGCCATTATCCTCGGCCTGGCAGGCCTGCATCTCGGGTGGCTGGACAGGACTCGGGGGACGCTGCCTCTTTTCAAATATTTCAAAAAAGGCGTCGGGGTGGTTCTCATCGCCCTGTCCGCCATCTTTTTCCTGGTACTTTCCCCCACACCAAAGAGCGGCATCATGTGGGTACCCTACGATCAAAGCCTTCTTGCCGAGGCAGTTCAGGAAAGAAAGCCCGTCATACTCGATTTTTATGCCCAGTGGTGCGCTCCGTGCAGGGCCCTGGAAGAAAATGTCTTCAGCGATCCGGAGATCGTTGCGTTGAGTCAACATTTCGTAACTATCCGGGTTGATCTGACAAAAAGTCACCCCGGTCAGGATGAAATCCGTAAACGCTACCAGATCAAAGGGGTCCCGTCGATTGTATTTATTAACAGGGACGGCGTGGTGGAAAAAAATATGATGATCGGGTCTTATGTGAACAGGCAGATGATTCTGGACAGGATGAAACGGCTGATTGATGAATCGTAAAGGCGGACAAGGCTGCCGCAGTGAACGACGGAGGAAGAGCCCGCGGTTCAATAAAAAATCATGGGGACAAACACCATCTATCTGGATCACAATGCAACGACACCGGTCGCCCCGGAGGCAGTAAAGGCAATGCTGCCTTTCATGCAGGAGCATTTCGGTAACCCCTCCAGTGGATATCCGCTCGGACGCCGCGCGATGCAGGAGGTGGAGCGCGCCAGAAACGAGATCTCAAGGATTCTGAACTGCAAACCCGAAGAAGTGGTTTTCACTTCCGGCGGTAGCGAGTCCAATAATATGGTTCTTAAAGGCCTTATTGACTTTCGAGAGCCTGAAAAACATCATATCATCACCGCTGCGGTTGAACATCCGGCGGTCCTGAATCCGGCCCTGTTCCTCGCGGAGCATGGGGTGAAGGTGACGATCCTTCCTGTGGACCGATACGGCCGTGTGGACCCGGATGCAGTGCGCAATGCCGTTGCCCCGGAAACCACGTTGATCAGCATTATGCTTGCCAACAATGAAACCGGCACCATTCAACCCGTAAAAGAGATTTCGGAAATTGGACGGGCACACGGGATTGCCGTTCATACGGACGCTGCACAGGCCGTGGGGAAAATCCCTGTAGACGTTGCGGATCTCGGAGTCGATTTTCTCTCACTGGCCGGACACAAATTGTACGGACCGAAAGGTATCGGGGCATTGTTTGTCCGTGAGGGCCAAAAAATTACGCCCCTGGTACATGGTGCCGGACAGGAAAACGGCAGACGTGCGGGCACGGAAAATGTCATTCTGGCTGCCGGACTTGGCGAAGCCTGCCGGATTGCGAGGCAACGGCTCCGTCAGGATATTCGTCATATGAAGACCCTGCGAGACCGACTGGAGGCGCTTCTGTTCAAGGCCCGGGAAGATCTCGTACTGAACGGACATCCGCACCATCGCCTGCCCAATACCCTCAATGTGGCCGTGCCAGGGGTTGAGGGGATGAAGATCCTGGACGGAATCCCGACGGTCATGGCATCCACGGGCGCTGCCTGCCATGACCGCACGGTCAGACTTTCGCATGTCCTTACGGCCATGGCGGTTCCCCCCGAGACAGGCATGGGCGCCCTGCGGTTCAGTGTGGGCAGAACGAATACAATGGACCAGATAGAGGAGGCCGCCCGAATGATCATCGATCAGATCAATCGAACAGTTGGAATGGTACGCTCGGCAAGTTCGCTTGCGGTTCCGTGAGCAGGAAATCTCCTTTTTCTATCCAACCTTTCAGAATACGGGCGATCTCCAGGGATTTTACGTACGAAGACAGCGGCACGGTGGAGACGGTTCGACCATTAAAACGTATTTCGCCGCTCTTGAGTTCAGCATAACTGACCTGTCCCAGGCTTTTGGCTTTGCCTTTGGGATAATCATTTCCATAATCAATGATCTGGGTGAAAAGCCCTGCATCCGAGATGCCGGTAAAGCGTGCTATCTGTTCATTGAGTACGGGAATCGGTACCCCCAGACCAACGGCAAGCGAGCATCCATAGCCGAGCAGACTGGCCCCGGCAAGCCACTTGGGGTCCATTTCTTTGAGATTCCCCATAACCATGAGGGTCCCCGCAGGGGTTAGGGGAACACCCGTTGCGGTTCTGTCGGCACCGGGGTTGTGCTGTGTTCCGGGTCCGAGGATATAGCCCTGTGCCCCGCCGAGAAAAATCCTGGTTCCCAATCCCATGGTTAGATAATACGGATCATTGAAAAGAGGGCTCAACTGACCGGAAGTGGCATAATTCGCGTTCGCCCCGTGAGGTCTCAAAACCCCCATATATGTATAAACGGTTTTCCGGGTCAGATTGATGGCGCAGTTATAATTTTGATAGGCATTCCTGGGATTTAAAAGCACGGCATAGGGAATTTCCTGAAGGCTTATTTTCTTTTCGACTTCTTGATTGGGATAACAGTCCGTACCATATGCCGTCGCCCTTAACGCCACTTTTTTGCCTGCCACCAGGTCCTGGATGACATGGCCGCCCCCATATTTGAATAGCCCGGGATGAACTTTATTCAAGGGGTCATCTTTTACCGTCTCGGTCGCACCGATGTAAACATCGACCGCTGCCAGACCGGCATAGGCCTGCACGCCGTTGAGCCATACCCGCGATGCCTTGATCGCCGGTCGCATGTGACCGAAATTGATAAATGCCCCGGAGGAACACATGGGAGAGAACGTGCCCGTTGTGACTACATCAATATCCCTGGCCGCCTTTTCAGGACCCTGCTTTTTTACGATATCAGCCATTTCATCTGCTGTGACAACAACGACCCTGCCCTGCTTTATTTTTTGATTGATTTCCTGGATCGTTCTGAAAGCCTTCTTCTTAGCCATATGGTTTTACCCTCCGGGTCAAGGAACAGTTGTCGCTTATCATAAGAATTATGAATATCCATGACAAGAAAAACTTTATTTGGCCCCATCTCCTGCCGGAACAGCAACCCGGCCAATCATACGGCAGTAGTGCGTCTGAACGGGCTTTTCTTGACTTTAGGACAGGCTTCTTATAAGAATCATGCATGATTTTGACAAAAGAACATATTCCGGAATTGGAAATCCCTTATGCAGCCCGTCAAGGTCGTCTGAATGGAGAACGTGATCAAAATCGGCCATCTGGAGATCGGGGCAAATGGTCCGTTTTTCCTGATCGCAGGGCCCTGCGTGATTGAAAACAGCACCATTCCATTGCAGATTGCGGAGTTTCTGAAAGAAACCGGTGAAGATCTCGATATTCCGGTGATATTCAAGACTTCCTATGACAAGGCCAACAGGACATCCCTGGGCGCTTTCCGGGGTCCGGGGATAGAGCAGGGCCTTGAAATTATCCGCCATGTGAAGAAACAGACCGGGTTGCCCGTCCTTTCCGATGTTCATCAAACGCAGGAGCTGAAAAAGGCCGCACACGTCCTTGATGTGATTCAGATACCGGCTTTTCTGTGTCGTCAGACGGATCTCCTTCTCGCAGCGGCACAAACCGGTCTCCCCGTGAATATCAAGAAGGGGCAGTTCCTGGCGCCATGGGATATGGAACATGTCATTGGTAAGGTGATTTCTACCGGCAATCGCCGAATCCTCCTCACGGAAAGGGGCACTTCCTTCGGTTACAATAATCTCGTGGTTGATATCCGTTCAATTGCCATGATGAAAAATTACGGATTTCCGGTCGTGTTTGACGCAACGCACAGTGTCCAGCTCCCCGGGGGTCAGGGAACCCGTTCCGGAGGTCAGAGGGAATTTGTGTCCCACCTGTCGCGGGCGGCTGTGGCGGCGGGTGCGGACGGGGTGTTCATGGAAATTCACCCGGATCCGGATCATGCGCTGTGTGACGGTCCGAATTCCCTGCCCCTGAGCGAAGTTCGCCCGCTGGTGACCATGCTCAGGAAAATACATGATCTGACAAGGTCATGATGTCCGGGGCGGATGTGTGAAAACGGCCCTGAATATGTTCCCTGCTGTTATTTTTACGTGCTGCTTGTCCAAAATGACAATCTTCCGGTTTGATGGAAAAAAAGGCCGCCAAAATTAAACTTCTCTTTCTTGATGTCGACGGTGTCCTGACCGATGGGCGTATCATCATGAACGCTCATGGGGAGGAGATCAAGGCCTTTGATGTCAAAGACGGGCAGGGCCTGAAGATGCTTCTTTCGATCGGGGTTGAAGTCGCCATCGTATCCGGCCGGAAGTCACGCGTGGTTGAATACCGGGCCAGGGATCTGGGCATCAAACAGCTATATCAGGGGGTGAATGACAAGAAGTCTCTTTGCAGGCAGTTGATAGAAGAAAGGGGTCTTGAAAAGGAACAGGTCTGCTGTATGGGAGATGATCTGCCGGACCTGGCCATGTTCCGGGAGTCCGGCCTGCGCATCGCCGTTGCCGATGCCGCAGAGGAGGTTCGCAGGGCCGCTGACCGGGTTACGAAAAACAGGGGTGGGCGGGGGGCTGTCAGAGAGGTGTGTGAATGGCTCCTGGCATGCAGGGGGAAATGATGGGATATCTCCATGCCCTTCCCTGAAAATTGGCTTTACATAACAAAATTCGCACTGATATAATACGGGTCAGCATTGAAGAAGGATCCGGCCGGGGATGTCAAGACCTTTGAAAAATGACCGCTTTCGTGCCAAATCATGTCGAAGATCCCGGACGATGAGCCTGACCTGCCTGCGTGCCTGTCTGCCGTCCAGACGGGACGGACAGGCACGCAGGCAGGCGTCGGTTTGGTGCAAAAGTGGTCGTTTTTCAAAGGTCCCGCTCAGGCGGATAAGACCGGACATCCTGCAACCGGCTTGTATTTCAGGCTATGACAGATTTTCTTAAAAGACAGTGGCCGCTCATGGGGCTGGCAATCCTTCTGGCCTTTGTATGTTTTTATATTGTCAAGTCCGGAAAAGAGGGCGTCCGCAAAGCCCTGATTGAGGACATTATACCGGCCGAAGGGCTCAAGCTCAGTGATATCCATTATGCCCAGACAGATCCTGAAAAAGCGCTGACATGGGCTCTCGATGCCAGGGAGATGACAACTTCGGAAGACGAAAATTCTATTTCTTTCAATAAGTTCCGGATAAAGGTGAAACCCAAGGACAGACCGGAGATCGAACTGACCGGTGCGAGAGGAAGTTATTCCCGAATTTCAGGGGAGATAAACCTGTGGGGTGATTTGAAAGGAATTTCCTCCGATGGGTACCAGATCGCAACCGACCATATCATGATCAAGGAAAAGAGTCGGCAACTGACCACAACCAGCCCTGTGGTCATCACAGGCCCTTTTTTTTCCGTCAAGGGCCGGGGGCTTCTGGTTGATCTGGAAAAAAAAACGCTTAAGATTCTTGCAAACGTCACCGCGGTCATTGACGAGGAGTCCATCAGCTGATGAGGCACATGAAGTTCAAGACATTTTTTCTCTATCTGACGGTCTTGGCCGCCCTTCTCGGACCGACGGTTGCTTTTGCTCAAACCGCTGAGCAGGGCAGTGAAAACGTGCCTTCAGAGCCGATCACCATAAAATCAAAAACACTGGAAATGAATAATGAACTAAAGATGGTGACGTTTTCGGGCGATGTAAATGCAAAAAAGGATGATTTTATCATCAACTGTGACAAGATGTTTGTTTATTACGACAATCTGCCGGATAAACTCCGGGGACAGGAGGGTCGAACCAGGATCAACAAAATCGTTGCCCTCGGACATGTCATCATCAATCGTGCCAATGGCGGCCAGGCCACGGCTGAAAAGGCGGTATATCATCAGAAAGACGAAAGGATGGTCCTTACGGGCAATCCCACGGTGAAGCGTGGAGAGGATCTTGTAAAAGGGGATCGGATTATTATTTTTTTTAAAGAAGAACGGAGTGTTGTTGAAGGTTCTGAAAAGCAGAAAGTAAGTGTCACGATCTCCCCAAGACATGAAAAAAGGTAGCTGTATCAGGCGTGGCGGAAAAAACACTTCAGGCAGAGGGACTTGTCAAGATTTACAACGGCAAGCGGGTTGTTGACCACGTCAACATCACGCTCAACAGGCAGGAGATTGTCGGTCTGTTGGGACCCAACGGAGCTGGAAAGACGACCACTTTTTACATGCTGGTGGGTTTGACCCGGCCTGATGAAGGGAAGGTTTTTCTGGATGGTCAGGATATTACACAAGATCCCCTGTATATCCGGGCAAGAAAGGGGATCCACTATCTGGCTCAGGAGCCCTCCGTTTTTCGGAAACTGACAGTAGAACAGAACCTTCTGGCCATTCTTGAGACGCTTCCGATCTCTGCCCATGAGAGAAACAGGCGGCTTAAAAAACTGCTGGCCGAGCTGAAAATCGGTCATCTGGCCAAACAGAAGGCGTCCTCTCTTTCGGGGGGTGAACGACGGCGGGTGGAGATAACCCGGGCACTGGTTACCGAGCCCCGGTTCATGTTGCTGGATGAGCCTTTTGCCGGGATTGACCCCATGGTTATCAATGATATCCAGCAGATTGTTAAACAGCTAAAGGCCCGGGGGCTGGGAATTATTATCTCCGACCATAATGTGAGGGAAATGCTGAATGTCTGTGACAGGGCTTATATTATCAGCGATGGTGAGATCATCGAACATGGCCCCCCGGAAAAAATTGTTCAGAGTGAAGTCGCCAGGAATGTTTATCTCGGGGAAAATTTCAACTGGTAGCCGTGCAGTGTCCGCCCGTGGTCTGTCAAAAACAGGACGTCCTGTATCGATAGCGGGCTGTTGAAAAAAGCTCCATGGTAGGCGGTAAATCAACCCGAAGGGGTTTTCCTGACCAGGGTCGCGCAGATTATGCCTCAGACGTTTGACAATTATTTATGGCACTAGAATTAAAACAATCACTTACTTTGGCCCAGCGGCTTGTCATGACGCCACAGCTGCAGCAGGCCATCAAACTCCTGCAACTCTCCAGGCTTGAACTCCTCGAAACAATCAAGGAAGAGATGGAAGTCAACCCTGTGCTGGAAGATCGGCTTTCAGGTGAGTCTGACGAGGAGATCAGTGCCGACGGAGAGGATAAGAAAGCCGAGCAGGATCTTCCCGAGGTGAAGGTCGATGAAAACACTCCGGATGATGTAGACTGGGACAACTATCTTTCCGAGTATAACACCGAATGGACCCGGGGCTCCTATGAAGGACGGGAAGCTCCGGCCCTTGATAACATTACGCCTGCAAAGACAAACCTTTATTCCCACCTGATGTGGCAGCTCGGGATGAGTGAACCGGGCGATGAGCAGAAAGAGATCGGCGTCCATATCATTGAGAATCTGAACGAGGATGGTTTTCTTGAGATCTCCCTTGAAGAAATCTCGCATACAACAGGATACCCCCTTGATCGAGTGCACGAAACGCTTAAGCTGATTCAGAATTTCGATCCTGTTGGCGTGGCCGCCCGGGACACGCGGGATTCCCTTCTGATCCAGATCCGGTTCCAGAATCTCGACGGGTCTCTGGTCGAGAAAATAATCCTGGAGCACCTGAAGGACCTTGAAAACAGGAATTACGACCATATTGCCAAGACGCTTTCCGTGTCGGTTGAAGAGGTCATTGATGCGGTTTCCGTTATCAGGGGCCTGGAACCAAAGCCAGGGAGGATCTATTCCGACGACAGGACTGTATATGTCACTCCGGACATTTATATTATCCGGGTGGGCGATGACTATGAAATCGTACAGAACGAGGACGGCCTGCCCAAACTGCAGATCAGTGCTTATTACAAAAATATCCTGCGAAATGGGAATCCGGCATCCGAAAAGGTCAAAACATATATTCAGGAAAAATTAAGATCTGCCGCGTGGTTGATCAAAAGCATCCACCAGCGCCAGCGAACCATTTACAAGGTAACGGAAAGTATTGTCCGGTTCCAGAAGGATTTCCTTGACAAGGGTATCGCCTATCTGAAGCCTCTTGTTCTTCGTGATGTGGCGGAAGATATTGGGATGCACGAATCCACCGTGAGCAGAGTGACAACCAACAAATATGTGCATTCTCCCCAGGGATTGTTTGAGTTGAAATTTTTCTTTAACAGTTCTATCAACAAAATCGATGGAGATCCGGTTGCCTCTGAAAGCGTGAAAGAACGGATTCGAATGATTGTTAAGTCAGAAAATATAACCAAACCTTACAGCGACCAGGAAATTGTCGACATCCTTGAAAAACTCAACATAAAAGTTGCGCGTCGTACGGTTGCAAAATACCGTGAAGCGATGGGCATTTTGCCTTCAAGAAAAAGGAAACAGCTATTTTAGGGCCTGTGCATCCGGAAACCCATGTTTGAACCCGACTCCGGGGCCTGCGGACAGGTCTGGACATCGAACAGACAATATGGCCAGGGACAGAATGAATCGTTGAGATGCGGTTTTACGTTCCGGTGCTTTATCCCGTGCGGTTCGAAAGCGCGAAAGCGCCTTTTCATATCGCAGATCCGTCGCCTTTTTGAATTTCAGGTCCGGTCATTTCTTTATCATTTATGCAAAAATTTTTTGAAAGAGCCCGTTTCGGAATGCTTCTGTCCGGCCGATGACCGGTAGGACCGATTCTGTCCCGGTCGGGATGAAGCCCTGCGCCGGGATCGGCCGAAAGGGGCATTCCGAGCCGGCTCGAAGGAGAACTTCCATGGATATCACAGTAACATTCAGGCATACTGAACCCATAGAGAGTTTGAAATCGTATGCAGAGGAAAAACTGTCTAAAATCAATAAATATCTGGATTCTCCTGTTGAAGCCCATGTCGTATTAAGTGTTGAGAAATTCAGGCATCAGGCAGATGTCACCCTCGGAATAAATGGGACCCGGATTAAAGGGGTCGAAGAAACCGGGGACATGTATTCCGCGATTGATCAGGTTATGGACAAAATCGAGAAACAGGTGAAAAGACATTTGTCCAAAATAAAACAGCGCAGATCGGAAAACAATAGAAGTGACAAGCGGGTTTCCGGTGAGGAAGAGGAAATGGATGAGGCCGCATTCTCACAGGAAGACCCTGTCATTGAAATTGAGAAAATGGTCGCAAAACCCATGGATTCGGAAGAAGCCGCCATGCAGCTCAATCTTTCCAGGCAGGAATTCCTTGTATTCAGAAATTCCAAATCCATGGAAATCAATGTCCTGTACAAACGGGGGGACGGCAATCTGGGATTGATAGAGCCTGAGGGTTAAGTTATGCAGGTTTTAGGTTGAAAAAAGGACCGAGTCTGAACGGGCTCGAATGTATGCCTGAAAACTGAAGGCATCTGCGATCTTCAGGCAACGCCGTAGTCTGGATGGATCATTAAAATGAAACTATCTGAAATGATTAAAGAAGAAAATATTATCCTTGAATTAAAAGCCAAAGACAAGAAAGGCGTTCTGGAAGAACTGGCGGGCGTTATTGCCCGTCAGGAACCTTCTGTTGACAAAGAAGCACTTGTCAGGGTGCTTCTGGAAAGGGAACAGCTGGGAACCACGGGCATCGGTGACGGTGTAGCCATACCGCACGGCAAACTGAACGGGATTGAACATCCCGTGATTTCATTCGGTAGGAGCAGAAAGGGGCTGGATTTTGAGTCCATGGACGGACAGCCTACATTTATTTTTTTTCTCCTCGTGGCCCCGGATAATTCTTCCGGTGTTCATCTCCAGGTGCTGGCGAAGATAGCAAAAATGTTAAAGAGCCGGCCCTTTCGGGATAAGCTGATGGAAGCCGACAGCACGGAAGCGATTTATCAGACAATAGTGCATGCCAATGAGGAGTCCTGATCCACTGAATGGCGTTTGGATACCAATATGATTGGATTACTGATTATCTCACACTGTGATCTGGGGAAAGAGCTGCTGAACGCGGCCGAGCTTATATTGGGAAACCTACAGGCTGCAGGTGCCATATCGATCACGCAGACTACGGAAAGCGAAAGACTGCTGAAGGAGATTTCTAAAGAAATCAAAACGCTTGACACTGGTGACGGGGTTTTGGTGCTTACGGACATGTTCGGTGGAACCCCCTCCAACCTGAGTCTGTCATTTCTGGAAGAAGAGGCGGTGGAGGTGCTCACCGGGGTGAATCTGCCGATGGTTGTTGAAGTGGCGCAGAAACGGAACCACATGGGGTTGAGTGAACTGGGCGAAAGGGCCCAAGAGGCCGGAAAACGGGGTATTGCTCTGGCCGGAAAGATGCTGAAATCGGGATAAGGCACCACACCCGCCTTTTACCCGGTGTCGGCTGTTCGTTGAGCGAACAGGGGAGGAAAAATGTTTGAGAGAAGGCCTTTGATTGCCGGCAACTGGAAAATGAATCTGAGCATAAAGGAATCAATTGCTCTTATTCAGGGGATTGCGGAAGGCATCTCTGACTTGGAGGGTGTTGACGTACTGGTCGCGCCTCCTTTCACGTCTCTGGCAGCGGTCAGGCAGGCCATTGGGGAGGCAAAAATCTTCCTGGCCGGTCAAAACATGTATCACGAAATGAGTGGGCCCTATACCGGAGAAGTGTCCGGGAGAATGTTGCAGGAAGCCGGGTGCACCCATGTTATCGTGGGCCATTCCGAAAGAAGATCCCTGTTTCATGAAACGGATCAGGACATTGATCTCAAGCT
>Ga0164318_10005462_pt1 | contig 12289 bp, 13 predicted proteins | sample GuaBasSedimGuay9_FD_113734 | JGI IMG/M metagenome (GOLD analysis project Ga0164318, IMG submission 113734) | Subseafloor sediment microbial communities from Guaymas Basin, Gulf of California, Mexico - Guay9, Core 4571-4, 0-3 cm | ecosystem: Environmental > Aquatic > Marine > Hydrothermal vents... | reverse complement strand
TGCAACTTCAAGAATTTCTTTATTAGTAGATTGAACTGCAATTAAACATCTTCTTCCTACCCACTGAGCAAGTTCTTGTTTAAGTCCTGAAACATTTTTTGGTTCCAAAGTCACACGTGGAAAAAGTAAAATAGGGGAAGAGGGAGTTTGATAAAATTTCAAACTGGAAATTTGAAGAGGGAGGGAGATTGCAGGTGGTTTTTTATGGAAATAGGTTGAATTGATCAAAATTTTATATTCCTTAGCATCTACAACATTTACAAATGTTCCTTGATAACCACACCTATATAAAAGTTGAAGATTTGCTTCAAAATCTGTTGGATCAGAACTCCATGCGAGAAAGCTATTGATAAACATAATTAACTGCCACTACTCTCCAAGAAAGATGTTGAATTTATGTAAATAATTTATAATATGTTGAGAATTTAAATGAGCTTTCGGATTTTTATTAAAAAAGGCGATTATAACTTGGAATACATCAGAATGAGATACTAACTGTAATCGCCCTAAAACTGCTTCTTGTTTATCCAACCGTAAAAATAATTTAAATTTGGAATCCAATCGAGACTCTAATTCTCTCAGTAATTGACGTTTGCTTTGTTCGCTTAGATGTTCACCAAGATAGGACATAAATTGTTTAATCAATTTTTGAGTTGTAATTCGTAGAACAAGAGGAGTTATGGATTGCCCATAAAAACCATGGCATTGATCAGCTTGAATTTCTAATTTATTATCTTCGCTTCCAGTTAGATTATCAAAGAAATGGAAAATTTTCTCTCTTGACTCCGTGGCATGTATAAAAGTTCGAATTTCAATTTGACGAATTTTTAATATTGGTTCTTGCGGATTATTATTTTTTGGATGAGTGTGACCCATTGAATGAATTCCGCCAGTTGGTAAATTGAGAGAAAAAATAAGTAAAATTAGAAAAAGAAAAATCTAATGAAGATTTCTATTTGCTCGTAAAGAGGGTCGAATTTTCTCGGTACCTCGTCCTTTACGATGTAAACCACGACTGTGCTTTCCTGCTGAAGTTAATCCGCGAAAAACACGGGAATGATTATTCGGATGTGTAATCCAGTTAATTTTACGATCGTTTTTGATTACTGGGTGGTTTGGATCCACCAAAATAACTTCAAAGAAATGACTTCTCCCATCAGATCCAATTTTATAAGAATTTAACACTTCTAAGTTGGTAAATTTCTTTGCAGTTCTTTCTTCAGCGATCCATTGCAAAGATTTTTTTGGGGTTATACGACGAACACCTAAATTCGCAGGTTTTCGACCCATTTTAGGTCGAATTTTGTGTAGCGTTCCACGACGAACTTTAGTAATCGCTACTATATAACCTTGTTTAGCACGATATCCCAATTCCCGAGCACGAGCAATATTGGTAGGATGCTCAACGCGCACAGTAGTTGGTCCTCGCCTAAGTTTTATCATCCGCTTCCAAAATTCAGATTGATAAGATTCATCGTGCTGCTTAAATGTTTGGGAAACATAACTATATCCGGATTTGACCATAATACGTTTCGACTCGAACTTGCTAATAAGTGTCACAAATCGACAAATATTAATAATTTTACGATTCTAGTAAAAAACCATTTTAGGCAAAAAATTTAATAGGCATCCTTACAAAACTCCCAAAATATCTACGGAAATTACTCAAATTTAAAAATATAAGAAAAAGAAAAGAGAAAATCAAAAAAATTCGGAATTAAAAAAGAAATTGATGAATAAAATCGTTATAATTCTGGAACATTTTTTGATAATTTTACAGGTTTCGAAGTATCCGGTGCCTTTCCATCTCCAATTGCCTGATAAATGGCAGTTCGGCGCGCTAATTCCGAAAAAACTTGGTAAACATTCATTGCATTTTCATAAAGCGCAATACTTTCATAAACAATTGGATTCCACATATGTAGTGGATGTGATGGGGGATAAAATAGATTTTCTTGTTTCAGAATTTCTTCTACTTCTCTTTTCTTCATAGTATCAGGTAAATCTTGTTTATTAACCATAACTAAAAGCGGAATGTCTGAAATTAATTTTCCTTCAGATACATTCTTTAATTCTTTTAATGCTTGAATGTTATCTTCCAATCTGCTACGTTGAGCATCAAACATTAAAATTACACCATCAGTTCCTGTAAAAATTTTTTTACGTAAAGGACTGAAACGAGCTTGGCCAGCAGTGGTATAAACATGGTAAAAAACCTTATTCTCCTTTTTAGATTGAAATATTCCCCGATCAAAGTAAAGAGTAGAACCACTCGCCATCGCAATTTTTGTCAAAGTTCCTGTAGGTTCGACTGCATCGTTATATTTCTCTTTACATAACCGATACAAACTATCGACGGCAGTAGTTTTTCCACTTCCAGCGCATCCCCAATAAAGTAACTTAACAAAAACTTCCCCATTTTTATACAATCGAACCATCGATTTTAAACCCCATTTGATAAAAAATTTACTAATAAATGATCAATCTTAATAATGTTATTTTTTTGTAACCTATAAAGTTTTTAGATCTTCAACCCTTAGAAGATTATCATGAACACAAATTATCCAAAACAAGGATATTGCATTCAATGTGGCGCAAAAATAAGTTGGAATCCCCAAAACCCATATTGTTCTTTATGTGGGACCACGTGTAATGCGTGTAATCGATTTTCTGGAACAGATAACATTGCAATGTATTGTCATATGTGCGGTGAAGCGGTATATGTGGAAGAAAAAAAACCAATTTGCGATGTTTGTTTAAAAAAATTATCCGATGATTGATTTCCCATTCATATACGGTATCAAAACATCTGGAACCCTAACTGTTCCATTTTCTTGCTGATAATTCTCTAAGATACAGCAAATGGTTCGTTCTGTGGCAATAGCTGTGCTATTTAATGTATGTGCAGTTTTAAAAGTTTCTTTATCTCCAAGTACTCCACTACGAATATTTAACTTTCGAGCTTGATAATCGGTACAATTTGAACAACTTACTAGTTCTCGAAATGTCTGACTAGCCGGAAAATAAGCTTCTAAATCATATTTCTTAGCCGCATTGTCATTAAGCTCTCCACTGGCAATACTTACGATCCGATATGGAAGATTTAAGCGTTTGTAAATTTCTTCGGCATTCGCAATTAATTCTTCATGCAAGTTCACAGAATCTTCTGGATTACAAATTACAAATTGCTCTACTTTTTCAAATTGATGAACACGGAATATTCCCAGGGTATCTTTACCATGTGAACCAGCTTCTCGTCGAAAACAAGTGGAAACTCCACAATATTTCATGGGAAATTTTCTTTCATCTAAAATTTCACCGCGATGTAATGCTGCTAAAGTTTGTTCACTAGTAGCAATTAGGAAAAGATCATCCCCCTCGATTTTATATAATTGTTCATCAAAATCATGGAGTTCCGCAGCTTCTGACATTACTTGTCTATTCATCATAAATGGTGTCCAAAAAGGAGTATATCCTTTTTCAACTAAAATATCTATTGCAAATCGGATAAGCGCAAGATTTAACAATACCAAATCTCCTTTTAAGTAATAAGCGCGTGATCCTGCAATTTTTGAGGCGCGATCTAATTCAACTCCGTCAATCTTGTCAACTAGATTAACATGATTTAATGGTACAAATGGAAAAGTAGTTGGAGATCCAAATTCTCTAATTATTTGGTCCCCACTCTCATCTTCCGCTATTGGAACATCTGGCATCAAAATATTTCCAACTTTATACCGATATTTATCTCGAAATTCGAGATATTCATCTACAAGAGGTTCTAATCGAGCAATTTCTTGTTTTACTTCTTTTGAACGAGTTTTCAATTCTTGTAATTTATCAAGATTATTTTTTCCTATGGATTTAAATGATTTTGATATTTGATTTCGTTTAGTTCTTAAATCTTGTAATTTTTGTAAGTTTTCACGCCATAATGTATCATATTTAATCACATTATCAACGTTTTCTGTGGTTCGAAATCTTTTTTTCTCTGATTCACGTATAATATCTGGAGTGTCTCGGAATAGTTTAATATCCAACATTCTTTACATTCAACTCAATTAATTTAATTTTTCGTATTTTTTCAACTTTTTTCATTAACCATAGTGTTTTTTAAAATTTCACCCAGAACTAATCGATCACTTAAAACCTTACGAATTTGGACTTTTTGAAAACTTCCAAGATATTCAGCTCCATTTACCACAGAAACTTTCGGTCCTCCTTCAAGTATCCATCCAATGGCATCTTTAGGATAATTCCGGTTCATTTCTGATATAAAAACTTTGAAATCTTTCCCAACTATTTGAATTTTTTTCGCTTGATTGAAATGGAGAACTACGCGCTTGATTTGCTTATACACTTTCATAAGTTCCTTTGGATGTGGTGAAATCTTTTTTGAAATTTTCCAAAATGGAGAACCAGGAAGTTCTTGGTATTTATATAAAGTAATTTTATCCACGTTAAGGACAACAAATCGTTTTATTAAATCTAATGTTTCTTGGGCAAATTTCGGTGTATCGCCCGGTAATGAATGAATAAAATAAACATGTACTCGAATACCTTTGGCTAAAGCGGATTTAACTACAGAGTATATCACTTCAGGGTGGCTGGGGCGTCCTAAAATGTCTGCAAATTCTGCCGAACCAGTTTCACACCCAATAGAAAAAATTGGAGATGGAATTTTACTTAAAATTGATAAAGCTCTGTCCGTACACAGCGAAGCTTTCACATTTTCAAAAAATAATTGCACTTCATGATTTTTTATTTTCGGATTTTGAAGTAAACCAGAAATAAGAGTCTCTAAAGCCCTATAATTGGGTTCGGGTTTATTTGGATCAATTAATTCACCTCTTATAGTCCTTTCTCTGTAAAAATCTAAGAGATCTGGCCCACCTAATACAATGCGTTTGGCTCCAATCTTAATTAAATAATTGAGTTCACCCAAAATTGCTGAAATATCCCGCGAAATTACGTTTCCAAATTGAGAAATAGTTGAACAGAATCCACATCCTGGGGGAATCCTTGCTGGACATGAAAGTTGAGTTGTGAAGGGGTAACCTCTGCAAATAGTACAAGAAACATCTTGGCATTGATTTTCTGAGAATAATGGAAGAGATGTTCTGCGATAATTGGAACACCCTCTTAAACATTCTACGTAGATCCGTGCATATGGAAAATCTTTATAATGGATTATTTTTTCAGGAAAACCGTTCCCTTCAATAAACCACTTCTTTACCATTTGATGAATTTCTAATCGATTGCTCACTAATGTCCTTTTATTTGTATTGTTTATAATTTGGTTTTTTTCAGCAATATAATAAGTTATGCCAGGAATTTTTGCTAACAGCAAACTTTTCCAATTATTAGAAGAAAACTTGGTAGAAATCATTTTATCTTCTTTTTCTCTTTCTTCTGCTTTTTCTGTCTTCTCTATTTCTCTCATTTCTTCTGATCTCGATGTTAATGCCTTTTTTAATATATCGCGATTTTGGTTAAAAAGATAAAAAAGTGCCAACTCTGCTTGCTTAATTACGCTAAAATCTACAGAAATTTGTTTTAATAAATTTTCATCGGAAGCTGCAGGGCCTCCAATAAAAGAAAGCCGAGAATCAGGGTTGGGATGAAATAACTTCCATTTTCTCAATATTTTTTTTACGATTGGAATATCCATAGTCATGGCGGAGAAACCGATAAGCAAATATCTAGCTAATATCTGTGTATCTTCTTGTAAAATATAATCACTTCTCACTATATCCCAAAGAATTTCATTATTACTAATTTTCTCCATCAAACCAGCTACAAATCGAGGACCTGACCCAATAAAATCTCGTGTGAACTCTCGAATACCTTTTCCTGCGGTTAGGCAATCAATAATTAGTCCTCGAATTTCCATGCCAAATAATAAAGAATAGAATCGTATAAAGATATTTTTTTTCAGCCATTGATTAATTTAACCTAGCAAAGGATCTGAACTTAATGGTTATTCCCGATTTAATAAAAAAAGATCTAATTATCACTACAGTAATTCTGATATACTTAACTCTTACGATTTTTATTCCCAAAATCCTCAAAGAGAAAAATATTATTTCAAAATACTCAGCAAGGAAAATTATACATAGTTTTTCGGGATTAGCTATTCTTATCACACCCTATTTAACTTATACCATAATTGCTGCTATAATTGCCCTCTTAATGACTTTTTTAACGCGGGAAAGTAAAGATAAAAGTAAGGCTAAACCTTTAAGAGAATTGTTTGCTGCAATCAGCGAAGAAGAAGAGTTAAAACTCGGATATCTTCAAGGTCCATTCGCTTATTGTCTTTCTATTACTGTTTTGATGTTTACATTTACTTTTTTTCCTTCAAAATTCTATTTTCCGATAAGTGCCATTTTAATTATGATGTTTGCAGACACTTCCGCTTCATTTATTGGAAGAAAATATGGAAAACATCATATTTATATCTCCTGGGTTGGAACAAAAAGAACGATTGAGGGAAGTGTTACCTTTTTTACGGTCGCTTTGGCTTGTTCTTTGATTTCCTTTTTCTTTTACGGTCGTTGGTTTGTGGGACATTCTTCTCCTCTTAATTTATCAGAAATTTTATTATATAGTTTTACAGTAAGTGTATTTTCTACAATATTAGAGTTAATTAGCCCTTCAAAATATGATGATTTGATTATACCTTTAGGATCGACGATATTTTTAGTAATATTAGCCCTAATTTGTCATATATGGTAATGAATTCACAATTTTTGTTATTTACTGCCAATTTTAAAATTAAAAAATTTTTAATTTTTTAATGACTTAGACTTCCATAACATAATGGAGATGAAAGTATGAACAGTGAAAATGAATCCAAAACACAAAAACAAAAATTTGTGTTCAATTGTACTAAATGTGGCACTTGTTGTGCCGATCGCGGTCCTATTCCCTTAGTTATGAGCGATTTGATTAGGTGGGCGAAAAATAAAGTAGTAGCAAACATGATGCCCTATTTGAAATTCATTAAAACTCCTCAAGGCACTGTAGATTTAGTATTGGGAAGGAAAGACTTAGATCCTTACGCCTTTTTAAAAAAGGATCAAAAAGATAAAAAGAAAGAGAAAGATGAAGCCCGTTCTTGTCCTTTTTATAATAAAGAAAAAAAGGAATGCCTAATTTATTCCAACCGACCTTTGAGCTGCCGTACTTATCCGTTAGAATATGATGGAAAGAAGTTCTTAGTAGTCAATACTGATACTTGTCCTGGAATTGGTAATGGAGAAATGACAAAAGAAGCAAAGTTAGAAATGCGCGACTTAGCTAAACAAATGAATAAAGAATTAACTGAAATGAGAATAGCTATGCCCATTCTATCCCAAGCATTTCAACCATTTATAATTCAAGAATTAATGGAAGCTCAACAGAAATTTATGAAAGAATTGGAAAAAATGCCACCAGAAGAACGCGAGCGAATTGAAAAAGAAATGATGAAACAACAAATGAAATAGAATAAATCATTTTCATATAATTTTCCAAGCCGCTTTGCGAAGACGATTCATCACAGCAAGCCCTGAAAAATCTTCTGTTATGCCTTCAATAATAATGAACTGAACTTGAAGATTATCTAGTTTTCGAAGCGCCCAGAAAATTTTCTGAGCAATATAGGCATATTTTGCTTTTTTCTCTTCTTGATTATTAATTAATTCATCATCAGAATAATGCGTTAAATCTATGAAAGAATCTCCCAATAAATCTAACTGCTGGGAATTTAAATGAATTTCATCGCTGGTATGAATATAACCTATTTTTCCTTGAATAGAGTATTCTTTGATTAAATCGTGTATATGAGTTTTCGGAATTACTTGTGAATTTTCTATTAAAATAACGCGCGCTTTAGGGGAATAATGCCGATATTTTAGTCCAGGTGTACTGGGGGGTTTTTTCTTTAATTCTTGGTTTTTATAATGTTTCTCATATATTTTTAAATTTGGAAGGTATTTTTTCAAATCTTCGTAGTTCACTCCACCAGGGCGTAAAATCAAGGGAGGATTACGATGGACATCTAAAACTGTTGATTCTACACCAACTGGACAGCTTCCTCCATCAATAATAAGAGGTATTTTTCCTTCAAAATCATTTTTTACATGTGCTGCAGTTGTAGGGCTTGGTCTACCTGATATATTAGCACTTGGGGCGGCAATTGGAATTTTAGAAAGAGAGATTAAGCGCAGTGCTATGGGATTCTGAGGCATTCTTACAGCAACTGTAGGTAATCCTGCAGTAACGCAATCCGGAATTTTCTTATTTCTTAAGAATAAAATTGTAAGTGGTCCTGGCCAGAAAACATTGCATAATTTACGAATTTCTTCGGGAATTTCCTTAACGATGGTTTCTAACATCTCCATTGACTCAATATGAACAATTAAGGGATTATCCAATGGTCTTCCTTTTGCAATATATATTTTATTAATTGCTTTCTCAGAAAGAGCAGATGCACCTAAACCATATACAGTCTCTGTTGGAAATGCTACAATCCCCTCATTTTGCAAAATCTCAACGGCTTCATGCAATTGGCGATTTTCAAAATGAGAAGGATCGATTGAAATAATTTTGGTGCTTATCTGACTTGAGTCCATCATTAGAATTAATTATTACACATTAGAATTAATTATTACGCATTATAAATACTTAGAAACAAATTAAAAATTACAAGTTTGTGGGAGAATTAATTAAATTAATTCCTAAAATGTTGGAAATAATCCAAACCACATAAAATAGAAGAAAACTGATAAAAACCTTGGTAATAAAAGTGGATGTTTTTATCTCAGAATTAATTTTTTGGAAAAATGCCGTAAAAAAACTAAAAACACCCAAAAAAATTAAAACCCATAATAGAATAACAACATAATGATCAATTCGACTTAGAAAATCAATCATCAAGTCCGTAAAATTCTCAAAAAGACCTAAAAAAACCCATATTTGAATATTATAATACGAATTCATCTACAGAATCTACTAATAAAAAACATAAAAAGATCTAATAAATTAAGGTTGCTAATTAGCAACAGTTAAAAATTATATTGTAGCAAGAATTTGATCTAATTTGTGTGAATCTTTTTCACGTAATTTTTCTATTTTTGAATAAATTTTATCAATTGACTCTATATCCTCAACAGATTTTACTCTTTGCCATACTTCTGATATTGTCTCTAGCTCAGGATAATTGGGTAAATAGTTATCTATGTATGCAATTTTTTCTTGAATACTCTTTTCTAATTTATCAGCCGCACGTTTCCGAACGCTAATAATTTTATCCCATTTTCCATCATCTCGTAATTCTTTTTCGTGTTTTTCCAAATACTCATCAATCATTTTTTCTACTAACACCGATTTACGATTTGATCGAACTTTATCAGGAGTATCATCAGCCAGGATATCTAAAATCTCGGAATATTTGGTAGTTAATGTAATCCAAATTTTCTGGGAATCTTTTTCTGAATTGCTGGATTGGGATTTGGATTTTTGAGTTCCTGGCATTCTTTCTTCTTTCCTATAATTTGTTAATTATTAATACGATAATAACCGAATTAAATCATATCAATACGATAATAACCGACATATTTATATATGCAACACACCTATATAAAGATAATGATTGAGTTGCTTATTAGTAGCTAATTGTTGCTAATAAGATACAAGTTAAAATTATTGATATTTTTGTCTATAATTTTAACATCAACTCATGAATTATTACAACAAGTGGATGTCATTATGGTAGATTTAGCAAAATTTGAGGATGGTATGATTTTTAGTCCATTACAAAAAGAATTGTTAGAAGTCTTAGAAAAAAATGGTCCAATGACCAGAGCTGAATTGGTTAAGCGTGTGAAATCTCCCCGAACAACAATTTATGATAATTTAATGCGCTTAAACAACTATAATTTAATTAAAAAATTCTCTCGACCGACCAACTCTCGAGGACGTCCCATGGTATTTTTCAAGTTAGTTGAGGAATAACCTTTTTTTATTTTTAAAATTCTTTATAAAATCTTATGTGAATCAGACAGAGATGTGATCATGGGCTACTTAAAATCCTTTCCTGAAAAAAGCAATTTTTCTGAAGAAATTAAAAGCTGCAGAAAAATTATTGAAAAAGCACCTTACAATTTTTATGACCATTTAATTAAGCCCATGCAGCAATCATTAATTGACAATTATCATTCTCTACGGAAATCTTATATTAAGAAAATAATGCAAAATGAATTTCGGTTCCACTTGAAAAATAGCTTACCTAAGTATTTTCAAGAAAATAGTTCCCGATAATGAGTATGATTTCCATTGGAAAATTTTTTTTAATTTAATTTTTGCTGAGATTTTATGAATGGGAAGCTAATAATATTTAAAAATAAGAAAGTAAGCTATTAATGGGGATTGAATTTTTCTATTTAATTAAATAATAATAAAATATTTTGAACTTTTTTATTTTCCAATGGAAATAGCTCTCTCATTATTAAAAAGCTGTGTTTAAGGTAAAAATTATTTCTTCAGTTTACTTTTTCGGTTTTAATAAAATTTTGGCTTTTTTTGTTAAATAAAATTGAGTTTTAGAAGAAAAACCTGAACATGCAGAGATAGATCTAAATGGACAACCTTCACAACCCATCCCACATTTTAGAAAATTAATATTGTTACTCTCTGATTTAGTAGTAGTTTTAATAAATCCTTGAATAAACAAGAAATCGATTAGTTTCCCTGCTTGTTCTTGTTTGATTTTAATATTTTTTGCAATAATTATTGGAGAAACAATACCATAATCTTGGATAATCTTGAGGGCAGCAATTTGGTTGGTTTTGTTTAATACTGTATTCATTTTTTTACCTTTTTTAGCATTTCGGAAAATTTCATAATATCATTTTGATTTCGAAATTGTTTGGCTGCATTTATTCGTTTCTTAATTATTTTTTGCAGTTTAATGATTATTTTTAATTTTTCTGTTTGATATTGATTTCCAGATTGAGAAAATTCTTTCTTAAATTCTTGTAATTTGTCTTGTAATTCCTTAATTTCCTGAACATCTTTCCCTCGCTTAGCATTGTATTTTTGCTTTCTGGTTTTTTTTTGTAAGATCATTGCAGCAGAAATATATTCTCTGTTTTTAATTTTCTTAGCAATTTTAAGAAGTTTTTGGCATTTTTTTTCAATTCTTTCGATATATTTTAAAACTTGTTCATTTTCTTCTTCTTTTAACATTTTTTCCATTTGTTCTTGAATTTGTATGATATTTTTTCTTAATTTTGAAAAGCTATCAGTTTGTAAATTAATCAGTTGCTCAAATTCTGCAAGTTGATTGATTTCTTTCCTTTCTTTTTTCAAAACTTTGTAATAGCGGTAGGTCAATAAAGATAACGTTATTAATGATATAATATTTAGTAGAAAGAATGTATTGCTATTATAATAGAATCGCCATGATGAAACTAATATTATTTGAAAAGCCAAATCAGCAATGATAAAAATCCCGAATTGTTGATATGTAAGAAGTATATTGGATACCTTTTTGTCAAAGAGTTTTAGAATTTCTTCAGGATAAAATAAAATAATCCCAATCGAAATGATAATCCCGAGTTGATAAATAGTTAGAATTATGTAATTTACTAAAATCTGAGGAATTTTGAATAATAATGAATTAAAAATTAGAAAGATGATAGTAATAATTGGAATACTAATAATTATGTTAAATTGTCGCTTGTAATCTTCGTCCTCAAAAACCTCATCTTTTTTCCGTTTGATAAGGTTAATAATACCAGAAATAATAGCATATAAAAATAAGAATATAAAATTAAAACCCCAAAAAAGCGCAATAAATGCGTGAATTCTTTTTTTTTTCATTATAAATCAACTTAAATAACTTAAAGGTGATAATCCAATTAAATTCATCCACATCCAAGAAAGCAAAGCAAGAACTTATAAGTACTTGGGATACCACATTTTATACAATGAGTTTAACTACATCGGACGAACTTCAAAAACAGCTGACTGTAATATTTGGATATACAGGTTTTCAGCAGATTGAGGCTGGAGAAATTAGAGGGATAGGAAAACTTTCCCGTCATCATTCTATTGGATTAATAAAAAACATTTTAGAATTTTTGAGCGGATTTAATGGAATGTTGCAAGAATTTGCAGGCTGTGAATTATTTTCCATAGAGTTTGAACTGTTAACTAATCAGCAACAAGCTAAAACTCGACTTTTACCCAAGTCTATGTTGTTTATTCCTGGATTCTATAAAGAAACAGTTTCCTTATTATT
>Ga0164318_10005460_pt1 | contig 12291 bp, 8 predicted proteins | sample GuaBasSedimGuay9_FD_113734 | JGI IMG/M metagenome (GOLD analysis project Ga0164318, IMG submission 113734) | Subseafloor sediment microbial communities from Guaymas Basin, Gulf of California, Mexico - Guay9, Core 4571-4, 0-3 cm | ecosystem: Environmental > Aquatic > Marine > Hydrothermal vents >... | reverse complement strand
ACAATATCCTCCGCCCCTTTCTCCTTTAACAGTTCAATGACACGGGGAAAAAGATACATGTGTGCGCCTGCGAGGCTGGAGAGCCCCAGCATATCCACATCTTCCTGTATAGCCGCCTCAACGATCTCTTCAGGGGTCTGATGAAGGCCGGTATAGACCACCTCAAAGCCCGCGTCACGGTATGCCCTGGCAATAATACGGGCGCCCCGATCATGTCCGTCCAGGCCCGGCTTCGCTACCATCACTCTCAGTTTCCGTTCGCGCTTCATAAACTTTCCCCTCTCCACTTTTCTTACGCCCTGTGCCGTATGTCTGGCGAAAGCTTAATATATTCCCGGATCTCTGTACTCCCCATAAACCCGGCGAAAGACGTCACACACTTCCTGAAGCGTTGCGTGCGCCTTGACCGCTTGAATAATCGGCTCCATCACGTTTGTGGTCCCGGAACAGGCATCCCCCACTTTTTCCAATGCGTCGGTGACCTTCTTGTTGTCCCGGTCGTTCTTGATCCGTTGGGTTTTTTCCATCTGGATCCGTTCGAGCTCTTCGTCTATTTCCAGGATTTCAACGGGAATATCTTCATCTGTCGCGTATTTGTTCACTCCCACCACAGTTCGGTCCAATTCATCGATCTGCCGTTGATAGTGGTATGCGGCATCGGCTATCTCCTGCTGGGGATAATTCTTTTCAATGGCGGACAGCATTCCGCCCATGTCATCTATTTTCCGGATGATTTCAAAGGCCTGCTCCTCCATCTGATTTGTCAGGGCCTCCACAAAATAAGACCCGCCAAGGGGGTCAATGGTGTTGGCTACGCCTGATTCCTCGGCAATGATCTGCTGGGTCCTCAGCGCAATCGTTGCGGCCTCCTCGGTGGGGATTGCCAGCACCTCATCAAGTGAATTGGTATGAAGTGACTGGGTTCCTCCCAGTACCGCCGCCAGTGCTTCGAGGGCCGTCCTTACCACGTTATTGTACGGCTGCTGGGCGGTCAGGGAACAACCAGCGGTTTGCGTGTGGAAACGAAGCCACCACGAGCGGGGATTCTTGGCCTTGAACCGATCCTTCATTATCTTGGCCCACATGCGGCGTGCTGCCCGAAATTTCGCAATTTCCTCAAAAAAATCCAGGTGAGAATTAAAAAAGAAGGAAAAGCGCGGTGCAAAGTCATCCACGTTGAGCCCGCGGTCGATAGCGGCCTGGGTGTACGCGATCCCATCCGCAATGGTGAATGCCAGTTCCTGCACTGCAGTGGAGCCGGCCTCCCGGATGTGGTACCCGCTGATACTGATGGTATTCCACTTTGGGACTTCCCTGGTCCCAAACTCTACGGTATCCGTTATGATGCGGAGAGATGGCTCCGGGGGGCACATGAAGGTCTTCTGCGCGATGAACTCCTTGAGCATGTCATTCTGGATCGTGCCTCCCAGGACCCTGCGGTCAATACCTCGGTTTTCCGCCATGGCGATGTACATGGCCCAGATGACGGCCGCCGGAGGATTGATGGTCATGGAGGTAGTGATCCTGTCAATGGGCAGTCCAGCAAAAAGGTCTTCCATATCCGCCAGTGTGTCAATAGCCACCCCGCACTTTCCGCACTCTCCTCTTGCCTTGGGAGATTCCGTGTCATATCCCATGAGTGTGGGCATATCAAAGGCCGTGGAAAGCCCGGTCTGTCCTTCTTTTACCAGGAGATGAAATCTGCGGTTCGTATCTGAAGCGGACCCCAGTCCCGCAAACATGCGCATGGTCCACAATCTGCCGCGGTACATGGAGGGCTGCACTCCCCTGGTGAAGGGATACTGGCCGGGAAAAGCCAGGTCTTTCATAAAATCGTGCTCTTTCACGTGCTCGGGAGTATAGATTCTCTCGATTTCCTGGTCGGAAACAGTTGAAAACCGCTTGAGCCGTTCAGGCTTACAGGCAAATGTATCTTTGCAGGTTTCATCCCATGCCTCTTTCCCTTTTTTGATCTCTTTAAAGATCTCTTTGTTGAATGTCAGCGACATTGGCCACCTCCTGACCCGAACCTCTCTCCCGGAACCAGGGACAAAGGTTCATGATACCAAGTGCTTATTCTATTTTCCCCGGACAAGATTTCTCGCAATGACCAGGCGCATGATCTCGTTCGTACCTTCATATATCTGACAAATTTTAGCATCCCTCATGTGGCGCTCCATTGGGTATTCTTTACAGTATCCATATCCTCCCAGAATCTGGACTCCCTCTATTGCCGCCCGCATGGTCACGTCCGACGCATACATCTTGGCCATGGCGGCCGCTTTTTCATACGGCTTGTGCTGATCTTCAAGCCAGGCTGCCCGCAGCGTCAGCAGTTCGGCGGCATCCATTTCCGTGGCTATATCCGCAAGTTTCCATTGAATCGCCTGGAATGAAGTAATGGTCTTGCCAAACTGTTCCCTGGTCTTGGCATATTCAAGGGATTCCTCCAGGACGGCCCGTCCGATTCCCACGGCCTGGGAGGCAATACCGATGCGCCCGCCGTCAAGGGTGGTCAGCATCTGCTTGAACCCTTCCCCCTCTTTCCCGAGGAGGGCTTCCCCCGGGACCCTGGCATCCTCAAAGATCAGCTCGGCCGTTCCCGAAGCCAGGATACCGAGCTTTTCTTCTACACGACCGACCTTAAAACCGGGGGTGTTTTCAAGGTCTACCACGAACGAGCTGATTCCCTTGTATCCTGCATCCTTATCAGTGACAGCTGCAAGTACACAATACCGGGAGACATTGCCGTTTGTTATGAACTTTTTCTCACCGTTCATGACCCAGTCGTTGCCATCCTTTACGGCCATGGTCCGCATCCCCTTGGGATCCGACCCCGCATTGGCCTCGGTGAGGCCATAGCACCCGAGGAATTCTCCTGATGCCACCGGAGCAAGATACTTCTTCTTCTGTTCATCGGTGCCGTAGGCCATTACCGGAAAGCAATAGAGCGAATTGTTCACGGACATGATAACGCCGGTGGACGCACAAGCCTTGGATATCTCCATCAGTGCCAGGGAATAGCTCACATTGTCCATGCCGCCTCCGCCGTACTCTTCGGGTACGGCTATCCCCAGCATTTTCAGCTCAGCCAGTTGCCTGATAATGGCTTCCGGATGTTCATGTTTCTCATCCAGTTCGGCAGCCTTGGGCTTGATCTCTGTCTCGGCGAATCGCCGGCCCATATCGCGCACCATCTGTTGTTCTTCAGTCAGCTCAAAATCCATAATATCAGGACCTCCTCCAGAACCTTTACAGTCTCATACTTTCTCTTCAAACACACAGCGAACATTACAGGTCTCCTTTGAACTCCGGTTTCCTTTTTTCCAGGAAGGCTGACATCCCTTCTTTGCCGTCCGGGCTTGCCATGCACATGGCAAAGGCATCGGCTTCCAGGTAACAGCCTGAAGCGAGATCCACATCAAACCCACGGTCTATGCAATGTTTTACGCCTCGCATGGATACCCTGCCCTTGGAAGCAAGCACACGAGCGGTTTTCATGGTCTCTTCCCAGAGCTGATCAGGGGGAAATACCTTGTTAACCAAACCTATTTCCTTTGCTTCCGCAGCGCTGATCATAGCCCCGGTCATGCACAGTTCCTTGGCCATCGCCTTTCCAACCAACCTGGAAAGGCGCTGGGTCCCGCCAAAACCGGGGATAATCCCGAGATTGATCTCCGGTTGGCCGAACTTGGCTGTTTCCGACGCATAGATAAAATCACATGCCATGGATATCTCGGTACCACCGCCCAGGGCAAACCCGTTGACACAGGCGATGACCGGAATCGGCAGTTTCTCCAGGCGAAAGAGGAGTGACTGCCCTTCCCTTGAAAATTTTCTGCCCTCCAGGGGGCTCAGATTGACCATGTGGGAAATATCAGCTCCCGCCACAAAGGCCTTTTCCCCTTCCCCGGTCAAGACAAGGACCTTTGTTTCCGCATCGCCTTCGATGATATCAAGACCGTTGTTCACCTCCGCCAGGACATCCGGATTGATGGCGTTCAGTGCCTTCGGCCGGTTGAACTTGATAATGGCCACACTCCCGTCTTTCTCAAAAATGATGTTTTCATATGCCATGATTCACTCCTATTCCAAAGGTTTCAGTGTTCCCCATTCCCCATTCGTCACTTCCGCCTTCCCCATTCGGAATTCACCCTTCCTCGTTCCGAATTCCGTCTTCCAGCTATGCCTTTTCCAGCACGGTGGCCATGCCCTGACCGCCGCCGATGCAAAGAGAGGCCAAACCAAGTTCATGTCCTTTCCTCTGCATTTCACCGAGCAGCGTCAGGATGATGCGGGCCCCGGTGCATCCGATGGGGTGGCCGATGGAAATCCCGCTTCCCAAAACATTGGTCTTTTCCGGGTGACACTTCAATTCCCGCATGCAGGCGATTGCCTGCGACGCAAAAGCTTCATTGAGTTCAATAGTCCCGAAATCACCGATTCCGAGCTTTTCCCTTGCCAGGATTTTCCGGACCGCCGGGATGGGTCCCAAGCCCATGAAAGCAGGATCAACTCCTGCTGATGCAGCAGCGCGTACCTTTGCCAGGGGAGTCAGGCCCATTTCACTTGCTTTCTCTGCCGACATAAGCAGGAGCGCCGCCGCAGCATCATTGATACCTGAAGCGTTTCCCGCGGTGACCGTTCCGTCTTTCTTGAATGCAGGCCGGAGCTTGGCCATTTTTTCCACACTGGTATCCATGGGACGCTCATCAGTGTCAAACATCAGCGGGTCTCCCTTTCGCTGGGGGATGGGAACAGGAACGATCTCATCCTTGAAAATTCCCTCCGTAATAGCGGTCCTGGCCCGTTTATGACTCAGCGCGCCCAGTTCATCCTGTTCCGCCCTGGATATACCATATTTCTCCGCAATATTCTCCGCCGTGATGCCCATATGATAGCCGTAGAAAATCTCGAAAAGACCGTCAAAGACCATCAGGTCAACGAGTTCCTTGTTATTCATCCTTGCACCCCACCGCGCCGCAGGCAGGGCGTAAGGGATCATACTCATGTTTTCCATTCCACCGGCCAGGATAATATCAGCCTCTTCATAACGAATTGCCTGGGCTGCCAGGGCAACCGCCTTCATGCCCGACGCACACACCTTGCTCACGGTGAATGCCGGTGTTTCCTTGGGGATCCCCGCCTTGATCATTGCCTGGCGGGTGACGTTCTGCCCCTGCCCTGCACCCACGACATTTCCCATGACCACTTCGTCTATTTCAACAGGCTGCAGGGATTCGTCATAATCGTGCCCTTTCTTTTCCAGGTCGGTCATGCCCAACCCTTTGAGGCTGTCCGGTTCATACTGGGTCACGGTTGACGTGGCCACAGGCCTGAGACCCGCTTTCTTGAGGGTTTCCTTCAGGACTAACGCACCGAGGTCCACCACCGGTACTGACTTCAGGCTTCCCCCGAAAGATCCCACCGGTGTTCTTGCTCCAGCTACTATTACTACATCTCTCATAGTGTCTCTCCTCCTTATGTAATACGCTATTCTTCATTGTAGATAACAAGTGTTACGGCCTCACCGCCACCCAGGCACAGGGTGGCCTCCCCAATTTCGGCGCCCCGTTCCTTCATGGCATAGATAAGGGTCGTCAGGATCCTGGCACCGCTCGCACCAATCGGATGTCCCAGGGCCACGGCGCCGCCGTGCACGTTGACCCGCTCGGGATCAATGCCCAGTTCCCGGTTGATGGCCACGGACGATGAGCTGAAGGCCTCGTTGATTTCATGAATATCCACGTCGTCGATGCTGAGACCGTCTTTGGCGAGTACCTTTGGAATGGAGTAAATAGGTGCAACCAGCACATACTTCATATCGATTCCCGATGCTCCCTGGGCGCCCACCCTGACGAGAGGCCTGCATCCCAGACTCTTTGCACGTTCCCGCGACATGAGCACCAGTCCTGACGCGCCGTCGCTTATTTTTGACGCGTTCCCCGCTGTTACCATTCCGTCTTTCTTAAATGCCGGCCGCAGACGGGTAAGGGCTTCGGCACTGGTTTTCGGCCTTCTCAAGGGAATTTCATCGGTGTCAAATACCTGGGGATCCCCTTTCCGCACCGGGACCTCCACCGGCACAATCTGTTCGTTGAACAACCCTTTTTCAATGGCCTGCCACGCCTTTTCATAGGAGTGCAGTGCGAAAGAATCCATATCTTCCCTGGTAACATTATATTTCTCGGCCACCAGTTCCGCGCTCACCCCCATATGAAAATCATTTACATGATCCCACAATCCATCATGCACCATTCCGTCAACAATGGCATCATTGTTCATGCGGTAGCCTGTCCGGGCCTTCTTAAGCATGTACGGGCAGAGATTCATGTTTTCCTGTCCGCCAGCCACGACCACGTCCGCGTCTCCACATTTTATGGCCTGTGCCCCGAGCATGACGGCCTTGAGGCCGGAACCGCACACCTTGTTTACGGTCAAGGCCCCAACTTCCCACGGAAGCCCGGCACGAACCATGGACTGCCTGGCGGGATTCTGCCCCAGGCCGTGCGGAAGTACTGATCCCATGATCACTTCATCCACATCCTTCTTTTCAATACCGGCCCGGGAAACCGCTTCCCCAATAACTCTTGCCCCCAGGTCCGTGGCAGACACGGTCTTCAAAGATCCGGCAAAGTCTCCTATTGCCGTCCTGCAGGCGCTGACAATTACGACATCTCTCATACATTACCCCCTTTAATCTTGAGTAAGATCCGGGCAAGAAGAACCCAGCTTTCAGTATCCCCCAAGGAGCATAGTGACAGGATTTCACCTGGTACATCCTGCACTGCGGGAGAAGTTTCACTGCAACAGACGTATTGTTTTAAACGCTTGTTTTCCCTCTCCTGAACGTATATGAACTCCTATATATAGGGAGTGGTGATTCCAAGTCAAGTCGTAACTTTTGAAAATAGCAACAACAATTTTCATCTGCTCTTAATCTTCGCTCTTTGCCTTTCCAGGGCTGCCGGTTTTGCTTGACAAAAAAAGCCCTGGACAGACATAATTTCTTGCTCTGCTTCCCAAAAAACAGAGGAGAAGGGCTGGAACGTCAGCCCGTATTTTTCACGGGCCTTCGCAGCGAGGCGGTGGAGAGACGCGTTTCAAGCACAACATAGGAGACATGGGGCTATCCGCTGCCCCATTAGATTACCCGCGAGAAATGCGGGTCAGAAGGAGGGAAATATATGACACTCAATCCTATTGCCACAGAACTGAACACCACCATCCGCCAGGGAAATCCCTTTGTGTATGAAATGCTCTCAGGGGTAGGAAAAGCGCTCTTTTTTCCGAAAGGAATTCTCTCGCAGAGCGCTGAGGCAAAACAGAAGGCTCACCGCTTCAATGCCACAATCGGAATGGCAACCGAAAAAGGAGGTGCCATGCACCTGCCGCCGGTCATGTCCATGGTGAAGGGCCTAACTCCTGAGCAAAGCCTGACCTATGCCCCCTCCTTTGGTATTCCTCCCCTCCGCAAGGCCTGGAAAAAAGCAATTGTCCGGAAAAATCCGTCCCTCGCGAACAAACCCATCAGCCTGCCCATCGTAACCCAGGCCCTCACCCATGGCCTGAGCGTGGTGGCCGACATGTGGGTTGATCCGGACGATGCACTCATTCTCCCGGACAAGATGTGGGGGAACTATAACCTCATATTCCAGGTACGGCGGAGCGCCCAGGTTATCCAATATCCCTTGTTTGATGAGAAAGGCGGTTTCAACCTGGACGCATTTGAAGCCTGCGTCATGAGCGAGGGCGAAAAGAGGGGAAAACTGGTCATTCTCCTCAATTTCCCCAATAATCCGACTGGATACACGGTTACTCCCCGGGAGGCCGAAGGCATCGGTGAAATTCTGAAAAACCTTGCCGAAAAGGGGGTTAATGTCATTGCGGTGACCGATGATGCCTACTTCGGGCTTTTTTATGATGATCGGTGTCTCAAGGAATCAATTTTTTCAACTCTCACCGGTCTGCATCCCAGGCTACTCAGTGTGAAACTGGACGGGGCTACTAAGGAAGATTTTGTCTGGGGACTCAGGGTTGGCTTCATTACCTACGGCGCCACCATGGAAAATGATCCCGGATCATTGTATGATGCACTGGAACGGAAAACAGCCGGAGCTGTAAGGGGTTCAATCTCAAATGCCTCCCATTTGAGCCAGCAAATCGTCCTGAAAGCCATGGAGTCGGAGGACTACTTCTCCAGCAAGACAGAAAAAAGGGCTATCATGCGGGCGCGGGCCGCAGAGGTGCGGCGGGTTCTTTCAAATCCGCGATATGATGAGGCATGGGAACCCTACCCGTTCAACTCAGGCTATTTTATGTGCCTTCGTCTGAAAACTGTGGATGCCGAACAACTCAGGCTTCATCTCCTCGACAAATATGGAGTCGGGCTTATTTCCCTGGGCAAGACGGATCTCCGCGTGGCCTTTTCCTGCCTGGAAAAAGAGGATGTCCAGGAGCTCTTTGATACGGTTTTCCAGGGCGTAAAGGACCTGGAGTAGCCAACAGGTAGATAGGCTGAAGACATTATAACTAATAGCCTTCAGCCTAAACAACCTGAGCAGTTACTGGCTGGAATCCATGTCAAACTGCAAAAATTCGCCCGTCTTCGGGCTCGTGGGCTTCGGGGAATATTTTTCAGGCTGGGTTCCCTGCTTAAAGGCCTGAAAAACGGTCTCCTTGGAAAAAGAACTGGCGAGCAGCCCTGTTTTGGCATCTATTTTTGCGAAGACAATATCCTCAGGAACGGGAAAATCCACGACTGGTTTTCCCTCAAGCACGGAGGACATAAAATAGAGCCAGATGGGGCTTGCCGCTCGGGAACCGGTTTCCCCCTTTCCCATGGAACGCCGGTCATCATACCCGACCCACACACCCGTCACCAGCTCAGGCGTATATCCCATAAACCATGCATCCCGCAGATCATTCGTAGTGCCTGTCTTGCCCGCAGCAGGTCTTTTCAGGGCCTTGATCCTCCATCCGGTACCTTCCTGGATAACCGCCTTGAGCAGATCCGTCATAACATAGGCTGTTTCCGGGGAAATGACCGGCCTCGGCTGGGGCTCGTATTCTTCGAGAACCTGGCCTGACCGATCCTCAATACGGTCAATGAATATGGGCTTGATCAGCAGCCCCCCATTGGCAAACACGGAATACGCTCGCGTCAGCTCCATAAGCGATACCCCGGATGAGCCGAGTGCCAGGGAGAGATCGGGACTCAAGGGTGACTCTATCCCCATCCTTTTGGCGTACTGGATGGCATAATAGACGCCGATCTTTTTGAGAATTTTGACGGTGATGACATTTCGTGACTTTGCCAGTGCAGTTCTGAACAGTGTGGGCCCAAAAAATTTTTCCTTGTAATTTTTCGGCTTCCAGTCCTCCTCTTCCGGGCCCTCTTTTATGCCGATGTAAGGGGCATCAATAAGGACTTCAGCGGGACTCATTCCCTTGTCCAATGCGGCAGCGTAGATAAGGGGCTTGAACGCTGAGCCGGGCTGTCTTCGCGCCTGTGTGGCACGGTTGAACTGGCTTTTACCAAAATCCCTTCCGCCTATCATGGCCTTGACTCTTCCGGTACCGGGTTCCATGCAAAGGAGCGCCGCCTGTGCTTCCGGTTCCTGGGCAAGAGTAACGATCCACGTGAAAGGCTCCATTCCCGCCTCTTTTGTGCGAACAAGAATAACATCTCCCTGCTTCAGGACCTGGGAAGGTTTCTTTAATTTCACCGAATAGTATGCCTTTTTCGGGTCTGGCTTTCTTGCCCATTTCATTTCACTGAACGGGAGCAAGCATCGCATCTTTCCCACCAGGACCTCAACGGCTTGCCCCTTGTCGTCCACCTTCTCCACCAGAGCTTCCGCCAAACTGCCGGGTACGAGGGGATTGAGCGCGATTTTCTGTTCTTCCTGTGCCAGGAATTGCGAAATCTCGTTTTCAGAAAGATGACGCAGGGGGCCTCCATATCCTTCCCGGTGATCCAGCTCCAGCAAGCCCTTTTCCAGGGCCTTCTGGCCCGCATGCTGCATTTTAAGGTTCACCGTTGTGTACACCCTCAACCCGCCGCGATAGAGCAGGTCGTGTCCGTATTTCTTGAGAAGATACTTCCGCACGTGCTCGGTAAAATAAGGCGCCTTCTTGAATGGATTTTCCCGTTCTTCCTGGATGTTGAGCGGTTCTTCAAGGGCTGCAAGCATTTCGTCCCCTGTTATGTATCCGTTTTCTTGCATCCGTCCCAGCACATATTTTTGCCTTGCCTTTGCCCTTTCAAAATGCTTGACCGGGGAATACCGGGAAGGCGCCTGGGGCAGACCGGCAAGCATGGCTGACTCTGCAATATCAAGATCCTTTGCAGATTTCCTGAAATAGGTTCGTGCAGCCGCCTCTACTCCGTAGGCCCCTTGCCCCAGATAAATCTGGTTGAGATAGAGGAACAATATGCGCTTTTTTGAAAAGTTCTTCTCAATCTGGATGGATAAAATGGCCTCCCGGGCCTTTCTGCGGTAGGTTCTCTTTGTATTTTTCAGCAACAGGGATCTTGTTACCTGCTGGGTAATGGTACTTCCGCCCTGCTCAATTTTTCCCGCCTTGATATTTTTTGCCAATGCGCGGACGATGCCCAGGAGGTCCAGGCCTTCATGTTCATAGAACCTGGCGTCTTCCGCTGCAACGAACGCATGTATAAGATGTTCCGGCAGGTCTTCAACAGGGACCACAAAACGCCTCTCGTCCCAGAAATTTCCGATTACCTGTCCGTCTTCGCTCAGGATTTCGGTCACAACCGGGGGCCGGTATTCTTTCAGCGATCCGATATACGGGAGGTTGCTGGACCACATGTACCAGAAGACTCCGGCGGTACAAAGGCCCAGGAAAATAGCAATGGAAAAAAGCCATAAAGATATTTTCAGGAGTGTTTTCAATCCAGGGTTCTCCGGTCAAGGGTTCTGTATTGAATGGCCTCTGCCACATGGGACTGCTCAATCCGTTTGGAATTCTCCAGATCGGCGATGGTCCTTGCAATCTTCAGGATTCTGGAATGAGCCCTTGCGCTCAGGCCGAATCGTTCCATGGCCTTCTCAAGCAGGGAGCTCGATCGTTCATCCACCTTGCAGGAAGTCTTGATGAGCCTGGAGTTCATTCCTGCATTCGTGTGGATGCCTGCTTCACGAAAGCGCGCAGCCTGCATGCTTCTGGCCATAATGACTCTTTCGAGGATTTCCCGGGACGAAGCCCCCTTCTCTTGCGAAGCCAGGTCCTTGTATGGGACTGCCGGCACTTCCAGGTGCATATCAATCCGATCCAAGAGCGGGCCTGAAACCTTTCCCCTGTATCGGTTAATTTGCGCCATGGAACAATTGCATTCACGCTTGGGATCTCCGAAAAAACCGCATGGGCAAAGGTTCGGTGGTTTTTGTACAAACGTCGAAGCCGTACTCCACATCCACTTCTCTTTTAGCCTCATCATACTCTATTTTGGAAAGCATTTGCCTCACAAACGACCTTTTTTCTTTTTTTAGCATTTGACTCCAAAGTGCCGGAAGTGTCGTAATCGATGAAACAATCTCGCTTACATTAATATCCCCTACTTTCAAGAAATCTATTTCACCTTGGATCCGGCTAATCTCTCCCTTCATGAAACTGATTTTTTCTCGCAATTCACTATACTTTTCTGTAAAATCAGCTTTCGATATTGCTCCATCAGTAAATATGTCGATGAGCTTGCCAAGCCTGACCGTACTTTTGGAGGTCTCCTTTTTGAGCCTCTCCAACTCCTCCTCTTTCCCATTCAGCTTAGTTCTCTTGCTTTGTAACTCACGAACAACAGTATCAGAGTCTAGAACGAGATTCTTGAGCCCACCAATAAAGGCATCTTCAAGTTCATCTTCATCAACCTTTGCACGGCAGAATCTGCAAATGTAACGCGGTACTTCAGAAGAACCCTTCTTGGCAGTATACTGGCAATACATTTTAGAATCACATTTCTTGCACTTCACAAGTCCCCCAAAAACATAACCACTTTCACGCGGAGGCGGCTTGCTATTCCTCTCTTTCAAAACTACTTGACATTCCTGCCATAGATATTCGGGGACTATTGCGGGAACCTCTTGAATTATCCATTCATCTGAGGGCTTTCTCACCCATCGTTTCCCTTTATCAAGGCTTCTTGTGGAATTGACAATGCGCTTTCCCTTATAAGCTGGGTTGTTCAGCATTCTCAGTAAAGTCGTATGAGTAATTCTGTTGCCACCCAGAGTGTATCCTTTTCCCGTGAGGTGCCTAATGGTTCTTTTT
>Ga0164318_10005459_pt1 | contig 12292 bp, 14 predicted proteins | sample GuaBasSedimGuay9_FD_113734 | JGI IMG/M metagenome (GOLD analysis project Ga0164318, IMG submission 113734) | Subseafloor sediment microbial communities from Guaymas Basin, Gulf of California, Mexico - Guay9, Core 4571-4, 0-3 cm | ecosystem: Environmental > Aquatic > Marine > Hydrothermal vents... | reverse complement strand
TTGATTGTCATGGGGACCATTACCGGTGATTACCCCTGGCCGGCGACAGCTTGTCTTGTTCAGGAAAACCTTGGGGCAAAGAAAGCCTTTGCCTACGATGTTTCAGCGGCTTGCAGCGGCTTTTTATTCGCTCTGTCGTGTGCTGATGACTTTCTCAGGTCAGGTCGTGGTAAAAGAGCTCTCGTTATTGGCGCTGAGACTTTCAGTCGGATTGTTGATTGGACTGATCGTAACACCTGTGTCCTGTTTGGAGACGGTGCTGGTGCTGTCCTGCTGGAATCGCAGGAAGGTGACTCCGGAGTGTTGTCGTGTCATTTGCATTCCGACGGGAAATATTTTGAGCTTCTCTGTCAGAAGGGATTTGGTGCAAAGTACCCACCCTCTGTTGAAGGAATTGGGGCAAAACTGCCATTTATAACGATGCAGGGGAATGAAGTTTTTAAAGTTGCTGTCCGTTCTATGACTCAAGTTTCAAAAGAGGCATTGACCGCAAATGGTTATACCAGCGCTGATGTCGCACAGTTTATCCCGCACCAGGCTAATCTCCGAATTCTTGAAGCGACAACTAAACGTCTTGGCTTGACCAAAGAGCAGAGCTTTATTAATGTCCATAAGTATGGCAATACTTCCGGAGCAACAATTCCAATAGCCATCGACGAAGCCAATCATCAGGGGTTATTAAAAGAGGGAGACCTGCTTCTTTCGGCTGCTTTTGGCGGTGGTTTTACCTGGGGCTCGACATTAATACGCTGGTAAATTTCAATCCAAAGAGCAAATGATTTTGACTAAGGAACCTGAATAGATGGATGCATTTGTTTTTCCAGGGCAGGGCTCACAATATCCGGGGATGGGAAAAGATCTCGCGGAGAATTTCAATGTCGCCAAGCTGATTTTTGAAGAAGCTAACGACGCTCTTGGTTTTGACATCGAATCACTCTGTTTTTCTGGAACAGAAAGTGATCTCAGGCTTACTGCAAATACACAACCTGCAATCCTGACCACCAGTATCGCGGCACTCCGGGTGCTCCAGGAAGAAACCGGTCTGTCCCCATCTTTTGTTGCGGGACATTCTCTGGGGGAATATTCTGCTCTGGTCGCTTCAGATGCTCTTGCATTTGCGGACGCCGTTCGAATTGTTCGACAACGGGGTACCTTTATGCAAGAGGCTGTTCCGGTTGGTGTCGGGGCGATGGCGGCCATAATGGGGATTGAAGGGGAAGAACTTTTAATCCTCTGTCAGGAAGCTGCTCAGAGTGAAGTTGTTGCTCCGGCCAATTATAATAGTCCCGGGCAGATTGTGATTGCAGGGCATAAAGGTGCGGTTGAACGAGCAATTGTTCTGGCAAAGGATCAAGGCGCTAAACGGGCGTTGCTTTTACCGGTTAGTGCACCATTCCACTCATCCTTGATGGCTCCGGCAGCACAACGACTGCAGACCGAACTGGAATCTTTCAATATTTCACCTCTCATTTATCCCCTTGTCAGTAATGTTGAAGCGGTTTCCTGTCAGGATGAAGCAAAAATCAAGGCTCTTTTGGTTGAGCAGGTTTGTGCTCCGGTCCGTTGGTCAGAATCGATTCAGACCATGAAGGATTCAGGTGTGACCAATTATGTCGAAATTGGTCCTGGACGAGTTCTTTCTGGCTTGATAAAACGGCTTGATAGAGCAGCTACACAAAAAAATATAGGTGATGTTGACAGTTTAAGAAAACTTCAAGGGTAATGTGATATATTAACCCAGCTTCAAAATTGAGGGAGATATTTATGGTTCAGGATAGAGTTGCGTTAATAACGGGTGCATCGCGTGGGATTGGTCGGAGTATAGCCTTGGCGCTGGCTGCTCAGGGTGCTAAAATTGTAGCTGTTGATGTAGATCTTCAGGCCACGGAGAATTTTGTTGCCGAGCTCAAAGCTGCAGGGACTGAGGCTGTTGCCGTTCAGGGGAATGTCACCGTTGCTGCGGATGTTGAGCAGATGGTCAAGGTCGCCAAAGAAACCTTTGATCGAATCGATATTCTGGTTAATAATGCTGGAATCACCCGTGATGCACTGCTTATCCGAATGAAAGATGAAGATTGGGATGCGGTTCTTGATGTTAATCTCAAAGGGGCATTTTTGTGTACCCGAGCTGTGTCCCGGTTAATGACCAAGCAACGTCACGGGCGGATTATCAATATTGCCTCGGTTGTGGGTCAGATGGGAAATGCAGGACAGGCGAATTATTGTGCCAGTAAGGCCGGTTTAATGGGTTTGACCCGATCCAACGCCCGTGAACTGGCAAAACGTAATATCACCGTGAATGCGGTTGCTCCTGGATTTATTGCCACAGCGATGACCGATGCCCTTCCTGAAGAAAAGCGACAGGAACTGGCAACACAAATTCCGTTGGCAAGGCTGGGGTCTGCAGATGATATTGCAAATACGGTTGTTTTTCTGGCATCTGACAATACCGGTTATATCACCGGACAGGTCATTGGTGTTAATGGTGGAATGTACATGTAGATAACGGGCTTATCTTTATAGCCTACATAACTTGAAAGGGAGAAAAATAAATGGCTTCTATTGAAGAAAGAGTAAAACAGATTATTGCTGAGCAACTGGGTGTTGATGAAGAACAAGTCACAGATAATGCTGCATTTATGGATGATTTAGGTGCTGATTCTCTGGATACTGTTGAGCTGGTTATGGCTCTGGAAGAAGAGTTTGATGTAGAAATCTCTGATGAAGATGCAGAGAAAATTCAAAATGTTAAGAACGCGATTGATTACATCAACAAGACTTCCTGATTAACATTGGTGGTGTCGGATTGTTAGTCCGACACCACCAATTTGTCTATACCGTACACTTGTAAACCCCCGTCATTGATTAAAGAGAGATTTCTTATGCGTAGAGTCGTAGTCACCGGTCTTGGTGTCGTATCTCCTTTGGGAACTGGAACTGAAAAAAACTGGTCAGCAATTACCAGTGGAAAATCGGGGATAGGTAAAATTACCCGGTTTGATGCTTCCGAACTGCCATCGCAAATCGCGGGTGAAGTTAGAGATTTTAATGCTGAAGACTTTATTGACAAAAAAGAGATTAAAAAAATGGATCTCTTTATTCAATATGGTATTGCTGCAGCAGAAATGGCTTTGCAGGATTCGGGACTTGAGATTAATGATGATAACTCTGAACGTGTCGGGGTGGTGGTTGGGTCAGGATTAGGTGGCTTGCCTGCGATTGAAAAATATCACAAGATGATGCTTGAGCGAGGCCATAAAAGAATTAGCCCGTTTTTTATCCCGATGTTGATTATCAATCTGGCTCCCGGACATATCTCGATGAAATTTGGTGCTAAAGGTCCAAATCTCGCTTCTGTTTCCGCTTGTGCTACCGGTACCCATTCAATCGGTGATGCCTATCATATGATTGCTCGTGGTGATGCCGACGCTATGTTTGCTGGTGGAACCGAAGCAACGATTACTCCGCTTGCGATTGGTGGCTTTAATGTCATGAAGGCTCTCTCTACCAGAAATGACGATCCTGCGACAGCAAGCCGACCTTTTGAAAAAAATCGTGATGGGTTTGTTATGGCAGAGGGTGCTGGAATTTTAATCCTCGAAGAATACGAAAATGCCAGGAAACGCGGTGCAAATATCTACTGTGAACTCATTGGCTATGGTCTCAGCAGTGATGCTTATCACTTGACTCAGCCAGCTCCTGGTGGGGAAGGTGCATCACGTTGTATGAAGATGGCGCTTAATAATGCCGGTTTGAATCCTGATCAGGTTGATTATATCAATGCCCATGGGACCTCAACCCATTTTAATGATCTGTATGAAACGATGGCGATCAAAACCGTTTTTGGAGATCACGCGCAGAAGCTCATGGTCAGCTCGACTAAAAGTATGACCGGTCATGGTTTGGGTGCTGCTGGTGGTATGGAAGCGGCTTTTTCTGCTCTGGTACTGAAGCATGGAATTATTCCACCAACAATTAATTACCAGGAACCCGATCCAGATTGTGATCTTGATTATGTTCCTAACGAAGCACGTCAGGTTGAGTGTCAGGTTGCTATCTCCAATTCATTTGGTTTTGGTGGAACGAATGCGACCCTTGTTTTCCGTAAGATTTGAGGTGTTGCATGCTGGTCGTTGGTAGTGATCATGGTGGCTATGAATTAAAAACAGCCATTCTGAAATTATTACAGGAGAGGGCGATTGAAACTGCCGATTTTGGCACTGATGGTTCTGCTTCTGTTGATTATCCAGATTTTGCTGCAAAGGTTGCCAGTTCCGTCTCTTCAGGTGAGGCCCAATTGGGGATTCTGATCTGTGGCACCGGAATCGGGATGTCAATATCGGCCAACAAGTTTGCCGGTGTGCGAGCTGCTCTGGTGCATGATGAATTTACTGCGCAAATGGCGCGTGAACATAATAATGCCAATATCCTGGTCATGGGGGGACGGGTAATAACTCCCGAGCAGGGCAAAAAACTGGTTGAGATCTGGCTTGATACAAAATTTGAGGGTGGACGACACCAGAAGAGACTGGATAAAATTTCTGCTATTGAGCAAAAAGTTATTAAGCATTAAACTTAACGGGGCTGATTGAATAGCCCCGTTTTTTATTGATCCAATATGGGAGGATAGCGATGGTTGAGAATCTCGCAACATTTGATCCTGAAATTTTTCAGATTATCACTCAAGAAACAGAGCGGCAGGAATATAATCTGGAATTCATTGCTTCAGAAAACTTTGTCAGTGAGGCCGTGCTGGAAGCTCAAGGTTCGGTTCTGACGAACAAGTACGCTGAGGGGTATCCACGGAAAAGATATTATGGTGGCTGTGAATTTGTCGATCTTGCTGAACAATTAGCCATTGATCGTGCCAAAGAGATCTTTGGTGCAGAACATGCCAACGTCCAACCCCACTCAGGCTCTCAGGCTAACATGGCTGTCTATATGGCTGTTTGCCAGCCCGGAGACACGGTTCTCGGGATGAATCTTGCTCATGGCGGGCATCTTACCCACGGCTCTCCGGTCAACTTTTCCGGTAAACTCTACAACATTATCCCCTATGGCCTTAATGCCGAGACCGGGACCATCGACTATGATGAAGTTGAGAGCCTGGCGAAACAGCATCAACCCAAATTGATCGTGGTGGGTGCCAGTGCCTATCCTAGAGAGATCGATTTTGTTGCCTTCCGTAGGATTGCTGATGCTGTGGGGGCGGTTGTGATGGTTGATATGGCACACATTGCCGGTCTGGTTGCTGCTGGTGTCCATTCCAATCCTGTTCCCTATGCGGAATTTGTGACCACCACCACTCATAAAACCCTGAGGGGACCGCGTGGCGGGATGATTCTTTGTACTGAAGAGTGGGCTAAAAAACTCAACAGTAATATTTTCCCGGGGATACAGGGTGGCCCTCTGATGCATGCGATTGCTGCCAAAGCGGTTGCTTTTAAAGAGGTTCTTCAACCTGAATTTAGAGTGTACGCAGAGCAGGTGGTTAAAAATGCTCAGGCACTCGCCGGCGGATTGGTGGACAAAGGTTATAATCTGGTTTCCGGGGGGACCGATAATCATCTGATGCTGGTTGATTTTACCGGGACAGAAATTACCGGTAAGGTGGCAGAGAGAGCTCTTGAAGATGCCGGTATTACCGTGAATAAAAATGCAGTTCCCTTTGATACCCGGTCCCCTTTTGTGACCAGTGGGATCCGGATTGGAACCCCGGCAACAACCACGCGGGGCTTGAAAGAAGCTGAAATGTTACAGGTTTCAGAGTGGATAGACAGGGCGTTACAGAACATTGAAAATGAAGCAGAATTGTCAAGGATTCGTGCTGAAGTCAAAAGTCTGTGTCTGCGATTTCCTCTCTACGCACATCGGTTAAAGTAGGTTATCATGATGCAGCGCCCCAGTTGGGATGAGTATTTTATGCAGATAACGAAGCTGGTAGCGACCCGCTCTACCTGTATGCGGCGTCAGGTCGGTGCCCTGTTGGTGAAAGAAAAAAACATCGTAGCAACGGGGTATAATGGCGTCCCGAGTGGTATCACTCATTGCGATGTCACCGGGTGTTTACGGGATCAACTCAATGTCCCTTCGGGGGAGCGTCATGAGTTGTGTCGTGGCTTACATGCTGAGCAGAATGCTATTATTCAGGCCGCACGGCATGGGGCAAATATTGCTGGCTCAACACTATACTGTACCGATTCGCCCTGCATCATCTGTAGTAAAATGTTGATTAATGCGGGGATTGTGAATGTGATTTTTGGACGCGGCTACCCTGATAAACTCTCTTTGGAGATGCTTACTGAAGCGGGAATTGAATTTCATCAATATACTGGAGAGGTTCAAAAATGAACTGTCCGTTCTGCCGTTATGCCGATACCAAGGTGGTTGATTCCAGACTTGGAAAGGCGGGAAATAATGTTCGTCGGCGCCGTGAATGCCCTTCCTGTGAACGGCGCTTTACCACTTATGAACGGGTTGAGGAAATCCTTCCGTGGGTGATCAAGAAGGATGGTCGTCGTGAAGCTTTTGATCGTTCCAAAATTATCTCTGGGATGCAGCGGGCTTGTGAAAAACGACCAGTTCCGGTTGAACAGATTGAGGCACTTGTCGATCAACTGGAGCGGAGTTTTCAGGAATGTGGTGATAAAGAAATTTCCGCCAGTTTGATTGGCGAAGCGGTGATGGATACTTTACACGAAGTGGATGAGGTGGCCTACGTCCGTTTTGCTTCGGTCTACCGGCAATTTAAGGATATTAACGAGTTTATGTCAGAATTAAATGATCTTCTGAAAAATTCTCACTAGGAAGCTGTCGGACACTCCATGAACTGGCTGCAAATCCGTTTGTTTGGCCCATTTTTTAGCTCCTTTTTGCCCCATAGCTATGGCTATGAGCTTGCAAACGAGCTAAAAACTGTTCTCAAACCTCCAAATTTTCGCTTCAGTCCGTATAGTCCGACAGCCTTCTAGAAGTTATTTTGGAATGGGATATTGCCGGAATGTTTCTTTGGACATTCCGGCGTTTGCATTTATTCAGCAGGGATATTAACCGTAATGTCTGATCTGAAACGCTCACATTTTATGCAACGGGCAATCGATTTAGCTCGACAGGGGGAGGGGAGAACCGCCCCTAATCCTCCAGTGGGTGCTGTTATCGTCAATTCAGGCAGCGTTGTTGGCGAAGGTTTTCATCCTCAGGCGGGTGAACCGCATGCAGAAATTTTTGCTTTACGTCAGGCTGGGGCTAAAGCACACGGGGCTGAAATCTATGTTACCTTGGAACCCTGTTCACACCACGGAAAAACTCCCCCCTGTGTCGATGCCCTGATCGCTGCCGGGGTTAAATCTGTTTATATCGGCATGATTGATCCAAACCCCCTGGTTGCCGGTCGTGGGATTGAGAAGCTGGAACAGGCGGGAATTAAGGTACAGACAGATATTTTAGCAGCAGAGTGTTGCCGTTTGATTGCACCATTCAAGCTTCATATAACGACTGGTCGGCCTTTCACCATCTATAAAGCGGCAATGACTCTTGATGGTAATACCGCAACCTCCAGGGGAGATTCGCAATGGGTTTCAGGTGCAGAGAGTCGCTTGCAAGTTCATCAGTTGCGGGATCGGGTTGAAGCGATCATGGTTGGTGTCGGCACGGTACTGCATGATGACCCACTGCTCAATACCCGGCTTGCCGACGGTCGAGGCCGTGACCCGTTGCGAGTGGTGGTCGATAGTCAGTTGCGGACCCCTCCCGATTGCCGGATGTTGAAACAGCAATCTACGGCCAAGACTTTGATAGCAACAATCTCGACTGATCAGGGTAAAATTTCGGTATTGAGATCTACCGGAGCGGAAGTTGTGATTCTTCCTGCTGAGGCTGAAAGGGTCTCTCTTGCGGCTCTTTGGCAGGAGTTGGGGCGACGCAATGTCCAGAGACTCCTCCTTGAGGGGGGAGCCGAACTGGCTGGGGCAGCTCTTACGGAAGGATTGATTGACCGGTTGATGTTGTTTGTTGCCCCTAAAATATTAGGGGGTTCTTCTCCCTTTGGACTTTTTTCTGGTACTGGTTGCGCCAGGATGATGGAAGCTATTAAACTTGCGGATGTAGGCTACAAACCCATTGGAGAAGATCTGTTGATCACAGGAGATTTTAACCCATGTTTACCGGATTAATTCAGTCTGTTGGCAAGGTTCACAGTTTAAAACGTCAGGGTAATGCGGCACAGTTACAGATTACCAGCAGCTTGGTTGATGCTGATCTGCAGCTGGGTGAGAGTATTGCAGTGAATGGTGCATGTTTGACGTTGACAGCTTGGGATGAAAATAGTTTCAGTGTTGATGTCTCGCCGGAGACCATGGATTGCACCACTTTAGGGACGTTGAGACCAAACCAGTTGGTCAATCTTGAACGGGCGTTGTCCCTCTCCGATCGTCTGGGTGGGCATTTAGTCAGTGGACATATCGATTGTATCGCAACAGTCAGGAGACGCTATCAGGATCAAAATGCAATTCGTTTTGAATTTGGCGTCCCCCGCGAGGTGATGCGCTACCTGGTGGAGAAGGGTTCAGTTGCGATTGATGGTATCAGTCTGACAGTTAACCGGGTTGAAAGTGATATGTTTTCGGTTGCGGTTATCCCCCACTCTTTAGAGATGACAACTCTGAAAAGTTGCCGTGAAGGGTCTCAAGTGAATATTGAAACTGACTTGCTGGGGCGCTACGTAGAGCGTTTGTTGCAAGGGGGGCAAACTACACAAAATGGGCAGAAGGTTGATTTTGACTTTCTTGCTAAAAATGGTTTTCTATGAGATAACTCGCGCTTGCAGTTATTATAAAGGATTCAATCTATGCCAATTTCAAAAATAGAAGCCGCTCTTGACGATATTCGTCATGGTAGAATGGTTATTTTAGTTGATGATGAGGATCGTGAGAATGAGGGTGATCTCGTTGCTGCGGCCGAACTGGTAACACCGGAAATCATTAACTTTATGGCGACCCAAGGTCGAGGGTTGATTTGCCTCTCATTAACCGAAGCACGTGCCGATGAGTTGGATCTCCCCTTGATGGTTACCGATAACAGTTCGTCTTTTGGTACCGCTTTTACCGTCTCAATTGAAGCACGCCAGGGGGTAACCACCGGGATTTCAGTTGCCGATCGTGCCCATACAATACAGGTTGCTGTCGCTGATGAGACAACTGCGCGAGATTTAGCGCGTCCCGGGCATGTTTTCCCACTGCGGGCTCAAAAGGGTGGCGTTCTGGTACGAACCGGACAAACCGAGGGGTCAGTTGATCTTGCCCGCTTAGCCGGACTTAAGCCCGCTGGCGTTATCTGCGAAATCATGAATGTTGATGGCACTATGGCGCGAAGACCGCAGTTAGAGGTTTTTGCTGCAGAGCATGATTTGAAAATTATTTCAGTTGCCGATCTCGTCGCTTATCGGATGCAAAAAGAACTATTAGTAAGACGCGCAGCGGAAACCACAATTCCTACCCCCTTCGGTGGAACTTTTCATGCAATTGTTTATGAGAATGATGTTGATCATGCGCAACATATGGCCCTGATCAAAGGTGAAATAAAAACGGCTGAACCGGTTCTGGTGCGGGTTCACTCTGAGTGCTTGACCGGAGATGTCTTCGGTTCGCAACGCTGCGATTGCGGTGATCAATTGCATGCTGCGATGGCACAGATTGAAGCGGAGGGCTCCGGAGTTATCCTCTATATGCGCCAGGAAGGTCGCGGAATTGGCTTGGTGAATAAAATCAAGGCTTATGCTTTACAGGATCAGGGGCAGGATACTGTTGAGGCGAATCACTCTTTGGGGTTCAAGGCGGATTTGCGTGATTATGGTATCGGGGCTCAAATTCTTTCTGATCTGGGAGTCCGTAAGTTGCGTTTAATGACAAATAATCCGAAAAAGATGGTGGGTCTTGAGGGTTATGGTCTGGAAATTGTCGAGCGGGTGCCGATTGAGGTGCCGGCCCATAAGGACAATCTTAAATATTTAAAAACTAAGCGGGAAAAAATGGGTCATCTGCTGGAAAATCTCTAGTAGAATTGTCGGAGGTCATTATGTTGGAAATTATCGAAGGAACACTTGAAGCTAAAGATTTTCGTTTCGGGATTATCGTTAGCCGTTTTAACAGTTTTATCTCTGATCGGTTACTGGAAGGGGCGATCGATACCCTCACACGTCATGGAGCAAACAGTGATCAAATAACGGTGATAAAGGCTCCTGGTGCTTTTGAACTGCCGCTGGTTGCTCAAAAAATGGCGAGTTCAAATAAATATGATGCCCTCATCTGTCTGGGTGCCGTCATTCGCGGTGGAACACCCCATTTTGAATATGTCAGCTCAGAAATGACCAAAGGGATTGCTTCTGTTTCGCTGCAATCGGGATTGCCAATTGCCTTTGGTGTCTTGACGACCGATTCAGTTGAGCAGGCTATAGAGCGGGCTGGAACCAAAGCTGGTAATAAGGGTGTTGAGGCTGCTATGAGTGCCATTGAGATGGTGAATCTGCTGGGATCTGTTTAATCAAATGTCGACTAACCGCCGCATTGGACGTGAATATGCGCTGAAGATGTTGTTTGCACTTCAACTCAGCAAAGATCAAGAGGAGACAAACCAGCTTCTCGTTAATTTTTGGGAAAATTTTCGTTTTGCAGACGATGATTTAGGGGAACCTTTGGCTGCTGCTGATGTTCCATTAGCAACTTCTTCTCGTTTGTTTGCTGAGTCGCTTGTCAACGGCGTTGTCGAGTTTCGTTCAGTTATTGATAAGAAGATTTCGGAGATTGCGAAAAACTGGTCTTTAGAACGGATGACCCCTGTTGATTTATCCATTCTCCGGATTGGTGCCTATGAACTGCTTTATCTTCCTGAAATTCCAGATTCAGTCGTCATTGATGAAGCTATTGAAATTGCCAAGCGTTACGGAACAAAAGACTCTCCCTCTTTTATCAACGGACTGCTTGATAAAATCGCTAAGAACTCTGCTTAAATAGTCATTTGAAATTATTTTTTTAAGAATTGAGACTGCTATGAGTGCAATTAAATTTGGTTTGCTCGGATTTGGAACTATCGGCACAGGTGTTGTCCGGAACTTTCAGCGGAATGCCGCAACGATAAAGAAGCGGCTCGGTAGTGAGTTAGAATTAGTCAAAATTGCTGATCTTGATATTGAAACTGACCGTGGGGTCGAGTTGAAATCAGGAGTGCTGAGTGCTGATGTCGAGGATGTTATCAGCAATCCTGATGTTGATATCGTTATTGAGTTAATCGGCGGCTATGAACCGGCAAAAAGCTTTATTCTCAAAGCGATTGCCAACGGCAAGCATATCGTCACTGCCAATAAAGCACTGATGGCTGTTCATGGGCAGGAAATTATCACAGCTGCCGATCAACAGGGAGTTTCAGTGCTATTTGAGGCTGCTGTTGGTGGTGGCATCCCGATTATCTCAGCGATTAAGGAAAACCTCTGCAGCAATGAATTTAGTTCAGTTCTGGGTATTCTCAATGGCACCTGTAATTTTATTTTAACCAAGATGACTGAAGAGGGTAGCGATTTTGCTCCGGTGCTGCAGGAAGCACAGGACCTTGGCTACGCTGAGGCAGATCCAACATTTGATATTGAGGGCGTTGATACGGCCCATAAAATTGCTTTATTGTCTGCACTCTGTTTCGGGACCACCGTCGATTTTGAACAGGTCTATACTGAGGGAATCAGTAATATCGCTGCAATTGATATTCAGTTTGCAAAGCAGATGGGATATAAAATCAAGCTCCTCGCCATTGGTAAAAATCTTGGTGATAAAATTGAGGTTCGGGTTCATCCAACGATGATTCCAGGGTCTTATCAGCTTGCCGAGGTTAATGGTGTTTTTAATGCGATCCGTTTAAATGGTGATTTTGTTGGTCCAACACTTCTCTATGGGAGCGGTGCCGGTATGGATGCAACGGCCAGTGCGGTGATGGGTGATGTGATGGCCATCAGTAGAGATCAACTTTCAGGAGCTCAATCACGAGTGCCAATTATGGGCTACCGTGCGGATCAGATCAAATCTTTACCGATTAAAGCGATGAGTGAAATCGTTAGTCACTACTACTTGCGTTTCACCACCGTAGACCAACCCGGGGTATTGGCAAAAATAGCAGGTTGTCTGGGAAAGCATGACATCAGTATTCAGTCAATGATCCAACCGGAATGGCATGAGGCTGATTCTATCACCATTGTCCTGATGACCCATACAGCGAAAGAGACCGCTGTCTCCAGGGCTTTAACAGAAATAGA
>Ga0164318_10005458_pt1 | contig 12293 bp, 25 predicted proteins | sample GuaBasSedimGuay9_FD_113734 | JGI IMG/M metagenome (GOLD analysis project Ga0164318, IMG submission 113734) | Subseafloor sediment microbial communities from Guaymas Basin, Gulf of California, Mexico - Guay9, Core 4571-4, 0-3 cm | ecosystem: Environmental > Aquatic > Marine > Hydrothermal vents... | reverse complement strand
GAGAGGTTGTTGCTTGTTGATGTTAATGGTGGGAGAAGGATTACTCCTAGAGCTTTAATGAGGGTGAAAGATGGAAAATATCCTCCTTGTATAGAGCAGGCGTTGATGAAGTTGAAGGTTAGTGGTGAATTGGATCATGCCGAGAGATTACATTTGGCTAATTATCTTTTGAGAGTTATGAGTGTTGATGAAGTAGTTGATGTGTTTAGATATGCTAAGGACTTCAGCGAGAGATATACGAGGTATCAATTGGAGTGGTTCTTGAGAAATAATTATAATCCTTATTCATGTGTCAAGGCTATTCAGATGGGAATATGTCCCGTCAAATGTAAGTATTATCCAAATGTCCTGCTCAGTTTGGAGGAGAGAGAATGAATATTGAGAGTAAGGTTAAGTTGTTTGGACATGGCGACGCCCTTGGGATCTATGGGATGATAGATGGAAAGTTGAGAGCTATTAAGACTAATTATCCTCCCTATGCTTTTGTTGAAAAGAAATATGCTTTAGGTCATAGTAGAGAGTTTTATGATCTTGAGAGATGTGATTTGAAAGCTGTTGATGGAACTGATGTCATGAAGTTTCTTGAGCCGAGTCCCTTAGATGTTGCTAGACGGAGAGATTATCTTAAGAGGAGAGGTGTTGAGACTTATGAGGCCGATATAAGATATGTTCGCAGGCTTCTTGTTGATGGAGTTTTTGGAATAAATTATGATGATAGGGCTATTTTCCTAGATGTTGAACTCGACGATTCCAAGGGTATATTGGATTATGGATCTATGAGTTTTCTTAGTGTGGCTATGGCTAATGGAAATGATGAGATCTACATGAGTGTGAAAGACTATGATTCTGAAGCGGAGTTTCTTGAAGATGTTGTATCCAAGTTGATGGATTTGAAGAAGACGATTATAGTTGGCTGGAACGTTGAATTCGATTATAATCACTTGATCGAGAGGGGAAAGAAGCTTAAGACTGATAATTGGGAGTATTTGGCTAATATCTGCTATCCCTATGATTTGAGAAACTTGTATAAGAATCATGTCAAGGGCTTGAGCAGTTATAGTTTGGAGGAAGTATCCAATTTCGAGGGATTTGATGTGAGAAAGCATAGAGAGAAGCACGTTTCAGAGATGAGTTCCGATGAGTTGAGGGAGTATAATTTGAATGATGTTAGGATCTTAAGAGAGATTGAGGAAAAGTATCATTTTCTGGAAGTGGAATTTGCCTTGGCTAAAGAGGTTAATCTAGCGTTGGATATGCTTACGGCTGGAGTTATTGGAGATAGCTTGATCTTGAGAAGGTTGAGGGAGTTGGGATATGTTGCTCCGAATGCTGTTAAGAGGAAGAGGCGGAGATATAAGGGAGCTATGGTTATGGAGCCTTATGTTGGAGTATATGAGAGAGTTTTATGTTTGGATGTGAGCAGTCTTTATCCGAATATTATCTTGGAGCTTAACGTTGATATAGATGGATTTGATGGAGAGGTAGTTCCGTATCTGATAAGAGATTTTCTCGCCAAGAAAGAGTATTATGGAAAGCAGGGAGACAAGGTTAGAAGAGCAGTCTATAAGAGATTGGCTAATGCCACTTATGGCTTATTTGCCTTCACCAAGTTCCGATTCTTTAATGAGAAAAAGTCTGAGATGATAACTAAGAGAGGTAGAGAAGTGTTGATGATGTTGAAAAATCTAGTTGAAGATCTTGGATTCAAGGTCTTATATGGCGATACGGATTCCGTGTTCATTTTATTGTCTGATGTTGAGAATCCAGATGGCTTGGTCGAGTATCTTAACAGGAAAATAAAGCCTTATAGAGTTAAGACCGAATATGTTTTCGATAAGATCCTGTTTTTTGGATCTGAGAGAGGTGGTGTTAAGAAGAGGTATGTAGGCTTATGTGATGGAAAGCTGATCTCTAGGGGGATAGAGTTGAGGAGAAGGGATTGGTGTCAATTGGCTAAAGAAGTCTTGAGAAATGTGTTGGACATGGTGTTTGCTGGAAAGAGTGAAGATGAGATAAGGGAGTATTTGACCAAGGTTAGGAGAGACATGTATCTTGGAAAATATGATGAGAAGTTGAAGATCACTAAGAGTGTTAGAGAGCGTTATAAGGTTAGGACGCCTCAAGGAGTGGCTTATGAAAAAGCTGTGAGGATGAAGTTGATTCCGCCTGATTCTAGGGAGATAACCTATGTGTTTTCTCTAGGCGATGTAGAACCTTGGAGAGATGGTGTGAAAATAGATTACAAAAGATATTGGAATAGACAGATAATGCCTCCAGTAAAAAGAGTATTAGAATCCGTATTTTATAATAAATCTATAAATACTGAGTTAGACAACTTCGGACTGAGTGGAGGTGATAAGAATGAGTAAGAAGTCTGGATCGGATTGGGAGAATCTATTAACTCTTAAGCGATTCCCTAAATCTGGGAAGTCTAAGTATTTTAAATTGATGAGGACGCAGGATGGAAGCTTGGCTATTGCGATGGGCGAGTATGGTGGAGAAAAAGATAAGGATGGAAAAAAGAAAGATGGAAAGAGATATGTCATTAAGTTGGAGAGTAGTGAGGTGGCTCTATTATGTTTTGCGTTGGCGAGGGAGTTGTTGGTATGAGCAGGGAAGAGATCATGCGTTGGATGAGGGAGAATTATCCACAGTATGCCGATAACGAGGAGTTAGCTGTTGCTCTTTATCAGAGGCTTGTTGGCAAGATTCATGGAAATAGTGATAATGGTGTTATGAAGATTTCCGATATTAAAGTTTCAGGATTTCCTGTCCGAATTAGAGGTGTTATTGTTGAAAAGAGGGAGAAGAAGTATAAGGGATGTGCCGTGTGTCGAAAGAAGAATTGCAAAGAGCATAATGCTGGTTTGAAGACGTATGTCTTGACGTCTTTTATGATTGGCGATAGTTCTGGAATGATCTGGTGTTTTTATGGTGATAAGTTGGATGCTGATATAGGTGATGAGGTTGAGGTTGAGGGAAGAAGTAAGGTTTATAGAGATAATTTAGAAATTGTCGTCAAGTCCGTTAATGTCATCAGTAGTGGAGAGAGATCTGAGAAGTTGAATGAGATCTTGGAGTTTATTGAGAAGAGCGTCAGGGTTAAAGAGGATGTAGTCAGGAAGATGTGTAGGAAAAATAAGGTGAAGTTTGATGACGTGATCAAGAATGAGAATGTTGAGCTTGGAGATGAGGGCTGGATTTATTGGGTTGGAGGAGGTGATGAGTGAGATGTGTTATAGTGCTGGATTAGAGGAAGATGATTACAAGTGGCTTTACGATAATAAAAAGGATAAGAGGGATTATGCTCAGATAATATTGTCTGCTAGAAGAGGTGACGCCGATCTTGATGAAGAGGATGATGAATTCTCAGTTGCTGAGATGCGTAATAATAAGCTTGTTTTGCCAAATATGGTTGTGGGCATCTTTAAAGTTGGGACTCTTGACTTGTATAGGATTGCTATTCTGTCGAGGGCTGGCCTGAAGAGTGGGTTCTCTGTTGATATTACTTTTACGAAGAAAGATTTTGATGCTTTTGTAGATCTCTTGAACAGGTTTAGGGAGAGAGGTGAGAAGAATGAGTGATACTAGGATTGTTTTGGCATTTATTGCGGCATCATCCTTTTGTGCTATTGCTTGGCTTTATGCCAGAGGCTGGTGGTTTTATGGAGGTGTGAATGATAGATGATGGTAAGTAAGATCTCTAAATATAAATATAAGGCATTTAAGTTGGCTGATGGTGGAGAAGTGCCGATTACTAGAGGAGAGTATAAACTGATAAGAATAAGGTTGGCTGAATTGGTGAAGATTGAATTTCTCTCTGCTTTAGATGAAATCGTTGAGAAGGCTTTAGAGTATTTGTTAGAGAGAGATTTACGGATGGATTCGAGATTTGTTATAAAGTTCAATTTTACTTTTAGTTTCGAGGATATACTTAGAATTTTGGGAAGATGGAGGAGAGATAAGTGGAAAGTCTGCCCTAAATGTGGAGGCATCTTTACTCAAGCTTTATTCAAGCCTAATGATGAGCATCCATATTTTTATTTGTGTCTAAATTGTGGGGAGGTGTTTAAGGTTGAGTGAGAGGAGAGATTTTCCTAAGTGGAAGGTTGAATTGGCGTATATTGCTCAGGATGGAGTATGTGCTCGTTGTGGAAGGCCATTAGATAGAGGATTTCACCGCCATCATAAAGATGGAAATCCCATGAATAATAGTTTGGAGAACTTGGAGTTATTGTGTCCAGAATGCCATTATGCCACGTTTGGACATGAAGGAGAAAAGAATCCACTTGAAGAGCATAGAAATCTTGAGAGGAAGATTTTGGAGAGATTGGATGATTTGATAGGGAAGGCTCTTGACGGTCAAGTTAGTGGAGCAGTTATGGAGAGGTTGCTTGAGGCGATGACGATGCAATTGAAGTTGAGCAGGAGAATAAATAAGCTGGATGAAGATCTTGAGAAGCCTCCAGCTATAATAATTGCTCAGAGAAGGATGATTGAGAGAGGGCTTCTTGAGGAGGCTTACATGGAAGGCTTTAAGGCAGGTGTTGAGATGATGAAGAACTTTATATGTCCCAAGAAGATGGTTGGCAGAAAAGAGGATGATTTTGAGATTGATCTAGATGAAGGAATTGTGAAAACCAAGATTGAGGTGGATGAGCTTGGAACTGAGTTGATAAAGAGGAGAGGTGATGAGAAATGAATGTAACTAAAGAAGATCTATTGAAAGCTAAGGAGTGTTTAGAGGCGGAGATAATCTCATTAAAGGAAGAGATTAAAAAATTAGAGTGTGAATTGGAGCAGAAAAATAAAGAATTGTTTGCCTTGACGTTTGCTAAACAGAATATAGAGAGATGGCTAGGTATGGAGAAATGGTTGGGGGTTGAGAGAGATGGTTGAGGTTATTGTTGATTGTTATGATGGTAAGGTTCATGGTAGAGAGGCTAAGGTTCAACTTCGTGTCAGGCGTATTAAGTATGGTGTTAGAGTTGATGTCTGGGACTTGGATTGTAATGAGCTTGTTGCGAGATTCAGGATAAATAACTTCGATTTCGAGGAGTTTATTGATCTTGCTAAGTCGTGGTTTTTGGGGGAGGTGAATGAGAAGTGATCTTTTGGAGAAAGCGTTATGAGATACCAAAGTCTTCGGTTAAGCTTGTTGTCAGATTCCCTGATTGTGAATTTGAGGTGTCTATTGAGGCTGGAGATGATTATAGAAGGCTTCTTGAAGATGCTAATAAAGCCGTTAAGAGATTGAGGGAGGTTGATAGGCGATGAGGGAGAAGATAAAGATCAAGGGAAATAAGATGTTGGAGATAAGTCATGATAGTGGCCATTTTGGATTGGCGATATGGGATGATGAGATCTCAGTTGAATTGACTCTTTACTCTGATGATTTTGAGAAGTTGCGAAACGCCATAAATGAGGCTTGGGAAGATTGGCTTTTTGAATCCCGTCCACCACTCTCTTTTTCTGAGGGTGGGGATAAAGGGAGGTGAGAAAATGTATAGAGTAAGATTTGTAAAACTTTTAGATGAGGCGACGTATGAGAGCTATTCTGACGTGCTCGAAAAGATTAAGGAAATGAGGGATAAGGTTGAGACGATGTATTGGATAGGCCATGATGAGGTTATACTGATTCTCTCTGAAGAGGAAGGTGAGGAAGAGTGAAGTTTGAATTTAGATGGCAGATGGATTTGTCCGATGATGTCAAGATGATGTTATCTAGCAGGGCTGTTGAAGTCTTGAAGGATGTCTGGGATGTAGTTGAGAAGTTCTACTCTAGGGAGATAAGGTTTGGAAGAAGCAGTTATGGAGAGATGATGTTCCCGATATTTGATGATAGAGCTATTTCCAGAGATAGGCTTCCAAATGAGATCAGAAGTGGCGATATTTGGCTTATGATTCCGTTGAAGAAGGACTTTAATCCATACATAGAGTGGATGAGTGAGAGCGTCTATTGTAGGGAGAATGAGCCTTGGTGTAGAGTTCTCGCAGAGATAGAGGTGAGAGAATGAAGTTTAAGATTTATCTGTTGAGATCTATTCATTTGACCTTGATCGAGATAGTTACGGCAATTCTCTTGACTATATCTATGATTGGAAAGTTTGATCTAGTTCTGTTTGCTAAGACTTGGCTGATATTATCCATGAACTTTTTTGGAATTCCATTATTCTTCGTTTGGACTTATCCGATTTGGGCGATATATATTATAGTGATGTATTGGATTGGTGCGATTTTCACTTATGGGAGGTGGAAGGATGAGGAAGCCTAATTGTATTATATGTGGTGGAGTTGATGGTGTGAAGATGTTGCTTGATGTGAGACAGTTTGGATTGATTCAGCTATGTTCTAGATGTAGGAAAAAGCTTGAGGAATTTGGATGGAAATTTGTCGAGGCTAAGAGGAAGCCGAGGTATATTGATAGATCTAAGTTATCTTGGAAACAACCTATTAAGAGAAAAGATAGGGGGATGAGATAGATGCCGTTGATAGCTGATGTTCATGAACCGAGTGGTTATAAGAAGGGTGCTTATGTTGAGGATATTTCGATTGATTACATTATTGATGGAGATGTTAGAAAATATGCGTTGGAGAGGAAGACGATAAATGATCTCTGGGCATCTGTTAAGGATGGGAGATTGTGGAAGCAGTTGGAGACGTTGAGAGAGCTTAAGGATGAGGGATATATTCCGATGCTGGTGATAGTTGGAAAGCCTTGGAAGTTGTTTAAATTCCATAAAGTTAGTTTGACTACATGGTTTGCGATTCAAGTCTCGATAGCGAGCTATGGTGTTGGAATCATTCATTTACAGAAAGAGGAGTGGTTTGAGAAGTTCTTGAGCTATCTTAAGAAGCGTGCTGGCATGAAAAAGAGATATAGAAAACCATCTATTCCCAAGAAGGGGAGAAGTCTTAGAGATGAGAGGATGGATATGCTTGTTGCCGTTGATGGAATTGGATATAGAACTGCCGAGAAGTTGCTTGATGAGATAGGTGTGCCGATCCAAGTCTTTAATGCTAAAGAGGATGAGTTGAGGAAGATAATGGGAAAGAGAACTGATCATTTCTTGGAAGTTCTCGGAAGAGATAAGGTTCAGATGGAGATCGTGGATTTGGAGGTTGATGAAAAATGATGATTGATCTAAAGACAGTATTTTTTGCGGTTCTTGTTGGAGAGGCTTTAGCTTTCTGGATACAGTTGATTTATTGTCTTCTTAAAGAACTTCTTACGGGAGAAGATTGCGATATTAATCCATTTTATCCTGAATTGTGAGAGGTGATGAAAAGTGAAGTGTCCTAAGTGTGGTTCTGAGAAATTGATGGGAGTTGGTGGAGGCAGATATATTTGTAGAGATTGTGGATGGCTTTCTTGGATTGATGGAACGATGGAGTCATTATCTCTTGATAGGCTTAAGGAGTTGAAAAAGAGGACTGAGAAGAGGATTAAGAGGCTTAAAAAGCAGTTAAAGGTCTTGAAGAGGACGAGTAGATGGCTTGATGACTATATTGCTGAGAGGGAGGGGAAAGACTTTATAGTTAAGGTTGTTGGATTATCTAGTGATGAACGAGTTGGACGCCGTGCTGATAAAAGAGAGGATAAAGGTCTTGGAATACGAGAAGTTGAAATGCGAGAAGAGGATAGAGGAGTTGGAAGAGATGATAAATGCGTTGAGAGAGCATCTGAGAGAAAGATGTATGGAACTAAGCTGAATTTCTTGCCTTGGACTGCTAGGAGAGAGGGAAAGTATCTCGTGGTTGATTTTAACATGCTTAAGATTATAGTTGATGCCTTGGACAAGTCTGTTAAGAAATATGGTCTTGAAGATGTTGAGGCGATTATTTCTGATGATTCAATTACGATTATTGGATGGTGTGAGGGAGATTTGGATGAGAGGTGATGAGCCTTGGCCGAGCTGAGCTTTAATGCTGTGATGATCCTACGGGATGCTGAAGTTATGAGGTATAAAACCTTAAAAACAGGATTTTGGTCTGGAATTTTGGAGGTGAAAGAGGATGAAGGTAAGGCTTGAGTGTCCGATTTGTGGAGCGAGTTTAGGAGAGACAGAAGATCCTCTTGATGGAGAATTGTTTGAGTGTCCAGAGTGTGGAAGTATGCTTGAACTTATGACGGATGGCGAGGAATGGTTCTTGGTCGAGGCTGAGGAGATTGGAGAGGATTGGGGAGAGTGATAAAATGAGCGATAAATTGCCCATGTATATTGATGTTGATTCCACTCTAGCGGATACGGTGAGTTTTATCTTATTGCTTCATGCTAAGGAGACGGGGGAGGTTGTTGGGTTGAATGATATAAAAGATTACATGGAATTGAGTGCGATTGGCGGTTTTGAGAGGTTTATGGATTATTATAGAGAGGCTTGGATGAAGTATTGGGATAAGATTCCGTTGGTTGAGCAGAATTTGCCAGAGATCTTGAACAAGCTTAGAGAGGTTTATGATATAGTGTTTGTTACTGATAGGCCGTATGAGACTATGGATGGCTTGTATAATTGGCTTGAATCAAGGGGATTGTGTAGTCATGGCGAACCTCTTCTTAAAGTGATTCCAGCCTCTGTTGAGGAGAGGTTGAAGAAAGCTTTTGAGATGGATGCGATCTTGATTGATGATTATCCCTACGTTAAGTATAAGAAGTCTGATAATGGCGATGTTGATATTGTTTATGATGATGTTATAATTGATGCTTTTGGACTTGATGACGAGGATAAGTATGATCTTGAATTTGAGTTCTGGTTCTGGAGAAAGGTGAAGATTCATTTGCGTCCTTGGAATGCTTATGATGCTGTGAAGGCTGAGATTGATTTCACTTGGGATAGGTGGAGAGAATTGTTGCCGGGGCATGAGAGGTTTGCTGAGATTCAGGATGAGCATTTGTTGCTTCATGCTAGGAAGAATAGTGATTATAGTTATGATTATCCGTTGGCTAATTTGATGGCTTGTTCTCAGATGGGTGTTCCTCCTTGGATAGGTGTTGCGATAAGGCTAGGAGACAAGATGGCTAGGCTGAGGACGTTGGCTTATAAGACTATGGCTGGTGTTCCTCAGATGGTGAAGGATGAGACGATTAAAGATGTGTTTGACGATATTGCCGTGTATGCGATTCTAGGTCGAATTGTGTATGAGGAGGGTAAGGTTTTGAAGTTGAATGGAGATAGAGGTGATTGAGTTGGCCGATGAGATTCCAGTTTCCGAGATTTTTGTATCTCTTCAAGGAGAGGGATTGAATATAGGTGTTCCGAGTATTTTTGTTAGGACGGCTGGATGTAATCTTAAGTGTATCTGGTGTGATACCAAGTATTCGTGGAATCTTAGAGATGCTAAATTTTATGATCCCAATATTCTCTTGTATGAAGTTGTTGATCTTGCCTTGAGGAGAGATATTGAGAATATTGTTTTTACTGGTGGTGAGCCGTTGCTGTGGTGGAATATGGGCTTGTGTGAGGTTGTTTTGAGGCTTCTTAGGATGGGTTATTTTGTTGAGGTTGAGACTAATGGGACTATTTATCCAGAGCCTTTACCGATTGAGAAGAATCTTAGATTTAATGTTAGTTTTAAGTTGTCTAATAGTGGAAATAGTTATGATGAGAGGATTAGAGAAGATGTGTTGAAGAGGTTTAATGGTTTGCCTGATTATATGAGAGTTTTTAAGATTGTTGTTGCTTCTGTAGGTGATTTATATGAGCTTGAAGATATTATTTATAGGCTTAGATTGGATAGAGATGCTTTTATCATTATGCCGATGTATTCTGAGAAGGGAAAGCTCAGTGAGTATTCTTGGCTCGCTAGGGAGTGTATTGAGAGGGGATTCAGATTTATAAATAGGCTTCATGTAGATTTGTGGGGAGCTAAGAGGGGTGTTTGAGATGGAGAAGTGGGTTTTCGGAGTTAGAGTGGTTGATTTTCTACATAGAGCGCCTTTTGACTTGGTGAAGGATAAGCCGTATAAGTATCTTGGAAGGCTTCATTATGAGAGGGCTAAGATCGAGGTTGGCGTGAAGGTTGAGGGAGATAGGGAGATCTTTTTCGAGGATTTGAAGATGATGATTGAAGAATTTTTTAGGAAGTCTCCGTTTGTCATTAGGAAAGTTGCGTATATGTATGTTATCGGCATGATGTCCTGTGAGGCGTTGGCTCAGGCTTTGGCGAGTTTTGTTAAGATGAAGTTGAAGATTTCCGATGAGGGAAGAGTTATCGTTAGAGTTTATGAGTCCGATGGATCTTATAGCGAGGTGAGAGCATGAGAATAATTTTCCTGCCTCTCCAGCCTCTCGATGAGAGATATACTGGCATGTGGTATGACATTATTCCAAAAGCTTTTAGAGATAGAGGCCATGAAGTAGTTGTAGTTGATGGAGAAGTTTTGGAGAGGGAGATCGTGAAGGGATCTTTTCTAGATGTTTATGGTGCGTTGTATTGGGAGCTTACTCAGTTGGAGAAGTTTGTTAAGATGGCTCAGAGAGGCGAGATAGAGAGAGATGACGTGATTTTCTTATCGGATATAGAGTTTCCCGGGTTGGCGATAGCTACTAAGTTTATTTCAAGGCTGTCTGGAATAGGGTTTAAGGCTGTTGGATGGCTTCATGCTGGAAGCTATGTTAAGGGAGATTTCTCCACCTTGCTTGAAGATTATCAGAAATGGCTTGAGGTTGGATGGCTTAGTGGATTTGATAAGATTTTCGTTGCGAGTAATTATCATAAGAGGATCTTGTTTGAGAGGAGGCTTGTTCCGATGGGGGCAGAGGATTTGATAGATAAAGTTGTTGTTACTGGGAATCCTTGGAGTGTTGAATGGGCTTATAAGATTGCTGAAATAGATTCTTGGAGAGATGTTCCCGATTTTGGGCGGGATATTGATGTGATAATAAGTCAGAGGCCTGATCCAGATAAAGGTGTGATTAGATCCTTGGCAATTGTTCTCAAGCTTGTAGGCTATTATGGAGTTAATGTTGTTTTCACTACTGGGAGAAAAGATTATGTTGGATATGTCAAGTGGATAGCTGATGGAGTTAAGGGATTTTCTAAGATAGTTCCTGATAAGGTTAATTTCTTAACTGATGTGAGCAAGAGAGATTATTATAGGCTTCTTATGAGAAGTAGAGTCATGTTATCTAATGCTATTGAAGAGAATTTCGGCTATTGTATCGTTGAGGCGTTGGCTTTTGGATGTGCTCCTGTTGTTCCCAATAGGTGTAGTTATCCAGAGGTCTTGTTCGGCGATGAGAGGTTTATTTTTGATGATGAGGATGGGGCTGTGGATAAGGTAATAAGTTGGATAGTGGACAGGAAATGTGGTGTGAAGGAGATGGTTGAGATAAGTAAGAGGCATGAAGAGAATCTTAAGAGAGTTGTTAGGGAGGTTGAGAAGCTTGAAAGTTAGAATAGGTAGAACCTATACTTTTTCAGCGGCTCACAGCCTTGAAGGACATCCGAAATGTGGAAGAGTTCATGGACATAACTATAAAGTTGAAGTGTGTGTGAGGACTAAGATTGCTCATCCGCTTAACATAGATTTTTATGACATAGATAGGCACATGAATGCGATAATAAGAATGCTTGATCATAGAAACTTGAATGAGGTAATAGAGTATCCTACGGCTGAGAATATTTGTGAGTTCATTTATCAGAGGCTTAAACCGTTTTTCGACATAGAGTATGTGAAAGTGTGGGAAAATGATAGGAGTTTTGCCGAGGTGATCCCGTGATGAAGATTTATCTGGCTTGGGGAAATCTTGGAAATTTGGAGAAGTATATCGAGTTTCTAGACTACAAGTATTATTTGATGAGTTTTGAGTGGATTAGAAATAGGTCTAAGAAGATTTCTGAGAGGTTTAAGTGGTTTGTTGATGAAGTTGAGAGGCTTAAGAAGAAGTATGGGATAGAGGTTGTGATAGATTCAGGCGGATACACTTTTGGATTGAATATGGAGAAGTATCCTAAAGGCTATTTAGAGGATTATGCCGAGTTCATGAATGAGGTTGATGGAGTTGTTGAGGCGTGTTTTAATGCGGACTATATGTGGGATTATAAAGTGTCTCTTGAGAATTTGAAGTGGTTTGAGAGCCAAGGCCTTAATCCCGTTCCAGTTTATCATGTCGGCCATGCGAAAGAGGCGTTGGATTATTATGTTGGCTCTTATGATTATATCGCTTTAGGTTGGATCAACTTGAATGTTGAGAAGCAGAGGCTGTGTGTGAGGCATTCATGGGTTTATGAGAGGTATAAGACTGATGATGGAGTCAAGTTGGCGAGATATATTAAAGAGGATTTTCTTGAG